>Ga0310038_10002714_pt1 | contig 12925 bp, 10 predicted proteins | sample Sb_taG_6_FD_200461 | JGI IMG/M metagenome (GOLD analysis project Ga0310038, IMG submission 200461) | Peat soil microbial communities from Weissenstadt, Germany - Sb_50d_4_PS metaG (v2) (version 2) | ecosystem: Environmental > Terrestrial > Soil > Wetlands > Peat | place: Germany: Weissenstadt... | reverse complement strand
AGACCGCTGTGCCCGCGATGAGCCCGGAGGTGGCGGTGATGGTGGTGGCGCCTGTGGCCACCGCGGTGGCCAGACCAGTGCTCGAGACGGTCGCCGTCGAGGTGAGTGACGACGACCACGTCACCGCGTCGGTCAGGTCGGCGGTGCTCAAGTCGGAGTAGTGGCCCGTGGCGGTGAACTGCTGGGTTCCTCCCGCCGCGACCGAAGCCGTCGTGGGAGCCACCGTGATGCTCAGCAGCACCGCCGGGGTGACGGTCAAGACCGCTGTTCCCGCGATGAGCCCGGACGTGGCGGTGATGGTGGTGGCGCCTGTGGCCACCGCGGTGGCCAGACCTTGGGAGCCCGAGGTGTTGGAGACCGTCGCGGTACCCGTCAGTGACGAAGACCATGTCACGGAATCGGTGATGTCCGCCGTGCTCCCGCCCAAATAATGGCCCGTGGCCGTGAACTGCTGGGTCTCGCCCGCCGCAATGGAGGCCGTCGTGGGAGCCACGGTGATACTCAGCAACGTCAGCGCATCTGCTGGCTGACTAATCAGGGGCTCGACGACTCCGACCGCAGCCCCCGTTACAACCAAGACCGGTATCAGAGCGCGGAACATTCGAACGCTCACTCGTGCATTTCGTCCAAACATGGAGCCCCACTTTCCCCATTGTTAGGCGCTCGGTACGAAGAGCAGCTGAACATCGAGCAGATCGTCGCTGCACCGACTGATAGCTGACAGGCACCCTGTGTCCCGAACTCGATGGTTTCTCGTTGCAAAGACCCTGTGCGAGAGCGCGGCAACAAGAACAGGCGACGCCATGAATCGGCGTCGTCACGCTCGCACCGTTGACAACGGCAACCCCCTCGAGTCCCCTTCGCTCATCTCCACGCCCGCGTCGCGGCGGGGAGCGGAACCTGTGTCACTATTGATTGGCGGAGCACCATGACGACACCGTGGAATCCCTTGGTACAGACCAGGTAATTCCACCTACTTTCTGCGGATCCACCCCCGTGTCTCTCCTGGCCTCCGCGTGCTTCGGACCCCGCCTAGGGGGCCAGCGGCTGATCACTGTTCCCTCCATCTCGGTCACGGGGCCATGGGTCTGCCTCGACCCGGGGGTTCCGCGGGAGGGTCGGCTGCAGCGAAACTGAGTCGTCCTCCCGCAGTCCGGCAGCATGAAGCCCGACGAAGGCCAGCCCGGTGAGACCCACGGCAAGAGGCCACGTCAACCTTGAGATGCCACCCGATCAGCCTGCCATGGTGCCCTCCCGGGTACCCGCGGCAAGCCTTCGTGACACTCGTCAGCTCGGTCGTGGCACCCTCTCAGTTCGTTGTGTGGGATCGGCTACGACCGAAATGAGCTTGAGAGGAAGTGGACGGGAGAAGGTTGGCGATCCTCCGCGACCACAGTCAGTGAGATCGTGCAAGGCGATCCTTCGTGCGATCCCGCGTGTCGTGACTCATCGTGTCGCCATGTCAGGACGGTCTGACGCATCACGAGAGGCGATCACCCGCCGCCATCTGCACCAGGCGTCGGTCTGCCCGGATGAGGAGTGGATGTTCGGCGCCGTCGCCCTTCCGTGGTATTCAACGCGTGCGAGACACCGCGCCATAGGCGTCGTACGGGCGAGCCTCCCGATCGGCCTGCGCCATCCCCGCCTTGATCTGGTAGGGACTGATTCCGCCAGGTTCCCAGGGGCCCACCGAACCAGAGGCACATGCCTCATCCGCCTTGGCCGGCACTCCGAAGTGCTCACGCGCTTCAGACACTGAGAATCCTGCGAATTCGAACCAGTCCAACCGGAGATAATCGACGCTGCCCGTGCAAAGGGCTCCTCGTCGCATGGCGTCGGCCACCCGGGCTGCCATGCCCGATTCAGAGAGGTGACCGGTCGAGGACTCGAAGAGTCCGGCACCACGTGTCAGGTAGCCCGATTCAAAGAGCGATACCACCATGGCCAGAAGGGAAAACGCCCGCATGTCGTCGTTGGCGCGGGCAATGAACGCGAAGACCTCGAGCTCGGACTCGACAGTCGTCCCGTAGTCAGCGAGCACGTGCACCCAGTCGTGTTGGGCCAACAGGGGCGGAGCGGATCCGGGAAGGCCCGGATAGACAAACCCGCGGGCCCGGTAGAACTCTGTGACTCGACGTCCCAGGCTTTCGGGGGGCAGCTGCTCCAAGTCGGCCCACCGACTGGCCAGGGCGCGGTCAGTCACGGCGGAGTCCCATGCCGAGTGCAGCGCCTGGGAGGTGTGTAGGGCCTGGGCGTCGCTCTCCGTCCAATCAGCCGTGTACCCGTTGCGTTCGAAATCGAATGCGGCAAGACCAAGATCGCCCGCTGCGAAGCGTTGCGCCACCGCGAGCATGCCCTCGTCGACCATCAATTCAGACGCGAACCGAGCGACCCTGTCTGCCACCACGGCTGGCAGGGGCCGCAGCACCAGTGCGCTGAGAACCATGACCTGAACGATACGAGTGCGGAACTCGCGCGTCCGGGCTTCAAGGGATCGGGCGAATTCGTCGGCTTCGATCGGCGACGCGGAGAGGTCGGCCTCGTGGCCGGTCATGGCCTTGAACACGGCGGTGACGAGGGCGCGTTGCGTCACGCTGAGGCCCTCGTCGGGAGCCACCGCGCTGACGACGCCTCGGGAAAGCACGCGAACCTCGTCGGCCCCGGGGGGGCTCAGGTTGGCACCACCTGACGTGGGAAGCGGTGTGGGCATCTACTTCTGTTTCCGTCCTGAAGGCGGGATCACAGGGAAGTTAGGGTATCCACGACGTCCACCCTCGAACGAGCCGAGGGTTGTGCGGTGGTGCACCGACCAGAGGCGTGAGCCTGCACTAGGTCAGTTCGCTCGGGACAACTTCGATCTCGACAACGCGGTCTCCACGCAGGACACGGAGGCGCAAGCTACGGCCAACCACCTCGGAACCCATCAAGCGGGCCAGGTCACCCGCGTCCTCCGTCAAAGAGCCGTCGACAGCCAGGATGGTGTCGGTGGGCAGCAGCCCGGCTCGTTCTGCCGGACTTCCGGGGACGACCTCGATCACCCCCACGCCGGTGCGTTGCCCGAGGGCGTCCACCCGCCGAGGCGACAACGGGCGCCCCCCACCGACGACACCGAGGTAGGCGCGACGCACTCGGCCATCGCGTATCAGGGTGGCAACGATCTCCAGGGTGGTTCCGTTGATGGGGACCGCCAATCCCAGTCCGATCCCTGCCAGCGCGGTATTCACGCCGACGAGCTTGGCCCGGGCATCCACCAGGGCGCCCCCTGAATTGCCCGGATTGAGCGAAGCATCGGTCTGGATCACGTTCTCGACCAAACGGCCCCCGGAAGGCAGGGACCGTCCGAGCGCGCTCACGACGCCGGCCGTCACCGATCCGGCAAAACCGTGGGGATTGCCGACGGCCACCACCAGCTGACCAACTCGGAGACGGTCGGCATCGCCGAGATCAACCTGAGCCAGGTCATCGACTCCGACACGCAGGACTGCGAGATCCGAGAGTGCATCTCGCCCCACGAGTTCGAACTTTGCCTCGCGCCCGTCGGCGAATCCTGCTGTACCACGGTCGGTGCCAGAAACCACATGGGCTGACGTCAGCAGATAGCCGTCAGATGTGAGTACGACGGCACTCCCGGCGCCTTGCCGACCTTCTGAACCGACTCGCAGAGCCACGACCGAGGGCACAACCCGTTCAGCCACCGACACGACCGTTTCCGAGTAGGCATCGAGCGCGTCGCTCTCGGGACGTCCGATGTCCGAGAGGACCCCGGTCATATGAGGGTGGGCCCCCCGGCCCGGACTTGCTCCACGCCCACAAGCGCTTCCCGCAATTCCGCCAGCCACTCTGCCTGGTGTCGACCCACGAGCTTCACGCACCACGCCAAAGCCTCACTGCGGCTGCGCGCCACCCCCGCATCGATGAGGGTGTCGAGCACGGCCCGTTCCCGAATCCGCAGGCGAGTCATGACCGGCGTGCTTTGTGTCGTGAACAACGTCGTCACTCCGTCGCGCTCTACCCCCCAGGACACCTTTCGTCCGAAGCGGGGCTCAGCCTCCTCTGCGATCCCGACGCGCGTGGCGCGTGTCTCCTCCCTGAACCCCTCGACCGTGGCGCCGGGCGGGAGTACTCCGAGACACAGGATCTCTTCGTCGTCGCATTCGATCGTCGGCGGACCGACGAACCACTCTGCCGGGACCTTCTCGTTGAAGAACCGGGTGATCTGATCTTCCATGCTTACGAGATTACACGCTTTCACAGATGCCACGGCCCCGGTGACGGACGGCATGGGCGGACCTGCCCACAAGGGCCGCGAGGGGGACTCGCCGGTATCCCTACGCGGGCGGGGACCCGGCTATCGGCGCACCTACCTGGGCAGGAGGGGCCAGGCAGTCCTGCAGCGCTGTCCACAGCAGTCCCACGCTGGCCTGGCTTCCGACCTGACCTCCGACCGATGACGCCGCAGCCGTGACGAGAGGCGGGGTGGTGCACGCCAAGCCGGCCTCGACGGCCTTCACGTCCGCTTCCAGCGCTGAGAGCGCCTGGTTCTGCGCGGCCGTGGCCGCGTCCACCAGGGACGTGGCCTGAGCGACGGATGCTTCCGCTGTCTGGCGTTTCGCGATCGACGCTTTGACGGCGGCCTCGGCCTGGTCGTAGTGAAGGGTCAGGAGAGAAGCCGCCACGTTCCGGAAGAACTGGGTGGCGAGGTCCCGATCGTCAGGTGGGGAGAACAGCTGGAGGGTCGCGTCGGTACGCACCACGGCGTCGCTCGTGTAGTCGTCGATGGCCAGCCCCCGAAGGGCACCGGTGGCACCCGACAGCGCCCCCTGTGCCACAGATACCTCATGTTCGGTCACGGCGAGCTGGCCGTTCCTCGCGGCGAGGAGCGCCTGATCGCCGGCGATCGAAGAGACGTCCTCCTCATACGAATGCAGGTCGGTGCCGGTGTTCGAATAGCTTGTCAGGGCTCCCTGAAGTTGGCCGGCACTGCCGTTGAGAAGGGTGGCCACGAGTTCGCCTGCCAGGATCTCACCGGCGTAGCAGGGAATCCCGTCCGCCGAGGGCGCACACCACGGGGTCTGGTCGACGTCCGACAAGAAGATGCCGGGCACAGAGACGTCTCCCGCCTTCAGGGCGGTCACGATCGGGGCCATGCTGGGCTGGAGGAGCGCCGCCACCGTCGCCGCACAGCCGGCGGTCCAGGTGGTGAAGGCCGGAAAGCCGTCCGTGGAGGCAGCGACGGGAAGGGGAGTGCCCTGCGAATCCGTCGCCTGGCGCGCATTGAACGGGTTGAAGGCAGCCGTGTTGTTCGTAGAACCGCCCTCGACCACCTGCCACGCGTCCAGGTTGGCCACGTCGTCCTCCGTCCCCGGTGCGCCTACCCCCTGCAGGATGCAGAGCTCCCATCCTGGCGGGAGGGGCGTGCCGATGGCAGTCCCGGCATTCGGCGAGGGGCTGGCCCCGATCGGAGAGCTGAGCCCGACGACTCCGACCACCACGATGGCCAGCGAGATACCGATGCGCAGGCGGCTCAGGGTGGGTGCCATCAACGGGCGGTGAGGGAAGAGCAGCACCTTCGGTCGTCAGGGGGGGTCTGGGATGGGGGCGAAGCCGGGCCATCCTGGCTGAGCGACACAACCATGGTCAAGGCGCTCCCGGAGAGTTCGTCGCAGTTCGCTAGGGATCCATCGGCACGCGACGGGTGGGCTCTTGATCCCCGTGCCCGGCGTGCGTGCCGAGCGGAGGTATGCGGCCGCGGGGAGCCCCGCTCCCCCTGCTCTACCTGGGAGGCGAGTGGCCCGCCGCCCCGGGTCGTCCTTCGCTTCACACTGGGCCTGTCGGCCCTGGCCATCGACTTCGCCGTCCACATCGGTGCCCGGCTGTTCCCCCAGCTCGTCCCAGCCCGGGTGGCCCACCAGTCCCGAGGATTCGATCAGGCCTGAGCACTCGAGAAGGCCCGGGCAGGAGATGGGCCGGGGCTGTCACAGCTCCCAGGCGCGGCTTCGACCACTGGACTCGAAGGCCTGGCGCAGGGACTCCTCGTCCGCCGCCGTGAAGCGACGATAGGAGTCGTCCTGGCGCCGGCGGACATAGACCGGGTCACCCCCCACACGATCGGAACGGAATTTCTGGTGGACGAGTGTCCGGCTCAGGACCTTGTTGGTCGGGGTGGTGGGGAGCGCGTCGCATAGGCGGACAAAACAGGGCCGCCACTTCGGGCTGAGTTCGGGCTGCTCATCCAACCAGGCGGCGAAGCCCGGGCCGTCGAACGCGGCCCCCTCGCGCAACACGAGGGCCGCCATGACCTGATCACCCGAGTCGGCGTCGGGCACGCCGTACACCGACGCCATCATGACGTCGGGGTGACGGGCAACGATGGCCTCGATGGGAGCGGCCGGGAAGTTCTCGCCATCGACCCGCAGCCAGTCGGAGGTGCGCCCCGCGAAGTAGACCCACCCGTCTTCGTCGACATAACCGAGGTCACCGCTCCAGTACCAGCCGTTGCGCGTGGTGCGACGCATGGCTTCGTCGTTGCGGTAATACCCCTCGAAGGGTCCCACACCCAGGGTGTTGACAATCTCTCCCACACACTCCTCGGCGTTGACAAGGCGCCCCTCAGCGTCGAAGCGCGCTCTCGGGAGCTCGTCCCCACCGGAATCGACGACCACGATCCCTTCGCGCAGACGGCCGACCGAGCCGCGGGGAGGGCCGCCCGAACGGTCCAGGGCGATTGCACCCTCGGTCGAGCCGAACACGTCGACGATGGTGATGCCGAATCGCCTCGCCGCCGCTTCCACCACGTGAGGTGACCCTTCGTTGCCGAAGGCGACACGCAACGTGTTGTCGGAATCGTCGTCCAGCTCGGGTGTGGACAGCAGGTATGCCAGCAGCTTTCCCGTGTAATTGAACCAGGTGGCCCCGTAGTGCCGTACGTCAGGGAGGAACCGGGACACGCTGAAGCGGCGAGCGAGAGACAGCGATGCCCCCGCCACCAGCGCCGGGGCGAGCCCCGCCATCAACGAATTGGCGTGAAACAGGGGCATGGCCGCGTATCCGACGTCGTAAGGTCCGATCTCGAGCATCGTGGCCATCCGCTGGCCTGTGGTCAGCAACCGCCGCTGCGTGCAGCGCACAGCCTTCGGCGCGTCGGACGTTCCCGATGTGAAGAGGAGCGCCCACAGTGTCTCGGGCTCACACTCGCCCCAATGCGGACCTTCGGAGCTGTCGCCGGTTCCATCACGTTCCTCCGCGCCGATCAGGGCACGGTCCAGCGCTTCGCCCATCGAGGTGGTCGGATCGTCGACGTCGGCAAAGCGATCGGTGACGAGGATGCCGCCGGGAAGGTCCAGCCGATCGGCAACGGGTTCCAGCAGCGCCAGGTAGCGGGGCTCGGTGATCAGGATCTGGGCATCGGTGTGCGAGATGTCGAGGACCAGGTGTTCGTCCCGCCGGGTGTGGTTCAGCCCTACCAGGGCGGCCCCCACCAGCCCCGCGCCGCACAGCGCGAACACGTATTCAGGCGTGTTGTCGAGGAGCACAGCGACGTGGGGAGGACGACCGGGGTCGAGCCGAGCGCGGTAGAGCGTGGCAAATCGTTCAGCCTCGACAAGGAGCTCCCGATGTGTCCACACCTCGTCGCCGAAGAGAAGAGCCGGTCGGTCGCCCCACGTCGCATCGGTACCGTTGCGTCTCAGAAGGGCGGCAACGTTCCGGGCAGGGAGGGTCACTTCACCCAGAGGTGGCGCCAGGACCACGGGATCGGCCACGTCAGCAGGTCGGCGTTCCGCCCGCCGGTTCAGATCCGCTCCAGGATCGTCCCCGTGGCCAGACCGCCGCCACAACACATCGAGATGAGCGCCAGGTTGCCGTCCCGCCGCTCGAGTTCGTGCAAGGCGGTGGTGATGAGCCGGCTACCGGTGGCTCCTACGGGATGCCCGAGGGCGATAGCCCCACCGTTGACGTTCACCTTGTCCCAGTCGACGCCATGGACCTTCTGCCATGAGCAGACGACCGAGGCGAAGGCCTCGTTCACCTCGAAGATGTCGATGTCGGGAATGGTCAGGCCTGCCTTGGCGAGGACCTTCGTGGTGGCGGCGATGGGCCCATCGAGCTGGAAGTAGGGGTCGGACCCCACCAGGGCCTGCGCCAGGACTCGGGCGCGCGGTCGCAGGTCGGCAGCCTTGGCCTTCTCCTCTGACATCCACAGGACGGCGGCGGCACCATCGGAGATTTGTGAAGAGGTGCCGGCGGTGTGGATGCCATCGGAGAGCACCGGTTTGAGCGCGGCCAGGCCCTCTTCGGTGGTGTCACGAAGACCTTGGTCCCGCTCCACGACCTGGACCTCCCCCGTGGCGCCATCGGGGCCGATGACGGGCGCCTCGACGGCCAACACCTCGCGGTCGAAGCGACCCTCTGCCCATGCCTGTGCGGCCTTGCGCTGCGACTCCAGCCCCAACGCGTCGGCGTCCGAACGGCTGACTTTGTACTTCTCGGCGATGCGCTCGGCCGCATGGAACTGGTCCGGTGTCTCCAGCGGAAACCCAGCCGGGAAGGGCCGCCCCGGGCCATTGACGACATTTGCTCCCAGGCCAACCCTGCTCATGGCCTCGATGCCGCAGGCGATGGCCACGTCCAGCGCGCCGCTGGAGACGAGACCCGCCGCGAGGTGATTGGCCTGCTGAGACGAACCGCATTGGCAGTCGATGGTGGTGGCAGCGACTTCGTAGGGAAGACCCTGCCCGAGCCAGGCAGTGCGTGTGATGTTGAAGGACTGCTCGCCCGCCTGGGTGACGCATCCCCCGAAGATCTGCTCGACCTCTGACGGGTCGAATCCGGTCCGCTTGATCAATTCGACCTGCGCCGCACCGAGCAACTCGGCCGGGTGCATTCCCGACAACGCCCCGTTGCGCTTGCCAATCGCGGTCCGCACCGCCTCGACGATCACGGGCTGTGTCATGTTCGTTCCCTTCAACGTGGTCTTCGCCGAGCCGCGACGAGTATAGGTTCTCGGATTCGGGCACGCTCCGGGTCCGAACGCGCCGCGGGAGCCGGGGAACCGCTCGGTCCGTCGCCGCGGAGCCGCCCTCCGGCACTTCGTAAGTCCGACGACTCCGGCGGCCCGAACCCCGGGCGCGGTGGCGACGGGTCGACGTCATTACACGTGGATGAGCGCCTCCCTCAGCTACCGGTGGGCGGCATAACATGGGCGAGAGACGACCCGGCGATCAGCCGTGTCCGAGAACGGGTGCGTACGAACTGGGGGTCGGGGCCATGCATGGACGGGCACCGCTTCGCTGAATGCCGATGAGTGACATCGATCTCGACAGTGTTCTCATCCGCGACGACGGTGTCGTGCCGCGCATCCGGTACACGAGCGAGCAATTCGCGGCCCTGGAACTCGAACGGCTCTGGGGGCGGGTCTGGCAAGTTGCCTGTCGGGAGGAGGAGGTCGGCGAAGTCGGCGACTTCTGCGAGTACCTCATCGGAGACCAGTCGATTCTCATCGTGCGTTCGGCCCCCGACGTCATCCGTGCCCACCACAACACCTGCCTGCATCGCGGGACGCGCCTAGCTGAAGGAAGTGGTCACTTCGACGAGGGGTGCATCCGATGCCGATATCACGCCTGGCGCTACGACCTCGGAGGCAAGCTGATCGAAGTCGTCGACCTCGAAGAGTTCTCGCCTATGCCGGACGATCTCTGCCTCGGGCAAGTGCGCGTCGACCGCTGGGGTGGTTTCGTGTGGGTCTGTTTGGATCCGGACGCTGCGCCATTACTCGAGTACCTTGCGCCTCTTCCCACGCTGTTGGCCCCGTACCACCTCGACAGGATGCGGATCCGCTCCTACCTGTCCACCGTACTGCCGGCCAATTGGAAGGTTGTCGTCGACGCGTTCAACGAGGGTTACCACGTGCAAGGCACACATCCTCAGATCCTGCCGTGGACCGACGACGTCAACCTCGAGTACGAGCCGTTGGGCATCCACTCGCACTATGGCCGCCTTCCCAACGCACGGCGAACGTTGCGTCCAAGTCCCCGCCTCGGCCTTGCCGACGACGAGTTCGACGAAGGTGAGATCCTGGCATCGTTCGTCGCAGGATTGGGCGGTCTGTTCTACGAGGACGAACGCACCCTCATCGACGAGGTCCGTTCCGCGCCGCCCAACGGCGAATCGTTGCTGAGTCGGTACCAACGGGGTCGGCGCGAGCTGCTGGCTACGCGCGGCGTGGCGGTGGAGGAATTCGCCGACGATCAACTGACCAGTGCGGACGACGTGTACTTCTTTCCAAACATGGTCGGGCCGATCTACCCGGGTAGCGCCATCATCTTCCGGGTCCGTCCCAATGCGCTCGATCCTGACAGTGCCGTCAAGGACACATGGTTTCTCGAATGGCCACGACAAGGCGCGGAACACAAGCGCGCCAAGAAACGCTTCTATCCCGATTGGACCGAGCGCGACTGGGGTCTCATCACGAACCAGGACTACGCCAACATGGAGCACGTACAGGTGGGCCTGAAGTCGCGCGGCGGCCCGGGGATTCGCCTCAACCGTCGTCAGGAGAGCAATGTGCTGCACATGCATCGGATGATCGACCGCTACCTGACCGACCTATGACCGACATCCCTGAGTGACACGTCTCGGTTCGTTCGACCGACCTGCGCCGCACCGTCGGCGGGTCCAGTCATGGCGGTGACTCCCGGATCAATGTCCGCGTGGCAGCCTGGCCCGCTCCGCGTTCGCTCACTGTGACCGATTCGTCACACACCTGCTACGTCCACCATTTCCCTCGACTTTCGGTGAACAGCGAGGAAGCTCGGCACGTATTCCACCCGTCAACCGTGTTCGGTCGTTGTGGGGCCTCGGGTGGGAGGAGTGGCGATGTCGGGACTGTTTCGTCTGGGGAACATTCGGCGCCAACGAGGTCGCAATGCGAGGCCCGGGACTCCCCGAGGGGGTCGGAAGGCAGGATCCCTCGCCATTGCCGGCGCGTCGATCGTGTCGGTCACCGTGATCGGCTCGGTCCCGGCCTGGGCTCACCGAGGGTTGCACTCCAAGCACTCCAGTGCCTTTAGTCAGACGAATCTGATCGCCGACAGCTCGTCGTTCACCCCGAAGCTCGTGGACGGCGACTTGACGAACGCGTGGGGCCTGGCGGACTTCCCGAACGGGCCGATCTGGGTGTCCGACAACAACTCGGGCAACGCCTCGGTCTATGGAGGGGGCATCAACGGCGGGCCGGTCTCGCTCGAGCTCACCGTGCCCGTCCCCGGGGGCAACCCGACGGGTCAGGTGTACAACTCGACGGGCGGTTTCCCCGTCGGGGGGTCAGGTGGAGGATCGGCGGTCTTCATCGTGGCCAGCGACTCCATCGGCACGGCCCAGTCGCCGGGAGAGATCGCCGCCTGGGCCGGCGGGTCTTCGTTCGTCGTGGAGGACAGCCCGACAGGTGGGCCCGGCGGGACGACTCCCGTGGGCGCAGTGTTCAAGGGCCTCGCCATCGCCAACACGGCCGCGGGCCCCGAGCTGTTCGCCACCGACGTGGCCAATGCCCGGGTGGACGTGTTCAATCACACTTTCGCCCCCATGGACACCACGAAGGAATTCGTGGACCCGGCCATACCCGCCGGTTACACACCCTTCGGAATTGAGGCGCTCAAGGGCGACATCATCGTCACCTACGGCCTGCAGAACACCTTGAAGACCGACGTCGTGCTGGGGGCCGGTCTCGGCTACGTCGACATCTTCAACGTCAACGGCACCCTCGTCAGGCACCTGGTTTCCGGTGGCGCCGGCATCCCGCTGAATGCGCCGTGGGGACTCGCCATCGCCCCCAAGCACTTCGGCCACTTCAGCGGCAAGTTGCTCGTCGGCAACCTGGGTGACGGCCGGATCAACGTGTTCAGTCCGAAGAACGGCAAGTTCCTCGGGACGCTCATGAACTCCAGCGGTCACCCCATCGCTATCGACGGTCTCTGGGGTCTCAAGGACGGGAGCTCGGCATTCGGCGGACCGAGGTCGGTCATCTTCAGTGCGGGCCCAAACACCTATGCAGACGGCATCGTGGGGATCCTCACCCCCGGCTGACGATTCCCGGTGGGGGAGGCGCATCCGCCTTCCCCGCCCCATGAGGTATCAGCGAGATCACCCCCGGAATCGACCGGAATTCGACGTCCGGTTGATGCCTATGGATCGCGCCCCAGCTCGCAACCCAATGCCATCCCACGAGGTGCACCATGACCAATATGTCGCAGACCCTGTCCGGCTTCCGCTCTTGAGCGGCGCGCATCTCACCGGCGGATCAGCCGGCCACCGTCCACGATCCCGTGGCCGCGCTACGGGTCGTCACTATTCTCGGCCTTCTCGCCATGACCCTGATCCACCTGCTCGACCTTCCCGGGACCATGGGACCCGACCCCGTGCAAGGGACCCTCTATCTGTTGTTGATGGCGGCCAGCCTCGGAGCAGCCACCCGACTGGTGCACGCCACATCGCTGTGGCGGTTCGCCGTCCCCGCCGCCCTGGCGGCCAGCGCCGTGACCGCCTACGTCCTCACCCGCACCGTGGGTCTCCCCTTTGACCACGGAGACGTCGGCAACTGGAACGACCCACTCGGAATCGCGGCCCTCTTCGTCGAGGGCGTGACCATCGCTGCCGCCTCCTACGGCTTCGCCCTGGCACGCATCGCACGGGCTCGGCAGTCGGACATGTCCCGACCTCCCCGTGTCGGCGGCTGATGGACATCTCGGTGTGAATCCGCCGGGGCCGGCATTCACAGCCGGCTCTCAGCCACTCGCAATGACGGTCTCAGGCGAGTGGTGGAGAGTGATGACGATGGCCGAGCACGACACCACAAGAAGATTCCGGTCCAAGAGCGCCGCGATGGCCCTGGTCGCACTCCTGGTCGGTGGGACGGCCGGCATCGACGCTGTCG
>Ga0310038_10002712_pt1 | contig 12930 bp, 9 predicted proteins | sample Sb_taG_6_FD_200461 | JGI IMG/M metagenome (GOLD analysis project Ga0310038, IMG submission 200461) | Peat soil microbial communities from Weissenstadt, Germany - Sb_50d_4_PS metaG (v2) (version 2) | ecosystem: Environmental > Terrestrial > Soil > Wetlands > Peat | place: Germany: Weissenstadt... | reverse complement strand
CCGCGATTGTAGCGCGCCTCGGCATAGTCCGGCCGCAGCGCCAGCGCGCGATCGTGGCTCGCCAGCGCTGCCTCGAACCGTTTGAGCTCATGCAAGGCGCTGCCACGATTGGTATGCGCTTCGGCCAAGTCGGGCCGCAGAGCGAGCGCATGGTCGTAGCTTGCCAGCGCCTCCTCGAAGCGCTCGAGCGCTTGCAGCACATTGCCGCGACTGACGTGCGCGTCGACCCAATCCGGCCGCAGCCCAAGCGTGCGGTCGTAGCTTGCCAGCGCCGCCTCGAGTCGCTGCAGTTCTTTGAGGGCGTTGGCCCGGCCCAACAGCGCCTCGGCGTAGTCCGGCCACAGCGCCAGCGCGCGGTCGTAGCTCGCCAGCGCTTCCTCGAAACACTTCAGCTCCCTGAGCGCGATGCCGCGATTGTTCAGGGCGGGAATACTATTGGGATTTATCTTGAGCGCGAGGTCGATGTGCCGCAGCGCCTGCGTGTGATCGCCGCGCTGATAAAAAACGATTGCCAGCAGGTGCAGGCTGTCGAAGTGGTCGGGCTGCGTCGCCAGAATTTGATTGTAAGCCTTTTCCGCCTCCGCCAGCTGGCCGGCTTGATGCAGCGCGAAGGCTTCGGCCAACAATGATGTCACCTCGGACACCCATCAATCCCGACTTGTGAGATATGCGGCAGCGTGACACGGCGCATGACAAGCGAGCGCGCCACAGGATAGGTTACATTTATCGGCCGGCACCGGCAGGTGCTGCAACAAAAAAGTGGAGGACGCTTTGAGCGGGGAGAGTGTTTTGGCGCGGCTGACGGCGGCCGTTGCGATCTTTACGGCGATCCTCGCGCTCGGAATGTCCGGTTCGGTCGCGGCCGACGATTACCCTAATCGCCCGATCACCCTGGTCATTCCGCTGCCGCCGGGCGGCACCAACGACATCATGGCGCGCTCGGTCGCCGACAAGATGAGCGCCGCGCTCGGCCAGCAGATCATCGTCGAAAGCCGCAATGCCGGCGGCAGCGGCACGGTCGGCACGCGCCAGGTCGCCCACGCCGCGCCGGACGGCTACACCATCATCCTCGGCTATACCTCGACCTTGGCGACCGGCCCGAACCTCTACAAGAACATCGGCTACGATCCGCGCCAGGATTTTGCGCCGATCGGCCTGATCGCCTCGGCGCCAGCGCTGTTGCTGGTGCACAAGGACTTGCCGGTTCACAGCGTCGGCGAACTGATCGCCTTGATGAAGAGCGCCAAGGAGCCCTTTCAAGTCGGCACGCCGGGCATCGGCACGGTCAATTATTTGGCCTCGGTGCTGTTCGCGCAGCAGGCCGGCGTCAAGGTCGAACAGATTCCGGAAAAAGGCTCGAACCCGCTGAACACCGATTTGATGGGCGGCTTCGTCAAGGTCGGCTTCAATCCTATACCGGTATCGCGCGCGGCGCTCGACGGCGGCTATATTCGGGCGCTCGCGGTCACCTCCGCCAAACACTCCACGCTGATGCCGCAACTGCCGACGCTGGCCGAATCCGGGCTGCCGGGCTTCGACGCAACATTGAGCTACGGCCTGTTGGCGCCCGCGGGCACGCCGCGGCCGATCATCGAGCGGCTGAACAAGGAGCTGCGCGCGGCGCTCGCCATGGAAGAAGTGCGCAAGCGCATCATTCTCGAAGGCGGCGAGCCCGAATCGACCACGCCCGAAGAGCACGCCGCGATCATCGACCGCGAAGAGTCCAAATGGTCGGCGGTCATCCACGGCGCCGGCATCAGTCTCAGCGAGTGAGACGGCGAAAAAGTAAAACCTCCACACGCCCGAAATCAGGAGATCACTATGACGAAACTCATCAAGGCATCGGGCCCGTCGCGGCGCGGCATTGTCAAAGCCGCCGGCGTGCTTGCCGCCGGCCTCGCCGCGCCGGCGGTTTTGCGCGTGCGCTCAGCCTATGCGGCTTATCCCGATCGTCCGGTCAAGTTCGTGGTCGCCAACACGCCGGGCGGCCCTTCCGACATCGTCGGCCGCTTCGTCACCGCGGCGCTCGAGCAATCGACCGGCAAGACCTTCATCGTCGACAATCGCGGCGGCGCCGGCGGCAATATCGGCATGGAATACGTGGCGCACGCCGAACCGGACGGTTACACCATCCTGCTCGCCACCAACGCCTATTCGGTGAATTACGGGCTGTACAACCAGCTGCCTTACGACCCCTACAAGGATTTTGTCGGCGTCAGCGAGCTGGCGACATCGCCGAACACGTTCGTGGTCAAATCGGAACTGGCGGCGAAAACCATAAAGGATTTCATCGCGCTCGCCCGCGCCAATCCCGAGCAATACAATTGCGCGACGCCGCCGATCGGCACCACCGCGCAGCTGCAATTGGAGCTTCTGAAGATCCGTGAGAATCTGCCGAAACTCTCGGACGTCGTGTTCAAGGGCGGCGGCGATGCCATAACGGCGCTGCTCAGCGGCACCGTGCAGCTCAGTTCGGGCTCGCTGGCGCCGGCATTGCCGCACATTCAGGCCGGCACGCTGCGCTGCCTCGCGGTCAGCGCCGCCGGCCGCTGGCCCGAACTGCCGAACGTGCAGACCATGGAGGAGGCCGGCTACAAGGATTTCGTCTTCGCGGTCGATTGCGTGTTGTTGGCGCCGGCGAAGACGCCGCCCGAAAACGTCAAGTGGCTGGAGACGGAAACGCTCAAAGTCTTGAGCACGCCGGACATGAAGGACAAGCTGTTCAAGGCGGGCTTCCTGGTACGCCCGCAGGGTGCCACCGCCGCCTGGGCGCGCGTCACCAAGGAAATCGAGGTGTTCAAGCAGATCATCGACCAGGCCGGCGTCAAGAAGCTATAGGCGTAATGAACTTGCCGCAACGAGCTCGCAGCTGTAGCGCGGCCGTCGCCGCAGCGTTTGTGGCGTTCGCCGCAATCGCGATCGGCGTCCAGCACCGCGCCGAGGCGGCCGATTACCCGACGCGGCCGATCACCTTGATCGTCCCCTATCCGGCCGGCGGCGGCAATGACGTGATCGCGCGCCTCGTCGCCGCCAAGATGAGCCAAAACCTTGGCCAGCCGATCGTCATCGAAAACCGCGGCGGCGCCGGCAGCACCATCGGCACCCGCGACGTCGCCCGCAGTGCGCCCGACGGCTACACGTTGTTGATCACGACGAGCTCTTTGGCGATCAATCCATCACTCTATCCAGACGCCGCTTACGATCCGAAAAAAGACTTTGCGCCGATCGGTCTGATCGCGACGAGCCCGAATTTCGTGCTGGTGAATCCGACCGTGCCGGCGCATTCGGTCGCGGAACTGATCGCGCTTGCCAGGAAAGAGCCGGGCAAGCTCGACTTCGCCTCGACCGGAACCGGCACCAGCACCCATCTTGCGGCGCAGCTGTTTGCCAGGATGGCCGATGTGAAGTTCACCGCGGTTCCTTACAAGGGCGTCGCGCCGGCCATCACCGATCTCCTCGGCGGCCATGTGGCGCTGATGTTCTGCCCGATGGCGAGCGTCGTCGGCCAGGTGCGCGGCGGCAATTTGCGCGCGCTGGCGGTGACCGGCGCCAAGCGCTCGCCGCTGTTCCCGGACGTGCCGACAGTCGCCGAAGCAGGACTGCCCGGCTATGCGGCGGAGCTGCACTATGGTCTCGTGGCGCCCGCCGGCACGCCGCCGGAGGTCATCGCCAAACTCAACGCCGCGCTCGATCATGCGCTCGCCGACGGCGATATCCGGCAGCGGCTTGCCGCCGACGGCACCGAGACGCTGCCGGGGACGCCAGCGGCCTATGCCGCCGACATCGCCAGCGAGGAAGCCAAATGGGGCGCCATCATCAAAGAGACCGGCGTGACCGCACAATGAGGCGATCATCTACTTCGATTACACCGACGAGCAAAAGCAATCTGCAGATGTGCTGTTTTGGCCGTGCTGCTTTTGTTCATGCTGGCCGCACCTAAAGTAGGCCAGAAATATGCTGCGAATTACAATTTTAAGTAGAGAAGCTGGATTTGGCACAGTTCCGATTCTAGACAAGAACCGCGCACCAATGCCTCTGAGTTTCCGAGGCACACAGGCTTCGCCAAACGCCTACTCGGCGCAGTCCACGAAATCACGCTGACTGGCCACATGCGGCACGAACAAGCCGTTAGCTCTTTTTCGGTTGCCGCTTTCGCAACCGGACCCCTGGCCCGCCACCGTTCTCGTCGATGAAGATGACGCCTGCCTGCTTTAGAGCGTCCAGAATAGCCTTCACCGAGGCTTCCGAGACTTGGCGCCTTTTCCTCTCAAAATCGACCACGGTCGAAAGACCTAGATTGGCCAATTCCGCCAGCTGCGTTTGGCTCATGTCCAACAAGGCACGGCCAGCCCTGCATTGGGCTGGCGTCATTTCAACAATTTTTGTTGACATGACGATTTTTGCCGCATAAACATTTTTTGTTGATCAAGCTGGCGAACCTTGGGCCGGAGGCGAAGTTTGTGGAGATATGAGTCATGACCGAAGTCATAAAGAAATCAAGCCACGTGCCGGACCGCCGCTCCTTCATCGGCGGTTCGGACGCCCGGATCATTATGGGTAATGATGAAGTCGCCCTGGTGCGGCTGTGGCGGGAGAAACGAGGGGAGGCCGAGCCGGAGGACCTCTCCGGAAACCTTATCGTCCAACTCGGGGCAGTCACCGAGGATCTGAACCGGCGCTGGTACGAGCTCAATTCCGGGCAGGTGATCATCGACGTCCAGCGCCGGATTCGACATCCGGCAGTGCGGTGGATGGCGGCGACCCTCGACGGCCGGGTCGAGGCCACTGGCGCGGTTTTCGAGGCCAAGTTCATGCTGCCCTGGTCGTTTTCGGAGGAGGCAGCCGCTGAGAAGTATATGCCCCAGCTGCAGCACAATATGTGGGTGGTGGCGGCCAGACAGGCGGTGCTCTCGGTCATTACCGGGGGCGGCAAGTGGGTGGAGATTACGGCCAATGCCGACCCGCTCTACCAGCACCTGATCGTCACCGCGGAACGGAAATTCTGGCGCTGTGTCGAGAGCGGTGAGCCGCCTCGGCTGTTCGGGGTCGAGCCGCCTAAGCCACGCATCGAGGCGATCCGCATTGTCGACATGAGCGCGTCCAATGCATGGGCGGAGTTCGCCGCGGTGTTTTCGCGGACCCGTTCGGCGCACCTCGAACATGAACAGGCCAAGGCCGAACTGAAGGGTTTGATGCCGGAGGATGCCAAGGAGGCGACTGGGCATGGCGTCCGGGCCAAGCGCTCGAAATCGGGCGCCGTGAGCTTCGACCTCCTCAGCGTGGAGGGCGGCCGTGCATAGGTCCAGTCCATCCATCGCCAGCCTGGCAGCGGCCTTGGCCAAGGCGCAGGCCGAACTGGTCAATCCGGAGAAGTCGCTCACGGCGACGATTAGTTCGGGACACCGTGGCGGCCCTGAACAGAGCTTCCGCTATGCCCCGCTGTCGAGCGGGCTCGATATCGTGCGCAAGACCTTGGGACAGCACGAGATCGCAACGGTGCAGACCACCGCCATCGACCAGGCCGCGGGCCTGGTCAACCTGACCACCGTCCTGGCGCACTCGTCGGGGGAATGGATCGCCTCGGAATGGCCGGTCTGCGCCATAGCCGATACCGCCACACCGCATCGGATGGGGGCGGCGCTGACTTACGCCCGACGCTATGCGCTGTTCGCCCTTGTCGGCATTGCTGGCGAAGATGATCTGGACGCGCCTGATCTCCTGCCGCCGGAGCAACAAGTATCAAAACATGACGAACCCAATCGAACCGGTAACAGCCGACTGAACGGCGGACGACGGTACAGCCCGCAACGCGCAAATGGCCACCGGGTCCACACAGCCCATTCGCGTTCTGCTGAGCGGGTGCTTGAACCTGAGGCCTCGGCAGTATTGCGCGATCGGCTTGTTACCGAACTCGAAGATCTGAATACCGGTGATGTCGCCGCGGTCTGGGCGCATCGCTCTCTACCGGAGAAGAACAAACTGACGCCCGCCGATGCCGAGCATGTCGAGGAAGCCTTCCAGGCAAAAATCACGACATTTGCGGTGTCTACTGTAGACCGGCCTGAAACAACGCGGGAACTTGAGCAGGCATCCACGCCACCAGCATCACGTCCAACGCGGCCGCCGAGTGGGGCACGTGAAAGTAGAATTGATAAGAGCAGGTTAAGCTTGCCGGAGCCGCGCCGCATCCGGGATCGCGATCACGTCAGATACGTTGCCCAGCAATCCTGTCTCATCTGTGGGAGAAGCCCCTCGGACGCTCACCATTTGCGCTTCGCGCAACCTCCCGCTCTTGGGCGTAAGGTCAGTGACGAGTTCACGGTGCCTCTGTGTCGGGGGCACCATCGCGAGGTTCACCGCTGCGGCGATGAAGCCGCATGGTGGGCTAAGACTAAGATCAATCCGAGAGTTATCGCCCGCGTCCTGTGGCGCGGCGCACATCCGTTACGCAAATAGGTGCGGAGAAACTGCCGTCTGGTGACCCCTGCGCACCGCAAAATTTCATGGTGTGGACGGGCATTTGGCAAGCCGTCGTCGTCGATTTATTTTCAGGTTGCTCCGCACGGCGGCATTCGTCCTAGGCGCCGGCAATGTTCGCCCGCTCTGCGATGTTCGAGGAGCCTCGTCTCAATCCTTCCGTTCTCGTGCACAGAATTCGGATTGAGTGCTTATGGGCCAAAGGCGATCCTTTACGCTCTAGCAGCACTTATGGGAGCAAGATGCTGGGAAGATCATCCCAGCTCGGAGTTGCCGCTTTTGTCCGGCCATGAGTCCAAGCGGATTATAGTGAACGACGCAAAAGGCTTGCGGCGCCGCGCCGAGCTCCTACTGGCACTGGCCAAAAAAGCTCGCGATGATCACTATACCCAATTAGCTGATTACATCCTCGACAGAGCTGATCAGCTTTTCGAAGAGGCGAGGATTCGCGAACTTGAGTCATCGTTAAGCGACCGGACGACGACCCAACGCTAATCTGGCTGCTCCGGGCGATGTTCGATGTCGGCTACTTCCCGCCGAGCACTCTGTGTGACGCAAGGCACAGCGTTGAACGCCCGCATTTGGTAGGTATGCGTCATGCCGCTTAGGCTTGCGGACCAACAGAGGCTCGAATCTTTGGAGGAATGCAATGACGGATGACACCGGCGATCTCGACAAAATTGACCAAGCCTTCATGACCTATGATCTCTGCGATGAGGCACTGGAAGCTGCAGCCCGCGTTGACGGCGGGCGAGCAATAACTGTGGGGTATTGCGCCACCGCTTCTAGCGTTTGGTACTGCCTGCCGTACTGAGCGGCACAACGCCTGGGCAAGCATTCGGCCGGCGCCGCACTGGTCCACAGCCTGCCGGCGCCGATTCTCCATTTTGCGCTCGTTGAATCCCATGGCGGGATCGTCGTCGAATGGACGGGACTGTCAATGTCGCTTCGCCGCTGAAAGCGAAAATTCGGTTGCGGCGCAAGTCCGGTCGCTTTGGACCATAAGCGACACTTCGCAATGCAGCAGAAGAGCACGTTTTTTCGATGTCTCCGATAAACCATCCGACGGCACTTCGCAGCCGCGAGATTAGCTCAGCGTCGCCAACAGGCGTTCGCCCGCTTTCAGATCCGCCGGCGATTCGAACAATACCAACTTGTATAAACAGGTAATTCCCGCAGTGATTGCTCCCAAAAAAAATCTAATGTAGAATCTTGCCGGGTATTGGGGGAGCACGATGATGGGCAAGGCTAACGTTGCTTTTCTGGGCGTATTATTTTTGGCCCTCCTCGGGGGATGCGGTCTCTATACACCAGACAAAGACCCATTTTCGAGCGATAAGCCGACTGAATTTGGCACGACGAGCCAGGGGAATTACGAGACTAGCATCGTAAATCACGTCACCTGTGAAATCGCTCAAGGCCTCGCTGAAGCCAAGCGTCTTAACCTGCCCTGGCTAGATGAGTGGGGCACCACGGTTACTCAAACAATCAACGTGGAGGATCAAACGGGCGTTGCGCCAGGAATCACTGCGGTGACGCCTTTCAAGAATGTTATTTTTCCATTTCCGGCCAGCAGCGGCGGTAATGTCACTAGTCCTCAGTCGTTTTCGATGAGTATTGGCGGGACGGCTTCCGCAAATGCGCTCAGGACAGAGACGATACAATATACATTTCGAAATACAGATATCCTTCGATATACCAATCCGGACACCTGCATGAGCCAGCAGCCGGGTGTTATGATCGACGGCGACCTTAAAATCCGGGAGTTTATCTACGATAAGGCAACCATTGCAGCCCTCGGCAACGCATCGCTTGTGGGAGAAGGAAATCAGCCGTGGCAACGCCCTGTGTTTAACACGTTCACGGAAGAAATCACTTTTGTCGCGGCTTACGGCGGCACTTTTACACCGACCTGGAAACTCGCCCGCCTGACAGCAAATACCAGTTCAAATCTGCTCATTAGCCAACGCACCAACACCAATGACCTTATCATTACCCTTGGGCCTCTTGCGTCCAAAAATCCAAAACAAGATAGGCCGGTGGAACTTGTAGCAGCGGCTATGAACCAACATAACGCGCGTGTTTCGGCAGCCGCCATCGCGGTCTCGATACAGGGCCAATCGCATTGAACGGAAGTGCCCAGCCGACTTCAGAGTTCGACAAGGAGAAACGAGTCATGCGAAGAAAATTTATAATGCTTGGTTTTTGCACATTTGCTTACATATTTCAGCCAAGTCCTGGATTTTCCCAGCAGGCACCTGCTTGCGGCTTCAAGGGCCATTATAAACCTTGGGGATCGCAATGTAGCCCCATCGGAAAATGCAATGGAAAAGGCGTGTGTTGTCCTGTCGACGACACAACTTGCCTGGGGCCGCCGCCACGCTGATTGCATCGAAGCGCTGTAGGAAGGCACGGACTCCAGAATTAAAGCGAGACTGCCCATCCTCGGTTGGAGCAGCCTGAGGATGGCCAGCCGATACACAGAGGCCGCCGATTAGGAACGGATGGCGGAAGCGGCCATGCATCTGATCGAACCCAAAGAACAAAACGGAACGAAATCGGGTCCCACTAAATAGCCGAGCGGGACTTTTTGGAAATAAAAACCAAGAGAAATGAAAGTCGAATTTCGGTGATGGTGCCCGTGGAGGGGCCGTAGCTCAGCCGCCGCCTGGACCGAGGCCGGGCGATGTCCGCTTTGCACCCAAAAGCTGCCGCGACGGCCGCTGGCCGTCGTGTCCGTTAAGGGCCAATCGCGTCATTTCGCATTGCGGAAAACAGCGAGGCTTTTCACTGTCTCCGACGAACGATCCGTAAGCACTTCGTCGCCGAGAACGGGCGCCATCCACCACATCAAAAGCAGACATGCGGATCAGCTATGATGAGCGCAACACTCTTCTCCGCTCCAAGCCTCTCGACCTTCGCGAATCAAAAACCAAACGATACCGAGGGAAGCCACCGCGTCCACCCACCATGCGCCTATGGCAAGCTGCACAATCAACGCTGCGACCACGACAAGAGATAGCCAGCCGCAGGTGATGCTCTCGACTGCATCAGCCTTAAGCGCGCGGCTGCCAAGCATTTCGGCAAGGGCTAGCTTACGGTGGGAAAGGAAATACATTATCGGAACAGCGAGTACGCATAGAATGAGGCCGGGAAGCGAGAACTCTGCGCCTTGATGTGTCCAGAGCTTCCAGCCAGCGCTTGCAACAACGTAGGCGGCAAGGACGAACAGCAAGCCGCCACCAATGCGCGATGCTTTTCGCTCTGCGCTTTCGGCGAACATCTGTCCGCGCCGGAGTTCAACTGTAAGGCGCCAGACTAAAATTCCAGCTGACGCGAGTTCGATAACGCTGTCGATACCGAAGGCGACCAGGGTCAGGCTGTTCGCAGCGATGCCAGAGGCGATGGCCACTGCGGCTTCAATGGTCATCCAAGCGAGCGTAAGGTACTCAAGCCAAAATGCCTGGTGGATCATTGCGGTCCGGTCGCGGGTCGTTTCCTCTCGGCTAGCAATACTCATGATCGCGCCTTTCCAGGTCTCGAAGTCAGGGTCCATTTGAGAATGGTTGGCATGGCTCTACGGCTCAGAACTGGGCGTGCAGCCGCGCCCCGAGGACGGAAACCGGCCCGCGGTCGCGGTTGTAGGCGGGATTGACGACGAACTGATAGTCGAACGTGACCCGCCAGAACGATAGCGGGAAGCCGTAATAAGTCTCGATGACCTGTTCGAGACCGGGATGCGGCAGTTGACCATCGCCGATGAGGATGCCGAGCCCGCCGGCATTGAAGAAGGCCTCGTGCTCGGCCGAAATGCCGTTGACCACGCCAGCCAATCCGAACGTGTCGTCCGGCCGGCCCCATTGCGTGCCTTTGAGCGCCAGCCCGGCCGCCACCGTGCGGTCGATGTCGGTGAACTCGTAGGGTTCAACGTTGCCGTTCGTTACCCCAGCGCGGACGAAGGCGCCCAAATCGGCTGTGATCTCCTGCTCGACATTCATGCTCACGCCGCCGCGGCTGCGATATTGTCGGACCGCGGCGATATCGGCTGGGCCTCCGGTGATATCAGCCAACGCAATCGCATCCTCATAGCTGCCCATGCGTCCGCGGCTGAGAAATCCAGTGACCGCGATCTTGCCGGGATGTCCCCATAACTCATAGCGCCGCTCGATTTCCCCGACCCACTGGAATTGCTGAAAACCCGGATCGAGCTGGATGTCGTTGGGCACGATCGACAGATCGAATACGCCGCCGCGCAGGGTCCAGTTGCCCAGGTACCATTCGGCGGCAGCGCCGAGCGTATAGCCCCACGGCTCTGCGGCGTAATCGAACGTTCCGGTGTCGACGACCGCCCAGTTCAAAAAATCATTGCGTGGATCGTGTGCATATTTGTTGTTGTCAAAAATATCGGCGACGCTGAATTTCCCCGCCGTTATCACTAGGCGGTTCGCGGTCTGGCTCCCGGCAAACTGGTTGATGCCGGCGTCTACTTTCTGCGTCTCGCCGCCGAGATCGATGGTCTGCCGGATGAATGCCCGGTCAAGGCGCACGTAGGGGTAATCGGCTCCTACCTTGTAAGCTTCCGCGCTGGGAAAGCCGGCGATGCCGAGCGTCCCGCTGAGCCCGAACCCCTGATCGATCTCCGGATTGATCCATAGTTCCGCGCCATGCCACAGCCGCAAGCCAAGATAGGCGGTGGCGTCGAAGGTCTCGCGTCCAATATTGGAATCGAGGCTGTTCTGGCCGCGATAGGGTGCGTGGAACGGCGGCGCATATTGCTCCGTGAAGGTGGTCTGGCCGTGAACGTTCCAGTTATCCTCGGCCGGTCCAATGGGCACCGACGCTGTGTTGCCGGCCGGAGAGCCGGGGCCTGAGAACTGATAATCCAGTCCCAATCGCACTTGCTGTAACGTAAGGTCGGAATCGAACCATTGCGGAGTCGCCGGAAAGGTCTCGCTGCGGCGGCCGAAATCGCTGAAGAGATATTCAATCCGCGCAGTCCAGTGCGGCGCGACCGGCAGCGCGACGCCAACGCCAGCAGTCCAGCCGAGCCGCCACAGCAGCGCGGATTCGGCCGTGCCGGGCGCGAGCGCGCCGCCCGCGACCTGCGTACGGGTGACCTGATCGTAGCTCCAGGCGAAGCCGCCGGTCGCATAAAGGAGCCAATGGTCGAGCGCGTAGCCGACGCGGCCGCGTACTGTCCCCGAATGCAGCACCATATCGTTGAAGCTCGCCTGTCCGGCAAACGCCGATGTCGCGGTCGCGGTGCCGGCGAGCGTATTGGGAAAAGAGGCGTCGGCCTCGACGCCAAGGAGCAGCCGGGACGGCAGCACGATATTGTAGCCTCCTTGAAAGCCGGCAAAGAAGCTCCCGGTGCCCCTGAACACGTCGAACCCGTTATATAGATCAAGCGTGCCGCTCGATGCGCCGGCGGGATCGGCAGCGGTCCAGGCCGATGAGCCCCCCGCGTAGCCGACGTGGCCGCCGATATAGAAGCCGCTCCAGTCAAAAGCATTGGCATACGGGATCGGCGCAGCCTTCGTCGGCATAAAGCCGTCAGCAGCGCCGGCGCTCACGGCAAGTGCGACAAGGATTGCGAATGCGAAGCCGGCTATCGGTGCGGCAGAAACTGCAACAATGCGGACGTCCAATCCGAATATGCGCCAACCACTCACTGACATACCCCAACATTTGCCGATCGAGCAGGACGCGTGTCGCTACTCAACTGTTGCCGCTAGCTGCGACATGCGGTTAGCCCCCATTAGACAAGCCAGGAATCGGCACGCCGAACGTCTGCAGGATCAGAAAAACATTGAGCCCCAAGACCACCGCGGTGCCGACGATCGCTGCGATATTAGTCAGCCGGCTATTGGTGAACTGACCCATGATGTCTCGCCGTCGCGTGAAAATGAGCAGAGCGATCATGGGAAGTGGCAGGGCGATACTGAGCACGACCTGACTGATGACAAGCGCATTTGTTGCGTCCGCTCCCAGACCGACAACCACGAAGGCCGGAATCATTGTGACAAGCCGTCGGACCCAGATCGGAATCCGGAACCCAACGAAGCCTTGCATGATCAATTGGCCGGCCATCGTGCCAACCGTTGAACTCGATATCCCCGACGCGATCAGGGAGAGCAGGAACACGCCCGCTGCCCCGATGCCGAGCAACGGCGTCAATGTATGATAGGCCGTCTCGATCTCCGCGACTTCGGGATGACCGGCATGGAAAGCACCCGAAGCCATCATCACCATCGCCATATTGACCATGCCAGCGAGAGTCAGTGCGATTACGACCTCTTGATTTGAGAAGCGCAGTACCTTCCGCCGCTCGTCCGCGTTGTGGACCGGCGTGCGGGCCTGGGTCAGGCCGGAATGCAGATAAACGGCGTGCGGCATTACAGTCGCGCCGATGATACCGACGGAAAGTAGGAGAGCCTGGGCATCGGCTAGCTG
>Ga0310038_10002707_pt1 | contig 12945 bp, 11 predicted proteins | sample Sb_taG_6_FD_200461 | JGI IMG/M metagenome (GOLD analysis project Ga0310038, IMG submission 200461) | Peat soil microbial communities from Weissenstadt, Germany - Sb_50d_4_PS metaG (v2) (version 2) | ecosystem: Environmental > Terrestrial > Soil > Wetlands > Peat | place: Germany: Weissenstadt... | reverse complement strand
CCACCTGGAAGGTGCCGGCGTCGTCGGAGCCGGGCACGGCCCATTTCCAGGGGGGCACGCCGTCTTCCACCGACGGTGTGACGATCACGTGCTCGAGGGCGGTCAGCGTGCCCGCCAGGCGGTGGGCGAGCGGGGAGAGCTCGGGGTCGGTCAGGAGGACCCGCACCTCGGCGTGACCGAGAAGGCGCTCGAGCTCGCCGTCGCTCAGGCGCGTGTTGGTGGGGACGGCGACCGCTCCGACCTTGTGCACCGCCGAGTACGCCACCATGAACCGCAGCGCCTCCTCGGCCAGGAGGTAGATCGACACCCGGTCGCCCTTGGCGACGCCCTTCGCCACCAGGGCGCGGGCCAGGCGGTTGGACTCCGCCTCCCACTCCGCGAACGTCATCTGTCCGCCGTCGGTGACCTGGTACGCGACCTTGTCGGGAAAGGCCGCCGCCATGGCGCGCAGATGGTCGGTGAGCAGGGTGGTCACAGGCCCCCGTCGAGGGTCACCGTCCGCCGCGCGAAGCGCCAGCCCTCGGGCGTCCGTACGAGCTGGTCGTGGTAGCGGCCGGTGCGCTGGAGCCGTGACCGGCGTTTGTCGGCGGGCGCATCGACCGGAGGCCGGGCCACCACGAGCAACGTGACGTCCTGCACAGCACGGTCGCCGTCGACCTCGATGATGGCGTCGACGGTCACGTGCACTATGCCGTATGGAGTCCGGCGGACCATGTCCGCCAGCGCGGCGCGCCCCGTCGTGGTCGGGCCCCCGTCGATCTCCATGGCCCCGTCCTCAGTGAAGGTGTCCGCGAAGCCGTCCGGGTCGCCGTCGTCGAAGCAGCGGTTGTACCGCGCCGTCAGCTCGCGGATCCGGGCCCGATCGACCATCCATGCCACGGTTGCGTCCACGAGGACAGCCCCCTCCGCCCGGTCGGCACCTGACGCACCGTGCGCCACCGCCCGGACCGGCAGCGACGATACCGCGCCCCGCCGCCACAGTCGGCCGGTGCGAAATTCAGGATCGCGGCACGGCGTACGCGGCGATCGCCGCGAAGTGCAGGGCGGCGCCGGCGACGGTGAGCGCGTGGAACACCTCGTGGTACCCGAAGACGCCGGGCACGGGGTTCGGCCGCTTCATCGCGTAACAGACCGCACCGGTGGTGTAGCAGGCCCCGCCGGCGAGGATGAGGGCGAACCCGGCACCGCCGAGGCCCTGCACGAGCTGGGGGATGATGGCCAGGGCCGACCATCCCGCCACGACGTAGGGCACGGCGATGGCCCACTTGGGGGCGTCGAGCCACATCTGCCGGACGGCGATCCCGATGGCGCCCCCGAACCACACGAGGCACAGCACGAGGACCCTGGCCCACCCGTGCACGACGAGGCCCGCCACGGCGGTGTAGGTGCCGGCGATGGCCACGAAGATGGTGGCGTGATCGGCGCGCCGCATGCGCCTGCGCCCCACCGGGGACCAGCGGATGCGGTGGAAGGCGGCGCTCACGCCGAAGAGCGCCGCCAGCGACACCACGTACACGGTCAGCGCGGCGCGCGCGCCGGAAGTGTGGGCACGGGTCACGAGCAGCGGGCCCGCCACCAACGTGACGACGAAGGAGACGAGATGGAGCCACCCGCGCAACACCGGACGCGTGGACTCCGGTGGCGGTGCCGTGACCGCTCCCGAGGGCTCGAGGTCTTGGGAGTCGATGCGCGGGAGCGTAGTCAGACGCGCGGGAGCGTGGTCAATCGGCCCGGGACCGGCCGACTACGAGCTTGCTCCCCGACGCATCTTCCTCCGGTGGCGCCACGCCATGAAGAACCCGTCCAGGGGGTCCTCGACCGAGCCGAGGTCCGAGCTGCACTCCTGACAGGCCACGGCCCGCCTGCGACATCCGCGCGAACCGGGGTCACGCATCGGAGGGTCGAAGACCACCCACCGCCAGAAGCGGAAGTGATGTCGTGGCACTGCCCTCGAACCGCCGGTTTCCTCGATCACAGGCCGAATCCCCCCCTCCGAGTATGCATCGTGAGGAGTGCCCGCAGGGGTGCGACGGGGACGATTTCCTCTGAGACGGCCACGTCTTTACGGTTTATTTACGGCTTCCCGACGCCCCACCGGCCACGGGCCCGATGGTACGAAGCGAAGCTGTCAAATTCCTGTGGGCAGACTCCTGTGGGCAGACTCCCGTGGGTGCCCGGCCCCTGGGCCCGGCCGCGGGTGGGACTTTGGTCCCTACCCGGCGGGACCTCGGTGGGAGCAGGATGGTGGTGAGAGACATGGTCGGACGAGGGAGGTGAGGCGGCTGGCACGTCGGGCCTTAACAGGGCGCTTCTCGGGCTCTGGGCAGCGGGCGACCTGCGGTCGTCCTGACGAGAGTGATCCCCGGACACACAGGCGACAATCGGTCGGGCCAGTTTCGGCATCCCGGCCCAGTCGCGAAGACCACGGAGTCTGAAATCCGAACGGGGTCTCGCCCCACGCGTGAGAAAGCGCAGACAATCGAAGTACGGCGCCCGCCAACCCTGGAACGGGAGTGCGGGCGTCGTCGCGCCGGCGCTGTTCCCGGCCCGGCGCGCGGGACCGGTCAGGGGCGCGTGGCGTAGACGGCCCGGGCGCGATAGCGGATCGGCCGCTCTTGGAGCTCCTCGAGGTAGTGCGCCGTCCACCCCGCCACCCGGGCGATGGTGAAGAGGGTGCGGCCACAGTCCTCGGCCATGCCTGCCGCCCGCATGAGGGCTCCCAGGCCCAGGTCCACGTTCGGCCCCGGGAGGGCCCGCTGCCCGGCAAGCGCCAACAGCGTGTCGAGGATCCGGCGCCGCTCCGGTCGCCACAGGTCGTCCACCAAGCCCTTCAGCACCGTGAAACGAGGGTCGTCGCCCTGGTAGACGCTGTGCCCGAACCCAGGGAGGCGGTGCTGCCACCGCAGGGTCTCGTCGAGGGCCCGTTCGGGGCCGAGCTGCTCGGCGTCGCGCACCAGGCCGTAGGCGAGCTGCGACGCTCCCCCGTGCAACGGCCCCGCCACCACCCCCAGGCCGGCCAGCAGCGCGTCGTACAGATCGGCGCGCGTCGAGGCGGCCACGCGGACGGCCATGGTGGAGGTGGCCAGCTCGTGGTCGGCCAGGAGGATCAGGGCCGCGTTGACGGCGCGCACCAGGGCCGCGTCCGGCTCCGGTGCCAGCCGGGCCGTGAGCGCGCCGGCGACCGTGTGCTCCCAACGGTTCGGGCCCAGCACGAGCGGCGGCGGCTCGGTGGAGGGGCCGGGCAGGACCGCCACCATGGTGGCCACGAGTCGCCGGGCCACGGCGACTACCGAGGCCGGCCGCAGGTCAGAGCGCAAGGGGTCGCCGGCGCCGGCCATGACCACGGCCCAGCGCAGCCGGTCCGAGGCGCCGAGGGCGGGCGGGGGTCGCAGACGGACCGGCTCCCAGGCCGCCGGGCCCGGGGAGCTTCCTCGCCACAGCAGCTCGGCGGCGTCCTCGTAGGGCACGGTGGTGGCCAGGGCGGTGGCCGGGGTCCCCCGGTAGACGGGACCGTCGTCGCGCAGCTGGGTGATGGATGTCGTCACAGTGGCCAGCCGGGTCTCGGTGGTGCGCCCCCCTCGGGAGCGCTTGGCCAGCGCCTCGACCTCGTCGGCGGCGAACAGGCTCCGGCGGCGGCCCTGGGGGGCGGGGTGCGACGCCAGCAGGCCCCTGCTGACGTAGGCGTACAGGGTCGGCAGCTTCACTCCGAGCCGACGGGCGGCCTCACCACTCTCGAGCATCAGGGCCACGCCCCACCTACCTACATTGAGTTGATCAACATTTACACCCCTGTGACCGAGGAGCAAGATGATCGTGGCCCGTCGATGCGGCGGCGCCCCCAGCACGAACGGAGCCATGCCCATGCCGACCGTCGTCCGTGATCTCATGTCCTCCCCGGCGGTGACCTGCGAGGCCGGCACGTCGCTGGCCGAGGCCGCCCGGGTCATGCGGGACGCCGGGACCGGGTCGGTCATCGTCACCGAACGGGCCAAGGTCGCCGGGATCCTGACCGAACGCGACCTGCTGCGGGCGGCCGCGGCGATGACGACGGCCAGCGCCGAGACCGTCGAGATGTGGATGACGGCCAACCCCGACGTGCTAGGCCCCGACGAGGAGGTCGACGCCGCCTGGACCAGCCTGGCGCACCACCAGTACCGGCACCTGCCGGTGGTCGACGCCCACGACCTCGTCGGCGTGGTGTCGTTGCGCGACCTCATGGGTGTGGCGCGTCTGCGCCCTGCCGACGAGCAGGGCACCGAGATCCCCGCCGGGCTCGAGGGGGTCGTGGCGGCGGAGACCGCCCTCGGGGACGTGCGCGGCGAGGAGGGCTTCTTCCATTACCGCCAGTACTCGGCGGTCGAGCTGGCGGCGCGGCGATCGTTCGAGGACGTGTGGTACCTGATGCTCGAGGGTGAGCTCCCCGACCGAGACCAGGCGCGGCGCTTCGCGGGCGAGGTGGCGGGCCTGCGCCACCTGCCTCCCGGCCTGGCGTCGATGTTGCCGGAGGTGGCGGAGCGGGGCTCGCCGTTCGAGGTCCTGCGCACGGCGGTGTCGTTGCTCGGCGCCGAGCTGGGGTGGCGACCCACCCATGACATCGGTGGTGCGGAACTGCGTGCCCAGGCGCTGCGGCTAGGTGCGGTGGTCCCCACGATCATGGCCGCCGCCTACAACCTGGGCGAAGGCCGTACCCCGGTGGGGCCGAGGTCCGACCTCTCGAGCGCGGCGAACTATCTGTGGATGGTGACCGGGACCGAGCCCACCGCTCTCCACGCCCGCGCCGTCGAGCAGTACCAGATCCTGACCATCGACCACGGGTTCAACGCCTCGACGTTCGCGGCCCGGGTGATCACCTCGACCGGGGCGGACCTGGCTGCCGCGGTGTGCGGGGCGATCGGCGCACTGTCGGGACCGCTGCACGGAGGAGCCCCCAGCCGGGCTCTGGCCATGCTCGACGACATCGCCGGCGCCGACCGGGCCGAGGAGTGGCTGCGCGCCGCGGTGGACCGCGGCGACCGGGTGATGGGGTTCGGCCACCGGGTCTACAAGACCGACGATCCCCGCTCGCTGTTCCTGCGAGACGTGGCGCGCTCGCTGGGAGGGCCACTGGTGGACCTCGCCGAACAGGTCGAGGGCACGGCGGTGGACGTCCTGGCCGAGATGAAGCCGGGCCGACGCCTGTTCACCAACGTGGAGTTCTATGCGGGAGTCGTCATGAACACCTGCGGCATCCCCCGCGAGATGTTCACCCCGACCTTCGCGGCGGGCCGGACCATCGGCTGGACGGCGCACGTGATCGAGCAGGAGGCCCACAACCGGCTCATCCGCCCCGCTGCCCGTTACACGGGGCCGCCGCCTCCGGTGCCCGTACCGGTTCCGGGTCCCTGACCCGGGTCCCCGCTGACGGGGACGCCCGTCAGGACCGGCCCGTCCCCACCGGCAGGCCCGTTGCCGACGGCCCCGCCCGCGCCGCCGTCCACGTCGGGGCTCGCCTGGGGCTCGAACTGCGTGGTGTAGAGCTCCGCGTACAGCCCGCCGGCGGAGAGCAGTTCGTCGTGGCGGCCCTGCTCCACGATCCGGCCCTCCTCGACGACCAGGATGACGTCGGCCTCACGCACGGTGGAGAGCCGGTGGGCGATCACCAGCGACGTGCGCCCCGCCAGCGCGGTCTTGAGCGCCTGCTGCACCGCCACCTCCGATTCCGAGTCGAGGTGGGCGGTGGCCTCGTCGAGGACCACGATGTCCGGTGCCTTGAGCAGCAGACGGGCGATGGCGATGCGCTGCTTCTCCCCCCCCGACAGCCGGTAGCCGCGATCACCGACCAAGGTGTCGAGCCCGTCGGGAAGCGACTCCACCAGCGGCAGGATGTGGGCGGCGCGCAGGGCCTCGACGAGCTCGTCGTCGGTGGCGTCGGGCTTGGCGTAGCGCAGGTTGGCCCGGATGGACTCGTGGAAGAGGTGGGCGTCCTGGGTCACCACGCCCACGATCTCCCCGATCGACTCCAGCGTGGCGTCGCGGACGTCGACGCCGTTGATGCGGACAGCTCCACTGCGCACGTCGTACAGCCTCGGCACGAGATGGCTGACGGTCGTCTTCCCCGCTCCCGACGGCCCCACCAGGGCCACGAGCTGCCCGGGCTGAGCCCGGAACGACACGTCGAAGAGCACCTGTTGCGACGCGGTGCGCTCGAGGACGGCGACCGACTCCAGCGATGCCAGCGACACCTCCTCGGCGCTCGGGTAGCTGAAGTCGACATGGTCGAACTCGACGAGAGCGGGGCCGCGGGGGATGACGACGGCGTCGGGCTTGTCGTCGATCATCGGCGGCAGATCGAGGACCTCGAACACCCGGTCGAACGACACCAGGGCCGTCATGACGTCGACCTGCACGTTGGACAGAGCGGTGAGCGGCCCGTACAGGCGGTTCAGGTACGCGGTCAGGGCGACGAGGGTCCCGACCATGAGCACGCCCCGTTCGGCCAGCAAGCCCCCCCAGCCGTAGACGAGGGCGGTGGCGAGCGACGCCGTGAGCAGCAACGCGGCCATGAAGACGCGTGTGTACATGGCCTGGGTGACGCCGATGTCACGCACCCTTCCCGCCTTGGACGAGAAGCCCTCGACCTCGTCACGCTGATGGCCGAAGAGCTTGACCAACAAGGCCCCGGCGACGTTGAAGCGCTCGGTCATGGTGTTGGTCATCTGGGCGTTGAGCGTGTAGGACTCGCGCGTGATGGTCGCCAGGCGTCTGCCCACGAAGCGGGCCGGCACCAGGAAGACCGGGAGCAGCAGCAGGGCGACGAGCGTGATCGGCCACGACAGGTAGAACATCGCCCCCAAGGTGATGGCCACCCCGATGACGTTGCTCACCACCGAGGAGAACGTGTCGGTGAACGCCTGTTGGGCGCCGAGCACGTCGTTGTTCAGCCTCGACACCAGGGCACCGGTCTGGGTGCGGGTGAAGAAGGCGATGGGCATCTTCTGGATGTGGTCGAACACGCGGGTGCGCATGTCGAAGATCAGCCCCTCACCGATGCGAGCCGACACCCAGCGTTGCCACAGCGACAGGAAGGCGTCGAAGAGCGCCAGGCCGGCTACCACGAGGGCGAGCGCCACGATGAGGCCCGGCCGGTGCCTGCCGATCCCGGTGTCGATGATGGCCCGGTAGATCAGGGGGTTGGCGGCACCGATGACGGCATCGATGACGATCAGCACGAGGAAGACGCCGAGCGCGAACCGGTAGGGACGCGCGAAGCCGGCGATGCGCCGCACGATCCCCTTGGGAAGCTGCTGCTGGGTCACCGAGTCGTCGCGTCGCAGGGACCGCATGAGGCCCCACCCCATGCCCCCGTGGCCACCCATGCCCATTCCCATGCTCATCGGTCACCTCCCGCGGGTACGTGGCGCCCCGGGCCACGACAGCTGACACAGGCGCCGCGCGCGCACAGGACGCCGAGCAACTCGAGGAGCTGGTGGCGCTGGGCCGGGTCGAGGCCGCCGAACACCTCCTCCGCGCTGTCACGCCGGGCCGCTTCGAGACGGTCGAGCAGGTGGCGGCCGTGGTCGCTCAGGGCGACGAGGACCGATCTCCGGTCACCGGGATCGGCGTGGCGGGCGACCAACCCGGTCGCTTCGAGGGCGTCCACCGTGGTCGTGACCGACCGGGGGACCACGTCCAGCTGGGCGGCGAGGTCGGCCATGCGCAGGGGCCGCCCTTCGGCCGCCACCAGCCGCAGCACCCGGGCCTGGGCGTAGGTGAGACCGAGGGGCGCCAGCTGCACGCTCGATCCCCGGCGCAGGCGGCGGGCGGTGTGCGAGAGCAGCTCGGCGAGCTCGAGTGTGGTGTCCGGGCCGCGCCGGCCCGGCGTGGTGCGGGTCCGCGGGTGCACGGTCGCCCCTTTCGGGAAGGTGTCGGCCTCCCTGGCCGAACAGATACTGAGCATACCTCCCTATGAGGGAGGCTCATTACCTGCCGACCTACCTTTGGATCGACCTACCTGTGGATCGACCCACCGGTGGCGCGGGCTCCCTGCCGTGGCCGGGGCTCCGTCCCGCCGGGGACCGGTCATCTCCGTTCGAGGACCCCCCGTAGGAAGGCGGCCTGACCGGCGTGCTGCAGGTCGTCGGAGATGACACTCACGAGCCGCACTCCCATGGTGACAGGCGGGTCCCAATCCGCGTCCACGATCCGATCGAGAGCGGCGTCACGCAGATGCCCGACGAATCGGAGCGTGCTGTCACACACGGCGTCGTGGTACCCGATGAGCGTGGCGGCGTCGGCGACGACGACGGCGACCTCCCGGGACCCGTGGCCGTATCCGGTGTCCAACACGTCGAAGGGCAGACCGAACCGTTGCGCCCAATCCAGTGCCGTCCACAACTGCTCTTCCCCGGTGATGTCGGCGACATGGTCGTCCTGGACACGGGTCAGGTGCCACACCAACCAGGCGATCGAGTTCGCCTCCGTGTCCAAACGCGATGCCAGGACCTCGGTGGTCAAACCCTCGACTGCGTGGTGCACGCCTTCGCGGACCCGCTCGAATGCGTCGGCGAGCAGTTCGGCACTTGTCATCTCGGTCCTCCTGGTTGGCCTGCGATCGTCGCGCTCGGCGTCGGTGACATCCTCCACCTCATCGAATCGCGCCACTGCGTTCCTGGCGTGGACGGCATCGGTCACCGGCTCCTTGCGCTCCGAAAGCGAAGAAGCCTCAGACCCGTATCACCTGGGTCTGGGTGACCTGGGCGACAGGCCTTCCCTCATCGTCGGTGACGTCGGTTTGGACGACGATGGTGCTGCGCCCCACATGCAGAGGGTGGGTGGTGCCGTGCGCGGAGCCGGCGCGCACGCCACGGAAGAAATTGGTCTTGGACTCGATGGTGGAGGTGCGAGCTCCCTCGGGGAGGTTGAGGAAGGCGCACGCCGCGCCCAGGCTGTCGGCCAGCGACATGATGACCCCTCCGTGCATCACCTCGTCGGCGGTGCATCGTTCGGGCGCCCACGCCACGGACCCGGTGACGAGATCGGGGCCCGCCTCGGTGAGCTCGATCCCGCAGGTGCGGGCGAAGGGCATCGAGTCGAGCAGGGCGGCATGGCTCGAGATGGGGCGTTCGCTCATGTGCGAACGGTAGGCGACCGGTCCGTCGGCCCGCACCCTGGCGTGTCCGGTACGCCCGGCACGCCCTCGCGCGCACCCCGGGTGCACGTCCGCACCCGGAGAACGCTCAGGGGGCGATCAAGCGGGCGAGAAGGTCGATGGTCGGGTTCTCGTGGGTGAGCCAGCTGTCGTCGACGCCGAGGCGCGAGAGCAGTCGTGCGGCGCGTACGAGGATCGCTCCGCTGCGCAGCGCGGCGAAGGCCTCGTACCAGCGCAGGTCGGCCACGGGTCGGCCCAGTCGCGCCTCGTAGGCGGCGACGGTGGCGCCGTGCCCGGGGAACCCCGGGAGGTCCCCACCGCAGCGGTCGACCGCCATGTCGTGGAGGACCACGAACCACGCCAGGTCGACCTCGGCCGGCCCGATCGTCGCCATCTCGAAGTCGAGGACGGCGGACACGCCCAGATCGTCGCCGACCAGGACGTTGCCGAGCTGGACGTCCCCCCACAGCAGCGACGGCGGCGGTTCGGGGTCGGGCAGATGGGCGCGACACCACTCGAGGCCCTCGGTGAAGACCGCCGGCGCGCTGCCCTCGCCCGCCCAGTCCAGGTACCGGGCCCAGTGCTCGACCTCTGGCGCCAGGCGCCCGCCCCCGGCCGTCCCCGCCACGACCGAGCCGCCCCCGCCACCTCCGGAACCGACCCCGGCGCCCCCGGCGGCCATGCCGGTCCGCGCCGACAGGATGTCGCCGCAGCCGAGGGACTCCCAGTCGAGCCGGTGGATCCGGGCCAGCACGTCGACGACCTGGTCGTGGAGCCGAGCCTGGCCTTCGGGCGCGGCTTCGGCCAGCCACCCCGAGCGCAGGTAGGGCTTGTCGGCCCGCACGACTCGACCCGCCACCCGGGGCATGAGCAGGAAGGGCGCGCCCACCCACCGGTCGTCCTCCTCGACGGCGAGGGGCACCACGGCCGGCACCCCGGCCCCGGCGAGGACGGACTGCAGCCGACCCTGCATGCCCAGGTCGTAGGAGGGGAACAGCCCTTCGCCGTTCGGGGGGAGCCGCACCACCCACGAGGCGTGCCGGTGGTCTTCGGCGCGCCCTGATCCGAGGGCCCAGACGAGCTCCACGAAGATGGTCTCACTCGACAGTCCTGTGGCGGGCTGCACGAGAGGAGCGACACGCACGTCCCGGGCCTCGGGCCGCCAGTGCCGCACCCAGCGGGTGAGCCCGTCGCGCAGCGCGTCGAGGTCACGTGGCAGGGAGATCCCCATCGGGCCTCTCAAACTATCGTCGGGGCGATGACGACGGTGGCCGAGCTCCTCGTCGCGCGCGCCGAGGACGACCACACGGGACTGCGCTTCGAGGACGAGTCGTGGACCTGGCGCCAGGTCGTGGCCGAATCCGAGGTCCGGGCCCGCATGCTCTCGGCGTTGCGACGACAGGGCCCGTTCCACGTCGGTGTGCTCCTCGAGAACGTGCCCGAGTACCTCTTCCTCCTCGGCGGTGCCGCGCTCGCCGGCGCCACGGTGGTGGGGATCAACCCCACCCGGCGCGGGCCGGAGCTGGCGCGTGACATCGGGCACACCGCGTGCCAGCTCATCGTCACCGACTCCTCGCAGCTCCCGCTGCTCGACGGGCTCGACACCGGCGTCCGACCGGATCGGGTCCTGCTGGCCGACGGCCCCGGGTACCCGCCTCGGCCCGCCGACGCGCCCGCATCCGCGGGTGCCGACGCGCCCTTCGAGCTCCCGGGACCGGACACGCTCTACCTCCTGCTGTTCACCTCGGGGTCGACCGGCGCCCCCAAGGCGGTGCGCGTCAGCCAGGGACGGATGGCGAGCCAGGCGAGCGTGATGGCGGGCGGATCGGGATTCGGCCCCGGCGACGTCATGTACTGCGCCATGCCCATGTTCCACGGCAACGCCCTCAACACCTGCGTCGTGCCGGCCATCGCCGCGGGTGCGGTCCTGGTCCTGCGCCGCCGCTTCTCGGCCTCGGGGTTCCTCCCCGACGTCCGGCGCTACGGCGTGACCTATTTCAATTACGTGGGACGGGCGCTCGGCTACGTGCTGGCCACGCCGCCGGCTCCCGACGACGCCGAGAACACCCTGCGCTTCGGCTTCGGCACCGACGGCTCCCCCCAGGACATCTCGTCGTTCAAGCGCCGCTTCGCGTGCCCGATCGTGGAGGGGTACGGGTCGAGCGAAGGGGCGATCTCGATGTCGCGGGTGCCGGGCACCCCCCGCCAGGCGATGGGGAAGCCGCCTCCGGGGACCGACGTCGTGATCGTCGACCCCTCCACCGGCGAGGAGTGCCCGCCGGCGCGCTTCGACGCCCGGGGGATGCTCGGCAACGCGTCCGATGCCATCGGGGAGATCGTGAGCCGCGACGGGGTGGCGCGCTTCGAGGGCTACTACGCCAACGCCGAGGCCGACGCCGAGCGCACCCGGGAGGGGTGGTTCTGGTCGGGAGACCTCGGATATCGCGACGAGGACGGCTTCTTCTACTTCGCGGGACGCAAGGCGGACTGGCTGCGCGTCGACGGCGAGAACTTCGCGGCGGCGCCCGTCGAGCGGATCCTGGCCCGGTTCCCCGGGGTGATCACCGCCGTGGTCCTCCCCCTCCCCGATCCCCGGACCGGCGACCAGGTCATGGCCGCCCTCGAGATGGCCGACCCCGCCGCCTTCGACCCCGCCGCCTTCGCGGAGTTCCTCGAGCACCAGGCCGACCTGGGTACGAAATGGGCGCCCCGCTTCGTGCGCGTCACCGACCACATCCCACTCACCGGCTCCGGCAAGGTCGACAAGCGCCCCCTTCGACGCCAGCACTGGAAGACCACCGACCCCCTGTGGTGGCGGCCCCCGACGCCCCGGGGGGGCGCCGTCGCCGCGTACCGCCTCCTGACTCCCGACGACGTCGCCGCGCTGGAGGACGAGTTCGACGCCCACGGCCGCAGGGCTCTCCTCGAGATGTGACGCACGAGACGCGCCGGCCGGTGTCCCCGGCACGCTCTCGTGCCCTCTCGGCGCGTCGCCTACAGTCAGTCGCAACCCCGGGTCGCGACGTGCGAGCCGGTGAGCGCCTGAGTGCCCGGCGAGGCCGGGTGCCCGCAGAAGCTCATGCTCGGAGAAGCCGAGGGCGCGGAGGAGGAGGACTGTCATGGGACTCATGGACAAGGTGAAGTCGCAGGCGACACAGCTGGCCGAGAAGGCCCAGCAGGCGGGCCAGGCCGGCCAGGCGAAGCTCGTCGAGGTCCAGGCCAAGCGCAAGGGCGACGCCCTGCTGCTCGAGCTGGGGGGCATCACCTACACCCAGCGCGTGGGGCGGGCCGGCGCCGGCGCCGAGGCGCGGGCCACCGAGCTGGTCGGCCTGGTCCAGGCGCACGAGGCCGAGCACGGGCCCGTGTCGGTGACCTCCGCCAACGCGGCGGTGGCCGAGTCGACCGGCGTGGTCGACCCCGGCGCGACGGCCCCTGCCCCGGCGGCCGCCCCCCCGACGACCTCGGCCGGTCCCATCCCCAAGGCCCAGTACGGCACGGGCGAGAGCTGAGGCGGATCGTTGGGTTGGGAGTTCTCCACCGATCCCGAGTTCCAGGCCAAGCTCGACTGGACCGACGCCTTCGTCCGTGACGAGGTCGAGCCCCTCGACCTGTTGTGGGGTGACCGCACCTTCCATCCGCTCGACGACAAGCTCCGCAAGATCGTCGATCCCCTGAAGCAACAGGTGCGCGACCAGAAGCTGTGGGCCTGCCATCTCGGGCCCGAGCTCGGTGGCGAGGGATACGGCCAGGTGAAGCTGTCGCTCATGAACGAGATCCTGGGCCGGAGCCGGTGGGCTCCCATCATCTTCGGGTGCCAG
>Ga0310038_10002704_pt1 | contig 12949 bp, 9 predicted proteins | sample Sb_taG_6_FD_200461 | JGI IMG/M metagenome (GOLD analysis project Ga0310038, IMG submission 200461) | Peat soil microbial communities from Weissenstadt, Germany - Sb_50d_4_PS metaG (v2) (version 2) | ecosystem: Environmental > Terrestrial > Soil > Wetlands > Peat | place: Germany: Weissenstadt... | reverse complement strand
GGCCCGGACGGCCTGGGAAACTCCGCCGATCACATCGCGCACATCATGAGCCAGTCGATGGAGGCACTGATCCACCACTTCAAGCTGGTCACCGAGGGCTTCCGGGTGCCGGCTGGGCAGGTCTACGCGGCGGTGGAGTCGCCGCGCGGCGAACTCGGCTGTCACGCCGTCAGCGAAGGCGGCACCAGGCCTTACCGGGTGCATTTCCGCGATCCCTCGTTCACCAACCTGCAGTCTGTATCGGCGATGTCCGAGGGCGGTCTGGTCGCCGATGTGATCGCCGCGGTGGCCAGCATCGACCCGGTGATGGGAGGGGTGGACAGGTAATGGCGTTCAGCGAGCAGGTGCGCGCGGCGCTGGCGGCGGACGCCGCCGAGATCATCGCCAGGTACCCGCGGCAACGCTCGGCATTGCTGCCGCTGCTGCATCTGGTCCAGGCGGAGGAGGGCTATGTCTCCGCCGACGGGATCACCTTCTGCGCCGAGCAACTCGACCTCTCTGAGGCTGAGGTCACCGCCGTGGTTTCGTTCTACACGATGTACAAACGCAGGCCAGTCGGCGAGTACCACGTCGGAGTCTGCACTAACACCCTCTGCGCCGTGCTCGGCGGCGATGCCATCTACGCCGACCTGAGGGCCTACCTGGGCACCGAAGGCGACGAGGCCACGCCGGACGGCAAGGTCAGCCTTGAGCACATCGAGTGCAACGCCGGCTGCGACTACGCGCCGGTAGTGATGGTCAACTGGGAATTCTTCGACAACATGACCCCGCAGTCGGCCAGGGACCTGGTGGACGGACTGCGCACCGGGGCTGACATCGCGCCGACCCGTGGGGCACCGCGGCTCTGCAACTGGCGCGAGGCGTCGAGGATCCTGGCCGGCTACCCCGATGACCAGGCAGCAGCCGGCCACACCGCGGGGGATCCCACTTTGGCCGGGCTGCGGATTGCGAAGGAGAACGGCTGGACGCCGGAGCCCGCGACTGACGGAGGCCAGCGATGACGTCGGTCCTCACGCCGTACCTCACCGCCCACTGGGACGAGCCCGACTCATTCACCCTGGACGGCTACCGCCGGGCAGGCGGCTACCGGGCGCTGCCGAAGGCCCTGGCGATGGATCCCGACAAGGTCATCGCGATGGTGAAGGAGTCCGGCCTGCGCGGCCGCGGCGGCGCAGGCTTTCCCACCGGGGTGAAATGGGGCTTCATCCCGCAGGGCGACGGCAAGCCGCACTACCTGGTGGTCAACGCCGATGAGTCGGAGCCGGGCACCTGCAAGGACATCCCGATCATGCTGGCCAATCCGCACGCGCTGGTGGAGGGCGCGATCATCGCCGCGTACGCGATCAGGGCGAAGCGGGCATTCATCTACGTGCGCGGTGAGGTGCTGCATGTCCTGCGCCGGGTGCACCACGCGGTCGCCGAGGCCTACCAGGCCGGCTACCTGGGCGAGAACATCCTGCGCACCGGCTTCGACCTGGAGATCGTCGTGCACGCCGGGGCCGGTGCCTACGAATGCGGCGAGGAGACAGCGCTGCTCGATTCGCTGGAGGGCTTCCGGGGCCAGCCCAGGCTGAAGCCGCCGTTCCCGGCGATCGAGGGCCTCTATGCCTGCCCCACAGTGGTCAACAACGTGGAGTCGATCGCGAGTGTGCCCGCGATCATTTCCGCCGGAGCCGAAGCATTCGCTGCGCTGGGCACGGAGAAGTCCAAGGGCTTCGGCATCTTCTCGCTATCCGGGCATGTCACCACGCCCGGGCAGTACGAGGCGCCGCTCGGCGTTACCCTGCACGAACTGCTCTCCCTAGCAGGCGGGGTGCGGGCCGGCCATCGGCTGAAGTTCTGGACACCGGGCGGATCGTCCACGCCGATCTTCACCGACGAGCACCTGAACACCCCGCTCGACTTCGAGTCGGTCGGCCAGGCAGGCTCCATGCTCGGCACCAGGGCGCTGCAGATTTTCGACGAGACCACCTGCGTGGTCCGGGCCACTCTCCGGTGGACCGAGTTCTACCAGCACGAATCGTGCGGGAAGTGCACGCCGTGCCGGGAGGGCACCTACTGGATGGCTCAGGTTCTCGCATCGCTGGAGAACGGCGAGGGCGCCGACGCCGACCTGGACAAGCTGCTCGACATCTGCGACAGCATCCTGGGCCGGGCCTTCTGCCCGTTCGGAGACGGCGCGATCAGCCCGGTGGTTTCGTCGATCAAGTACTTCAGGGACGAGTACATCGAGCATTCCAAGCTGGGCGGCTGCCCGTTCGATCCAGCGTGGTCGACCGTCTTCGGAGCTGGCACGGGGCCGTCCCCGGTGGCATCGGCGGCCGGCCGGGAAGACCGCGGGCCGGCGTCGGGAAATCCGGCCGCTGACGCGAAGGCCGGAGGTTAACCAGCGCCATGACCGTGCAGCCGAACGAGACACGCCCAGGCGAGCTGGCCAGGCCGGCCGACACTGTCCGCGTCACCATCGACTCAGTCCAGATCACCGTCCCGGAGAAGACGCTGATCATCCGGGCCGCCGAGCAGCTTGGCATCGAGATCCCCAGGTTCTGCGACCACCCGCTGCTTGAGCCGGTCGGTGCCTGTCGCCAGTGCCTGGTCCAGGTGGACGGCCAGCCCAAGCCGCCAGCCTCCTGCACCACGGTCTGCACCGACGGCATGGTGGTACGGACCCAGTGGACCTCCGCCGTGGCCAGGAAGGCACAGCACGGAGTGATGGAACTGCTGCTGGTCAATCACCCGCTGGACTGCCCGATGTGCGACAAGGGCGGCGAGTGCCCGCTGCAGAACCAGGCCATGTCGACCGGAGCAGGCGAGACCAGGTTCACCGGCACCAAGCGCACCTTCGCCAAGCCGGTCGCCCTCTCCTCGCAGGTCCTGCTTGACCGGGAACGCTGCGTCCAGTGCGCACGGTGCACCAGGTTCGCCGACCAGATAGCCGGTGATCCGTTGATCGATCTGTTCGACCGCGGTCCGCAGGAGCAGGTCGGCGTGGCCGACGGCGTGCCGTTCGACTCCTACTTCTCCGGCAACACGGTGCAGATCTGCCCGGTTGGCGCGCTGACCAGCTCCTCCTACCGGTTCCGGGCCCGGCCTTTTGACACGGTCTCGGTGCCGAGCATCTGCGAGCACTGCGCGGCCGGCTGCCGGCAGCGGACCGATTACCGGCGCGGTGCGGTGACCCGGCGGCTGGCCGGCAACGCGCCCGAGGTCAACGAGGAGTGGAACTGCGACAAGGGTCGGTGGGCCTTCACCTATGCCACCGCACCGGACCGGCTGTTCACGCCGCTGGTCAGAGACTCATCAGGCGCGCTGACGCCCGCGTCGTGGCCGGAGGCCATCGATGCCGCCGCGCGCGGCCTGCTCGCCGCGCGCGGCCGGGCCGGAGTGCTGACCGGGGGCAGGCTCACGGTCGAGGACGCCTACGCCTACGCCAAGTTCACCCGGCTGGCCCTGGCCAGCAATGACATCGACATGCGTGCCCGGCCGCACTCGGCGGAGGAGACCGCCTTCCTGGCCGACACAGTGGCCGGCCAGCCTGCGGGCGTGAGCTACGGCACCCTGGAGCGGGCTCCGGCGGTGCTGCTGGCTGGATTCGAGCCACAGGACGAGTCGCCGATCGTCTTCCTTCGGCTGCGCAAGGCGGCCAGAGCCGGTCGCACCCAGATCTACTCGCTGGCCGCACTACCCACCCCGGGACTGGCTCGGCTAGCGGGCACGCTGCTCCCGGTCTCCCCTGGCGGCGAGGCTGCTGCCCTGGACCGCCTGGCTGACGCCGCGGACTCGGCTAGCCAGGCCGAATCGGCTGACCTGGCCGGTGCCGGCGGCGCGGCGGGCGCCGATCCGGCCAGAGCGAGCACTGCCGATCGTGCTGGCCTGGCGAGCGTGGTCGCCGGGGCGTTGCGGCGCAGCGGAGCGGTGATCCTGATCGGCGAGCGACTGGCGCAGGTGCCAGGCGCGCTGACCGCCGCCGTCCGGCTGGCCGCGCAGACCGGGGCTGGCCTGGCCTGGATTCCGCGCCGGGCCGGTGAGCGCGGTGCGATCGAAGCCGGCGCCCTGCCGGTCCTGCTGCCTGGCGGCCGCAGGGTGACCGACGCCGCCGCGCGCGCCGAGGTGGCGAGGGTCTGGGGTACCGGGTCACTGCCAGCGGATCCAGGCCGGGACGCCGGCCAGATCCTGGCGGCAGCCGCCGACGGTGAGCTTGAGGCACTGGTCGTGGCCGGAGTCGACCCGGACGACCTACCAGACCCCGGCGGCGCCCTCGCGGCCCTTGAGCAGGCTGGCTTCGTGGTCAGCCTGGAACTGCGGGCCAGCGCCGTCACCGACCGGGCCGATGTGGTGCTGCCGGTCGCTGCCGTCGCCGAGAAGGCAGGCACCTACTGGAACTGGGAAGGCAGGCCAGGTGAGTTCCAGGTCGCGCTCGCCGTCCCGGCGGTCCGCACCGACCTGCAGGTGCTCGCGGCCCTGGCCGACGCGATGGACGTGCACCTCGGCCTGCCTGACGTAGCATCGGCCCGCCGTGAGCTGACCGCGCTCGGCGCTGCCTCCGCCGGTCCACTAGCCGCCGCCGGCACCGCCGGGATGCCAGACCGCAGCCGGAACGGCGGGCCGGAGCAGGTTCGGCCGGGGGCGGGCGAGGCGCTGCTGGCCACCTGGCATAATCTGCTCGACGCTGGCCGGATGCAAGATGGCGAACCTGGTCTGGCCGGCACGGCGCGAGCCGCGGTAGCCAAGATGTCGGCGGTCACCGCGGCAGAGGCTGGCGTCACGCACGGCGCCAAGGTGACCATGGCCACCGGCCGCGGGGCTATCACCGTTCCCGTCGAGGTCACGCCGATGCCGGATCGGGTCGTCTGGCTGCCGACGAACTCCGTCGGCTGCGCGGTCCGGCGCGAGCTCGGCGCCGGACACGGCACCCTAGTCACGGTGAGGAGCGCGGAATGACTGGCCTGGCCGATCCGGCGCGGGCGCACCTGGCTGCCGGGAGCGTACCCACCTCGGCCCTTATTGACAACGATCCGTGGTGGCTGCTCGGCTTGAAGGTCCTGATCGTGTTCGCGTTCCTGATGGTGACAACGCTGCTGATGATCTGGGCGGAGCGGCGGGTCATCGGGCGGATGCAGCAGCGCCCAGGCCCGAACCGGGCCGGCAAGTTCGGCCTGCTGCAGTCCCTGATGGACGGCATCAAGCTGCCGCTGAAAGAAGACATCATCCCGCGCGGCGTGGACAAGTTGCTCTTCGTCATCGCGCCAGCCATCGCGCTGATCCCCGCCTTCATCAGCTTCGCGATCATCCCGATCGGCCCGGTCGTCTCGATCTTCGGGCACCGCACCCCGTTGCAGCTGGCCAACCTGCCGGTGGCCGTGCTGCTGGTGCTCGCGATGAGCTCGATGGGGGTCTACGGGATCGTGCTGGCCGGCTGGTCGTCCGCATCGCCTTACCCGCTGCTCGGCGGACTGCGGTCATCGGCACAGGTGATCAGCTACGAGATCGCGATGGGCATCTCCTTCGTGCCGGTTTTCCTGTACGCGGGATCGTTGTCTACCTCGCAGATCGTGGCCGCCCAGGCGAACGGCGCGCCGTTCCACCTGTTCGGCCTGACGCTGCACTACCCTTCCTGGTTCGCCGTGCTGCTGCTGCCGTCGTTCGTGATCTACCTGATCACCATGGTCGGCGAGACCAACCGGCTGCCGTTCGACCTGCCCGAGGGCGAAGGCGAGATAGTCGCCGGCTTCCACACGGAGTACTCCTCGCTCAAGTTCGCCCTGTTTTACCTGGCCGAATACGTGAACATGATCACGGTGTCGGCGCTCGCGGCGACGCTGTTCCTAGGCGGCTGGCGCGCTCCGTGGCCAATCACCGTGTGGTCGGGTGCCAATACGGGCTGGTGGCCGGTGCTGTGGTTCCTCGGCAAACTGCTCGTCTTCCTGTTCTGCTTCATCTGGCTGCGCGGCACACTGCCCAGGATTCGGTACGACCAGCTGATGGCGCTGGGCTGGAAGATCCTCATCCCGGCGGCACTGGCCTGGACCCTGATGATCGCGACGCTGCGGGTCTGGCGCCGGGACGGTGGCGGCACGGCGGTCTACCTGGTAGCCGGCGGGATCGTGCTGGTGCTGGTCGCCTTGACGTTCGCCTGGGATGTCGCAGCGGAACGGGCGTCCGAGCGCGAGGCTGCCGATGACGCCGAGTCGGCGGAGCAGACCGCCGGAGCCTTCCCGGTACCGCCGATGGACCTGCCGCATTACCACGGCATCCTGACCGGCGGACCGCCGTCGGCCACGCCGGCTGACCTGCCGACAGCGGCTGACTCCGAGCTGAAGGAGGTCACCGGTGCTTGACTTCCTTAACCCGATCAAGGGGTTCGGGGTCACCTTCCGGCAGATGTTCCGCAAGGTCGATACCGTTCAGTACCCGGAGGAGAAACGGCCGACCGCGCCCAGGTTCCACGGCAGGCATCAGCTCAACCGCTGGCCCGACGGCCTGGAAAAATGCATCGGCTGCGAGCTGTGCGCCTGGGCCTGCCCGGCGGACGCGATCTATGTGGAGGGTGACAGCAACACCGACGACGAGCGCTACTCCCCCGGCGAGCGATACGGCGCCGTCTACCAGATCAACTATCTGCGCTGCATCCTGTGCGGGCTCTGCGTCGAGGCCTGCCCGACCAGGGCACTGACCATGACCAACGAATATGAGCTGGCCGGCGACAGCAGGGAGAACCTGATCTGGACCAAGGAACAGCTGCTCGCCCCACTGCAGCCAGGCATGGAGGCCCCGCCGCACCCGATGCGGCTCGGGGAGTCCGAAGAGGACTACTACCGGCTCGGGCCCAGCTTCGCCGCGGCGCAGTCCGCTGACGTGCTCGGCACGCTTGCCGAAGCCGCTGATCATGGCCCGACCGGCCCCGGCACCGCTTCCGCCCCCCGGCGGGACGTGAGGCCTGAGCCGGGCGGCACCGATGCGGCCAGTGCCGATCAGAGCGGAGGTGCCCGGTGAGCCACCCGCTGGTGCTGGCGTCGAGTGCCGCAGCTACCACCGAGGGGATCACCTTCTGGGTGCTCGCCGTGGTCGCCGTCGCAGCTGCGCTCGGCATGATCCTTACTCGGCGAGCCGTGCACTGCGCCGTGCTGCTCGCCATCGTGATGCTGATCCTCGCTGCGATGTACGCCATGCAAGGCGCCCCGTTCCTTGCCTTCGTGCAGGTCATCGTCTACACCGGTGCCGTGCTTATGTTGTTCCTGTTCGTGATGATGATCGTCGGCATCACCGCAACCGATTCGATCATCGAGACGATCAGGGGACAACGGCTCGCGGCCGCCCTGGGTGGCATCGGCCTGCTGGTGCTGCTGAGCCTGATCGTCGGGCATGCGGCGATCGGTCCGGCGGCGCCATCAGGACCGCGCAATAGCTCGGCGAACGTCAACGATCTGGCCGCGCTCGTCTTCACCAGATACGTGTTCCCGTTCGAGGTCACCAGCGCCCTGCTGATCACGGCGGCGCTCGGTGCGATGGTGCTTGCGCACCGGGAGCGGACCAGCCCGAAGCCGACGCAGCGCGTTCTGGCGCGCCGCCGGGTGGCCAGCGGGCGGCCGACCCCGCTGCCGGGTCCTGGCACCTATGCACAGCACAATGCGGTGGACATGCCGGCCCTGCTTCCCGATGGCTCGCCGTCCCGGCTGTCGGTCAGCGGCGTGCTGGCCAGCCGGGCCGTGACGCATGGCAGATCGGCCATCGGCGGCGAGGTTCTGCAGGCCGGCCAGCCTGCCGGAGCGGACCTCCTCGACGGCCCGCCCGACGAGGACAAGGAGACACCGTGATCAGCCCGGCGCACTATGTCGCGCTTGCAGCGATCCTGTTCGTGATCGGTGGCGTGGGGGTGCTCGTCCGCAGGAACGCGCTAGTCGTGTTCATGTGCGTCGAGCTCATGCTGAACGCGGTCAACCTGGCGTTCATCGCGTTCGCGCGGCTGCACGGCAGCCTCGACGGCCAGGTGATCGCCTTTTTCGTGATGGTGGTCGCGGCCGCAGAGGTTGTCGTGGGCCTCGCCATTCTGACCGCGATCTTCCGTACCCGCAGGTCAGCGTCCGTCGATGACGCCAACCTGCTGAAGTATTGAACCCGGGGGTCCCTGGCCAGATCGGTCGGGTGGCTTCCCTCGGAGGGGCACGGTGCCCCGCCGGGCCGATACAGAGGGGTTGGCAGTGACTGGCTCTCTTGCGGACGCGCTGGCGCGGCCGGTGACGGCCCTGAGCACCCTGCCGGCGGTCGGCGTCCAGCATGCGGCCTGGCTGCTCCTGGCGCTGCCGTCAGCCGGAGCCGCGATCTTGCTGCTTGGCGGCAAGCGCACCAATTCCTGGGGGCATCTAGTCGGCGTCGCCATGTCGGTGGCGGCATTCTGCTACGGCGTCGCCGCCTTCGTGGCGATGCTGGGCTATCCGGCCGGCCAGCGCGGCCGCGAGCTGCAGGTGTACACCTGGATCCCGGCCATCGGCCGGTTTCAGGTCAACATCGGGCTGCTGCTCGATCCGCTGTCGATCTGCTTCGTGCTGCTGATCACCGGCGTCGGCTCGCTGATCCACATCTACGCGGTCGGGTACATGGGCCACGACCCGGAGCGGCGCCGGTTCTTCGGCTACCTGAACCTCTTCATCGCCGCGATGCTGCTGCTCGTGCTGGCGGACAACTACGTGGCGTTGTACGCGGGCTGGGAGGGCGTGGGCCTGGCGTCCTACCTGCTGATCGGGTTCTGGCAGTACAAGCCGGCGGCGGCGGTCGCCGCCAAGAAGGCGTTCATCGCCAACCGGGTTGGTGACGCCGGGCTGTCGCTGGCCATCATGCTGATGTTCGCGCAGTTCGGGTCGGTGAGCTTCGCTGGCGTGTTCGGGAAGGTGCACTCGGCAAGCCCGGGTGTGGTGACCGCGCTCGGTCTGCTGCTGCTGCTCGGCGCCTGCGGCAAATCGGCCCAGCTGCCGCTGCAGTCCTGGCTGCTCGACGCGATGGAAGGCCCGACCCCGGTGTCGGCGCTGATTCACGCCGCGACCATGGTCACAGCCGGCGTCTACCTGATCGTCAGGTCCGGCCCGATCTTCAACCTGTCGGCGAACGCCCGGCTGCTTGTGACGATCGTGGGTGCGGCCACGCTGCTGTTCGGCGCGATCATCGGTTGCGCGAAGGACGACATCAAGAAGGTGCTGGCCGGCTCGACCATGAGCCAGATCGGCTACATGATGCTGGCGGCCGGGCTCGGGCCGGCCGGGTACGCACTGGCGATAGCGCACCTGCTCGCGCACGGCTTCTTCAAGGCCGGGCTCTTCCTCGGGGCAGGCTCGGTGAAGCACGGGATGAACGACGAGGTCGACATGCGGCGGTTCGGCGGCCTGGCCACCGTCATGAAGATCACCTTCGTCACGTTCGCCTTCAGCTATCTGGCGATCATCGGCATCCCGCCGTTCTCCGGCTTCTTCACCAAGGACCCGATCATCGAGGCCGCGTTCGCCAAGGGCGGTACGTCGGGCGCCCTCCTGGGCACTGCCGCGCTGCTCGGCGCGGCGATCACCGCCTTCTATATGACCCGGGTGATGTTCATGACCTTCCTCGGGGAACGCCGGTGGGACGACCACGCCCATCCGCACGAGTCCCCCCCGGTGATGACGTCCCCGATGATCGTGCTCGCCGTCGGCTCGCTCTGCGCTGGCGCGTTCTTGATGCTGTCTAACCGGCTGATCGACTTCTTGCGCCCGGTGGTGGGCACTCCGCCGCTGTCCCATGGATTCAAGTCGCCGATGAGCCTGCTTTCGCTCGCCCTGGTGCTGGCCGGGGCGGCGATCGCCTGGGCCATGTACGGACGGCGCGAGGTGCCGGTGACCGCGCCGGCTGGCCGGCCGCTCACCGTGGCGGCGCGCAAGGACCTGTACGGCGACGCGGTCAACGAGTCGGTGCTAATGCGGCCTGGCCAGTGGCTCACCAGGCTGTCGGTCTACTTCGACAACCGCGGGGTTGACGGGCTGGTCAATACGGTGGCCGCCACCATGGGCGGCACCTCGGGGCGGATGCGCAAGGTCGAGACCGGATTCGTCCGCTCGTACGCCCTTTCCATGTTCCTCGGGGCAGTGCTGCTGATCGGCGCGCTGCTGCTGGTCCGGCTCTAGCTGCGATGAGGCGCTGATTGCGATGAGCAACTTTCCCTGGCTGACCGTCGCCGGCGCGGTTCCGCTGGTCGGTGCGCTGGCCATCGGCCTTACCCCGGGCCGGTCCGCGCCCGGCAGCGACGGCGACCGGCGCGCTCGCGACCTGCTGGTCAAGCGGATCGCGCTGACCTTCAGCCTGGTCACGCTCGGCGTGACGGTCGGCATGGCGCTGCGCTTCAAGCCGGGCGGACCGCGGTTCCAGTTCACCCAGACCTATCAGTGGATCCCGCAGTTCGGCGTGCACTACGCCGTCGGCGCGGACGGCATCGCGCTGGTGCTTATCGTTATGACCGCGATCTTGATGCCGGTGGTCATCCTGGCGTCCTGGAACGATGCGGAGGGCGCCGCGAACCCGGCGGGCGAGCCGCCGCCGAGGCGCAGCGTGAAGACCTACTTCATCCTGCTGCTCGTGCTCGAGACCATGATGGTCGGCGTCTTCGCGGCGACCGACGTGTTCCTGTTCTACGTCTTCTTCGAGGCCATGCTGATCCCGATGTACTTCATGATCGGCAGCTTCGGCGTCGGCCAGCGCCAGTACGCCGCGGTGAAGTTCCTGCTGTATAGCCTGCTTGGCGGGCTGCTCATGCTGGTCGCCGTGATCGCGCTCTATGTCTACTCGACCTCGGGCGGCCGGCTGGGCACCTTCTTGTTCCTGCCGCTCACCCATCTGGTGCTCAGCTCGGCGGCGCAGAAATGGCTCTTCCTTGGCTTCTTCATCGCGTTTGCGATCAAGGCGCCGTTGTGGCCGTTCCACACCTGGCTGCCCGACGCGGCCACGGCCGCGCAGCCGGGCGCGGCCGTCCTGCTGGTGGGCGTGCTGGACAAGGTCGGCACGTTCGGCCTGATCCGGTACTGCCTGGACCTATTCCCGAACGCCGCGCACTACTTCACGCCGCTGGTCATCGCACTGGCGGTAATCGGGATCTTGTACGCGGCGATCGTCGCGATCGGCCAGGCGGACCTGAAGCGGCTGATCGCCTACACGTCTATCTCGCACATGGGGCTGATCACTCTGGGCATCTTCGCGATGACAAGCCAGGGTCAGGTCGGGGCGACGCTCTACATGGTCAACCACGGCTTCGCCACCGGCGCGCTGTTCCTGATCGCCGGGTTCATGATTGTCCGCCGCCGTTCGCAGCAGATCGCTGACTACGGCGGTGTGCAGAAGGTCGCTCCGGTTCTGGCTGGCCTGTTCCTGATTTCCGGCCTGGCCGGACTGGCGCTGCCCGGGCTGTCCACCTTCGTCAGCGAGTTTCTGGTGCTGATCGGGACCTTCACCAGGTACGAGGTGCCGGCCGTGCTGGCCACCATCGGCATCATCCTGGCGGCGATCTACATCTTGTGGATGTACCAGCGGACGATGACCGGGCCGGTCCGCGACGAGGTGGCCGCGATGCCGGATCTGCGGGCCCGCGAGCTGTGGGCGGTCGGCCCGCTGATCGCGCTGATCATCGTGCTCGGTGTCTACCCCAAGCCGGTGATCGACATCATCAACCCCGCCGTTCGCCAGACGCTGATTCAGGCGCATTCGACTGACCCGGTGCCGCCGCACCCGGCTAGCGCCGTCCACGTCAGGGTACGGGCCGCGAGCGCAACGGAGAGTGGGAGCCAGCCGTGACCGGGACCATCGCCGCGCTCGCTCCGAACATCCCTACCCCGAAGATCGAGTACGGCCAGCTTTCCCCGATGCTGCTGGTCTTCGGCGCCGCGGTGGCCGGAGTACTGGTCGAGGCGTTCGCGCCGCGGCCGCTGCGCCGGGTGATGCACCTAGCGCTCACCCTCGGCAGCCTGGCCGGGGCGTTCGTGCTGACCGTCGCGGTCGCCGCCAATGCCAGCCTGTTCGGCGGCGGCAGCCCCGGGCACGTGGCGGCCCTCGGTTCGGTGGCTGTGGACCGGCCGACCCTGTTCATCCAGGGCACCATCTGCGTGCTTGCGTTCATCAGCGTGCTCCTGATCGCCGAGTCATCGCATGACATCAGCGCGTTCGCCGCGCAGGCCGCGGCGGTGCCGGGCAGCGCTGAGGAGCGGGAGGGGCTGCTGGCCGGCATCAGCCATACCGAGGTCTATCCGCTGACCCTGTTCGCGGTTGGCGGGATGCTGCTCTTCCCTGCCTCGAATGATCTGCTCACCATGTTCGTGGCGCTTGAGGTGCTGTCGCTGCCGCTATACCTGCTCTGCGGGCTGGCCCGGCGGCGCCGGCTGCTTTCCCAGGAAGCGGCGATGAAGTACTTCCTGCTCGGCGCCTTCTCGTCGGCGTTCTTCCTGTTCGGCGTGGCGATGCTGTACGGCTTCTCCGGATCGGTGCGGCTCTCGGCGATCGCCGACGCGGCCGCGGCCAACACCGCGAGTTCCGCGCTGCTATATGCGGGCATCGCGCTGCTCGGGGTCGGACTGCTGTTCAAGATCGGAGCGGTCCCGTTCGCGAACTGGAAGCCCGACGTGTATCAGGGCGCGCCGACCCCGGTCACCGCGCTGATGGCATCGTGCACCCTGGTCAGCGCGTTCGGCGCGCTGCTGCGGGTCTTCTACGTGGCTTTCGGGCAGCTGGCCTGGGACTGGCGGCCCTTTATGTGGGTCATCGCGATCCTCACCATGGCAGTCGGATCCATCGTCGCGATCACCCAGACGGACGTGAAGCGACTGCTGGCCTACTCGTCGATCGCTCAGGCCGGATACATCCTGACCGGGCTTGTCGCCGTCAGCACAGCCGGGCTGTCCAGCAGCCTGTTCTACCTCGTTGCCTATGGCCTGGCGGTGATCGGCGC
>Ga0310038_10002700_pt1 | contig 12966 bp, 10 predicted proteins | sample Sb_taG_6_FD_200461 | JGI IMG/M metagenome (GOLD analysis project Ga0310038, IMG submission 200461) | Peat soil microbial communities from Weissenstadt, Germany - Sb_50d_4_PS metaG (v2) (version 2) | ecosystem: Environmental > Terrestrial > Soil > Wetlands > Peat | place: Germany: Weissenstadt... | reverse complement strand
GTTTCCGGGTCGAGGAAATGGCCCGGGACAACCGCTACGTGATCCGGGCCGAGCTTCCCGGCCTGGACCCGGAGCGGGACATCGAGATTACCGTCGAGGGCAGGACCCTGACCATCCACGCGGAGCGTCGCCAGGAGGACGGCGGACCCTATCGCTCAGAGTTCCGTTACGGCTCGCTCACCCGGCTATTCCGGCTGCCCGCGAAGGTGGACGCCGACGACGTCACTGCCCGCTATGAGAGGGGAGTCCTGGAGGTCAGTGTCCCGGTGCGCGGGGGAAAGCCGGAAGGCATCCGAGTCCCGATCGAGAACGCAGACTCAGCCCAGGCCCGAACCCAGGGCACGGCCGGAACCAGCCGACCGGACGCACACCCTTGACCCCGGGCGACGAGCCGCCGTGATCCTCGGCGGCGCCCTGTCGGCGCGGTCGCGCGTGACCTGACATGGCCCGGATGGCTGTGAGTCCGGGTCAAGTGAGCCACTGGCCACATAACCGGGAGGACTTCCTGCTGGACAGCCAGGCGATGCTCTCCGGAGCTGTTTGGCGATCCACAGGCTTGCTGGTCGTTCTCCGCTCAGCTCTCGATCACGTAGTAGATGCCGCTTGCGATGAGCCAGAAGCCGAGGACCAGGCACCCTATGACGATCGCCCGGTCGGTGTGGGTCTCCATCCAGGTCCTGAACCTGGTCAGGAACGCCTGGCTCTGGTCGGGCCTGAAAGTGGCGTAGATCTCCATGGCGATGTAAGACGCCGAGCCCAGGACACAGAACCCGATCAGGGCGAGCAAGCTCTCCCAGCTGGACAGCTTGGCGTTCACGACAGTGGCCGCCCCGGCAGCGATCAGGGTCCAGGGCTGGAGCGCGGGGGCCAGGCCCAGGGCGAACCACGGCGACATGTTGTCCACGTGCTGCTGCCACTTCGGCGGCTTCTTCGGTTTCTTCGGCCCCCGCATCCGCCGGCGCTGCCGGACCGCGATCACGACCAGGAAGGTTCCGATGGCGATCTTCACCGCCAGCGACGCCAGCGAGGGGACCGTGTTCGGCTTGGGCGGGTTATTGCCGGTCGCGAGCACCGTGACCGCGACGACGATGGCCAGGGAAACGAGCCAGCCGAACAGGTAGGCCGCGCCCTTTCGCACGCCGCCCTTTGAGGGGAGCACGACGACGAATGACGTCAGCGGCAGCGGGTCGAGCGCTATCGCCAGGCCAATCAACAGAAGATCAAGAACCACGGCCGTCCTCCCATCTGACCTTGACCGAAGACGTCCGGCCCTGAGGTCACCCAGGGCCGGGTGAAGTCCTGGAGCTGCGCCCGTTTGTGCGACGGCTTCGCTGAGGCTTGCGGGGATGCGCCGCCCGTGGGACGGCCTGCCAGGGCCGTCCCACGGGTAGATCCCCTGTTCGCGTCCATCCTGCTGCTGGTCATCGGGTTCTTCAACATGCTGTACGGCATCGCCGCGATCGCCAACTCGCACGTGTTCGTCGCCGGCGCGCACTACGTAATCGGCGACCTGCGCGCCTGGGGGTGGGTCACGCTCATCCTGTCCGTCCTGCAGCTGGTCGCTGCAGGCGGCGTCTTGATGGGCAACCAGCTGGCGCGCTGGTTCGCGGTGGCCGTAGTCGGGATCAACGCCATCGAGATGATGTTCTTCATCCCGGCCTACCCGTTCTGGGCGCTGGTCATCATCGCCGCGGACGTAGTGGCGCTGTGGGGGCTGTGCGCTTACGGCAGCCGCGAGAACCTCGAAGCCGTCTAGCACCGCAGTGCCCGGACCGGTCTTGACCTGGGACAGGCTCTGCCTTGAGGGAGGAGGCGGGAAGTCCGGTACCGGCCCGGTGAGCAGTGATGGAATGTATTCCATCCTTCGCCGGGCCCGCACCGCCGAGCATAGTTCTCACGAGCGGGAGCCGGGCGATGACCACGTTGTACTCGCCGACCATCACCCCTGCCTGGGTGAGGTACCGGAGCAGTCAGCATGTGACGATCTCGGCATGGACAAGATCGTGGTCCCCGTCGGATTGCTCTACCCGTACAACCAGAAAGCGCCCCCACGTTGTCTGCGCAAGCGACGGACACGTTTCTGTTGTCTATGTGCCACATGAGCATCCCGTTCCGGCCGTCTCGCCGGGGACAGGCTCGTGTAGGGAGGGCGCTCACGCATGGCGTTACCGGCGAGCAACGCAAGCCCTCGCGCGCAGTTCACCTGCCTGTCGCCCATAAACCTCACGATCGGCCTCGGCCCATTTCTGGACGTCCAATGTCCTGCCAACGCGGTCTGAGTTGCGGGCTGTTGCTGGACGGCAGCAGTCTGCGCTGGTGGCAGCGATGACACCGGACTCGAGCCCTCAGGGCACGCCCGCGCAGCGTTGGCTCGCGCGTCTTAGTTTCCTGCTCGTGGGCGTGGCGATCGTGATCCTGGCGGTTTTCGCCGGGCTGAAGAGCCTGACGATGCTCGCCGTGGGCCTGGCCGCCGCGGCGGTGAGCCTGGCCGCCGCGTTCTTGTTCCTTTCCCAGCGGGGCATCCGGCGCTGGTTGTCGCTGGTGGTCTTCGTCCTTGCGCCGGTTGCCGTGATCGTCGTTTTCGCGTTCAGGGACCTGCTGTGGGTGGCGGTCGCGTCGGCCGTAGCCTGGCTGCTTGCCACCGTGACCGCGCGCTGGGCGCTGGCCGGGGACCCAGCGGACTGGCGGATGCCCGAACATACGGCGGAGCCGCCTGCCCGGCACCCGTACCTGATCATGAATCCGAAGTCCGGCGGCGGGAAAGTCGAGAAGTTCGACCTGAAACGCAAGGCCGAAGACCTCGGCGCGGAGGTATTTCTGATTGGCGGGCCCGAGCCCGTCGACGTCGCCCATGTGGCCCGTGAGGCCGTGGCACAGGGTGCCGACCTGCTGGGCGTCGCCGGAGGCGACGGCACGCAGGCCCTGGTAGCCGGCGTCGCCGCCGAGCACGGCCTCCCGTTCGTGGTGATTACCGCGGGTACACGCAATCATTTCGCCCTCGATCTCGGGCTGGACCGGGAGGACCCGCCGGCCTGCCTGGGTGCTTTGTCCGATGGTGTCGAGCTGCGGGTCGACCTCGGGATGATCAACGGCCAGGTCTTCGTCAACAACGCGTCGTTCGGCGCGTACGCCGAGGTCGTCGAGACCCCGGCCTACCGGGGCGACAAGCTGAAGACGACGCTGGACCTGCTCCCGGACCTGCTGCAAGGGCACCGCGGAGCACGGCTATCCGCGCGGGCGGACGGCACGGAGATCAGGTCGCCGCAGGCGCTGCTGGTGGCCAACAATCCGTACGGAACCGGGGACATCGCCGGCCTGAGCCGCCGCGCCCGGCTGGATCGCGGCGTACTCGGCGTGGTCGGCGTCAAGGTCCGCAGTGCCCGGCAGGCCGTCGACCTGGTCCGCGGCCGACATGCCACCGGACTGAGCGTGCTGGCCACGAAGGAAATCGAGATCAGCGCCGACGCGGCCCGGATCCCGGTCGGCATCGACGGCGAGGCGGTATCGGTGTCGACGCCGGTGACCTGCACGATCTCCCCCTCCGCGCTCCGCGTCTGGGTACCCAGGGAGCGGCCGGGCGTCCCCGCGCCGAAGCCCCCCGTGAACTGGGCCAGGCTCCGGCACCTCGCAGGGCCGCAGATACACGGCTCGCGAAACGCATCTGGTGAGGATCTGCCCCCTCGGCGATGATGGCGGACGCCCTGCCCGAGATCGGTCCGCAGGGTCACCAGCCATCAATAACGGGCACCGGGCTTCGTACGCCCCGCGCCGTCGCGGCGCGCACCAGGTGCCCGGAGCGCGCACCGCGCTCGGCCACGCCTACGGCGGCGACTCGCAGTTTTTCTCCATGTGGGTGGTGGCCAGCACGCCGCGCTAGGGCGCGACCGGGCGGTCAGTTCATGGGCGCCCTGGGCGTGGGCTGCTTCATGCCGGTGCCGCGCCAGTCCGGCCCGCAGCCGGGTAGCGGCGGCGGCGGGCCAGGCCCTGAGCCGACGCCGGATCCTCCTGATGGCGGCCGGCGGGCCGAGGCGGGAGCAGATGCGGACCGGGTCCTGGTCCCGGTCTGATCCCGGCCCGCCGCGCTAGCGCAGCTGACCGGCAGGGACGCGTCAGCCGGTGTAGCTGACCGGGAGGCGCTTGATGCCGTTGATCCAGCCGGAGCGCAGGCGGACCGGGTCGCCGGCCTTGGTGATGTCCGGCATGGCGTCGGCGATCGCGTTGAAGATCAGCTGGATCTCCAGCTTGGCCAGGTTGGCGCCCAGGCAGTAGTGGGTGCCCAGGCCGCCGTAGCCGAGGTGCGGGTTCGGGTTGCGCAGGACGTCGAAGCGCCCGGGCTCGTCGAAGACCTCCTCGTCGAAGTTGGCCGAACGGTAGAACAGCCCGACGCGCTGCCCCGCCTTGATCTCCTGCCCGCCGAGGACCGTGTCCCGGGTCGTGGTGCGCTGGAACACGGTGATCGGGGTGGCCCAGCGGACGATCTCGTCGGCCGCGGTCTCCGGGCGGGACGCCTTGAACAGCTCCCACTGGTCCGGGTGGTCGAGGAAGGCGAGCATGCCGTGCGCGATGGCGTTGCGGGTGGTCTCGTTGCCGGCTACCGCCAGCATCAGCACGAAGAACCCGAACTCGTCGTCGGACAGCCCCTGCCCGTCGATCTCGGCGTTGATCAGCTTGGTGACGATGTCGTCCCGGGGGCACCCGCGCCGCTCCTCGGCCATGGCCATGCTGTAGCCGAGGATCTCGGCGGCGGCGATCTCGCCGATGTTCTCCTCCCCCGGCGGCTGGTCGTCGTAGCCGATCATCTGGTTGGACCAGGAGAAGATCTTGCCCCGGTCCTCCTGCGGGACGCCGATCAGCTCGCTGATCGCCTGCAGCGGCAGCTCGGAGGCCACGTCCGTGACGAAGTCGCCGGTGCCGGACTCCAGCGCGGTCGCCACGATGCGCTCGGCGCGCTCGGTGAGGACCTGGCGCAGGTTGCCGATGGCGCGCGGGGCGAAGCCGCGGGAGACGATGCCGCGCAGCTTGGTGTGCTGGGGCGGGTCCATGTTGAGCAGGATGATCCGCTGCATCTCGATGGACTCGCGGGGCATGCCCTCCTTGAACCGGATCAGCGCGGTGTTCTCCTCCGACGAGTAGACGTCCGGCGTCTTGGAGATCGCCAGGATGTCGGCGTGCCGGGTGACCGCCCAGTACCCCTCGTCGTCGAACCCGGCCGAACCCCGCCGCTGCGGCACCCACCAGACCGGGGCCGCCCGGCGCAGCTCAGCGAACTCCTCGGCGGGCACCCTGGTGGTGTAGATCTCCGGGTCGGTGAAGTCGAAGCCAGGCGGGATGTCCGGTACGGCCACGGCTACCTCCCTTGGCCATTGGTGGAACGTGTTCTAGTTTTGATTAGACCACGGATTGCGGAGGTGAGCCATGGGCTCTGCGGTGATCGTCGAGGCGGCACGGACCCCGGTCGGCAAGCGGGGCGGTGCGCTTTCTGGCCTGCACGCCGCCGAGCTTCTGGGCGGCATCCAGGTGGCCCTGATCGACCGCGCCGGGATCGCGCCGGACGCCGTCGAGCAGGTGGCCGGCGGCTGCGTGACCCAGGCGGGCGAGCAGTCCAACAACGTCACCCGGACCGCCTGGCTCCATGCCGGGCTACCGTATCAGGCCGGCTGCCTGACGCTCGACGCCCAGTGCGGTTCGGCGCAGCAGGCCGCGCACCTGGTGGCCGGGCTCATCGCGGCGGACGCGATCGGCGTCGGGATCGCCTGCGGGGTGGAGGCGATGAGCCGGGTGCCGCTGCGGGCCGCGGTCGGGACAGACTTCGGCTCGCCCCGGCCTGACTCCTGGGACATCGACCTGCCGAACCAGTTCGTCGGGGCCGAGCGCATCGCGCGGCGGCGCGGGCTGTCCCGCGCGGACGTCGACGCCTTCGGCCTGCGGTCCCAGACCCTGGCGCAGGCCGCCTGGGCGCAGGGGCGGTTCGACCGGGAGGTCGTGCCGGTCAAGGCGCCTGGCGAAGCGGGGACCCGGGTCGTCGACCGCGACGAGGGACTGCGGGAGACGAGCATGGCGGCGCTGGCCCGGCTCAAGCCCGTGGTCTCCGACGGCCTGCACACGGCCGGCACGTCGTCGCAGATCTCCGACGGCGCGGCCGCGGTGCTGCTGGCCGAGGAAGGCCGGGCGCGGGAACTCGGGCTGCGGCCCCGGGCGCGGATCGTCGCGCAGTGCCTGATCGGCGCCGAACCGTACTTCCACCTGGACGGCCCCGTCCAGGCGACCGAGCGGGTGCTCGCCCGCAGCGGCATGACCATGGGCGACATCGACCTGTTCGAGGTCAACGAGGCGTTCGCGTCGGTGGTGCTGTCCTGGCTGGCCGTACACGGGGCCGAGGAGGACCGGGTCAACGTCAACGGCGGCGCGATCGCCCTCGGCCACCCGGTGGGCAGCTCCGGCGCCCGGCTGCTCACCACCGCGCTGCACGAACTCGAGCGGCGCGGCGCGGGCACGGCGCTGATCACCATGTGCGCCGGCGGCGCGATGGCCACCGCCACCATCATCGAGCGCCTATGAAGCGAGCACTGTGATGCCTTCGCGGGCGCCTCAGGGGTGCTGGCTGCTCACCGCGATGACCTCGCCGGTGAGGTAGGAGGCGTAGTCGCTGGCCAGGAAGACCATGACGTTGGCGACCTCCCAGGGCTGCGCGGCGCGGCCGAACGCTTCGCGGCCGGCTAGTTCGGCGAGCAGGTCCTCGCTGGTCACCTTGGCCAGGAACGGGTGGATGGCCAGGCTCGGCGCCACCGCGTTGACCCGGATGCCGTGCCCGGCGACGTCCAGCGCGGCGCACCGGGTGAAGGCCATCACGCCTGCCTTGGCCGCCGCGTAGTGCGCCTGGCCCGGCTGCGCGCGCCAGCCGAGCACCGAGGCGTTGTTGACGACCGCTCCCCCGTGCCCCTGGGCGACCATCTGGCGCAGCGCCGCCCGGGTGCAGCGGAAGGTCCCGTTGAGCGTGACGTCGAGCACCCGCAGCCACTGCTCGTCGGTCATCTCGAGCACCGAGCTGGTGCCGCCAAGCCCGGCGTTGTTGATCATCACGTCGATCCGGCCGAAATGGCCGGCCGCGCCCTCGATCAGGGCGGCGACCTGCTCCTCGTCGGTCACATCACAAGATTGGGCCCAAACGAGGCCGGCATAAGCCTCAGCCAGCTCATCCCGGGTCGCGGCCAGCCGCCGCTCGTGCTGGTCGCTGATCGCCACCCGGGCCCCCTCTTCCAGGCAGCGCCGGGCGGCGGCGCCGCCGATGCCGGTGCCGGCCGCCGCGGTGACGACGACCACCTTGCCCTCGAGCAGGCCGTGCCCCTTCACCGGGGCAGGCCGAGGGCGCGGCTGGCGATGATGTTCCGCTGGATCTCGTCGGACCCGCCGTAAATCGTGTCGGCCCGGCTGAACAGGAAAAGCCGCTGCCATTCGTCCAGGTCGCAGGTTTCGCCCCCGGCTACCGCGGAGGGGGCGCCCTGCACGTCCATGGCCAGCTCGCCGAGCTGCTGATGCCAGCGGGACCAGAGGATCTTGAGCACGGACGCCTGGGTGTCGTCGGTCCCGCCCAGGGTATCGAGGGCGTACGCGCGGATGACCTCCAGGCCGATCCAGGCCCGGGCGAGCCTGTCGCGCAGCAGCGGGTCGGCGCCCGCCTCGGTATGCCGGGCCATGTGCAGCAGGTTCTCAAGTTCGCGGCGGAATCCCACCTGCTGGCCGAGCATGGCCGCGCCGCGCTCGACGGCCAGCGTGGCCTTGGCGATCCGCCAGCCGTCGCCCGGCTCGCCGACCACGTTGGCTGCCGCGGTGCGCGCGCCGTCGAAGAAGACCTCGTTGAACTCCGAGGTGCCGGTCAGCTGCAGGATCGGGCGGACCGTGACCCCCGGCTGGCGCATCGGCACCAGCAGGTAGGACAGGCCCTGGCTTCGTTTCGAGCCGGGTTCGGTCCGGGCCAGCACGAAGCACCAGTCGGCCAGGTGGGCCCCTGACGTCCACATCTTCTGGCCGGTGATCACCCAGTGGTCTTTGTCGCGCTCGGCCCGGGTGGCCACGGCGGCCAGGTCGGAGCCGGCGCCTGGTTCGGAGTAGCCCTGGCACCACAGCTCGGTGACGGCCTTGACCGGGGGGAGGAAGCGCTCTTTCTGCTCCGGCGTGCCGAAGTCGATCAGGGTGGGCCCGAGCAGTTCCTCGCCCACGATCGAGACCCTGGCGGGCGCGCCGGCCTGGGCGTACTCCTCGTGGAAGATGACCTGCTGGGCGAGGGTGGCGCCGCGGCCGCCGTGTTCGGCGGGCCAGCCCAGGCAGGTCCAGCCGGCGGCGGCCAGGTGCCGGTGCCAGGCGAGCCGTTCGGCGTACAGCTCGTGCTCGCTTCCCGGGCCGCCCGCCCCGCGCAGCCCAGCGAACGGGCCGGTCAGGTTGGCTTTCAGCCACTCGCGCACCTCGGCGCGGAACTCCTCGTCCTGCGGCGTGAACCGCACCCGGGCCTCCTCCGGGGGCTGGCTGGCACGGCCCCTGGTGCGTAGGCTAAACCTACCAAGCACTTGCTTGCTAGGAGGGTCCGTGGAGCTGACGATCCCGGGCGCCGTGGCGAGCGCCGCTCGGGAGTTCGGCGACGCGACGGCATTGGCCGACCCTGGGCTGGCCTACCCTGGGCTGGCCGACCCTTTGGCGGGGCCGGATGGCCTCCGGCTCAGCTACCGCGAGCTGGGCGAGCGGGTGACCGCGGTCGCCGCCGCGCTCGTCGCCGAGGGCGTGGCGCCTTCGGACCGGGTGGCCATCTGGGCGCCCAACGACTGTTATTGGGTGCTGGCCGCGCTGGGCGCGCTCAGCGCGGGCGGTGTCTTGGTCCCGGTCAGCACGCGGTTCACCGGGCCCGAGGCGCTGGACGTGATCAGCCGCAGCGGCGCCCGCGCCCTGTTCGTGGCAGGCGACTTCCTCGGCGCCGACCGGCTGGCGGCGCTGCGGGCCGCGGCGGCCGAGGCGGACGGCGCAGATGGCGGCGCGGACGGCGGCGCCCTGGACCGGCTCGGCCTTGTGGTGCGGGTGCCTGAGGACTGGGCGGCGTTCGAGCGGCGCGGGGCGTCGGTTCCGGCCGCTGTGGTGGGTGAGCGGGCCGAAGGGATACGGCCCGGGGACGTCAGCGACATCATGTTCACCTCCGGGACGACCGGGCGGAGCAAGGGCGCGATGACCTCGCACGAGCGGTCGCTGGGCGTCGCCCGGGCCTGGGCGGACTGCGCCCAGCTGACCCGCGCGGACCGCTACCTGGTGGTGAACCCGCTCTTCCACACCTTCGGCCTCAAGGCGGGCCTGCTCGCCTGCCTGGTCAGCGGGGCGACGCTGGTGCCGCAGGCGGTCTTCGACGCCGGGCAGGCGATGCGGCTGATCGAGGCCGAGCAGATCACCGTGTTCCCCGGCCCGCCGACGATCTACGCCACGATCCTAGACCACCCCGAACGCGGCGCCCGTGACCTGTCCAGCCTGCGCCTCGCGGTCACCGGCGCGGCCGACGTCCCAGTCGCGCTGGTCGAGCGGATGCGGCGCGACCTGGGCTTCGAGGTCGTGCTCACCGCCTACGGGCTGACCGAGGCCGTGGTGGCGACGATGTGCCGCCCCGGGGACCCGGCGGAGACGGTGGCCCGCACCTCGGGACGGGCGGCGGCCGGCTTCGAGGTGCGGATCGCCGACGGCAGCGAGATCCTGCTCCGCGGGCCGAACCTGATGCTCGGCTACCTGGACGACCCGGACGCCACGAAGGCCGCCGTCGACGCGGACGGATGGCTGCACACTGGTGACGCCGGCCGCCTGGACGCCGCCGGGTACCTGACCATCACCGGCCGGATCAAGGACATGTACATCTGCGGCGGCTTCAACGTGTACCCCGCCGAGGTCGAGCAGGTGCTGGCCCGGCTCGACGGGGTCGCGGAGTCGGCCGTCGTGGGCGTGCCCGACCCGCGGCTCGGCGAGGTCGGCCAGGCGTTCATCGTCCGCCGGCCCGGTCATGCGCTGGACGCGGCGGACGTGCTGGCGTTCTGCCGGGAGCGGCTGGCCAACTACAAGGTGCCCCGGCGGGTGGAGTTCCTGGACACCCTGCCCCGCAACCCGTCGGGCAAGGTGCTCAAGCGACTGTTGAGAGAGGAACCGTGATGGCGGACGAGGTCCGTTATGACCAGCGCGGCCGCATCGCCCTGATCACGCTGAACCGGCCGGAGTACGCCAACGCGCAGAACTCCGCGATGACCTACGCCCTGGACGCGGCCTTCACCCGGGCGGTGAACGACGACCAGGTCGCGGTGCTCGTGCTGGCCGGCGCGGGCAAGCACTTCTGCGCCGGCCACGACATCGGCACCCCGGAGCGGGACGCGGACAAGTCCTTCGACCGCCAGGCGGTGCTGTGGTGGGACCACGTGGGCCGGGCCGGCGCCGACGGCAGGTACGCCCGCGAGATGGAGGTCTACCTCGGCATGTGCCGGCGCTGGCGGGAGATCCCCAAGCCCGCCATCGCGATGGTGCACGGCGCGTGCATCGCCGGCGGCCTGATGCTCGCCTGGGTGTGCGACCTGATCGTGGCCGCCGAGGACGCGTTCTTCGCCGACCCGGTGGTGCGGATGGGGATACCCGGCGTGGAGTACTTCGCGCACCCGTGGGTGCTCGGGCCGCGCTTCGCCAAGGAGGTCCTGTTCACCGGCGGCCGGTTCACCGCCGAGCGCGCCTACCAGCTCGGCATGGTGAACCGGGTGGTACCGCGCGGGGAGCTGGAAACGGCGGCCTTCGCGCTCGCCGAGCAGGTCGCCGAGATGCCCCCGTTCGGCCTCGCGCTGGCCAAACGGGCGGTCAACCAGTGTGAGGACCTGATGGGGATGCGGCCGGGGATGGATTCGGTGTTCGGCCTGCACCACATGGCACACGCGCACAACGCCGAGGTGTCAGGCGACTCGCTGGCCGGGCTCGACGGGCGCAGCATGAAGAAGGCCGCCGAGTGAGCGGGGGGGACAGGGGGGGTCGTCCCCCCAGGTCAGCACTGAGCAGGGAGGACAGCGGGGGTCGTCCCTCCGGGCCAGCACTGACCGGCGCGTTCCGGGCCGAGGTGCGGGACTGGCTGGCCGCGCACGCCCCGGCCGAACCGCTGCCGTCGCTGGATACCGCCGAGGGGTTCGCGCGGCACCGGGAGTGGGAACGCGAGCTGGCGGCGGCCCGGCTGTCGGTGGTCTCCTGGCCGGCGCGGTACGGCGGCCGGGACGCGACGCTGGCCGAGTGGCTGGTCTTCGAGGAGGAGTACTACGCGGCCGGCGCGCCGGCCCGGGTGGGACAGAACGGGCTGTCGCTGCTCGCCCCGACGCTGTTCGCGCACGGCACCGCGGACCAGCGGGACCGGTTCCTCCCCCCGATGGCCACCGCCGAGGAGGTGTGGGCGCAGGCCTGGTCCGAACCCGAGGCGGGCAGCGACCTGGCCGCGATCCGGTCCCGGGCGGTGCGCTGCGAGGGAGGCTGGCTGCTGTCGGGCACCAAGACGTGGTGCTCGCGGGCGGCGTTCGCGGACCGGGCGTTCGGGCTGTTCCGCACTGATCCCGCCGCGGAACGCCACCACGGGCTGACCTACCTGCTCTTCGGGCTGCGCGCGCCGGGGGTGACCGTGCGGCCGATCCGCCAGCTCGGCGGGCGGACCGGGTTCGCGGAGATCTCCCTGGACGACGTGTTCGTCCCGGACGCCGACGTCGTGGGCGCGCCGGGCGACGGCTGGCGGATCGCGATGTCCACCGCGAGCCACGAGCGCGGGCTGTCGCTGCGCAGCCCCGGGCGGTTCGTCGCGGCGGCCACCCGGCTGGCCGAACTGTGGCGGCGGGCCGGCGACCCGGACGACACCGCCCTGCGGGACCGGGTGGCCGACGCCTGGATCGGCGCCCGCGCCTACCAGCTGCACACGCAGGCGACCGCCGGCCGGCTGGCGGCCGGCGGCACGCCCGGGGACCTTGGGGTTCGCTCCAGCCTGGGCAAGGTGTTCTGGTCCGAGCTCGACGTGGCGCTGCACGAGACGGCACTTGACCTGCTAGGTCCGCACGCCGAGGTCCGCGAAGGACCGGACGGGCGCTGGCTGGAGGACTACCTGTTCGCGCTGGCGGGCCCGATCTACGCGGGTACCAACGAGATCCAGCGCACGCTGATCGCCGAGCGGGTGCTGGGGCTCCCCCGTTGAGCACGGCCCCGGTGAGCGCGGCCGCGATGGGCGGGTCCGAGCGGGACCAGTTTGCCGCGGCGGTGCACGACTTGCTAAGCGGGGCCGACGTGCCGGCCGCCGCACGGCGGTGGGCCGACGGCGACCTGGCGCCCGGGCTCGCCCTGTGGCGGCGGCTGGCCGGGCTCGGCGTCAGCGCGCTCGCGGTGCCGGAGAAATGGGGCGGCCTCGGCGCGAGCCCGCTGGACCTGGTGGTGGCCTGCGAGGAACTCGGTCACCACGCGCTGCCCGGACCTGTGGCCGAGTCGCTGGCCGCCGTGCCCGCGTTGCTGGCGGTGCTGGCCGACACCGGGCTGGCCGACACCGGGCTGGCCGACACCGGGCTGGCCGACACCGGGCTGGCCGACACCGGGCTGGCGCCGGGTGCCTGCGGCGAGCGGGGACTGGGCGGCGAGTGGCTGGCCGGGCTGGCCGCCGGGGACCTTATCGCCACGCTGGCCATGCCGCCGCGGCTGCCGTTCGCCGCCGACGCCGGGGCCGCCAGGCTGGTGCTGCTGGCCGAGGACGGCGCGGTGTATCGCGCCCGCCTGGGCGCCATGCACCGGTCGGTAGATCCGGCCCGGTCGCTGTCCGAGGCACGCGGCGGGGAGGTGCTGGCCCGGGACGCGGCCGAGGCCGCGGCCCGGGCGCTCGACCTCGGGGCGCTGGCCTGCTCGGCGCAGCTGCTCGGCGCGGGCCGTGCGCTGCTCGAGGCGTCGGTGCGGCACGCGAGC
>Ga0310038_10002696_pt1 | contig 12970 bp, 9 predicted proteins | sample Sb_taG_6_FD_200461 | JGI IMG/M metagenome (GOLD analysis project Ga0310038, IMG submission 200461) | Peat soil microbial communities from Weissenstadt, Germany - Sb_50d_4_PS metaG (v2) (version 2) | ecosystem: Environmental > Terrestrial > Soil > Wetlands > Peat | place: Germany: Weissenstadt... | reverse complement strand
GTTCGTTCCAGAGGAAGATGTTTGGGTGGAAGGGCACGCTGACCCCGCAGCAGACGGCCGAGGTCGCAGCCGCCAAGCAAGTCGTCTACGATGGCTTTCAGATCGCGCTTGGGGCCGGTGTGCCAAAGGAAAAGGCCGGCATTTTGGTCGACGAGCAATTCGGGGCCGCCATTCTGAAAGACGCCCTCAAGCGAGGCTACACCACAGCTTGTCCCGCCGAGAAGAGCGGCCAGGATGAGTTCGATTTCGAGTACGGCGACGACTTTGCCAAGCACATCGAGGCATGTCAGCCCACGTTTTGCAAAGTGCTGGTGCGCTACAATCCTGAAGGCGAGGCAGCCCTCAACCAGCGCCAGGTCTCTCGACTCAAGCGGCTTTCAGACTATCTGCATGGCAGCAAGCGGCTCTTCATGTTCGAACTCCTGGTCCCCGCCGAGCCGGCTCAGCTGGATCGCCTCAAAGGCGACAAGAAGGCCTACGACCTGGAGTTGCGACCCGGATTGATGGTGCAGACGATTCAGCAATTGCAAGATGCCGGCGTTGAACCGGATGTTTGGAAAATCGAGGGACTCGACCGCCGGGAGGACTGCACGAAGGTTGTCGCCGCCGCCCGTCGCGGAAACAGGGCCATGGTTAGCTGTATTGTCCTTGGCCGCGGCGAGGATGACAAGAAAGTACGCGAATGGCTGGCGACGGCAGCTAACGTACCTGGATTTATCGGCTTCGCTGTGGGTCGTACCACCTTCTGGGATCCGCTCGTCGACTATCGGGCCAAAAAAATCACGCGTGAAGCGGCCGCCGCCGAAATCGCGCGGCGCTATCGCGAGTGGGTCGAAATCTTCGAGAAGAGTCGAAAGTAGACAGCAGTCTGGAGCGAGAACCAAAGCGACGGCTGCTTGGGGCTACTGTCGACTTCGAAAAGGAGACATCATGCAACTTGGAATGATCGGTCTGGGGCGAATGGGTGCCAACATGGTGCGCCGCTTGATCCGCGGGGGACACCAATGTGTCGCATACGACCGCAGCGCGGACGCCGTCAAGGATGTGATCCTAGATGGGGCGGTGGGCGCCGCTTCGCTCGACGAATTGCTGAAGAAACTGAGCAAGCCGCGCGCCGTGTGGCTGATGGTGCCCGCCGCCGTCGTAGATAGCAGCCTCAAGGACCTTGCAGCGCGCCTGGAACAAGGCGACATTGTGATTGACGGCGGCAATTCCTATTACGTTGACGATATCCGCCGGGCGAGCGAACTCCAAGCCAAGGGGCTTCACTACGTCGACGTTGGGACCAGTGGCGGCGTCTGGGGGCTGGAGCGCGGCTATTGCATGATGATCGGCGGCGAGGACGCGGTGGTGCAGCGACTCGACCCTCTCTTCGCAACGCTGGCTCCGCCCGTCGATGCAGCCCCGCGTATCCCCGGCCGAGAGAGGATCCGGGGCACGGCAGAGCACGGCTACCTGCATTGCGGCCCGAACGGGGCCGGGCACTTCGTCAAGATGGTCCATAACGGGATCGAGTATGGCATCATGGCTGCCTACGCCGAGGGAATGGCGATTTTGCGACACGCCAATGTCGGCAAGCAACAGCAGACGATCGACGCCGAGACAACACCGCTCCGCGAACCCCAGCATTACCAGTACGACATCAACTTGCGCGACGTTGCCGAAGTATGGCGGCGCGGCAGCGTCATTTCCTCGTGGCTGCTCGACCTCACGGCGACCGCTTTGCTCAAAGATCCGTCGCTCGCAAAATTTGCCGGGCGCGTCTCGGATTCGGGTGAGGGACGGTGGACCATCAAGGCCGCTGTAGACGAAGCCGTGCCGGCGCACGTCCTCACCGCCGCCTTGTTCGAGCGCTTCTCTTCGCGAGGAGAGGCAGATTTCGCAGACAAGCTTCTGTCAGCGATGCGCTTTGAGTTTGGCGGACATGTCGAGAAAAGTTCGTAGGGCACGTCTTGGAGGGAGGGCACAGCCCATCTCCAACCATGCGCATGCTGCGCCCGAACTCGGCGAAAGGAGCCGAAGCCATGAGCACCGGCGAGTCCGACGCATTGGTTTTCTTTGGCGCTACCGGCGATCTCGCGTACAAGAAGATCTTCCCTGCCTTACAGGCGATGGTTAAGCACGGCCACCTTGCCGTGCCGGTCATCGGCGTGGCCAAGGCGGGGTGGCAGCTCGAACAATTCCGGGCGCGAGCGCAGGATAGCTGCGCCAAGCATGGAGGCATCGACCCGACGGCATTCGATAAGCTCGTGAGCCTGCTACGCTACGTGGATGGCGATTACAAGGATCCCACGACCTTCCAGACCCTTCGCAAGGAACTCGGAGCGGCCCAGCATCCGGCGCATTACCTGGCCATTCCTCCCGTGCTCTTCGGACTGGCAGTGGAGCAACTGGGCAAGTCAGGCTGCGCTACCGGCGCCCGCGTGATCATTGAAAAGCCTTTTGGCAGAGACCTGGAGTCGGCGCGGGCGCTCAATCGCACTCTCCTCAGCAATTTCGACGAATCGAACATCTTCCGCATCGACCATTACCTGGGTAAAGAGCCCGTACAAAACCTCCTTTTCTTCCGTTTCGCCAATACGTTCCTGGAACCGATCTGGAACAGGAACTTTGTCGACAGCGTGCAAATCACGATGGCGGAAGACTTCGGCGTCCAGGGTCGCGGTGCATTCTACGAAGAGGCCGGTACGATCCGCGACGTGGTGCAGAACCACCTTCTGCAAATCCTGGCCAACTTGACCATGGAGCCGCCGCCGGCAACGGACAGCGAGTCGGTCCGCGACGAAAAAGTGAAAGTCCTGAAATCCGTTCCCCCTGTCGAGGTGAAAAACGTCATACGCGGCCAATTCCGTGGCTACCGAAACGAGAAGGGAGTCGCGCCTGACTCCCAGGTAGAAACGTTCGTGGCTCTGCGGCTGGAAATCCATTCGTGGAGATGGCAGGGCGTGCCGATCTTCATCCGGGCAGGCAAATGCTTGCCCGTGACCTGCACAGAGGTGTTCATACACCTCCGCAGGCCGCCGCCGGTCTACGCCTCGGCCCCGCCGCCAAACCATGCCCGCTTTCGGGTGAGTCCCGACGTCGCCATCGCGCTTGGAGCCTTGGCGAAAACTCCGGGAGAAAGAATGGCCGGCACTCCCGTGGAACTGATGGTCAGCCGGCATCCGAGCGCGCAGGAAATGGATGCCTACGAGCGCTTGCTCGGCGACGCCATGCGGGGAGACGCTACGCAGTTCGCTCGCGAAGATTATGTGGAACAAGCTTGGCGCATCGTCGATCCCATACTCGGTACGGTGACCCCGGTTAGCGAATACCAACAGGGTACCTGGGGACCTCCTCTGGCCGACCAGCTTATTGCTGGGCACGGCAAATGGCACGATCCGATTGTGGACGTTAGCAAGAGTTAATGCATGGTCGTCGGTGACTAATCATCAACCGTCTGCCTCCTGTGTACTGCTTCGGAGTTCCCATGAAGATCGAAGTGCTCGCTGATCCTGAGGCGGTTGCGCGGCAGGCGGCAGCGCTGATTGCCGCGCAGGCTCGGGAAGCGACGACGGCTCGGGGAAAGTTTGTGCTTGCGGTGAGCGGCGGCCACACTCCGTGGCAGATGTTGCGGGAATTGGCTAACGAAGATGTGCCGTGGCAGGCGGTGCATGTCGTGCAGGTGGATGAACGCGTTGCTCCTGCCGGGGACCCTGATCGAAACCTCACTCATCTGCGCGAAAGCTTGCTGTCACACGCACCACTTGCACCTGAGCAAATCCATGCCATGCCGGTAGAGGAACCGGATCTCGCTGCCGCGGCAGAGAGCTATGCACAAACGCTTCGTGAAATTGCCGGTTTGCCGCCCGTGCTCGATCTTGCCCATCTCGGACTCGGACCTGACGCACACACCGCGTCTCTCGTGCCCCACGATCCGGTTCTCAATGTCACCGATGCTGACGTCGCGCTCACGGGAATCTATTTGGGCCGACGCCGGATGACATTGACCTACCCAATGCTGAACCGGGCACGCCGCATCCTCTGGCTGGTCACTGGAGCCGACAAGGCAGAAATGCTCGTTCGCCTTCGCGATGGCGACAAAACCATCCCTGCTGGCCGAGTTCGCAGCGATCAGGCAACTGTACTAGCCGACAGGGCAGCCGGAGCACGCATTAGCGGGTGACCACGTGAAATAGGCGGCCACCCGACCTTCTCCTGGTCAGGACTTGATGCATCGAGAAAAGCGCGATCGCCAATAGCGGCCACGTGAACCACGGCCACAGGGCAATCCACCGCGGAATGGGCGGCGCAGCCTCCAGCTCGAATTGGATCGGACCGGAGCCCCGCGTTCCTTCGACGGTGACTTCCACTACCCACCAGCCTGGCTGGGGCAGATCAAACTGGGCTGCCCGGAACAATTTATTGGTCGCTGCCTCAGTCGTTGCCTGGTAGCGAAGCGCTTCACTGGGCTGCTCGCGCAGAATCATCTGGATCGCGACTTCTACTTCTGACACGACAGCGCCGGTCGCAGGGTCCTGAACCAGAACACTGATGTCCACAGGACCACACCGCAAAGGAGTCGGGGAGGTGAACACGGTGATCTGGTAGGCACCGGCCTGTTCCGACAATCGGAGGGTGCCGCCGTCGCCGTGTGCCGCGTCAGGCCAGGCTGTGGCTACGAAGCAGGCAACGAACGCCAAGCTTGCAAAGTAACATGATGACGAAATAGCCAAGCGCAATGGGCGTGTGCTACTGAGGCCCACATTGCTCAGACGGCCGAAGAAGAATAAAGACAATTTAGAATCGCAGCGTCGCATCGAAACCGTAGATCCAGATGCCCTGCTTGGTGCCAAGATCGAAGGCCGGCTCTGTCCAGTTGCGATAGTAGCCGATCTCCGGCCGGACTTGAAACACCGAGTTGAAGTTGTGCGTCAGCCCGATGGTGTGGCTGGTGTAGACGCCGGGGAAGCCGGAGCGTTCGCCGTCCACGTCTCTCCACCATTCGTTTCTGAAGGAGATGAAGTCTTTCTTGGATAATTGATACTCCGTGTAGTTGACAACGCCGTACGTCAGGGTCGTTCCCGGGATGAAGGCCCCAAGTCCGCCGCCGCCGCCGAACGACTGCACGGGTCCCAAGCTTGGCGTGCCGCCCACATACGCATCGCGCTGCCACATGAAATAACCTTCAGTCTTCGTGAAGAACTCTTTCCAGAACCGGTGTTGCCATGTGCTTACGATGTAATTGAAATTGTCGTGCCCGGTAAGCTGCCCGTCGACCATGAAGGTACGAAATTTGGCGTCGTTGATGTCGTTTAAGCAGGTGTAGATTGAATCGTTGTTGTCCGAAGAAACCCAGCGCACGCCAAACATCCCTGTCGGAAGGGCACCCTGGTACCACGGGGCCATGTCTGTGCCCGCCTGGATGCACGCTTGGACCATCCAGTTTTTGTTCAGCATGAAAGTTGCCATAACTCCGGTCTGCGTATACGTGTCGAACGTAAAAAGGATCGAATGGGTTCCAAGGTAGTTGTCCGGCGAAAATTGCGTTTCGATATCCGGACACGCGATCCAGCGGCCAACGCGTACGATCATTCCCTGAGCCACGCCCGGGAAATAGACGTCGATGTATTGTTCCGTGGGATCGGCGCCATAGAGACGGTTGTGATCGAGCAACTGGTCGCTGAACCAGCCGCCGGCCGTCATGTACCGGTAGTCGATGCCGTAGAGCAGCGTGGAGCGAAAGCCAACGTCGATATGGTCCGTTTGCACCGAGTCCACTTCGCGCTCCACGCGCAGCAATAGCTGATCAAGCTCGAAGTGGTTGGGGACGATCCAGTAAGAGTCAGGAGTGTTGGAGTTCTTCGCGGTACTAAAGTTCCCCGACGCATTCACCCAACCGTACACCTTGACTCTGCTGTCCTTGATTTCATCGCCCCAGGGGCCGCCGTACACGGCCTGCATTAACGGATATGCGGTGTCGCTGTAGGGAACGCCGACCAACGGGTATCCCTGGTACTCGCCGCTAGGAAACGGGGGGGAGTTGAAGGGAGCCGGCAGTGCGCGGCGGGGCTTTTCCGGCTCATCCTCGGAGCTTTCTTCAGGTTTCTTACCAAAGCATTCCGGGAACCACTGGACCAGGATGGGGTACCCAGCCAACAACCTTTTGGTGAAGCAGCCCTGGACAGGCGTCTCCGCCTCCTTGCATTTCGAGTTAGTTCCATTCGAAGCACCGTTTTGATCCTTGCTTGACGGGCTTGTGCTCTGGGCATTGGCCGCCGTTCCGGCCGGCAACGCCGATGGCGGCTGCGTATCGGCGCCTGTTGCCCGCGGGCTTGTCGCTGGGTTCCCAGGCGGCAGCACGGCAGGTTGAGACGTTGAGCCTGCACCAGGAGAGAGTGTCTGCCCGAGCGCAAGAGAAGCGCTCAAGAGCAAGCATGGCAACATGGCTAACCTCAGGTTTTGGAATGTGCTGATCTGGCGGTTGGGTGTACCTTTTATCGTCCATTTTCGCGAGCGGTTTTACTCAATCTCCCTAACGATCCGCAAAATCCATGAATCCCCTACGTCGGGCAAATTGCATGATCGGCCAGGCGAACGGACAGCGCCCAGGCGGGGAAGGAACTTAGATGACGGATGCGGGGTTGGGCTGCCATTCTACTCAAGAGGACGGAGATATGAGCCTGCTGTTGGCAGATGGAGAGGATTCTTCAGCAGTCACTCCGCTGCAGGCCGGCAGCGTCAGGCGGAAGACAGTGCCAACGCCGGCCCGGCTTTCGCACGTGATGGTGCCGTGATGAGCTGTGACGATCTCACGGGCAATTGCCAGGCCCAAGCCCGTGCCTCTCCCCCGGCTCTGTCCTGGAACTCGGAAAAAGCGATCGAAAACACTAGGCAAATGCTCCGGAGGAATGCCGATCCCCGTATCCGCAACGCTGATCGCGATTCCGTGATCGACGAGGGTCGCTGATATCTTGATGCGGCCGCCGCGATCGGTATAGGTTACCGCGTTCTCCAATAAGTTCTCCAGGACATGCCCCATGCGGGTCGCATCAACGACAACTTCCGGGAGGTCCGGTGCAGCTTCGATCTCGAAGCTGACGCCTTTGTCGGCCGCCTTCGGTCGAACGGATTCGGCGGCCGCACGCAAAAGTTCGATAGGCTTTTCTGGTTGGAGGTCGAGTTGCTCTCGACCGCGTTCCAGCCGGGTGAGATCCAGCAGATCGTCCACTCGGTCGAGCAATAACTCCGCGTTCTCGCGGGCATCGACCAGGAGTTCCATTTGTTTTGGCGTGAGCGGCCCCACGGCCTCCTCCAGGAGCAAATGGATCGCAAGGCGGACGCTTGTAAGCGGCGTCTTCAATTCGTGACTGACAGTGGCCACCAAATTGCTTTTGACCTCGTCCAGGAGGCGAAAGCGAGTGATATTCTGCAGCACGACGGCCGCTCCCAGGGTGTTGCCGTCCGGATCTCGGATCGGCAGAATCCGCGGCAGAAAAAACTGCTCCTGCCCGTCGACGCGTTGCGGAACAGCCTGTTCGAACCCCTCGGGCAGATAGGGCTGCTGACCACGGAGGGCAGCCTCCAGCGGCGCGCGCAGCGCTTCGGGCGGCTGCCAGGGGAGGAGCGACCCGTGGTGGCTCTGGTCCAAGGGCGCACTTCGACTTTGCCCGGGAGGCCTCTGAGGTGCGACCCCAAAGACCCGTTGAGCAGCCGGATTGGCCATTTCTACGCGACCTTCCGCATCCAACACAAGCACGGGATCGGGAAAGGAGTCGATGCTAGCCTGGCTGGTCCGCTGGGCGCGCAGCAGTCGGGCCATGTGCGTCAGACGGATGTCCCTAAGATGCCGGGTCATCGTGTTGAACGATTGGGCTAACTCGCCCAACTCATCGCGAGAGAGGTAGGGGACCATTTGGTCCAGGTTTCCAGCGCTAATTCCCTGGGCCGCCTGCGTCACTGCCTGGATGGGTCGAAGGATGAAACGGACCGTGTGCAAGGCAAGGATGATCGCGAGAGCAACCGCTACAGTCAGGCACACGCCGAACCATATCAATGAGGTAGTCGCCAGAGTACGTGATTCCTGGCTCGCTTTCTCCATATTCTGCTGGTTGATGTGCAGAATCTGCCCGGCCACTTGCTTGATCTGGTTGAATGTCCCTAGTAACCTGGGGTGCCCCGGTTTCCCGTAATAGAGCTGGTACCGCTCAGGCGACCCTGGAGCGTGAGCGTAAAACTCTTCTCCTTCGTGCAAATAGCGCTCCGTCAGCTCCTCCAATTCCTGAACGAGTTCTGCCTCTCCCGGTAGCGTGATATTTTTCTCCTCCGTTTGCAGGGCTTCCCGAAAGAGTTTCCAATTGTGATCGTATTGCTCCTTGACATCCTCGCCACTCCGGCTAAGAGCGAATTGGAACGAGGAATCGATCCGTTCCAACGCCTCGTTCAGCCGCTCCATGGCAATGACACTTGCATAGTTCTCGCGAAGGATGAGGTCGATGCTACCGCCCAGGCGGTAGAGAAGAAAGGCTCCGGCGCAACCCAAGACCGTGAGGATCGCGAGCAAAGGGACCAGTGTGAGCACTATCCGCGCTCGCAAGCTAAGTCGCATAAGATTTGTCCCCGGAGTAACTTCACCCCTCGGCCATCCGCCATCGTAACAAGTGTTGCGAGGTGGCTACAGGCCGTAGCGCTTGCGTTTACGATACAAAGTGCTGGGATCAATGCCGAGCACAGTTGCCGCCTCTTCCATCGTGGGGCTTGCGGCAAGAACTCGGCGGATGTGTTCAGCCTCTATCTCGTCGAGCGTCGCAGCGGCTCCCACCTCCACCCCGCGTGTCAGGGGAGAAAGACCGACCTGGGCCGGCAGGTCTCCCAGCCCAACGCACGGGCCAGCCGTGAGGATTACCCCGCGTTCAATTGCATTGCGCAGTTCGCGAACATTTCCTGGCCACGGGTAGCGCAGTAAAGCCGCACGGGCCTCCTCCGTAAAACCGGTGATCGGCTTGCTGCTTTGCCTGGCGAAGAATTGCAACAGATGGTCGGCTAAAGGCAAAAGGTCCTTGGGACGCTGACGCAATGACGGCAGCGTCACCTCAATGACGTTAAGGCGATAGAACAGATCTTCGCGAAACGCTCCGGCGGCGACGGCTTGATCCAGGTTCCGGTTTGTCGCACTCAGGATACGGGCGTCACACGCGCGCGTCAGCGGATCCCCGACGCGCTCATAGCACTTTTCCTGCAGAAGGCGCAGCACCTTGGGCTGCAAGGGGAGCGGAAGTTCACCAATCTCGTCCAGGAATAACGTGCCTCCTTCGGCAAGGGCCACCCTACCGACCTTATCCTGAACGGCCCCGGTGAAGGCCCCGCGTACGTGGCCAAAAAGTTCACTCTCCAATAGTTCTGCGGACAAGCTGGGGCAGTGCACCGTGATGAAAGGAGCGGCAGACCTTAACCCCCGCGCGTGGATCGCCCGCGCCAGAACTCCCTTCCCGGTGCCGCTCTCGCCGTGGATCAAGATGGTCGCCTCACTTGAAGCCGCCTTGAAGGCTATTTCGAGGGCCTCCTTCATCACAGGCTCTTCAGTTTGCAAGTCGGCTTCCGGCACGACCGAATGAATCTGTTCCTCCAACTCGGCCGCGCGCGATTGGAGGCGACGAAGGCGTACCACTCGTTCCAGAATGAGGCGCAGTTGACCGGGAGTGAACGGCTTGGGCAGGTAATCGAATGCTCCCCGACGCATTGCCTCGACGGCTGTCTCCACCGTTGCATAGGCGGTTATGACGATAATGTCGAGGCCCGGAGCGAGCCCTAACAGGGTGGGCAATAGCTCCAATCCCTGCTCCTGGCCGAGTCGAAGATCGAGAAAAGCGGCATCGAAGAGACGATGGCCTAAGAGCTCAATCGCCTGGGGACCGTCGCGCGCTTCCGTAACCTTCTGTCCGAGTGTTTCCAGGGCCAATCGGAGCGACTTTTGCAACTTCGCATCATCGTCGATCAGGAGTATGTTCATGGCGTTGCCCTTGCAGTTCGGCTCCAAGCGAAGTCGCCCCCATTGTTCGAAGCCGGAAGAATGCATTCCTTATGCCGCTGGCATTTCCCAAGTAGCCCTCTCCTCAAACAATAAAATGCCAATGGTTTGCAGCGCTTTGCTTCAAGGGAATCCTGGCCGAGGCGCGGATCCGTGATGCAATTTGCATTGACTTTCGGGCAATTTGCAATGTGTTGCCATAATAACTGATTCTGTTCGGAAGTCTCAAACTCATCGGAGCCAGCACCTTATGGCCAGGGGCCAGCGTGGCACAACCCTTGCATGGTTGCGCGGCACGAGTACGAGCTGTATTCATCCGGCATTCTGCAGCTCTTGGCACGCCAGGCGCGCGCGAGTCATTGTCTTGCAGAACTCGACATTCGAAGGGATTGGTCATGAACCTAGTGATTTGGCTACCGGCACTTTTCATTTTGGGACTGGTCACCATGGGACTCCTGTTCGCCTTTGTGGCTGCGTGTGATCGCGTGTAGGAGACATCATGTTAATTCTAGCCGGCATCGTGACGCTGCTTCTCTTCGTTTATCTCCTGGCCGCACTCTTGCGCCCAGAATGGTTCTAAGCCGAAAGGTTGGCTTCCATGTGGCTCCTCCCCGTGCTCATCGTCAGCACGACAGTTCTTCTGTCGATCCCGGTTGGCCTATACCTGGCTTGGATCAACGACGGCCGTTATCGCGCGCCCCGCTGGCTGCAGTGGTTCGAGCAGCGTTTGAATACTGGTCCGCAGTCCTGGAAGGGCTATATCGTTTCGCTCCTCCTGTTCAATACGGTCATGTTCGTCTTCGGATTCCTCGTATTGGCCTTGCAGCCGTTCTTGCCATTCGCCCCTGAAGACAAGGGGATGCTTGGACCCACGACCATCTTCAATACGTCGATCTCGTTCCTGACGAACACCAACCTGCAGCATTATGCGGGAGAGCAACACCTTTCATACTTCAGTCAGATCGTGTTTGTCCTCTGGAACATGTTTGTCTCCGCAAGCGTGGGCTTTTGCGCCCTGGCAGCGATCACGCGCGGCCTGCGGGGTGACGCGAACATGGGTAACTTCTATTTGGACATGTGGCGAGTGGTCGTCTACGTCTTTCTGCCCGCCAGTTTGATCATGGGCCTCGTCCTTATGGCGGATGGTGTGCCGATGACGTTTGACAAGACCGCTGATGCCGCCACATTGGAAAAGGGCGCGATGGGCACGGACGAGAGCGGCCAATCCAAGACTCAGACCATCGCGCGCGGCCCGGTTGCTGCAATTATCCCGATCAAGCACCTTGGTACGAATGGCGGCGGCTTCTTTGGAGCAAACTCGGCGCACCCATTCGAAAATCCCAGTGCCTGGAGCAATCTTCTGACCTGCATCAACATCTTGATCTTTCCGTTTTCCCTCGTGGTCATGTTCGGCAGGATGCTGAACAACATGCGCCATTCGAGCTTGATCTACGGCGTGATGATGCTGATGTTCGTCGGCATGATTGGCTGGGCGGTCTACTGGGACACACTGCAACCCAATGGAGCGCTGACCGCGCAGAACGGCCAGGTGCATTCCCTCGACGTGCCGCAAGCGGAGGGGGCCAGCAAGCCTTACTGGATGGTGGCACACCCGGGCGGTTCTGCCGAGCTCGTTGACCGCGATCCAGGCAAGAATGGCCAGGATAGGCCCGAACGACCAGCACTGGTCGGTTTGCCCGTCGATCAAGAATTCGGTAATCTCGAGGGCAAGGAACTCCGTTTTGGCACTTCAGCCGGCGCCACTTTCTCCGCCGTGACCACGGCAGTGACCTGCGGCTCGGTCAACTGCATGCACGATAGCCTCAATCCGCTGGCCGGCCTGACGCCGTTCACCGGGATGTGGCTCAACTGCATCTTTGGCGGCAAAGGAGTGGGGCTGATCAATTTGCTGTTGTACCTGATCGTGGGTGTCTTTTTAGCAGGACTGATGGTGGGGCGCACACCGGAGTACCTTGGCAAGAAGGTCGAGGCGCGCGAGATGAAACTGGCGATGTTGGCCCTGCTAGTCCATCCCATCCTCATCCTGGGACCGACAGGCCTCTTCGCCGCACTCGACTGGGGAACCAAGTCGACCAATAACCCTGGTTCGCACGGCTTTTCCGAAATCCTATACGAGTTCAGCTCATCCTCCGCGAACAACGGCTCCGGCTTCGAAGGGCTCCAAGACACTTGGGGATTCAATAAACCCGAGGAGAACAACAGCCCGCCTGCTCCGTATAGCCCCTCCTGGGACATTGCCACCGGACTGGTCATGCTTCTGAGCCGCTTTCTGCCGATCATTGCACCTATCGCGCTGGCCGGCAGCCTGGCCGCCAAGAAACCGACGCCGTTCACTGCGGGCACGATGCGGACAGACACCTTTACTTTCGGCTTTGTGTTGCTGGGCACCATCCTTCTGGTCGGGGCGCTGCTATTTCTGCCGGCAGCCGTGCTAGGCCCTGTGGCTGATCATCTGGGGCCGGTGCCCTTCGGGGGCTAACGAACCAAGAATCTCCTCGAAGTGATGACCAGTCGAACTCCTAGCAGAATTGAGAACATATGCCGCAAACTGTCTATCAAGCACCTTTTGTGGAAGGCCCTTCGCCCGAAGAACTCAAGTTGACCCGCAGGGCGAGCCGGCGCTACGGCCTATTCGCGCCGCACCTGATAAAGGCTGCGATCAAGCAATCCTTCATCATGCTGCGGCCGGATATCCAATGGAAGAATCCGGTCATGTTCGTGGTCGAAGTGGGAACAGTCTTAAGTCTGCTCTTCACGATTACGACTTTGCTAGGATTTGCTGGCCAGGCCCGCTTGACATACCTCATCGCCCTGGATTTCTGGCTGCTCATCACGGTGCTTTTTGCTAACTTCGCGACAGGGCTCGCCGAAGCCCGCGGCAAGGCTCAGGCCGACTCCTTGCGCAAAACCCGGCGGGAGACCCCGGCGTTCCGCATTTTAGAA
>Ga0310038_10002692_pt1 | contig 12974 bp, 15 predicted proteins | sample Sb_taG_6_FD_200461 | JGI IMG/M metagenome (GOLD analysis project Ga0310038, IMG submission 200461) | Peat soil microbial communities from Weissenstadt, Germany - Sb_50d_4_PS metaG (v2) (version 2) | ecosystem: Environmental > Terrestrial > Soil > Wetlands > Peat | place: Germany: Weissenstadt... | reverse complement strand
TCTCACCGACCGCACTTTGCAGGACATCGGTCTGACGCGCGGCCATGAGCGCTTTGGCGCCGCCAAGCTATTCTGGATTCCATAGGCCCGCCGGGCGTCGAGCGCGCTTTATTTCGCCGCCTCGCGCCGCGGCGGTGGCGCCGACCAGCGGTCGGCGGCAGCATCGTCGGCGGCTTTGGCGTCGACCCAGATTTTGCCGGAAACTTTTTCGACCTGTTTCCAGAACGGCGCGCGGGTTTTCAGGTAATCCATCAGGAAAGACGCCGCGGCGAAGGCCGCCTCACGATGGCTCGAGGCGGTCACCACCAGCACGATGACCTCGCCCGGCGCGATCCGGCCGTAGCGATGGATCACGGTGACGCCCATGAGCGGCCAGCGCGCGCGCGCCTCCTCGACATGGCGGGCGATCTCGGCTTCCGCCATGTCGGGATAATGCTCGAGGGTGAGCGCGGCGATCGGCTCGCCGTTCTCGTCGGCGCGGCACAGCCCGGTGAACGTCACCACGGCGCCGATATCGGTGCGCCCGCGCGTCAGCAGCGCCGCTTCGGCGGCAACGTCGAAGGCTTCACGTTGCAGGCGGATGGTGGTGGTCATGACAACGCTGCATCACCCGCCGGTCATCGGCGGGAAGAAGGCGATCTCGTGGGCGCCATCGATTCGCGTGTCGGCGCGCACGTGGTTGCGATCGATCGCGGTGCGGATCACTTGCGGATTTTCGAAGGCGTAGGCGTAGCCCTCGCCGCGCTTGGTGAGCCAGGCGACCAGTTCGCCGACGGTCGCCACGCCTGCCGGCGGATCGATCTCCTCCTCCGCCTTGCCGATACGCTCGCGCACCCAGGCGAAATACAGAAGCTTCACGCATCCTCCCGGGTGAGGTGGTGCACGCCGGCCTGCAGATAATCCCAACCCGTGTAGAGCGTCAGTATGGCCGACAGCCACAACAGCGTGATGCCGATTTGCGTCACCACCGGCACGATGGCGTCGCCGGCATCGCCGCAGATCAAGAAACCGACGGCGACGAGTTGCAGCGTGGTCTTCCATTTGGCGAGCCGCGTCACCGGCACGCTCACCCGCAGCTCGGCCAAATATTCGCGAAGCCCCGACACCAGCACCTCGCGGCAGAGGATGACCACCGCGGCCAACAGCGCCCAGCCGTGGATGGTATCCTCGGCGGCGAGCATCAACAGGCACGAGGCGACCAGAAGCTTGTCGGCGATCGGATCGAGCATGCGGCCGAGCGAGGATTGCTGGCCCCAGATGCGGGCGAAATAGCCGTCGAAAAAGTCGGTGACGCCGGCGGCGATGAAAATCGTCAGCGCCACCCAACGCAGCCACAGGCCGCCGTCGAGAATGCTCTCCCAATACATGCAACCGACCACGAGCGGCACGGCGGCGATCCGGGCATAGGTCAGGATGTTGGGCAGCGCGCTGGCGTGCGCGGGGGGCCGTGCCGCGTTGGTCGTTGTCGAATTCATGGCCGCACCATAGCGCCGCCCCATGACGGCCGCGAGACCCAAGGCGCGCATGCCAGCGCGCCGCTGCGCGACGCCCCTAATGGAACCTTACTCTTGCGCATGGCCGCCGTCCGTTTTTTTAAGCCGCCCCCTCGTGAAAAAACTCGTAAATCCGCCGTGCCGTTTCGGCACTGATGCCTTCGACCTGCATCAGGTCGGTGACCGCGGCGCGCTCGATGGCTTTCAGCGTGCCGAAGTGATGCAGCAGCGCGCGTTTGCGCGTCGGTCCGATGCCGGCGATCTCCTGCAGGCCGGCCTCGCGCATATCGCGCGCCCGGCGCGTCCGGTGCGAGCCGACGGCGAAGCGATGGGCCTCGTCGCGCAGTCGCTCGACGAAATAGAGCACCGGGTCGCGCGGCGGCAGCTTGAACGAGTCGCGGCCCGGGAGGAAGAAGGTTTCGCGCCCGGCGTCGCGGTCCGGCCCCTTGGCGATGGCGACCAGAGGCACCTCGGCACCGAGGCCGGCGAGCACTTCGCGGGCGGCGTTGAGCTGACCCAAGCCACCATCGATCAGCACCAGATCCGGCCACGGCGACTCGTCGTCATCTTCCCTCCCCCCTTGCGGGGGAGGAAACCCGAGCAAAGCGAGGGCGGGTGAGGGTTCGGGAATCCCTGCGTTGGCCGGGATTCCCGGGCCCTCACCCGGCGCGCCGCTTTGCGCCACGCCGCCCTCTCCCGCAAGTGGAGAGGGCAAGGTTCGCGGCGCTTCGTTCATCAGCCGCTTGAAGCGGCGCTCCAATACTTCGCGCATCATGGCGAAATCGTCGCCGGGAGTGAGCTCGGTCGAGCGGATGTTGAACTTGCGGTAGTCCTTTTTGCGAAAGCCTTCCGGCCCGGCGACGATCATGGCGCCGACCGCGTTGGTGCCCTGGATATGGCTGTTGTCGTAGACCTCGATGCGGCGCGGCGGCCGCGGCAGGGCGAAAGTCTCGGCGAGCTGATTGAGCAGTTTGTGCTGCGACGAGGTTTCCGCAAGCTTGCGGCCGAGCGCCTCGCGCGCATTGGCGAGCGCATGCGCCATCAAATCCTTCTTCTCGCCGCGTTGCGGCAATGAGATTTCGACCCTGTGGCCGCTCTTGGTGGCGAGCGCCTCGGCGAGCAGCGCCCGATCCTCGATGGCATGCGAGATCAGGACCAGGCGCGGCGGCGGCTTGTCGTCGTAAAACTGCGCCAGGAACGCCGACAGCACTTCCCCCGGCCCGAGCGATTTGTCGGCTTTGGGAAAATAGGCGCGGTTGCCCCAGTTCTGCCCGGTGCGGAAGAAGAACACTTCGACGCAGGTGAAGCCGCCCTGCTGATGCACGGCAAAAACGTCGGCTTCCTCTACGGTGCGGGGATTAATGCCCTGCTGCGATTGGATCGCCGACAGCGCGGCGAGACGGTCGCGGTAGATCGCGGCATGTTCGAAGTCGAGCGCGGTTGACGCCTCCTCCATGGCCGCGGCGAGCTGTTCCTTGACCGACTTGCTGCGGCCGGACAGGAACGCATTGGCCTCGCGCACCAGCGCCGCATAATCGGGATAGTCGATCTCCTTGGTGCACGGCGCCGAGCAGCGCTTGATCTGATAAAGCAGACACGGCCGGGTGCGGCTTTCGAAGAACGGATCGCTGCACGAGCGCAGCAAAAACGCGCGCTGCAGCGCATTGACGGTGCGGTTGACCGCCCACACCGAGGCGAACGGGCCGTAATATTGGCCGGGCCGCGAGCGCGCACCGCGATGCTTGAGGATTTGCGGCGCCCAATGATCCGAGGTGATCAGGATATAGGGAAACGATTTGTCGTCGCGCAGCGTGACGTTGAAGCGCGGCCGCAGCCGCTTGATCAGGTTGGCTTCGAGCAGCAGCGCCTCGGTCTCGGTGCGGGTGACGACGAATTCGAGCGTGCGGGTCTGCGCGATCATGCGCTCGATGCGGGTATCGAGGCCGGTCGGCCTCGCGTAAGCCGCGATGCGCTTCTTGATGTTCTTGGCCTTGCCGACATAGAGCACGTCGCCACGGCCATCGATCATGCGATAGACCCCGGGCCGCGACGGCGCCTGCTTGATGGCGGCGACGACGGCGTCGCGGCCGGCGGCGAGCGAGCCCGCCACCTCGTCGGGCGCGATTGCCGCGGCCTCGTCGGTTTCCGGCAGCGTCGCTTCGTCGTCCTCCTCGACGAGATCGGGTTCCGGCGCGACGTCTTTCTTCGGATCGCTCATGCGTATTGGGCTCGAGCCAAGTCAGGCTACAAATATAGACTTTCTTAACGATGACATCTTGGAACTACTTAGCGGTTCATCACCGCTTAACTGAAACATCGCGATAAATTCTATAGACCGGGTAGACGGTCTTGGCGCCCGATCTTGGCGCCTTACTTCGAGCCTCAATATGGGCATGCGGGGCCCGCCATGCGCTGGCGGTTCGGTTCGCACCCGATGCTTTCGCGGAGGTCGGCAATGAAGACACGTCTTGGCGCAGCTCTCCTTATGGCAACGGCGGCCATGGCCGGCCCGGCGCGCGCCGCCGACCTTCCGGCCGCAAGCTACTACACCGCTCCCGCGCCGCTTTCGGCCTTCAGCTGGATGGGCCCCTATCTGGGCGCCAATATCGGCTACGAATGGGGCGACGTGAGCAACAATCCGACCAAGCCGTCGGGAATCTTTGGCGGCATCCAGGCCGGCTACAATTGGCAATTCGGCCAGTTCGTCACCGGCGTCGAAACCGACATCCAGGCCTCGGCGGCGAGCGACACGTTTGCGCCCTGGCAGTTCACCAATCCCTGGTTCGGCACCTTGCGCGGCCGCGCCGGCGTTGCCGTCGGCAATGTGCTCTTGTTCGGCACCGCCGGCCTCGCCTTTGGCAGCCTGACCGTCGACAGTCCCGGCAATCTGTCAGAGACCAGGACCAGCCCCGGCTGGGCCGCAGGCGCAGGTGCCGAAGTCGGCTTCGGCCCGCACTGGTCGGCCAAGGCCGAATGGCTCTACCTCGATCTGGCGGACCGCAGTTACTCGGTCACCGGCACCACCAACGGGCTGACCGCCAACCTGTTGCGGCTCGGCGTCAACTACCATTTCTAGCGCGCGGCGGAGTTCCATTTCCGGAAGGTAGCCGGTGCCGCGAACCAAGTAGGTTCAACGGGCCGGGAAAGTTCCCGCTGCGCGATTTTTGCCACCGTTAAAACTTCTTTTACCATTGTCACGCCGGCGTTAAGACATCGTTTGCTTTAATCGTGGCTATACTGTCTCAAATCTTGCCATATTGTCGTCCAGATAGACAAATCCACTGTGTCTTCCCTGCACTAGACGCAAAATCGCGCGCGAATACTATGCGGCCACCTAAGCGCAATGGAGGTCCATAATGAAGCGTGTGTTTTTCGCCCTTATCAGCCTGGCGGCGCTGACGGGCACGGCGGCGGCAGCCGATCTTCCGCCGCGTCCGGCGCCGGCGCCCTATTACAAGGCTCCGGTTGAAATTCCAGTCTACAACTGGACCGGCTTCTACATCGGCATCAACGGCGGCGGCGGCTTCGGCCGGTCGCAGTGGGATTCGACCGGCAATTTCAACACGTCCGGCGGACTGGTCGGCGGCACGGTCGGCTACAATTATCAGTTCGGCCAGGCTGTCGTCGGCGTCGAAGGCGACATCGACTGGGCCGACATCAACGGCACCACCAACACCGCCTGCCCGCTGGGCTGCAAGACCACCGATAACTGGCTGTCCACGGTGCGTGGCCGGCTCGGCTACGCCGCCGACCGCTTCATGCCCTTCGTCACCGCCGGCGCCGCGTTCGGCGATATCCGCGCCTCGACCCCGGGCTTCGCCGGCGCAAGCAACACCAATGCCGGCTGGACCGTGGGTGCGGGTCTCGAATTCGCCATCGCCGGCAACTGGACCGCCAAGGCCGAATATCTCTACGTCGACCTCGGCAAGTTCAATTGCGGCATCTCCTGCGGCGCACTTGCGACCGACAACGTGTCGTTCACCACCAACCTGGTGCGCGCCGGCGTCAACTACCGGTTCTGATCGCCACGGCGCATGCTGAAACGTCGAACCCCGGGGCCAAGGCCCCGGGGTTTTTTGCATCGCGTAAGCTGCTCCTAGTCGTCGTGCGCTATTGCTATGCCACCATCCAGCGCAGTGCCGGGGCGTGCTGCACCGCGGCCATCTTGCTGACCCAGCCATCGAGGCCGAAGACGTGGCCGGCGCGCTTGACGATCAGATAGACGAGAATGCCCGAATAGACGATGTGGTAATCGACCAGATAGTTGTTGACGTTCTCGATATACGGAAAGTCCATGTGCGCCGTCCAATACAGCAGCAGCAGCATGATCGCGAACGGCGCGCTGACCCGCACCAGCAGGCCCGAGACCAGCGACAAGCCGATCAGCAAATGCCCATACTCGACCAGGAAGGTCAGTGTCGGGACGATTGCCGGATTGGTGAACGGCGCGTAGACCGCATGGAACGTTTTGACGTGACTCAAAAAGCCCAGGACGAACTGGTCGTCGCCGAAATGATGGATGCCCGCCCAAAGAAAAGTCCAGCCCATCGTCAGGCGGAAGAAAACGATGAAGCCCTGGTCCATTGTGACGTCCGATTTCTGCTCTGACATTTGTTCACTCCCCTCAAAGGTGTCGTGTCCGAGATCGAGTTGCGCGCGCAAATTAGTGCCGGCCGCGGCAGGCTGCCTTGCGCTAGATCAACAAGTTTTTCCATCCGCAGAAATTTTTGCCGGCAGCAAACGCGCGGGACGCGCTGCGGACTTCGCCTCGTGCCGAACGATCGCGGCCGCGGCCACGCCGAACAGGAGCTTTGACGTCAGGCTGACCGCGTAGGGCACAATGTGCATGAAAGCCGGGCTGACCAGCGGCAGCACCACGAAGAAGTTGACCGCCCAGACGCCGGCCAGCGCCGCCAGCATGAACGGATAGGGATTACCAGGGCGATTTGCCGACAGCGCCTGCCAGCCCAAGGCAAGGACGACGCCGAGCATCACGGCGAGCGCCATATGCACGCTGACGCCCAGCGCCACGGGCGCAGCGGGCAAAAGCGCCGTCACGCCGGCGGCAGTGGTTACGCCGCGCGCCAGGACGGCGGGATCGAGACCGGTCACGCCGGCATAGAGGGTCACCCAGGCGATCTCGGCAAGCCCGCCGGCGGCGCCGGCGAATACGCCGGTGCGAATGATGGCAAGTCGTCGCGCATTGGTCATAACAATCTCCTCGTTGCTTCGCACGCTGGTCATAGGGATCACGCGCGTTCGGCAGTGGCATTGATCTTCGTCAAAGACGGAAGCTCGCTCAGGCCCGGCAAGCCTCGCGGATATGCTCCACCAGTGCATTGCCCAACAGCGGCTTTTCGACGATCGGAATCGCGGCCTTTTGCGCGCGTGCGCTCAGCGCGGCGTTGGGATGGCTGATGATGAGGATGACCGGCGTCGCAAGCTGTCGCTTGCGCAGCACCTCGATCAGCTCCATGCCGGTCATTCCCGGCATTCTCTGATCGACGACAAAACAATTGAAGCCTTCGAGATCGCCCGCACGGAGAAGCTCGGCGCCGCTGTGATAGGTGCACACGGCAAATTCCTCGAGCTCGAGCGCGAATTTCAGCGAGCCGCACACGGCAGGATCGTCGTCAACGACCGCTACAATGGGCCGTTTTGCCATGGCTTTTGACGTGCTTTGGGGGCCCTCTGTCATCGCCGATTCCAAGCCAATTCTGCTCACCTGATCGTCCATTTAGATGATCAATGGCCAAACGCCGCATAAGCCGCATTGATTTGCGTCAATTCGGCTCGGCACGACTTGTCCCTGCAGACAGCCGATTTAAGCGGTGGGCGATCTCGTCTTGGGACCGACGGAAAGAACCGTACCGGGCGCCTTCATTCGCGCACCAGCACGCCGGCGATGAGCGCCATGCGCACCAGCTCGGACAGGCTTCCGGCCTGCATTTTGTCCATCAGATTGGCGCGGTAAATCTCGACGGTGCGCGGGCTGATGCCCAGATCGAAGGCGATCTGCTTGTTGGCATGGCCGGCAACCAGGCCGCCGAGCACGTCGCGCTCGCGCGGCGACAGCGCCGCCAACCGGCCTTCGATCGCCGCGCGTTCGCTCTGCCGCTTGGCCGCGCCGGCCTGCTGGCGCAGCGCCGCCCGCACGCTCCGCAGCAAAATCTCGTCGTCGAAGGGTTTTTCGAGGAAATCGACGGCGCCATATCTCATGGCTTCGACCGCGAGCGGGACGTCGCCATGGCCGGTAATGACGATCACCGGCACCTCGATACCAAGCTCCTTCACCCGCCGCAGCAAGTCGATGCCGCTCAACCCCGGCATCCGCACGTCGGTAATGATGCAGGTCACGCCCTTGAGCGGCAGCGCATCGAGAAACGCCGCGGCGGACGCGTAACTCCTCGCCTCGATCTCGGCGGTGCGCAACAGGAAGATCAGCGAATCGCGAAGCGCTTCATCGTCGTCGATGACATGGACGATTGCGGGCTCAGACGGCATCGCCGGCTTCCTTCTCGGTCACTGTGGGCAGCGTGAAAGAGAATATCGTACCGCCTCCCGGATTGGGCCGCGGCGTGATCGAGCCGCCGTGCGCCTCGATGATGCTGCGCGAGATCGACAGCCCGACACCCATGCCCTGACTCTTGGTGGTGACGAACGGCTGAAACAGTTGCGCGACGATATCGGGCGAGATTCCCGATCCGGTATCGGCGACGCTGATCTCGACCATATTTTCGGTCACCGGCGACGTCGCGATGACCATTTCGCGTCTTTCGCAGCCTTCCATCGCGTCGATCGCGTTGCGCATCAGATTGAGCAGAACCTGCTGGATTTGCACCTTGTCCGCCAGCACGAAATCGCTGCGCGAGTCGAAATCGAAGCGCACGCGTATGCCCTTGTCCTTGGCGCCGACCAGCGCCAAGGCGCTGGCTTCCTCGATCAGCTTCTTGACGTCCTCCACCCGGCGCTCGGTCTCGCCGCGGGCCACGAAGTCGCGCAGGCGGCGGATGATCTGGCCGGCGCGCAACGCCTGGTCGCCGGCTTTGTCCATGGCGTCGCGCAGCGTCGCGGCGCGCGCGTCTTCGCTGCTTTCCAGAAGCCGCCGCGAGCCCTTCATGTAATTGGCGATGGCCGAGAGCGGCTGGTTCAGCTCGTGCGCCAGCGCCGAGGCCATCTCGCCCATCGCGGTGAGCCGCGACATATGGACGAGCTCAGCCTGCAATTCCTGCAGCCTGGCCTCGGTCTGTTGCCGTTCGGTCAAGTCGCGGATGAAGCCGGTGAAGAAGCGCTGGTCGCGTACGTGCATTTCGCCGACGGCAAGCTCCATGGGAAAGGTCGAGCCGTCCTTGCGCTCGCCGACGACGACACGGCCAATGCCGATGATGCGCCGCTCGTTGGTGCGCAGGTAGCGGTCGATGTAGCCGTCATGATCGCGCCGGTAAGGCTGCGGCATCAGCATCCTGACGTTCTCGCCGATCACCTGCGCCGCCCGATAGCCGAACAGCCGCTCCGCCGTGGCGCTGAAGGATTGCATCTTGCCGCGCTCGTCGATGACGACCATGGCCTCCGGGATGCTGTCGAGGATCGATTGCAGATGCGCGGCGCGCGCCTCGGCCTCTTCCGCATTTGCCGAGGCGGCAATGCGCGACCGCCGCAGCATCTCGCCGCGCCATGACACGCCGATGCCGACCACGACGAAGGCCAACGCATTGACGATATCCGCTGTCGCGAGCGAGCGAAAATCGACGACGAAGAAAATCCCGAACGCGAGCCCGAGCAACGTCGCCAAAAGACCGGGACCCCAGCCGCTGTACGCCGAGGCGATCAGAATCGCCGGCAGGAAAAAAAGATAGGAAGCGTCACCGCGTAGCAGCAAAAGCGATTCCAGCAGGAATTTGAGCCCCAGCGCCAGCGCGAAGGCCACAATCGCAACGCCGTAGCGCTGCACGACGCGCTGCAAGGCCGGGCTTTTCATGCCTAGCGCAGGCGCGGACTGCAGTTTTGGCATCGCGTTCGCCATCGCAACGCTACCGTTCAAGGCCGCCGACCAACCGGCAGATCGGCGATAAATCCAGCAAACCCAATGGATTGCAAGGACGCGCCGGCCGCCGCCTAAGGGAATATACGTATATGTATTTTATCTGAATTTCTCGCTTGGCGCCCCGCGGTTAGCAATACCCCACGACGAATTTGGAGGTAAAGCGCCATGCTCACCCAAGCCGCAGTTCGCACCGACGCATTTCGTGTCGTCCCCAATAGCCGCCCCTTCCCGTCAGCCCCGCGTTCCACAGGGCGTCCCGCATGCGGCAACCGCGGCGAAATCAATTCGCTCGACGAGAGCCTGCTGCTCATGGGTGCGACGATGTCGTACCCGCGCAACACCGAGATTTTCGGCGAGAACGAGCCGGCCGACTACGTCTACAAGGTGCTCTCCGGCAGCGTGCGGACCTACAACATCCTCAGCGACGGCCGCCGCCAGATCGGTGGCTTCTACATGCCGGGCGATATTTTCGGCATCGAGTTCGACGGCGAGCATACCTCGGCTGCCGAGGCCATCACCGACGTCAAGGTACTGGTCCTCAAGCGCAGCGCGCTCGACGCGCTGGCCGGCCGCGATGCCACTGTCGCCCGCGAGCTGTTTGCGCTCACCGCGCGGGAACTGCGCCGGGTGCAGGACCGCATCCTCCTCCTCATCAAGAGCGCGCAGGAGCGCGTCGCGGGCTTTCTGCTCGAGATGGCGCAACGCTCAAGCGGCGGCAATGCCATCGATCTGCCGATGTCGCGGCAGGACATCGCCGACTATCTCGGCCTGACCATCGAGACGGTGTCGCGAACGCTGACGTCGCTTGAAACCGCGGCGACGATCGAGGTGCCGACGTCGCGGCGCATCGTGCTGCGCAACCGCTCGGCGCTGACCCGGATGAACGGCTGAGCTTCAGCGCTCCGCCCCGGACAAATTCGAACCTGAAAGGACGACGACCATGCAAGTCAAAGATGTCATGACGCGCAACGTGATTTCCGTCCAGAGCGACGATCAGGTCCTCAAAGCTGCGCGGCTGATGCTGCAGAACAGGATCAGCGGCCTTCCGGTCGTCGACAAGAACGGCGAACTGATCGGCATCGTGACCGAGGGCGATTTTCTGCGCCGCAGCGAGCTCGGCACCCAGCGCCGCCGCGCGAAATGGCTCGAGTTCATCGTCGGTCCCGGCAAGCTGGCGGAGGATTACGTACACGCCTCGGGCCGCAAGGTCGAAGAGATCATGACGCCGGAGCCATGCGTCGTCAGCGAGGACGATACGCTGGAGAAGGTCGTCGAGCTGATGGAACGCCGCCGCGTCAAGCGGCTTCCGGTGGTGCGCGAGGGCCGCATGGTCGGCATCGTCAGCCGCGCCAATCTGATGCACGCGCTGGCGAGCATGGCCCGCGATGCCCAGCCGACGGCCGGGCCCGACTGGTCGATCCGCAACCAAATTCTGACCGCTCTCGGAGCCCAGCACTGGGCGCCCCGTATCAACGTCGTCGTCAAGAACGGCGTTGCCGAATTGTGGGGCACCATCACCGACGACCGGGAGCGGCAGGGCATCATCGTCGTGGTCGAGAACGTCGACGGCGTCAAAGGGGTGCACGATCACATGGTCTGGGTCGAGCCGATGTCGGCGATGGCTTTCCCTTCGCCCGAAGACGAAGCGAAAGAGCGCGCCGCGGCGCACTGATCGTCCGCGGCGATCAACAGCACGTCTTCGGCAAGCCGAAAGCGAGATGGCAATGCGCGGGGCACTGATCGTGGCTATGAGCGTGGCTACGGCTGTCAATGGTGCGGCTCTGCTTGCCTTGCCGTCTTCGCCGGCGATCGGCGCCGAGGTGCTCTCGCCGGCCGCGCAAAGAGGCTTGGTTCTCGTCGAGGCCAATTGCGCGCGCTGTCACGCCGTCCGCAAAATCGGCGGCAGCCCATTAAAGATCGCGCCGCCGTTTCGCATGCTGCACCTGCGCTATCCGGTCGAAGATCTGCAGGAGCCGCTCGCCGAAGGAATTGTCACCGGGCATCCGACGATGCCGGAATTCCGCTTCGATCCCGGCCAGGTCGGCGACGTGATCGCATATCTGAAATCTCTCGAGCAATAAACCCAACTTGATGTGGATCTTGGCAACGACAAAAGGAGCCTGACATGCCGATCACGACCATCATCATCCTCTCCGCCATTGTCGCCGCATTCTTGCTGTTCGGAGCGGTTCTGGCTTGGGGAGAGATGCAAACCAGAACTCTCGATCGCGACCGACAGCGCGCCCGCAAGACTGCGCAGGCCGCCGATTCGGTGCGGGTGATCCAGGCCAAAGCGCAGAATGCCGGCGCGAGAAGCGCGAACAGCCACCACCAATCAACGGCGGGCTGAATCGTTCGCGCCTGACGTAAAACCCCGGAGCGGTCGCCCCGGGGTTCCTTGTCGGCAAGCCCATCTTTGTCGCGACTGCAGCCAACACTCAAGCCGGCACGACCGGCACCTTGTCCTTGCGCAGCTTGGCGATGAACTGCGAATCGGTGTGCAGATGCGCAGTGACCAGTTCCGGCGGGGTGAGCGCCAGCCACTGGTCGAACGACACGTCGGCGTAATAATCGCTCTTGAAGATTTCCAGGAAACGCAGCGTCGTATTGCCGGTGTTCTCGATGTAATGCCCCATGGCAAAGGGCACGAAGCCGACGTCGTTCTCGAAGAAATCAAAAGTGCGGGCCTCACCCGACGACGCGAACACGCCCATGCGCGCTTGCCCCGCAATGTAGTATTGCCACTCGTCGGTGTTGGGATGCCAATGCATTTCGCGCATGCCGCCCGGCTCGACCTCGACCAAGGCCGCGGCGATGGTCTTGGACACCGGGAACACCTTGGTGTCGGTGATCCGCACCGTGCCGCTTTTGGTCTTGATCGGCGTCTGCGCCAGCATGCGATGGCTGAAGCTCTGCGGCACCGGCGTCGCGCCGGCGATCTTGTCGGCTTCGAGCGGGCCCGGAAGCGGCGCCGGGAAAATGTAAAGCTGGCTCGGGTCGGGCACGTTGGCGAAGGCAGAAGCCTCCATGCCGAAATTCTTGGCCAGCACCTCCGGCGGCGTGTGCTTGATAAAATCGCTGACCAGGAAAGTGTTGTCCTCGTCGAAATCGCCGTCGTCGAACACCAGGAGAAACTCGCAGCCGTCGGGCCCAAGACCCTGGATCGAATGCGGGATGCCGGGCGGGAAATACCACAGATCGCCGACGCCGACGTCGTCGACGAAATTGCGCCCCTCCGCGTCGATCGCGGTAATGCGGGCGGTGCCGTAGAGCATGTAGGACCATTCGGCGGCCTTATGCCAATGCAATTCGCGCACGCCGCCGGAATTGAGCCGCATGTTCACGCCGGCGATGTTCTTGGAAACGCCGAGCTCGCGCACCGTCACCTGCCGGGTCCAGCCGCCGGACTCCAGGCGCATGTGCGAATCGTCGAACGA
>Ga0310038_10002684_pt1 | contig 12996 bp, 13 predicted proteins | sample Sb_taG_6_FD_200461 | JGI IMG/M metagenome (GOLD analysis project Ga0310038, IMG submission 200461) | Peat soil microbial communities from Weissenstadt, Germany - Sb_50d_4_PS metaG (v2) (version 2) | ecosystem: Environmental > Terrestrial > Soil > Wetlands > Peat | place: Germany: Weissenstadt... | reverse complement strand
CCAGGGCGCTTCGGTGTGGCAACAGGCCCTGGCCTTCCTGGCCCAGGAGCTCATCAGCCAGGCGACGAGACGGAATTGCTCACTGGCTGACCTCCAGCGCTCGACGCTCGTGCCCCTCGAGCTGGAGTTCGCCGGCCGACGGGCCTCTGGTGCCGGCGAGCCTGCCCAGTTGGTCGCCGGCGTGCTGAGCGCCTTGGCTCGACACCCCACCAGCCGACACCGGTGACCTCTTAGGCGAGCATGATTCGATCGGTGTTGTCCACGCACCATGCCTACCTATCGAGGACGAAAGCCTCGCGTTTCCAGCCTCGCTTCCCGCGCATGGAACTCCCCATCCAGGTGGGAGGACATCGCTCTGACCGGTTCGCCCCCCCGCTGCCTTCGTCGAGTCTTTGCCCATGGTCTTTCGCGCCGCAGAGACCGCGCACGCACGTGACAAGTCGTGGTCGACGGAGTCCTTCGTGGGCGATCGCGGTTTCGCCAAGTTCTCGGACCGGTAGCCCGAGGCCCGGTTCGGCAGGAGGGCGAGCACGACCAAGCTAGCCACTCCGACCATTACCGAACCCACCACAAGCCCGAGATCCATACCGCTCACAAACGACTGCCGGGCCGCGTCGGCCAGCTCCGTCCCGAGGGACCCTCCGACGTGCTGGGCCACGGCAAGGGCCCCGCCCAAGGACCCGAGGATGAGGTGGCGAATGCCACCAGGGACGGGCTGGTGCGCGAGGAGCGGAATCATGCGCCCCTGGTAGCGGATGTTGAGAGCGGTGCCCAGGATGGCGACGCCGAGAGCCCCGCCGAGCTGCAGGGCGGTATCGCTGGTGGCCGAACCCACCCCGGCCTCCTCGCGGGGAACGGACCCCAGGACCGACTCGATCGATGGCGCCAATGCCAGTCCCGTCCCAAACCCGATGAGGACGAACAGAGGGAGGGCGTCGAAGTAGGTGCCGTGAACGGTGGTGCGCGACAGCAGTCCAAGGCCAACGGCGATGAGGGCCATGCCGGAGAAGACCACGGGTTTGGTGCCGACCATCCGAGCCAAGACGCTCGACAGGGGCGCGGCGACCAGTAGCACGACCGCGATGGGTCCGACCCGTACTCCCGTCTGCAACGGGCTGTAGCCGAGAGAGAATTGCAACCACTGGGTTAAGAGGAAGAACATTCCCAGCAAGCCGAAAAGGACAAGCCCCATCGCACCTATGGCGGCGCTGAAACGCGGGGAGTGGAAGAAGTCGAGCGGCAGCAGGGGATGATCGCAACGCAACTCCCAGAGCACGAAGGCGCTAAGGACGATGATGGCCGTTCCGAAGGCGCCCAGCACCAGCGGGGACGTCCACGCCCGGTTCGGCGCCTCGATGATGCCCCACAGCAGGACTCCCATCCCGGCCACGGAGAGAAGCGCGCCGACCGGATCGGGCCGCTTGGCGGCCATGTTCCGCGAGTTGGGGACGAGGAACACAGCTGCGATGATGCCCACGAGAGCGATCGGCACGTTGACCAAGAACACCGAACCCCACCAGAAGTGCGCGAGCAACCATCCGCCGACGATGGGTCCTGCGGCCACCCCCAAACCCGTTGTGCCCGACCAAATCCCGATGGCACGTGCTCTGTCGCGATCCGCAGTGAATACGTTGGAGAGGATGGACAGCGTGGACGGCATGATCGCAGCAGCCCCGACACCCATACAGGCTCGGGCGATCACCAGTCGATCTGGAGTCCCCGAAAACGCCGATCCGGCGGATCCGCCGGCGAACACGGCCAGCCCCGCCAGGAAGATCCATTTCCTGCCCACCCGGTCGCCCAGGCTTCCGAGCACAAGCAGGAGCCCTGCGAACACCACGGCGTACGCATCGACCGTCCATTGCAGCTGGCTAGACGTGGCCCGCAGGCGTCGCACGATCGTCGGCATCGCCACGTTGAGGACCGTGGTGTCCAGGCTGATCAACAGGAGGGTGATACACAGCACCGACAGCACGATCCAGCGTCTGACGCCGCCGACGACAGCTTCCGACGCCCCACCCGGAGCGGCGGTCTCGACCGGCCGATCGCGCCGCTGCTCGAGAGGAGCCATAGGCAAAGTGTCTGCCCGTGGCCTTCATCGGTTCTAGGGCCATTGGACCTTCTCGTCCGGCGAGTCGACCAGGCCAATCGCACCGCCACCGTCAGTAGTGCTGTAGGTGATCCCGGGAACGGCGGATGAGTGGCAGAACGGCCACCGCTGGCCGGGAGCGAGACCTCGGTGTTGCGCCCTTCGAGCTTCTCAGCGCACCACCACGACCGGGCACGGAGCATGCGAAACGCAGTGCAGGGTTACGGACCCGAGCAGCACCTCGACGAATCCGCTCAGTCCTCGGTTCCCGACGACGAGAAGGTCTGCGCCTTTGGCGGTCTCGATGAGGACGCGAGCCGCAGGGCCTTCGAGGGCCGAAGCCTCGACTTTGACCGCCGGATGATCGCCCAGGACCTCCTTCACGATCCGTTCGAGCGTCCTACCAATGAGTTCCAGGGGTTTGGTGCCCGACGGGTCGTGGGGGATCCACAAGTCGGGATAGGGATTGTGCCAGGTCATTACGACCTGCAGGTCGGCACCGGTCTGTTCCGCCTCTCCCGCCGCCCATCGCAGAGCGTTCCTCGACGAGTTCGATCCGTCCACACCCACGACGATTCGCCCCATGGACCTCAGCGTCGCGTTCTGAGCGTCGAAGTGACAGGGTACAAGGTCCCGGCTTCGATGGGGTCGACCGCATTGCCGCAGGTGCCCGGCCAGAATGCCTCCACGGGCAGGTGACGTTCGACCCTGGAGCGGCGCCCCTTTCCGGCGTAGCGTCGCACCAGGTAGAAGCCTATGACGGAGGTGACGGTGGTGGCGGTCGGGGACATCCTCCGTCGTTTTCGATTCCACGGGGTGCCTGGGGCGCCGATCGCAACCGGAGTCCCCGTCGACCGAGCCGCGGAGATCGAGGCTGAGCTGACACCTGTCTTTTTGTTGCTCGAAGCTGCGCAGTTTCGTGCGACGGAATTGGTCGAAGAGGCTACGGTCGAAACGGCGCGCCGTCGTGCAGCGGCCGCCGAACAAGCGCGGCGAATCCTGGTTCAAGCGCGTTCACAGGCTGACGCGGCCCGTGCAGAGTCGGCCGCCGTGCGACTTGCACAAGCAGAGGGGCAGAGGTGGACCCTCGCCGAGGGAGCACGACACGAGGCTGAGCGGATCGCGCGCGTCTCCGCCGAGCGAGCACCGGAGCTAGTGGAGGAGCTGGTGCGACGCGTCCTCTCCATGGGCCAGCAGACGGACGGGACCGCACCAGACCCGACGACGACCCGCAGGCCATGAACGCCGGCTGGGTCGCAGCCGGAGTCCGGGCAAGGGGCCTGGCGCGCCGGCAGCTGGGGCGGGATGGCGCGCGCGACCTGGCCGCATCCGACTCTCTTGCTGCCGCGCTCGGCACTCTGGCGCACACGACCTATGGGAGCGAGGTGAGAACGGAAATGGACCTGGCTTCGGCCGAGCGTGCGGTGTTCGCCACCTTGTTGTGGCACATGCGGATCCTGGCCGGCTGGGGCCCGCCGCTTGGCTCCGGCCCACTTCGCCTGCTTGCAACAGGATTCGAGGTTGCCAACGTGACGGGTCAGTTGGCGCGTATCGGGGGTCAGAACACTCCGTCTCCCTATGCACTGGGCTCCATGGGCACTGCTTGGCCAGCCATCTCCGAGGCTCAGACGGCGGCAGAGGTTCGTGTGGCGCTCGCCTCATCGTCATGGGGCGATCCCGGGGGAGAGGATCTGGCGACCGTCCGGCTGGCGCTCTTGTTGGGCTGGGCGCGCCGAGTGCTCGATGGAGTCCCCGGTGCCGCCGACTGGGCAATCTCGGGATCGGCCCTTGTGCTGTGCCGTGTGCTCATGGCCGATGCGTTTGCGGCGTTGGGAACCTCTGCGCGTCGCGATGCCCACCATCTCTTGGGTTCGGGTTGGCAAGAAGCGTCATCACCGGGTGAGCTTGCCCGGCATGTACCCAGGGCCGCTGCCAAGGTTCTCGAGGCCGCCTCGGGTCCCGACGATTTGTGGCGCGCAGAGGCTTTATGGTGGTCGAACCTCGAGGCGTCCGGTGCTGCGCTGGCGGCGCGCTCGACGCTGGACGCGTCCTCGAGCGTTGGGGTGGTGGGTCTTCTTGCTGTTGACGCCTGGCGCACACGCGCCGCGCTTCAGATCGCGGCTCGAGGCGGCGGAGACATGGTGGAGCTGTTCGATGCGATGGCCTGAGGTCCTCGAGCCCGCGAGGATGGAGCGCGTGGCAGTTGTCGCACCCACCGACCGGCTGCGGAGTGTGCTCATAGCCGTCGCCGACGCCGGCGTCGTCCAGATCGAGCGGATCGGCGACAAGGCGCGTGGCCCAGCATATGAGGCGTGGGAGCGGGCACGCCGCGCACAGGTCCACAATGGGCAGTCCGCCGCGATGCTCGACCTGGAGCCTCCCGACCTCGCAACGCTCGAGCGCGATGGCCCGCTCGAGGTGCTTGCGGGGGAGGTCGAGCTCGAGGGGATCAGCGCAAGCGCTCTGAGGAACGGGTCGGTTGCCGCACTCGCGGGATGGAGCCCCACATCTGCCATCGACGCATTGAGGGCTGTTCTGGCCCCCCTGGGTGGATCGGTGGTGCCTTTACCGCCTCCGCGTGGAGCTGACCCGCCGACGTTGGTTGTGGACAAGGGTGCGACGGGAGCGTTCCAACCGCTGGTCGACACCTACGCCACGATCAATTACCGGGACGTGAACCCCTCCGCGCTCGCCGGCCTCGCCTACGTCGTGATGTTCGGAATGATGTTCGGCGACGCCGGCCACGGTGCGCTACTCGTCGCCGGCGGTCTGCTGTTGCGGTCGACCCGGATGGCGACGCTTGGCCGCCTGCGCCACTTGGCACCGTTCGTGATCGGTGCCGGGCTGGCGAGTGTCGCCTTCGGCCTCGCGTATGGCGAAGCCTTCGGCCCAACGGGGCTCGTGCCGACCCTGTGGCTCAGACCCCTCGACCATCCGACCACGCTGCTCGCCGTGGCGATCGCGGCCGGGGCTGGTCTCCTCGCCGTCTCCTACGGGCTCGGAACCGTGAACCGATGGCGTGAGGGCGGCGCCACTCACGCGCTGGTCGCCACCTCCGGGTTGGCGGGGGCGGGGCTGTATCTGGGCCTCGCGGTGGTGGGCCTCGGATGGTACCGACACTCGCTGGTGTTGGAGGCCGGCGGTGGGGTGCTCGCAGTGGCCGGTCTGGGGCTCGGTTTTCTCGGGCTTTTCGCAGAGGCTGGCGGGCGCGCCGAGGGTATGGTGCAGGCCGGCGTGGAACTCTTCGACGCGGTGGTGCGCATCGGAACCAACACCGTGTCTTTCGCTCGGCTTGCCGCCTTCGGCCTCACCCATGCCGCATTGTGCATGATGGTGTGGAGCGCGACCAGTGCTGTGTGGCACAGAGGTACCTTCTTCCCGCTTCTCGCAGCTTTGGTGTTTCTAGTGGGAAACGCCGTAACGTTTGCGCTCGAAGCTCTGGTGGCCGGCGTGCAGGCCATGCGCCTCGAATACTACGAGTTGTTCAGCCGGGTCTTCACGGCCGAGGGCAGGCGGTTCCGTCCTTGGCACTTCCCGATCGTTTCGTCGAAGGAGGCAACATGCTCGCTTGGTTGATCGGCCTTCCGATCCTCGTCGCAACCGCGGCGGGCATCGGCGTCCAGCTCCGTCGGCACCCGCGACGGACGCTCGTGGTGGTGAAGGTCCTGAACCTCTTGCTGCTCGTCGGCGCCGGCGTGCTGGTCGCGCTCGCAGCCTCCGCCAGTCCGAGTGCGGCGGCCACTGCCGCCACCGCGGCCACCAAGTCTTTTGGCGGGCAGGCGTTCATCGGCGCTGGGATCGCGGTGGCGGGAGCATCGATCGGATCAGGCCTCGCCGTGGCATACACCGGCTCGGCCGCCCTGGCCGCGATGAGCGAGCGGCCTGAGATGTTTGGCCGAGCGATAGTCATTGTCGGATTGGCCGAGGGCATCGCCATCTACGGCCTCGTGATCGCCATTCTCCTGATCGGAAAGGCATAGCAGTTGCAGAGTTCGTCTTGCTCGCGAGTGGTCGGGTGATGGGCCGAGTCGTCGCGCTCGGCGAAGCAGTGCGCGTCGAGGGATTCGCGCTCGCAGGAGCCACGGTGCTCGTCGCAGAGGCCCCCGACGCTGTGTGCCGCACCTGGGAGTCGATGCCCGACGACGTGGCCGTAGTACTGCTCACCACCAACGCCGCCGCTGCCCTGGCTCATGGGGAGGCACCCCGTAAGGACGTGTTAACTGCGGTCATGCCGCCATGACCAGGGGGAGCGCTACGACGACAACCCGGTCTTCCCGCTCTCGGGTTGCTCGGTCGATCATTTGGCGAGACGACATGGCGTCCGCCCTCGAGCCGGTGTCCGAAGCCCTCGTCGAAAAGGCGCGACTGGGTGCGGAACAACAGCTTGCCGACGCGTCCGAAGATGTCCGAGTCGAGCTATCGAGAGCACATGCCGAGGCACGCCGCCTCTTGGCGGAAGCCCGAGCTCAAGGAGCTTCGGCGGCCGAGTCGGTCGCGTCACTGCAACTGGTGGAGGCCCGCCGCGATGCACGCGAGATGGTCTTGAGGGCACGGCGGCGCGCCTACGAAGCACTCCGACACGATGCCATCGGGGCCCTGGAGCGCCGTGCCAAGACGACAGAGGGCCGGATGCTTATCGACCAGTTGTCGGCACTCGTCGAGGAGTGCCTCGGAGGGGACGCACCGGTTGATCGGGCAGAGCACGGCGCTCTGGTGGTTGAGGCGCGGTCCGGTAACCGTCGAGTGGCCATCGGGCCGACAATGCTCATCGATCATGTCTTGTTGTCGATGGCCGAGCAGGTCGAGGGGCTGTGGGCCTGAGCACTCCGGCCGAAGGAGTGGCGCGTGCGACACAAGGCGGCTCCGCGGGCCGTGTGGTGCGCGTGAGCGGGCCGCTCGTCGAAGTGGAGGGGCTCGAACATGTGGCCATGCTGGACGTATTGGCGATCGGCCACGCTGGCCTCGCCGCCGAGGTGGTCTCGGTGCGCCCTGGCCTTGTCACCGCTCAGGTCTACGAGTACACGGGAGGGCTGGGCGTCGGCGACCCGGCGGCTAGCCAAGGGCGGCCGCTCTCCGCCCAGCTCGGTCCAAGCCTGCTCGGTGGTGTCTTCGACGGCTTGCTTCGTCCCTTGACCGGACGGCCTGTTTGGCTTACGCCTGGCTCGCTCGAAGAGAACACCGGGAAGACATGGGGGTTCGTGGCGGGCTCGTCGCCTGGCCAGGTCGCTGGTCCCGGGACTGTGCTCGGGACCGTCCCGACGCCCTCGGGCGTCGAGCATCGCGTTCTCGTTCCCCCGGGGGTGTCGGGGAACCTCGAGTGGATTGCCGACGATGTGGAGGTCACTGACACCGATACGATCGCAATCGTGGGCGGTCGCGAGGTGGCCGTGAGCGAGCTGTGGCCCGTCCGCACGGCGCGTCCGATGCGGGCGCGACGCGAGCTCTCTGCCCCCCTGTTGACAGGTCAGCGCGTGCTCGACCTGTTGTTCCCGATCGCCAAGGGAGCTACCGCAGCAGTGCCCGGCGGGTTCGGCACCGGCAAGACCGTTCTCTTGCAGCAGATAGTGAAGTGGAGCGAGGCAGACGTGATCGTGTTCGTAGGGTGCGGCGAGAGGGGTAACGAGCTCGCTGACGCACTAGCCGACCTCGCCGACCTGGAGGACCCGAGGACCGGTTTGACCCTCCTTGAGCGCACCGTCGTGATAGCCAACACGTCCAATATGCCGGTGATGGCGCGCGAGGCCAGCATCTACACCGGCATGACCGTTGCCGAGTTCTATCGCGACATGGGATATGATGCCGTGCTCCTCGCGGACTCCACTTCGCGCTGGGCGGAGGCCCTTCGCGAGTTCTCGTCGCGGAGCGGTGCACTGCCCGCGGAAGAGGGTTATCCGGCTGGACTCGCCTCTGCCCTGGCAGCGTTTTACGAGCGCTCCGGCCAGGTGGAGACCCTGGGTGGTAAAGAGGGCTCGGTGACAGCCATCGGTGCCGTGTCCCCACCTGGTGGCGATATGACAGAGCCCGTCACCGCTCACACTGAACGCTTCGTGCGCTGCCTGTGGTCCTTGGATCGCGACCTTGCATATGCCCGTCACTACCCGGCCATCACGTGGCATCGCTCGTTCTCTCGCGACGCCGAGGCCGTAGGTGCGTGGCACGCTTCGGCGGGCCGACCCGGCTGGGCAGCCGATCGAGCCCGTGCAATCGCGGTCCTGGCAGAGGCCGACAGGCTGGCTCCGATGGTCGAGCTCGTTGGGCTGGCGGCACTGCCGGGGCGTGAGCGCACTGTCTTGCTCGCCGGGCGGCTCCTTCGCGAGGCGGTCCTGCAGCAGAGTGCTCTGAGCGCCAACGACGCCACGTGCGCCCCTCAGAAGCAGGCAGCGCTGCTCGAGATGGTCCTCGCTGTCTACGACCGTTGCCTGTCCTTGATAGACCAGGGCGTTGCACCCTCGGTGGTCGAGGAAAGCGACCTGTCGGGCGTTACGCGTGTTCGTGACGAAGCGGGTCCCGACGATGTTGCCAGCGTTGAGCAACGACGCGACGAGGTGCTCACGGCGCTGGAGAGGCTTGGGGAACTGTCATGACGACTCGGGAGAGCGGCCTGCCCCGAATTCCTGTCGAGTACCACGGGGCGCTCGAGGCCGAAGGACCGCTGCTCGTAGTGGGAGGTGTCGAGGGGGTCGGTTGGGATGAGCTTGCCAGCGTGCGTCTGTCTTCGGGCGAACTGCGCCGCGCTCTGGTGCTCGAGGTCCACCGCGACGTGGCCGTGGTGCAGGTCCTTCAGGGCACCTCTGGCATCGACCCCGTTTCGGTTTCGGTTGCATTCGAAGGACGGCCTCTCGAGATCCCCGTGGGAGAGGGGTGGCTGGGGCGGGTTTGGGACGGGATGGGAGAACCGCTCGACGGAGGTCCGCCCATGCTCGGGGCCGTCACCCGCCCGGTAGCGGGTTCACCGCTTAACCCGACGGTGCGCGATGTTCCACGCGATCCCATCCTGACCGGGATCTCAGTCATAGACGCGCTCACCACGCTCGTGCGCGGCCAGAAGCTCCCGGTGTTCTCCTCCGCCGGTCTCCCGCACTTCGAGCTGGCCGCTCAGCTTGCCGCACAGGCGAGTGTGGCCGGAGAGCCATTCAAGGTCGTCGTCGTTGCGATGGGGCTCACTCACGCTGACGCCGCTGCGATACGCAACGTCCTCGAGACCCGAAGCGCCAGCGGCGACCTGGCCCTCTTCCTGGACACCGCCGACGACCCGGTTGTACAGCGAATCCTGGCCCCACGCGTGGCTCTCACCGTCGCCGAGCACCTCGCATTCGACTTGGGTCAGCACGTACTGGTCGTGCTGGCCGACATGACCTCGTACTGCGAAGCGGTGCGAGAGGTCTCGGCCGCACGCGGGGAGATTCCCGGAAGGCGTGCCTATCCCGGGTATCTCTACAGCGACTTGGCGTCGCTCTATGAGCGTTGTGGGCGCATACGTGGCAACGCAGGTTCCTTGACACAGGTTCCGGTACTCACGATGCCGGCGGGGGACATCACACATCCGGTTCCCGACCTCACCGGCTACATCACCGAAGGCCAGATCGTCCTGTCGCCCGATGTGCACGGCGAAGGGATCTACCCACCGGTGGACGTCCTTGGGTCGCTGTCGCGCCTCATGAGAAAGGGAACCGGTCAAGGCCGCACCAGGGCCGACCACGCCGGGATCGCTGCCCAGCTGGTTGCGGCCCTGGCGCGTGCCCGCCAGGTCCGGGACCTTGCGGAACTGATCGGCACAGGAGCTCTGACGGAGACGGATCGGAGCTATCTGGAATTTGCCGATGCGTTCAACTCGCTTCTCGTCGACCAGCGCGTCGACGAGAAGCGCTCCTTGGAGGACACGCTGGATCGTGCGTGGCGAGTGGCTTCGGAGCTTCCCCGTCGTGAGCTGACCATGATCTCGACCGCGGATGTTGCCACTTATTACAGAGAAAGGGTCGAGGTGGAAGGGGATACCACTGTGGGAGGCGATGGTGGTGAGAGGCGTGCCTGAGCAGGTGCCTCCGGGGCGCGCCGGGCGCCTGTGGCTTCGGGGTCGCCTGGCCTCGGCGCGACGCAGCATGAAGCTCCTCGACCGCAAGCGACAGCTCGTGCGACGCGAGCGGGATCGCCTGGCCGAGCTGCGGGAGGAGACTCATCGACGCTGGGTGGTCTCGTGTCATGAGGCGGAGACCTGGGGCTTGCGCGCATCGATTTTGGGTGGCGCGGCTGATGTGACGCTGAGCAGCGCAGCTGTCGCCGGTCGAGCTAGCGTCGAGGTGACATGGCGCAACACCATGGGCGTTCGCCACCCTGATGATCCGCGCTGTGCGTTGCCGACACTCGCACCTGCTGACTCTGCGGCGGCCAACTCCGCAGTCTCTCCCGCCGCTGCTTCGTATCGACGCGCGCTCGAAGCGGGGGTCGCCTATGCCGTGGCTGATACCTCCTTCGCCCTGCTCGACGTGGAGCTACGAGCTACCGAGCGACGTCTTCGGGCGATCGAGCGGCGACGAGTGCCGTTGCTCGAAGAGGCGTTGCGGCGCCTCGAGCTGCACCTCGACGAGCTTGAACGCGAGGAACGGGTCGTGACGCGTTGGGCGCAGCATCGCCGACAAGGGAAGCTCGGAGGGCCCGGGTCACAGGCCATCGTTGACTAGGCCTCGGATGGCCAGGGCGCGCGGTGAATCGGTTGGGATGGCTCTGTTCGACTTCTCTTCGGTTTCTGATCGGTGCCTCCCCCTTCACCACGCCGAGTGGCCGAAGGCGCGCCACCCGCCGCGACAGGATCTGCCTCCGCGTCAGGGAGGGCCGGACGGAAGTGTCAGACGCTGGAGCAGTGCCACGACCGCGGTGTCGTCACTGTTCGGGCCAAGCTCTGACTGGCCCCCGGTTGTCGTCACCCCGGGCGGGAACTCGACGCAGACCGGAACGCCGACGTGGAAGCGTCTATGGGCGTCGAGCAGGGCGCGTCCGGCGGAGGTGTCCGGGCTCACCGCGTCGACCACGATATCGGCGGCCGACGCCAGAGGGCACGGCTGGCCCGCCAGAGCCGGGCAATGCCTGTGGGTAGGCGGTCCGGAACAGATGAGCACGTCGAACCCGGCGGCCCGGGCCGCGGCTTCGCCATGCCAACGACCCCCGGGTGTCTCCACGAGCACGCGCGCGGCGCGGTGAGTCCCGGGCCACGGCGGTGTGCTGCCTAAGGTTCCAATTACGACGCGAACGATCGACGGCCCTTCGAAATGGTTCATGGTGGCGTATCCCCGCGCCCGCATCAGCGCCAGCATTCGCCGGTTCTCGACGAGAATGTCGGCCTGGAGGTTGGTGATGTTTCGGGCGCGCGCCGCCTCGATCAGGGCGTCAAGCAGGTAGGGACCGAGCCAGCCGCGCGACCCCGGTGCCACGGTGATGCCGAGTTCCGCGCCACCGTCCGGGAGCAGTTCGTAGCTCGTTTCGCCGATGATGCGGACCGTGCCATCGAGCCCCTCGAGCACGGCGACGAGTCCCATCCCGCCGCGCTCGTCAGCGTTCAGAATGCGCCCGATGGTCTCCGCCGTGGGCAGGTGCGCCTGGAAGAAGCGTCGATACAGGTCGTCGTCGTCAAGCGATGCGTACATCTGCCTCAGCGCGTCGGTATCTGCCCTGCTCGAGGGCCGGATCGTGAGCGTGCGCCCCCCGGGGAGCGCCAGGCGTCTCGGGGCAAACTCGCTGCTACTTTGGCCCGTCAGGGGCATAGCCAATGATGGTGGCAGTCAACGGCCCTGGCCCAGGGTCGAAGGTCACGGGGTGCTATCAGGAGCCCCTTTCGGGCCCCGGACAGCCGATCGAGCCGGGTCCCCCCGTATTCCCGGAGGGGTGTGAGGTGACCTTCGACCCTGGGAGCCCTGAGAGTGGGCGGCGTAACGTGATCGTGCCCGAGAGGTGGGTCCGGTGGGCATGAGGTGAGCAGGGGGTTGATTGATGTCGTGGGAGACGATCCGCAAGAGCGCGACTCGCGGCCAAGTCGCTCCCAACATGGGCGACTACACGGCCGAGTGCGCCACGTTCTCGTGGGATGTGGCGCGCCGGGCGCTGGACGGGCTTCCAGACGGGCGCGGGCTCAACATCGCCCATGAAGCAGTGGACCGCCACGCGGCGGGAGCTCGCCATGACCATGTCGCCTTGCGATGCTTGGATCGCGACGGCGGCCGGCACGACCTGACCTATGGCGAGCTGGCCGACCGCTCGAGCCGCTTCGCCAGTGCTCTGGACCGGCTGGGCGTGTCGGCAGGCGCTCGGGTGTACGTGCTGCTGCCGCGCGTGCCCGACCTTTATGTGGCGGTCATAGGAACCTTGAAGCACAAGAGCGTCCTGTGTCCACTCTTCCCGGCCTTCGGGCCGGAGCCCATCCGGGAGCGGCTCCAGCTCGGTCGGGGAAGCGTCTTGGTCACCACGGAACCGTTGTACCGCCGCAAGGTGGCCAAGATCAGAGATCTCTTGCCGGAGCTGCGTCACGTGCTCATATCTTCGGGCCGCGATGCGGTTCCCCAGGCATCGACGACGCCGGACACCCTCGACTTCGCCGCCCTGCTCGAGGAGGCCAATCCGGTCTACGAGATCCCACCCACCGATCCCGGCGACATGGCCCTGCTCCACTTCACCAGCGGGACCACGGGAACACCCAAGGGGGCGGTGCACGTGCACGAGGCCGTGGTATCACACCACGCCACCGGGCGTATCGCCCTCGACCTGCACCCCGAGGACATCTTCTGGTGCACGGCCGACCCCGGGTGGGTGACGGGCACCTCGTACGGAATCGTGTCGCCGCTCGTGCACGGCACGACCAGCATCGTCGACGAGGGCGACTTCGACGCCGAACGCTGGTACGCCATGCTTGAGGCGGAGGC
>Ga0310038_10002680_pt1 | contig 13007 bp, 17 predicted proteins | sample Sb_taG_6_FD_200461 | JGI IMG/M metagenome (GOLD analysis project Ga0310038, IMG submission 200461) | Peat soil microbial communities from Weissenstadt, Germany - Sb_50d_4_PS metaG (v2) (version 2) | ecosystem: Environmental > Terrestrial > Soil > Wetlands > Peat | place: Germany: Weissenstadt... | reverse complement strand
AGCCGACAGGGCGCCGCCCCTGGCGGCGCGAAGCTTCGGCGGACGCCTGTCGTTGACCGCAATGCCCCGCTCCTGGGGGTCGTGAGCGGCGGACGAGCTGAGCCCGGTCCCTTGCGCTAGACGATCGCACCGCATGTCGATGCTGGTCGTTCGGCTCGCGAGGTCGCCCCGGCGGTCTGGTGGATGATAGGCAGCGAGCGATGATCGATCGGCGGCTTGTCCTGCGGCTCCGCGGCGTTCGAAGATCCGATGCGCGCGAGTTGGCCGAAAATGTCGGTGCAGAGGCAACGATCCTCTTAGATGAGTCACCTCCGGTCGGCGGCTACGGCGACACTGGGAGGAGAATCGTTGCCGTGGTCGTGACCGCCGCGGCACTTCGCGCCGTCGCGAGGTATCTCGCTGCTCGCCAGCACTCCCACGAGGAGACGGTCAGCCTTGGTCGTCCAGATCGACGATACCGACGGGACTCGGCGCGAGGAGACGCTCACGTACAAGGCCGCTCCCGGACAGTCCACGGTCGAGGCCGCGGCGACCGCGTTGCGTGCACTGCCGGCGTCGGCGAGGCTCTGGAGCGCAGCCTCTGGTGAGTGGCCTTGCGCACCGACGAACCGACCGTGGCGCTCCCCCGGTGTCGACTGAGGTGAGGCGGTGTTGTGCTTCCGTCGTGCGTGGTTCCGTCGAACTACAAGCATTGGGTGGCGAGGTGAACGCGCGCTGGCTATTTGAATAGCGAGTCGATCGACACCTCGATCCGTCGCCGGCTTGCGCGTGGCTCGATGGAATGCGCCGAGTCCGGCGGGCGGACGATGTGGCAGCAGCGTTGCACCTCATCGGTGAGGAAGCGCGACGGTTTGCCGTAGCCGTGCGCGTCGTCAATTCCGTGGGGCCGGTGGTAGTAGCGCACCGGGACGTAGAGATGGAGCTGGCGCCGAGCGCGGGTCATCGCGACGTAAAGCAGCCGACGCTCCTCGTCGATCGTCTCCGTCGACCCGGCGGCCATGCACGCGGGGAAGTTGCCGTCGTAGAGCGCCAGGACGTGGACGGCGTGCCATTCAAGGCCCTTGGCGGAGTGGATCGTCGAGAGCACGAGATAGTCCTCGTCCAGATGCGGCGGGCCCGCGAGGTCCGCGCTCGACGTAGGAGGATCGATGACCAGGTCTGAGACGAAGCGGCCCAGCGCCGACGCTTCGCGCGCAGCGGCGACCAACTGGTCGAGGTCTTGCAGCCGCAGCGCACCGTCGGGATACCTCGCCTTGATCAGCGGTGCAAGCGACTGGCCGAGAAGCTCCGCCCGTACCCCGGCCGCCGTCTGGTCGCTGGCTTGGCGTAAGGCCTGGATCACGGCGTCAGCGAGCGGGCGGGCGTCAGCGGGGAGTTCCTCTCGGGCGTCCGGCCACGCGGCGAGCTCGTCGCCGTCCGCGGTCACGAGCACGTCCAGGGCGCGCCGGGCGGTCGCCGGACCCACTCCGTCGAGCAACTGAAGCACGCGGAACCACGAGATCTCGTCCGCCGGGTTATCCGCGAGGCGAAACAGCGCGATTAGGTCCTTCACGTGGGCTGCCTCGAGGTATCGCAGGCCGCCGTACTTGACGAACGGGATCTGCCGCCGCGACAGCTCGAGCTCCAGCAGGGCACTGTCGTGTGAGGTCCGCATGAGCACCGCCTGCTGCCGCAGGTCCATCCCTAGCTCCCTGGCCTCGAGCACGCGGTCGGCGATCTCGCTCGCCTGCGCGGACTCGTCGCGACAGAAAACCAGCTCGGGCGCGACGCCGCCCTCGCGATCAGGCCGCAGCCGCTTGGGAAACGCACGGTCCGCCTGCGCCGACAAGGCGTTGGCGATGTTGAGGATCGGCTGGGTTGAGCGGTAGTTGCTCTCCAGGGTGACGACCGTGGCGTCGGGAAAGTGGTCCGGGAATTCCAGGATGTGCCTGGCCGACGCGGCCCTCCAGCCATAGATCGCCTGGAAGTCGTCTCCCACCGCGGTCAGCTCCCGGCAATCCCGCCGCAGGCTGCGGACGATGTCGACCTGCAGGCCGTTGACGTCCTGGTACTCGTCGATCAGCACGTGATCGAACTGCCCCCCGAGTTCCGCGCCGACCACGTCGTCGGTCGCGAGACCCCGCCAGTACAAGAGCAGGTCGTCGAGGTCGATGACCCCGAGCGCGCGCTTGCGAGCCGTATACGCCCTGAACAGCGAAGCGATGTCGTCCCGGTGCTCCTCGCACCACGGAAACGCGTCGGCGAGCACCTCGGAAAGCGGTCGCTGTGCGTTCACCGTGCGGGAGTAGATATCGAGAAGCGTGCTCTTCTTCGGAAACCGACGCCCACGCTGCGCGTGGCCGTGTTCCTCGCGTACCAGGTCGAGCACGTCGGCGGCGTCTCCCGCGTCGAGCACCCCGAAGCCGGCCGGCAGCCCGAGCGCCGCCGCGTGCCGGCGGACGAAATGGTGGGCGACGGAATGGAAGGTGCCACCCACTACGGCGCGGGCGCCGTTCGGCATCGCCACCAGCGCCCGCGCGCGCTGCAACATCTCCCGCGCTGCGCGGCGCGTGAACGTCAACAACAGGATCCGTTCAGGCGCCACCCCCTCGGCGACGAGCCACGCGACCCGTCCGCACAGCGTCGTGGTCTTACCGGTTCCCGCCCCGGCCAAGATCAGCAGGGGACCACCCGGATGACGCACCGCGGCACGCTGTTCGACGTTCAGTTGCTCAAACCAAGGCGACTCTTCAACGAGCACCGCAGGCGTTTGCTGCGATCGCGAATCGGAGCGGACATCGAACACGTGTTCCCGACTCTAAGCCAGCGCCCGGATGGAGGACTCTCCGCGATCCAAACCGGGCTGCTCGCCGTGGTGGTGCCACGACTCCCGCCAGAGATCGGATCGTGTTGGGCGAATCGTGGTCCTGTGTTCGGTAGTGATTTACCGAATACCTCTGGCCATACGAACATATGTTCGTCCCGATGCGCGAGTACGCCTTCACGATCACCGAGCACGATCCCGATCGCCCGTGGATGGTCCTCGCGAGCGGGCATCGCACGATCAAGCTGCCGGACGGACGCGATTTCTTTGCGTGGGCGCACGAGCGGTGGCCAGCGCCACGGTGGTCTCTTGAGCTTGACCCCTGGGAACTAGCTCCGGCGTGGCCGCATTGAGTTGCGCTTGCGCCTGCTCGATCTGATGGCCCCGTCAAGTGATGCGTCTCCGTAGACCTGGGTCATTCCCCGGCGCCTGTGTTGCGTGGCGGGGGCGTCCGGCGCGTCCGGCTCCGGCACCTCTCAGCCGCAGCTAGAGGCGGGCGGTCTGTTCGGACCCGCGCGTACGCTGCTTGCCGACGAGTGCACGCCTTAGCGCGAGGCGCGTCCGTTTGATGCCGCGAGCCGGCGCCGTGCCTTCTGCACCGGCGGAAGCGCCGCCTTGGCCTTCGCCAGCGGACGCGCTCGCACGTCGACGCTGGCGGGCTTGGCCGCGATCGTGATCTCCTCGCCGGTCGCCGGGTTGCGTCCTGTGCGCTTCTTGGTGGCGGGCTTGACGCGCACCGTCAGCTGAACGAGCCCCCCGAGACGGACCTTCTGGGCATTCCCTAGCTCCTGGAGCACGATCTCATCGAGGGCGTCGAGTGCCCGCTTAGCGTCCGCCTTGCTCATGTCGGCGCGGTCCGCGACCGCGGCGATCATCTGGGACTGGGTCAGCGCCACGGCTGCTCCTCCTCAAACGGTGTTACGTGGACAGCAGTATTCAACCTACCGGCGCGGATGGAGCGCGGTCTGCCGCATCGCCACAGTCGCGGACCAGACGCCGACGATGAACCCGGCGCGATCACCAGCGGCAAGATCGGGAGCATGCGACAGGTAGGCGGTGGGCGGTGCAGTGCGACGCGTCCCAGCTCGACGCTGCCTGCCAAAGCACTCGCTCCGCCAGCTCCGCCTCGCGGAGCCCTACCGGCGCACAGTCCCGAGGCTGCCCCGACCGGCGGTCGGTGCGCCCGGTCGACGCTCCTTGGCATGGCCAGGGACTCGCGTCTAGCTCCCGGCCTAATCCGAAACCACAGGGTTCGCGGCGCTGGATCCTTGTTCGTGACGGTCTCAACCTGGGTTTCAGCGCTCGTCGGGTTGATGACCCGACGAGCCTGCTGCACAAGAGCCGAACGCGTGGACCTGCCGCCCTCCGGGACCGCGAAGGACAACGGATTCCCGCGACGGGCGTCATACGACGATTGCGCGGCCTCCGACCCAATTAATAAGGGTCTCCTCTCCGTCTGGGGGTGAATCTGGTGGGGTTTCGGGCGTGAGCCCGGACTTGGGTGCTGGTTGGAGCGGAGCGTGCGGGGCGGGTCAAGCGCGCGAACTTTCCTGGACTTGGCGGGTTCGCGGATCGGTTTGGGCGGCGGAGGCTCGCGCTTGACGCGGTCGGATCGGCTCCGCTACTTGCCGTTCGCAACTTGCGCAGGTTCGCGCGACGCGCTGCCGCCCTTCTAGGCAGGCTGCTGGCTGTTCGGTATCAACGGCCTCGCGAAGGGGGGCGACATGCGCGTCGTCACCGCATTCAAGCGGATGCTGCGCCTCGACGGGTGGGCGTCCGTGATCGACGTCAGCTTCGATCAGAAGGGCGTGATCGTCACGCTGAAGCTGCGCCGGCGGCGGCGCCGGATCTGTTCGGTGTGCGGGCAGACCGTCGGCATCTGGAGATCGTCGACTACCGCACCAAGCGCTGGCGGCATCTCGATCTGGGTGTCAACCGTTGCCTTTTGGAGTGCGAGCTCAGACGGCTGCGCTGCCCGGACTGCGGGGTGCGCTACGAGGCCGTCCGCTGGGCCAGACCCGGCTCGCCGTATACGCGGGACTTCGAGGACGTGGTGGTGCGCCATGAGGCGCCGTTGAACCGTGTGGGGTGCAGGTCCCCACCTCCGAGCTGTCGCCGCAGACCGGAGAAGCGGGGGGCAGCCTGACCCTGGAGGCGCAGGGTCGGGTGGGAGCAGCCCCGTCGAAGCCGGGACCGGTCAGTACCGCCAGATGGCCGGGGTCCGGCGAGCGAGACAGAGAGGCGTAACGCAAGTGAACCAGTGGTCGAAACCCCGTAATCCTCGAACCGGCTCAAAACCTGGTGGATCTGGGCCGGGATGCAGCGCTCGATCTCCGCTAACGATGCGGCGGTCGTCTCCGGAAGCGGCACAGTCTGGCCGCCTGGGAGGCCGCGAGGAAAGCCTGCGGCGTACTCGTGGCGATGCTGCCGGGGCACAGCTGGACGCCGATCCTGTCAAGCGGTTCATGGTGAACATGGGAACCGCTATCACGCTCCCCGCTGCAAGCCGGGCAACCGGCCGCGGGGAAAGCTCGTCGTCAGCCGATGGCGTGGTGGTGGGGCGGAGCCCTCGTAGTAGTCCGAGGACGGGAAAGCCGTCCACATGGCGAAGGAGGGCAGCGAGTTCGCAAGGAGGGATTGGAATGGCAGGAGGTCGCCGGTGAATGCCGACGCTTCGTGGCCGACGGCCGAGCTCCAAGGCGCGGGTACTGCGGATCCAGACCAAGTTGCATCAGTGGGCGACCGACGATCCCAACCGTCGGTTCGATGACCTCTATAACCTCGTGCATGACCCGGCGGTCCTGGTGGATGCCTGGGCGCGGGTCAGGAGCAACCGAGGGGCTCGCTCGGCCGGAGTGGATGGGCGCACCGCTCACCACATCACGACCGTCGTGGGCGAGCAAGGCTTCCTGACGGAGCTGCGAGATGATCTCAAGGCCCGCAGGTTCAGCCCGGGAAGCGATGATCCCCAAGCGCGGCGGCAAATATCGTCGGCTGGGCATCGCGACCGTGCGCGACCGGGTGGTGCAGGCCGCCCTCAAGACGGTGCTCGAGCCGATCCTCGAGACGGATTTCAAGCCGTGCAGCTACGGCTTCCGTCCCGGACGCCGGGTGCAGGACGCGATCGCCGAGATCCACTTCTTCACCTCCCGCTCATACGAGTGGGTCGTGGAGGGCGACATCAAGGCGTGCTTCGACGAAATCTCGCATGTCGGCATCCAAGACCGGCTGCGGGCCAGAGTCGCGGACAGGCGCATCCTGCTCTTGGTTAAGGCGTTCCTCAAGGCTGGCATTCTCAGCCGCGAAGGCGTCGAGCGGCACCCGATCACCGGAACGCCCCAAGGCGGGATTCTCTCGCCGCTGCTCAGTAACCTCGCGCTCTCGGTCCTCGACGAGCATTTCGCCGCGGCCTGGGAGAGCTTCGCTACTGATTGGGCGCGCCGATCGCGTCGGAGCAAGGGGCTGGCCAACTACCGCCTGGTCCGCTATGCGGACGATTGGGTAGTGCTGGTGGCCGGCGACCGCGCACACGCAGAAGCGCTGCGCAATGAAGCAGCGGCAGTCCTCACCACGATGGGGCTGCGCCTGTCGATGGAGAAGACGAGGATCGCACATCGACGAGGGCTTCGATTTCCTCGGGCGACACATCCAGCGCCACAGCAAACGAGGAACGAAGCAACGGCACGTCTACACCTACCCCTCGAAGAACGCGATCGCGTCGATCAAGGACAAGGTGCGGGCGGCCACACAGAGGACATCAACGAACCAATCGCTGGCCGACCTATGCGTCCGCCTCAACCCCGCGCTGCGGGGATGGACGACGCACTTCCGGCACGACGTGTCCAAGGCGACGTTCAGCTATCTGCGCGCCTTCCTCTGGAAGCGCACGGTTCGCTGGCTTCGCAAGAAACACCCCCGTGCCTCATGGAAGCAGCTCCGACGGCTCTACCTGTCTGACTGGTGGCCGACGGAGGGCGAGAGAACGCTGTTCAACCCGAGCTCGGTGCCGGTCACCCGCTACCGATATCGGGGCGAGCGGATCCCCTCGCCGTGGGCCAAACAGACGGAGCAGATCGCCAGGGCGACCCACTGACACGGGCTCGTGGAGAGCCGGATGCGGGGGAACTCGCACGTCCGGTTCGGGAGAGCGGGCCGGGGAAACAGTCGCCTGAGAGGGCGGCGAAGCGCCCCGGCTCGACTCTCACGCGTGGCTGGCGCAGCAGATGAGCCAGACGCAGGTGACGCGGCTGATGCGGATCGGCTGGGAGACGGTCGGCAATATCGTGACTCGCGTCGTGGCCGATCATCTCAGCGACGCGCGCTTCTACAACCTCGTGCTGATCGGCGTCGACGAGATCAGCTACCGCCGCGGTCGGCGCTACCTCACCTGCGTCGCCGACCACGAGCGCGGCGCGATCGTGTGGGCCAAGCCCGGCCGCGACGCCGCCACCTTGCAGGCGTTCTTCGACATGCTGGGCGACCGGCGCCACACCGTCAAGGCGATCTCGATCGACATGTCCGCCGGCTACGAGAACGCGATCCAGGCTGTCGCCGGGCAGGACGAACAGTTCCGGCCCCAGGGTCGTGTTCGACCCCTTCCACGTGTGCCAGCTCGCCAGCCGCGCCGTCGATGACATCCGCCGCGCCGACTGGAACGAGCACGGCAAGAGCAAGACCCAGAACGGACGGTGGATCAAGCACGTCCGCTGGTCGCTGTTGAAAGCTCCCGAGCGCCAGAACGAGGCGCAGCTCGCCCGCCTGGCCGAGGTCGCCCTCACCAACAAACGGCTCTACCGCGCGTTCCTGCTCAAGGAAGAGCTCAGGCTGCTCTACCACCTGCCCGACCCCAGCAACGCCGCCGAGCACCTCGACGCGTGGCTGGCGTGGGCATCACGCTCCAAGCTCAAACCGTTCGTCAAAGCTCGCCCGGACGATCCGCAAAATCCCGCGACGGCATCCTCGCCGCGGTCCGGCTCGGATTGAGCAACGAGTGCCTTTCATACTGCACCTCCTGGTGAGGTTGTGGTGGTGATGCCGTCGGTGGCGGGGCTGCGGTGATGATGATGACGGGCGGCCGCTGGCTTGTGGCGCTGGCTGCCGTCGGAGGGTCGGTTCTGGCCGGGGTGGTAGAGGTGGGCGCGGCGACCGTCGATCCGTCGGCCGGTGATGTCTCCGCGTCGCTGCCAGATCTTGATCGTCTGGGCGGTGACGCCGAGCTGGGCGGCGATCTCGTCGAGCGTGAGCATGCCTGCGGCTCGGAGTCGCTGTTGGTGAGACGGGATGCCGCGGTGCTTGCATAGCTGGGTCAGCGAGACGACAGTGAAGGGGTGACCCCAGCCGCCGGTCAGGCGCTTGTGGTTGAGGATCTCGACGGTCTCGTCATAGGTGTGATCGTTGAGTAGTTGGTCGATCAGCTTGATCGTCGTGGGTGGCGTGGTGTGCGCCTCCCAGGCCCGCAGCGGCCGTGGTACCTGCAGCGTGTGCTGCTGGCCGCCTGAGAGGCGGACGTGCGCGGCGATCTGGTCGCCTGTCTTGTTCAGCGTGACGTCGGTGACGAGCAGGCGGATCAGCCGCTTGCGTTCGCGCATCGGGGTCGCTGGATTGGCCCACAGTGCGGGTAGGTCGGTGGTGAGCGCGCGGATCTGGGCTTGCTGTTGGTCGGTGAGCGGCCGGTTGCCGGCCTGGGTGGCGCGCTCGTACTCGTCGCGGGCGTCGGCGAGCTCGCGCAGCTTGTTGTTCCAGTCGGCTTCGAGCTGGTCGACAACGAGCCGGTTGGTCGGGTCCACGGCGAGGTAGCGTCGACGGGCCGCCTCGGCGGCGTGCTCGGCGCGCTTGACGCCCATCTGGCGGATCCGGTCGGCATCGGCGGCGCGTTGGGCGAGCTCGCTGGAGACCGCGAGGGCGGTCTGGATCGCCAGCGGGGTGAGCTGTTCGAGCACGAGTTTGGCGACCGCAGCATCGACGCCGGCGCCGCAGATCGTCTGGCATGGCGGGGTGCCGGTCGCGATCCCCTCACGCGAGCAGTGGTAGTCCGGCTGCGGCTCGCCGTTGCAGCGCTTGTGGTAGCTGACGGTCATCCGCTTGCCGCACTTGCCGCACACCACCACCCCTTGCAGCAGCGCCGGTCCTTCGCGGGCAGGGCCGGCGCGGCGCTCCTCATCGCTGTGGGCGGCGGCGTTGGAGGCGAGCGTCTGCTGGTTGTGCTCGTACTGCTCGAAGGTGACGTATCCGGGTGCGCGTCTTCGATCAGCACCGTCCACTGGTCGCGCGGCTTGTGAACGGTGCGGGTGTGACCGTTGATGTCGGTGAGTTGCTTGCGTCGTCCGTAGAAGTACGCGCCGGCGTAGCGCGGGTTGTGCAGGGTGAACAGCACGAGGTCATGGCGCAGTGGCTTCCAGTAGAGCTCGCCGTGGTGCGGGCCACCGAGGTGCCGGCCGGGGAACGTGAGCCCGTCGGCGGCGAACCGCTTGACGACCGCGTGCGCCGAGCCGGTCTGCTCAAAGCATCCGAACAGGTACTCGATCGCCGCGCGCACGCTGGCGTCCGGGTCGAGCGTGACGTTCCCGAGCTGGTCATACGCCAGGCCGACCGGCAGCCGCACGCGCAACTCGCCGCGGGCGGCCTTCGCGAGCAGCCCGCCCTGCAGCCGGGCGCGGATGAAGTGAAGCTCCGCCTCGCTGATCGTCCCTTTGAGGCCGAGCAGCAGCCGGTCATTGATCGAGCCCGGGTCATAGAGCCCGTCCTCGTCGCAGATCAGCGTGCCCGACAGCGAGCACAGCTCCAACAGCCGGTGCCAGTCGGCGTTGTTTCTCGCGAGCCTCGAGCATTCCAGGCCGAGCACGATCCCGGCCTTGCCGAGTGACACGTCGGCGACGAGGCGCTGGAACCCTGCGCGGTCGCCGGCGCTCGCGCCGGACTGGCCCTGGTCGACGTCGATCACGATCACACTGTCAGCGGGCCAACCGAGCGCGACCGCCCGGCCGCGCAGGTCGTACTGACGGCGGGATGACTCGGTGTTGTTGGCGACCTGGTAGAGGCTGGACTGCCGGACGTACAGGTACGCGTCGCGGCGGAGATGATCGGCGGTCACCTTGTTCTGATCATTCATCGCGTCTCCTTATGTGATCGGTAGTGACAAGGAATCGTTAGTGACAGTGGTGAATTGGTGGTGACAGGTTCAGGCCGCGAGTGGAAGCACCATCTGTGTCAGCACCGCGACGACCTGATCGACGACCGGCAGCGACACCGTCTTCTCAGCGCTCGACCCCTCGCAGCCCGCAGACGAGAACCTCGACGCAACGTCGACGGCGCCGGTCCCGCCGCTTGCGGGCGGGGTGAGCTCGCCGACCGCGCCCATCCAGGCCGCCGTCCCGCGGGCGCACAGCACCCCGTGCCCGAGCCGCCAGCCACCAGCGCCGCCCGACAGGACCGCCTCTCGCAGCCGCTCATACGCCTCGCTCACCGCGCCGGCATCCCCTCCGGGTCTGGGCTTGTCGCTGTCAGCCACTTTTCGGGCCCCGCGTGGCGGCCTCCCGGCGGGCGAGCGCGCGCTCGATCGAGCGGCGATGAACCGTCACCCCGAACCGTTCGCTGACCGCGGCGGCCAGCGCCGCCGCACCCAGCCCCGGGTCGGCCTGCCGCAGCCCCGCCAGATGCTCGAGCACCTCATCGGTCAGCTTGTGCGCGCCCCGCGGCCCCGGCTTGGCGGGCACCAGCCCCGCAAGCCCCTCGTCGGCCAGCGCCCGCGCCGCCGAGTAATACGACTGCCGCGAGAACCCGAACGCGCCCGCCGCCGCGCTCACCGAGACCCCATCGGCCTCGACCCGGCGCACCATCTCGTACCTCACCTGCACCAGATCCCGCGCGTCGAAGAACTCCGCCGAGCGGAACCCCTCATCCACGACCGCCTCCGGGCGCGGGTTCAGCGTCCTCGACGCCGCCAACTCCTGCGCCTTGCCGTCGCGTGCCCGTCGAGCCATGCCGCTCCTCTCGCATAGTGTCCAGTGGAATATGCGATACGGGTCGGACGGAAAGCCGCGAGAGCGACCCGCCGCTACAGCGCAGCAGCGGCGAGTGCTGGACCATACGACCACATCGTGCCGCGAGCCCGCGGCGGGTCGGGAGCGGTCCCTTCGTTCACGGGCGGCAAAATCGCGCTGACAGTAGCGGCATAATCCGCTTGACGGGCGAGCTAGTCGCTGGGGGCAGCGCGGTCGTCGGCGGAGCTCCGCGCGGCCACCAGCGACGCGACCAACTCCGCCAACGCCAGCAATCCCTCGAGGTGGAACGGCGCGCGGCCGCCAGCCACCACGACGAACGAATCCTCCGGCACCGCATCCGTCCATTCCGCCGGCAACGAGGCCAACACACCCGCATCGTCGCGCACATACACGCGATCCGCCCGCCAGTTGTGCCGGCGCTTGACGAACTCCAGCTCCCGACCGGCCCACGGATGGAACGGGTGCGTCACCCGCACCCGCGGCAAAGCGCTCAGATCCGACGGATCAGGCGCATTCGACGAGTCGATCCAACGCGCACGTTGAGCAGGTCAACACCCAGATCCGCCTCATCACCCGCCGCGCCTTCAGATTCCACTCACCCCAAGCACTCACCGCACTCGCGATGCTCTCCCTGGCAGACCCCCGCCCGGCCCCTCCCCGGCCGGTGACACGACCCACGGAAACGTCAGGAGACTCCTAAAACAGGCCCCCCGGCGCTCACACCGCCAAAACCGGTCCCCCAGCCATAACGGCACAGCCCGCCCGAAATGAGTTGCGCGACTGAACCGTCCTGGGGTGCGTGGAGACTCCTGGCCTTGGACAATCAAGGACGGAGTTCATGCCAACAGAGCACACAGCCGGGAAGCCGACGACGCGTCGTTATTCGCCTGAGGAGAAGCAGGCGGCGGTGAGGATGGTCCGGTCGCTGCAGGCCGAGACGGGAATGACGCACGGGGCGGTCCGCAGGGTCGCCGAACAGCTGGGATACGGGGTCGAGTCGGTCCGCTCGTGGGTCAAGCAGACCGACGTGGACGATGGTGTGCGCCCGGGGATGACGACGAGCGAGGCGCAGCGGCTCAAGGAGCTCGAACAGGAGAACCGGGAGCTGCGCCGCGCGAACGAGATCTTGAGGCGGGCGGCGACTTTCTTCGGGGCGGAGCTCGACCGCCAGCAGCGCGGATAGTGGCGTTCATCGACGCCAACAAGGACGACGTGGTGGACGGCCGCCGGCTCGGGGTCGAGCCCATCTGTGAGGTGTTGCAGGGTGGCTTCGAGCACGTATTACGCGGCGAGGGACCGGGCGCCATCGGCCCGCGCCCAGCGGGACGCTGAGCTGATCCTGCGGCTGGTGGAGCTGTGGAAGACCAACTATGAGGTCTACGGCTCGCGGAAGCTGTGGAAGGCCGCGAGGCGCGCCGGGATCGACATTGGCCGTGACCAGACCCGCCGGTTGATGCGCCAGGCCGGGATCCAGGGCGCGCTGCGCAGCAAGCGCGTCAGGACCACGCGACGGGACCGCAGCGCCGGCCGACACCCTGATCTCGTCAAACGGCAGTTCACGGCCAGCGAGCCCAACCGGCTGTGGGTGACCGATTTGACGTTCGTGGCGACGTGGGCCGGCGTGGCCTACGGGTGCTTCATCGTCGACGCGTTCAGCAGGATGATCGTCGGCTGGCGCGTCGCCGGCCACATGCGCACCCCGATGGTGCTCGACGCGATCGAGATGGCCCGCTGGAACCGCGGGCTGCACCACGAGGGGCTGCGCTGCCACAGCGATGCCGGGTCGCAGTTCACCTCCATCCGCTACGGCGAGCGGCTCGCGGAGACCGGCGCGACGCCGTCGATCGGATCGGTCGGCGACCCGTTCGACAACGCGCTGGCCGAGACCGTCAACGGCTACTACAAGGCCGAGCTGATCCGCGGCCCAGCCCACACCGGCCCGTGGAAGACCGTCGAGGACGTCGAGCTCGCCACGCTGGGATGGGCGCACCGGCACAACAACCAACGACTTCACGGCCACCTCGACGACATGCCCCCATCAGAGTTCGAAACGAGGTTCTACGCTACCCGCCAGGACGACCAGATCCTGGCTCGCTGACAAAACGCCAGAGCCTCCATCAGACCCAGCACGATTCATTCGTGGAACCGGAGCACGGGCAACCCGGCCCGCTTCGCGGCCGTCTGGAAATGGCGATGGAGCTTCA
>Ga0310038_10002671_pt1 | contig 13030 bp, 17 predicted proteins | sample Sb_taG_6_FD_200461 | JGI IMG/M metagenome (GOLD analysis project Ga0310038, IMG submission 200461) | Peat soil microbial communities from Weissenstadt, Germany - Sb_50d_4_PS metaG (v2) (version 2) | ecosystem: Environmental > Terrestrial > Soil > Wetlands > Peat | place: Germany: Weissenstadt... | reverse complement strand
ATCGCCGCGACCGCTGCCAGAGCCACGGTGGTCGGAACGAGGATCAGAGCGGCGAATGCGGCGAGCGTGAGCGCCCGCCGCAGCGCTCCGGTCCCCCGCCGCGACCTCATCTGACCGCCTCGGGTGCGCGCTTGCGCTGGCCGGTCGGCGGGGTGCGCTCCGCGGCCCGGGCCGCCGCGGACGCGGTTCTGGAAACGGTCATGCGGACACGCTGCAGGTGGACGCGCTCCGAGATTCCGACCCTCCGCGCCGCCGCCTGCACCCCCCGTGCGACCGTCGCGCTCTGGACCAGATAGACGACGCCGTCGAACCGCGGATCAGCGCCGTAGCCGGCGAGGATCGTCTCGAGGCGAGTCCGGCTCTTCGGGGTCAGCTCCAGCTCGAGCGCGACCCGCCGGCCGTCGGCGGTCCGGAGGATCAGGTCCGGATAGTGAAGCCTCTCACGGCCGTGTGGGCCGAACCCGCCCAACCTTACCCCGACCGGCTCGGCGTCCGGATCGCGGGCGCCGTCGTCCGAGCGAAGCCGGCGCTCTCCGGTGCTTTCCTGGACGGGCCCGAAGGTTCCGCCGCGGGCGGCCAGCCACAGCCACGCGACGCCGACGTCGTGCTCGTATGCGCGCACGTCGACCCGAGGCGTCGGGAGGTGGCTGCCGATGTAAGCCAGGCCGGTGCGGGTGATCTGGTACGAGTGCGGCTCACCTGGGAAGGGGGCCTGACGCTTCACGAGGCCGGTGTCCGCGAGCTTGTTCAGCCGCGTTGACGCTGCCGCGGCCGAGGTGCGGAGGAGCGCGGCGACGTGCGCAGGCAGCGCCAGCCGGTGCTCGGCGAGGAACGCCAGGAGCTCGAGGTCGTGGTCGGTGAGCCGGTAGCCCACGACACCAAGAGCCTCGAGCGGGGTGGCGTTCACCCCCCGGTCAGAGGTCGCCTACAGCCCGGGATGCGGGAGCGAGCCCGTGTCGACGACCTGGAAGTCCTTCCCGGTCAGCCGGTCGAGCAGGTGGAGCGCGTCGTTGTTCCAGCCCTTGTTGGGGGCGCCCGAGATGTACCAGGGCGAGCCGTTGTCGGCCAGGATCATCCCGTACCGCTTGAGCGCCTCCGCGACCACGCGCGCTTGATACGGCAGCCCCGAGATGTTGACGCCGGCCTTGAGGCGGACGCGCAGGCCCATCGGTGGCAGGTTCGCGCCGTGGCAGGTGGAGGCCTCGTGGCGAGCCGGGTACACGTACCTCGGGGCCGTGCACGGCGCGGTGAACCGGAGCGCGTGGTCGATCGACCCGGCGGCGACCTCGTCGTAGCGGGCAAGGCCGGGGAGGATCGGTAGGCCGGCGGCGTCGGCCGAGGTCCAGCCGGCGGGCCGCAGGTGATCCGAGCGCAGGTTGAAGATCGCACCCGAGCCCGCCGTCCAGCGCTTACCGCCGTCGTGCGGGTACGCGGCGAACAGCTCGTAGTCGGTGCATGTGTCGCGGTCGACGACGATCACGTGCCGGTCGCCGGTCGAGCCGTAGCCGCCCTCGACCGGGACGCCGCGCGGCAGCGGGTACGGCCCCTTGTCCGATTCGGAGGCGTACTGGAACGTGACCGGTACCTTGCGCGTGCTCGATCCGACGACCGCGAACGGGATCCCGATCGGCTCGCCGTCGTACAACCCCGAGCCGAAGTCTGGGTGGACCGGATCGTTCAGGCCGATGCTGGCGATGATCGCGGCCGAGTTCTTGGCGACCGGGAGCCGGTCGACCCGCCGGTTCCACGGGTTGTTCGCGGGGAACACCGGGCAGTTCGGGGCGCCCGGAAGCGGGTGCGCGGACACGAGCGCGGGCACCGCGATCGCCGCGATCGCGGCGCTCAACGACAGGCACGCCAGTGCGAGTTTGAAGCGGCGCACGACTCAGGAGACCACGGCAATCCCGCGCGGGGTCACCCCGAACACGGCCTCGTCGACCTCGCCGAGGTAGTCGCCGTCGACCTGGAGCGGCAGCGCCCGCTCGTCGCGCGATCTGACCCGGAGCCGATCGACGCCGGAGAACCAGTGCACGTGATGGTGGCGGCTGACCTTGAGGCGACTCGCCAGGGCCCGCCCGAGGATCGTCGGGACGTCGGTCGGCCGGGCGCGGTCGAGCACGACGCAGGCGAGGTCGCCGCTCGTCAGCGTCGCGCCCTCGGCCATCTCGACCGGCTTGTCCCCGAAGTATGTGTACGGCGTCGAGTTCTGAACGATCACGGTGACGCCCGAGATCTTCTCCCCGGCGATCTGCGCCTCGAGCCGCGGCGGGTGCACGAGATAGCGCCGCGTGAACGTGCTGACGCCGGTCAGCGTGTAGTACCACTCGCCGTACCGGGCCTTGAGGTGTGGGTGGGCGTCGACGCGCTCGACCACGCTGGCGTCGAGCCCGACGCCGGCGGAGAACAGGAACAACCGTGCGTTGACCGAGCCGGCGTCCACGCGTGTCGGGTGCCAGTCGTCGGCCATCAGCAACAGGTGCTCGGTCGCGTCGACGACGTCGGTCGGGATTCCCAGCATCCGGCAGTACACGTTCGCGCGACCGCCGGGCAGGCAGCACAGCGGCGTGTCTGACCCGGCGAGCCCGTTCGCGGCCTCGTTCACGGTGCCGTCCCCGCCGAACGCGACGACCACGTCGTAGCCCTCGCGCGCCGCCTCCCGGGACAGCTCGGTGGCGTGGTCGCGAGAGTCGGTGTCGATCGCGTCGACCTGGTAGCGGCCGCGGAGCGCGTACACGACGAGGTTCTTGAGCCGGTCCGAGACGGTCGTCGCGTACGGGTTGACGATGATCAGCATGCGCCGGCTGGGCGCGCTCGTCCCGAGCGCGACCGCCGCCTCCAGGCGTTCGAGCGGATCAGCTGACGTGGCGGCCATGCCGACGCTTCAACACCGGGCGGGCAGGATCGTTACGCGCTCGCGGGGACCCTGCGCCGCCGTTTCCGCTCACGACGGCTCGAACTCTGGCGATCGTCTGCATATAATTCGCAGCACATAGCAGTACGCATCAAGAGGGGTGGAGGGACTGGCCCTACGAAACCCCGGCAACCTCCCGCAAGGGAAAGGTGCCAATTCCATCAGGCTCCAACAACAAGCCTGGGAGATGTGGATAGGGCAGGTTTCCCAGACCTCCGACCCGGACCACTGACCCCGGCGGAGGTTTTTTCATATGCCGCCAGAGTCTCTTCGTTGCAAAGAATGTGAGACGACATACCCGCTCGACGCGCGCTACGTGTGCGAGCGTTGCTTCGGACCTCTCGAGGTCGCGTACGCGCCGAGGACGTCGTCCGACCCCGCCGAGCTTCGCCGCAGGATCCAGGCGGGACCGCACTCGCTATGGCGCTACAGCGACTTCCTGCCCGTGCAGGCGCCGCCGCGCGGCATGTTGCCGGCGGGCTGGACGCCGCTCCTGAGGGCCGACCGGCTGGCCGAGCAGCTCGGCCTGGGCGAGGTCTGGGTGAAGAACGATGCGGCCAACCCGACGCACTCATTCAAGGACCGGGTCGTGTCGGTCGCGCTCGCTCGGGCGCGCGAGCTCGGCTTTCAGACGATCGCCTGCGCGTCGACGGGCAATCTGGCCAACGCGGTGGCGGCTCACGCGGCGGCCGCCGGGCTCGAGTCGTACGTGTTCATCCCGCACGACCTCGAGGAGCAGAAGGTGCTCGCGACCGGCGTCTACGGCACCAACCTCGTCTCGGTGAGGGGCAACTACGACGACGTCAACCGGCTCTGCACCGAGCTGTCGGCCGAACACGACTGGGCGTTCGTGAACATCAACATGCGGCCGTACTACTCGCAGGGGTCGAAGACGCTTGCCTTCGAGACCGCCGAGCAGCTCGGGTTCGAGCTCCCGGACCGCGTGGTCGCCCCGATCGCGTCGGGGTCGCTGTTCACGAAGATCGCGCGCGGATTCGAGGAATGGATCGACGCCGGCCTGCTGACCGGCGAGCTGCCGACGTTCCACGGCGCCCAGGCCCGCGGCTGCTCGCCAGTCGCCACCGCGTACGAGGCGGGGCAAGACTTCTGCCGCCCGGTCAAGCCCGACACGATCGCTAAGTCGCTGGCGATCGGCAATCCAGCCGATGGTCCGTACGCGCTCGACCTGGCCCGGCGCACACGGGGCTCGATCGAGGCCGTGAGCGACGACGAGATCCGCGAGGGCGTCAAGCTGCTGGCGCGGACGACCGGGATCTTCACCGAGACCGCCGGCGGCGTCACGGTGGCGGTGCTGGCCAACCTTGCCGCGCGGGGCGAGATCGATCCCGGCGAGCGGGTCGTCGCGTACATCACCGGCGAGGGGCTCAAGACCCTCGACGTCGCGCGCGGGACGTTCGAGGCGTGGGAGATCGAGCCGACGCTCGACTCGTTCGAGCAGGCAAGGGAACGAGTCGTCGCGGTGGCGTGATATGACTGCGGAAATGGCAGTCACGGTCAAGATCCCAACCCAGCTGCGGGCCGCGACCGACGGCGAGGCGACGGCGAAAGTCTCCGGCTCGACGGTCGGCGAGGTTCTCGACGCTCTGTACGACCGCTACGGCGAGTTGCGCCACCGCATCGCCGAGGACGGCGGCCTGCGCCGTTTCGTCAACGTCTACGTCGGCGGCGAGGACATCCGCTTCCTCGACGGGCTCGACACGCCCGTCGCCGACGGCGACGAGGTGACGATCCTGCCGGCGGTCGCCGGCGGCTGACCGCCGCCGCGGTTCGTTTGCGCGGATAGCGCGCCACTCTCCACCCGGATCAGGGAGAGTGGCGCGCTATCAGCCCCCTGGAGTGAGTCGCGCTAATCGCCCGGCGTCGTCGCCACAGCCGTCGCAGGAGCGACGTTCGCCGGCGCGCCGGCGGCGCTCGCGCCGATGCCGACGGGGCAGCTCACGCCGGTCCCGCCGAGCCCGCAGTAGCCCCACGGGTTCTTCTCGAGGTACTGCTGGTGGTAGTCCTCCGCGTAGTAGAACGGGCCGGCCTTGGCGATCTCGGTCGTGATCTCGCCGTACCCGGCCTGGCGCAGGCGCTCCTGGAACGCGTCTTCGCTCGCCTCGGCGATCCGGTGCTGTTCCTCGGTCGTCCAGTAGATCGCCGACCGGTACTGCGTGCCGACGTCGTTGCCCTGGCGCATGCCCCGCGTCGGGTCGTGGTTCTCCCAGAACAGCCTCAGGATCTCCTCGTAGCTCGTTCTGGCCGGGTCGAACACGACCAGCACCACCTCGGCATGACCGGTGCGGGCAGAGCAGACCTCCTCGTAGTTGGGATTCGGCGTGATCCCGCCCGCGTAGCCGACCGCGGTCGTGTAGACGCCGGGCGCCTGCCAGAAGACGCGCTCAGCGCCCCAGAAGCATCCCATCCCGACGATGGCCTGCTCCAAGTCCTCCGGGAACGGAGGCTTCAGCGGCGTCCCCAGGACCGCGTGACGCGCGGGGACCGGCATCTCGGTGTCACGCCCGGGAAGGGCCAGGTCCGGCTCGACCATCGTCATCTTGCTTCGTAGTCCGAACATGCTCACAGGGTACTCGGCGCCCGTCGCCCGACTGATGAATTCCTACTGAACCCTGCTGTAACGTTGCCCGCATGGGCGGTGAACACGGCGGTCGCCGACGGCTTGCGGCCCGCCGGGCATTGCTGGTGAGCCTTGCGATCGTTGTGCCGGGCATCCCGATCGCGGTCGGGATCGCGGTCGGCTCGCAGCAGCCCGCGGCCGGCGCAGCCGCCACCACGACCGAGACGCTCAAGCCGGTGGCGCCGGCCACCGTCGGCGGGGCGGCCCCGGCCACGCAAGTCACGCCTACCGTCCCGGCCGTCCCCGGCGGCTCGGGCGCGCTGGTCGCGCTGCTGCTGCACCCGACAAACCTCCGGGCCTCGCCGGGCGGCCACTCGATCGCCCGGCTCCGCACGAAGACCGAGTTCGGCTCCCCGGAGATGCTTTGGGTGGTCAGGCACGTCCCGGGCTGGCTCGCCGTGATGACCCCCCAAGCCGGCAACGGGCGGGTCACATGGATAGCGCAGAGCGCGACCTCGCTCAGCCGCGTCTCGTGGGAGCTCGAGGTATCGCTTGCTGCGCGCCGGCTGACCGTGCTCGACCACGGGCGCGTGGTCGAGCGGTACACGGTGGCGATCGGAACGCCCGGGGCGCCTACGCCCACAGGCCGCTTCGCGGTCACCGACCGTCTCGTCACCAACGACCCGGGCGGTCCCTACGGCTGCTGCGTTCTCGCGCTCTCGGCTCACGCGCCGCACGCGATCCAGGGGTGGACAGGCGGGACCCGGATCGCGATCCACTCGACCCCCGAGACCGGAAGCATCGGCGAGGCCGCGAGCCACGGCTGCGTTCGGGTCACGCTCGCCGAGGGGCGGTGGCTGCTCGCCCACATCCCGCTCGGGACCCCGACGCTGATCAGCACCTGAGGCCTCTGAGCGCCTGTCCCTTTCCGGACGGGGCACACGGTGGTGGCCCTACACGCGCGCCTGTTTCACGGCCGGAACGCACTGGGTAGCCGAAAAGAACAGCGAACTAACGAAACGAAAGGAGCCGTGGCATGGCCAACGAGCTCAAAGGCAAGCGTGTGGCGTTCCTGTTCACCGACGGCGCGGAGCAGAGCGAAGTGACCGCGCCGCTCGACGCGGTCCGCAACGCGGGCGCCGACACCGAGATCATCTCGCTCGAGAAGGGCGACGTCGAGATGTGGAAGCATTTCGACAAGGGCGACAAGATCACCGCCGACAAGGCGGTCGCTGACGCCGACCCGTCCGACTACGACGGGCTCGTTCTGCCGGGCGGCGTGGCCAACCCGGACCAGTTGCGCGCCAACAAGGACGCGGTCAAGTTCGTCCGCACGTTCTTCGACAAGCCGCAAGCCCGACGACCTGCCGGCGTTCTGCGCGAGGGTGATCGAGGAGATCGCGTAGCTCCGGTACGTGTCCGCACCGGGTGCCCGTGCGCCGCCATCCCGTGGCTCTTGGCCGCTGGATCGGGCGCTAGGCACCCGGGTGGGACACGCACCTACGCAGCTGTCGCGGGCGTGGCGGGTCGCTCGTCGGCGCCCACCGCGAGAACGCCGTGCGCCGGCGCCGACCGCGGGAGCATCCCGCGCCGGCCCCGCGACCTGCATAACACGTCAATTCAGCCGAGCCCCGGCGACCGTGACGACTCAAGCATGTGGGGCACGCGTTACACGACACGGTCTCGCCGAAGCTCGGCAACTGTCGTGCTACGCATGCTCAGGCCCCACCGCGCCGCCACGTTCCGGCCGTCGGCTCCTTTCCGGGCGCCGGCCCGCTTCCCTCAGGCGCCGCCTTTCCCGGCACCGGCAGACCCGCCAGGAGGCCATCAACCAGTCCCGGCCGGCGCGAAGAACTTTCCTTTACTTAAGTATTTACTTGTGGTATGCTTGCATGCGTAAGCAACAAAGGAGTAAGTACATGGAGTCGAATATCACTCCCAACACGCAGTACACGCAGGTCACAGTCGACGTGCCGGAGGATCGAGTGGCCGAGTTCCACGCGTTCTTCGCACGGTTCCTCGCGGGCCCTGGTGGCCGCCGGCGGGGTGGACGCCACGGACGTCACGGTCACGGGCACGGGCATCATGGCCGCGGATGCGCTCGGCGCGGTGAAAGCGCCGAGCGGTCCGAGCCGAGCGCCGCGACGACTGAGATCTAATGGCCGACAAGCAGGTCACGGTGGCCGTACCCGAGGAGCGGGTGCCGGAGTTCTACGCCTGGTTCGCGCAGTTTCTTGCGTCCGAGCCGGGCGCTCCGCCCCCGTTCGGCGGCCGCGGTCGCCGTGGCCGGCGCGGCATCCGCCGGCACGACGAGGACGCTCTGCCCTGGTCGGCTGACGACGCCGAGACGGCGGCCTGGCTCTACCGGAAGTTGGCCCCGCCGGCGCGCGAGCTGTTCGACCTGCTGGCGGACAGCCCGGGCGCGCGGGTCGGAGGCGAGCAGGTGGCCAGGCAACTTGGGCTCGACAAGGGAGCCCATGGCGTCGCCGGCATCCTCGCGTGGCCCGGCCGGTACTCCCGCCACCTCGGCCGCGTGCTGCCGATCGCGACCGAGGGTCGCGCCGACGGCGGCACCGATTACTACATGGATCCCGAGACCGCGGCTCTGTTCAAGGCCGCCCGCGAGCGCTCGAGCCGCTAAAGCCTCTCGAAGAAATCCGCGAGCTCCGAGGCGACCTCCTCGGGGCGGTCTTCTACGAGGAAGTGCGACGCCTCGACCCCGCGGCCGCGCACGTCGCGCGCCCACGATCGCCATACGTCGAGGACGTCGCCGTAGAGCGGTCCGAGCGCGCCCCGGGTCCCCCACAGCGCCAGCACCGGGCACTCGATCAGCCGTCCCCGGTCGGCTTCGTCGAGTTGACGGTCGATGGTCGCGCCCGCGCGGTAGTCCTCGCAGATCGCCTGCACGGCGTCCGGATCCCGCAGCTGGGCCCGGTATGCCGCGATCACCTTGTCCGGATAACGGCCGGGCTCGCCATCGAGCCCGATCGAGCGCAGGTGGTACTCGAAGTAGGCGTCGGGGTCGCCGGCGATCAGCCGCTCGGGCAGCGGAGCCGGTTGGGCGAGGAATCCCCAGTGCCAGTAGATGAGCGTCAGGCGGTCGTCGGCCCGCGCCCACACCTCTGCGGTCGGCACGATGTCGAGCACCGCGAGCGCGGTGACGCGATCGGGATGGTCGAGCGCCATGCGATAGGCGACGCGACCTCCACGATCGTGGCCGGCGACGGCGAAGCGCTCGTAGCCGAGCGCCGCCATCGCCTGGATCTGGTCGAGCGCCATCGCGCGCTTCGAGTGCGGCGCGTGGTCGGCGGCCGGAGCCGGCCGCAGCGAGTCGCCGTAGCCCGACAGGTCGGTCGCCACGACCGTGAATCCGTCGGTCAGCAGCGGCGCGGCCACGTGCCACATCAGGTGGGTCTCCGGATAGCCGTGCAGGAGCAGCAGCGGCGGGCCGCTGCCACCGATCCGGGCGTGGATCGCGCCTCGCTCGGTCGCCAGCTCGCGAATGGAAAAGCCTTCGAACATCAGGCCGCCGGGAGATCCTCGTCGCGGAGCGCCGGCGTTCCGCCGACCAGGAGCGCCATCGCTTCCGGTCGGGTCAGGCGGGCGGGGGAGGGGTCGGCGGCGGCCTGGGCGGCGATCCGGTCGAGATCCAGGTCGGCGACCGCGCCGGCGAGGATCGTGTTGCCGGCGCGGACCCCGAGCGCCCACACGCGCGGATACGCCGACGCCAGACCCGCGCCGATCGTGCGCACGTCGCGGGTGGCTCGGTTGTCGAGGACGTTGATCAGGGCCAGCGGCGCCACCCGCGCGGCGTCGGCCAGCGCCTCCACCGTGACCAGCCGCCGGGGCACGGTCGCGGCCACGAACGCATCGACGACGACCGCGTCCCAGGTCGCGCTGCGCTGGCCGGCAAGGAACGCCCTCCCCTCGGCCACGCGCACCCGCAGCCCCGGGGCTCGTCGCAGCCCGAGATGCTCGCGGGCGAGCGCGAGCACGCCGGCGTCGATCTCGCAGACCTCCTGGCGGCCGCCCGGATCCTCCGCCGCAAGCGCCCGCGCCAGCGCACAAGCCCCGCCGCCGACGTGCACGACCCGGCGCACGCTGGCCGCGCGCAGCACGATCCTGATCCAGCGCAGGTAGTCGAACTCCAGGTGCGAGGGGTCGGCGAGATCTACGTAGGAAGCGTCCATGTCGCCCTGGCGCAGAAGGCGTCCGGCCGGCCGCAGCGGGTCGCGCTCGGCGACAAGATCGCCGGACCGGGCGAGCGTCAGCTGCCGGATACGCAGGCGGGACACCGGCATAGGCTGTCACGCCCGTCGACCCATCAACGGTAGACGTGCACCGATACAGGGCAGCCTTGGGATGTGATGTCCGATTCCAAGGTCACCTCCGGGGTCGTCTACAAGGCGGTGCTGCTCGCGTTCGGGCTGTTGATCGCCGCGATGATCTTCCACGCGCTGACCTGCTCGACGAGCTATGGGTCAGGCCGCTGGAGCGGGAACCGAACGGGCCCCGCTGGAGCAGGTCCGGCGCGCGGCCGCCGAGGGGCTCACGGTCAGAGCGCGCCGCTGAAAGTCGGGTTGCGGGGCTGGCACGTGTGCGACAGGCCCGGCTCGGGTAGCCCGGTCCCATGAGGGACACAGAAGCCAGAGAACTCGCCGACCGCCTCGACGAAGAGGCCGATGACCTCGAGCACCGCAGCGAGGAGCTCGAGCAGCGCACCGAAGCCGTCTCCCGGGAGTGGGCGCAGAAGCGCTCTGACCCGAAGGTGCCGGGCGCTCCGCCCGAGGACGACGACGACGAGGGCGATGACGACGAGGGGTGGGACGACCCCGACGAAGACGAGGACGAAGACGAAGACGAAGACGACGAGTAGCCGGCTGGTCCGGGCCGGCTACGGCTGAACGGAAGAAATGCCTGACCCGGGTCGGCTACGGCCGGTCCCGGATCGCCTACGGCTGGCCCGGCGTTCCGCTTAGATCCCGCTCCCGGTCGATCAGCACCACGCGCAGCAGCTCGGAGTGCTCGAGTTGCTCGAAGGCGATTTCGTCGGCGAGCTCGGCGACCGAGTGGTCGTTGTCGGCGTCGGGATCGATCGCCTGAAGCCGCTCGCCGGTGCCGACGCCGAGCGGGCCGATCGTCAACTCGAGTCGCTGGTCGCGCGCGGTCAGCGAGAAGCTGCCCCGGGAGCTGCTGGCGGCGGTACGCACGTGCTTGTAGACCGCGCGCGTGACGATGTAGACGTCGGAGAACCGCTCAAGCAAGAACCGCGACCTCGCGGCCAGCGCGCTGGTCAGCGGCTCGAGCACGTTCGGGAGCAGATCCTGCGCCAGCAGCGTCACGACGACGTCACCAGCGAGACCGCGGCGCCACGGCAGCCACGCCTCGAGGTCCTCCGCGTCCTCCAGGTGCACGAGCGTGTCTGTCCGGCGGGGATCGTGGCGCAGATCGAAGCCCATCCTGACTTCGGTGCCGCTTCCAGGGGCAGTCAGGAACTCCACCCGGTCCGCGAGCGGGTTGATCAGCGGCAGGCGACCCGCAGGCGGTCACCGGCGGGTGCCAGCTGCTGAAACCCGCCGCCCCAGTCGCGGACGGTCACCTCGATCTCCTCGAGCTGGATGTCCACGCGGACGGCGATCGCGCCGCTCTCGCCGCGGTAGGCGTGGTCCACGGCGTTGTTGCAGGCCTCGCTGACGACCGTCTTGAGGTCGTTCAGCAGCTCCGGCCGCAGCGCGAACGGCTTGGCGATGCCGCCGAGCACCGCCCGAACCAGCCCCGCGGTATCGGGCGTGCTGTTAAGGCGCAGGTTGAGCACACTTGGTCTCCCGCTGACCACGTCCAGATGGATTCCCCCTAGCGGCCCGGCGAAAACAGTGCAACGAAATGCGGAGTGAGCGTCCGCCTCCGCTGCCGTGTCGTTGCTGCCGAGCGTCCTGCCGCTGCCCGGCCTGCCGCTACGTCACCTGCGTCCGGCGTGCGATGCCGCCGCTGGGGGTCCCGAGGCGAGTCGACGCGGGAATCCCCACGGCGACGCACAGGATGCACGCGAGCAGCATGGCGTCGTGCACCGTGGATGCGTCGGTACCACCCGCAAGCGCCACGCCGGCCAGCCCGGCGCCGAGGCCGGCGCCGACCAGCCGGCCCACCGACAGGACCGCCGAGGTGCGGCCGTGCGAGGCCTGCGGCGTCGCGTTCAGCGCCGCGCGCGAGGTGGGCACGAACAGCATCCCGAGCCCGAAGCCGACGGGGATCAGCGGCAGGATCGTGACCAGGCTGGAGAGCGGCATGCCCGGGATGGCGAGCACCGCGAGACCACCTCCGGCAAGCACGAAGCCGAGGATCGCCGGGAGCCGCTCACCGTGCTCGTCGACGAGGCGACCGGCGATCGGGGCCGCCGCCCCCACAAGAAACGCGACGATCACGAGCGCGCTCGAGGCGCCGAGCGCCGAGTAGCCGGCGTCGCGCTGGAGGTACTGCGAGGCGAGGTAGAAGCAGCCGATCATCACCGCGAACGTGAGCGCGGCGATGAGCGTGGCGGCGTACACCACGCGGTTCAGCGTGTACCCGTCGCCCGCGCCCTTCTCGCCGTGCACGACGGCGGGCACCCACCGGACGATCCCTGCCGCGGCGATCAGCGCGAGCGGCACGAGCGCCCACCAGTTCGCGCGCCACCCGAGCGCCACCGTCAGCAGCCCGCCGAGCAGCGGCCCGAGCAGGTTGGCGACGCCCGCGGACGCCCCCCAGATCCCAAGCGCGCCACCGCGCCGCTCGGGCGGAAAGCCGCTCACGGCGCCGGCAAGCGCCGCCGGGCTGACCAGCCCCGCACCGGCTCCCTGTACGACTCGGGTCGCGATCAGCGCACCGATGCTCGAGACGAGCGCTCCGGCGCCGGCGCCGACGGCGAACACCGCAAGGCCGATCAGCGCCAGGCGACGCGCGCCAAACCGGTCCACCAGCGCGCCGCCTGGTAGGAGCACGATCGCGTAGGCGCCGAAGTAGGCGCTAAGAATCGCGGCCGTCGAAGCGCTCGAGACGTTCAGGCTGTGCGCCACCGACGGCAACGCCACGGTGATCAACGTCCCGTCGAGCTGCAGCAGGGCAGCCGCGCCCGTGCATGCAGCCAGACGCATCCAGGCTTCACGTGAAACCTCGCCGCGCGGATCAGGGCCTTCAGCTCGGGGGCGGCGGCGCATCGCCTGCCACGATAGCGACGCTTCGCTAGTCGACCGAGCTCGGGTGCCGAGCCCCTGTAGCGGGCGCGGTCCCCGTCCGGCGCCCCTCGCGCCCAGCCACGGTTGAACGTCGACTACGGCGGGAAGCGCAGCGGGGCGCCGGCACGGGGATGCGCCCGGCTACGAGGTCTTGCGCTCCAAGTTGGCGACCTCCTGGGCCTTGCGGTCGGCGCGCCCCTGGTCACGGGCAAGCTCGTCCTTGGCCTCGCCCTTGCGCTCCTCTCGGCGCCCCTCGCCCTTGCGCTCCTCTCGGCGCCCCTCGCGCTTCAGCGATGCGTCGCCGACGAGAGGGAGCCGAACCCGTTCGGG
>Ga0310038_10002669_pt1 | contig 13034 bp, 8 predicted proteins | sample Sb_taG_6_FD_200461 | JGI IMG/M metagenome (GOLD analysis project Ga0310038, IMG submission 200461) | Peat soil microbial communities from Weissenstadt, Germany - Sb_50d_4_PS metaG (v2) (version 2) | ecosystem: Environmental > Terrestrial > Soil > Wetlands > Peat | place: Germany: Weissenstadt... | reverse complement strand
GACACGTTCGAACATCTGGACGTGTCCAAGCTGCGAAAGCTCCGAGGCTGAGGAAATGATTCTCCTTCTGCCACTCGCAATCCCGGTTTTCGGAGCGGGACTTATCCTTGCCTTCCACAACCCGCGAGCGGCCACACGCATTGCACTTTTCGTTGGAGGGGTGGAAATCGCCGCACTGGGCGCCGTTGTATGGCAGGTTCACGTGCACGGTGAATTGCAGCAGGGACGATACCTGCGGGCCGATGGCCTGAGCGCCTTTTTCCTGATGGGCATCGCGATCGTTTCCGGCCTCGTGCTGGTATATGCCTCGGGCTACCTGCGCCACACGGGAGAAGGCCGCTTTTCTTCGCCGCGATGGTTTTACGCCCTGGTTTTCCTGTTTCTCTTCACGATGATCAGCGTCTGTCTCTCCGCGAACCTCGGTTTCCTGTGGATCATGATGGAAGGAACGACGCTGGCATCCGCCCTGCTTGTGGGCTTCTACAATACGGAAGGCGCAGTCGAGGCCGGCTGGAAGTATCTGATCGTCTGCACCGTTGGAATCGCATTCGCGCTGTTCGGGACCATCGTGTTGTATCTCGCTGCCGTCAAGGCGGGCATGAATCCGGCCTCGGCACTTGATTGGGTTTCCCTGATGAATGCCGCGCCGCGCATAGCGCTCGACCCGCATTTGGTGAAGCTGGCATTTGTTTTCGTCATCGTTGGCTACGGAACCAAGATCGGGTTCGTTCCCATGCACAGTTGGTTGCCGGACGCACATGCCGAAGCGCCCACGCCTATCAGCGCCTTATTGTCCGCGGTTCTGCTCAACTGCGCCATGTACGCCTTGATGCGCTACGATGCGATCGTCTCGCGCTCCGTAGGACCGGCATTTCCCCATGTTTTGCTGCTGATCTTTGGAGTGATGTCCATGGTCGTGGCCGGACTCCTCATTTTGGTTCAACGGAACCTCAAGCGCCTAATGGCCTATAGCAGCATCGAGCACATGGGAATCATTGCAATCGGGCTAGGATTGGGAGGGCCCTTGGGGCTCTTCGGCGCGCTGCTGCACACATTCAATCATTCCGTGGCGAAATCTCTTCTCTTCTTCAGCGCCGGCAACATTCGCCACAACACGGGCACGCTACGCATGGATGAGATCCAAGGTATTTCGCGCACCCTGCCGCAAACGACCGCAGCTCTCATTGTCGGCGGGTTGGCGATTGTGGGGCTGCCACCGTTCAGCCTGTTCATCAGTGAGTTTGCCATTTTGTCCGAAGCGTTCGCGCAGGCGCGCTATCTTGTCGTGATTCTTTTCTTGGCCATGCTCTCTGTCGTTTTCGGCGGCTTCGCTTTCCATTTCTTTCGCATGCTCTGCGGAGAGCCTGATCGGCGCCCCGAGAATTCAAAGCTCATTCCGTCCGAATACATAGCAATGGGGATGGCCGCTCTCTGCGTATTGTTCTTTGGTGTGCGAATTCCCCATGTGTTCGGTCGCCTCCTGCAGGAAGCCATAGCGGTGTTGCAATGACAGAAGACACGCCTTTACTCTTCCCGAATAGCGAACGCGGTTCTTTAGGACCGGCACTCACGCTCCCTCAATCCAAAGACGGCGGTCCCGCCCGGCTTGTCGCTATTTTCGGAAGCCTTGGTCCGCATAGGACGAGACGAGTTCACTACGTTTTTGATGTGGGAAAGCCCGCCTACTCTGAGATCGTGCTGCCGGCAGACGGCGCGCTTCGGTCCATTGCACGTGAACTCCCCGGAGCCGCATGGCATGAACGAGAACTGCGCGACCAATACGGCATCGCCGTCGTAGGTCACCCCGATCTGCGGCCCTTGCTTTTCCACGACAACTGGCCCGATGGTGTGTACCCAATGACAGATCGGGTGGATGACGTGCCATGGTCAAAGCGCGAGTACCACTTTTTGCAAGTTCAAGGTGACGGCATCGCGGAAGTCGCCGTGGGACCCGTTCACGCGGGCATCATCGAGCCCGGTCATTTTCGATTCAGCGTAGTGGGGGACACAATTCTCCATCTCGAGTTGCGGCACTTCTACACTCACAAAGGCACCGAGAAACTCTTCGAGGGCAAATCAGTCGACGACGGAGCCATGCTCGCGGAATCCGTCTCTGGCGATAACTGCTTCGCTCATGCGGTGTGCTACTCGCAGGCTGCGGAAAATGCCTGCGGAATCGAAGTTCCGCCGCGGGCCTCAGCCGTTCGTTTGATAGGGCTCGAATTCGAGCGTCTTGTCTGTCACATCTCGGATATCGGTGGACTGTGTACGGACGTCGGGTTCAGCGTGGCCGCAGCGTATGCGACGCGCCTCAAGGAATCCCTGCTTCAAGCATCTGTGCAGTGCTGTGGAACGCGCTACTGGCGCGGAGTCGCGGTTCCGGGCGGTCTGCGATTCGATTTTGACTCCGCCAAGGTGGCCGAACTCGCCCAAGCTGTCGCGCGAGCTTCCCGTGACTTCTCCAAAATCGCCCGCATGATCCTAGGGACGCCTTCGATCCAGAACCGATTTGAGACGGCTGGGGTCCTCAGCCAGGAAGCAGCTCGGGATCTCGCAGTCGTCGGACCCATCGCGCGCGCCAGTGGCATCGACCTCGACGCTCGCCGCGACCATCCTTACGGCGCCTACGGCAAGCATCCGATTGAAGTTCCCGTCACGCACTACGGCGACGTAATGGCGCGGGCGCGAGTTCGTGTTGCCGAAGCGACGGTCTCCGCGCGGCTGATTCAGGAAGCCGCGAGAGATCTTCCGGATGGAAGCGCGTTTACTCCCGTAACGTCGCAAGGTGACGTCCAGGGGTTTTCTTCCGTGGAATCGCCCCGAGGGGAGCTTTGCTACTGGTTGGAGGCCGGAGGCGGCCGAGTGACTCGGTGCCACATCAAGTCTCCCTCGTTCCAGAACTGGCCTGCAATGTCCGTCGCCGTCGCGGGAAACATCATCGCGGACTTTCCATTGATCAATAAGAGCTTTAACCTTTCCTACTCGGGATGTGACCGATGATTGGCGATGTGATTGAGCGGAGCCTGCGCCGACGCAGCCCGGTGATTCCTGTCGAGACACTGCTCGGAAATTGCGACGGCAGCCGCATGCCTGAGATCATTGCGGATCGCTTGACGCGAGATATTGCTCAGAAGCTCGTCGATGCGTGCCCTACGTCGGCGCTGGGTGTGGAGGAGCGCGAAGGTCGCCGCTGCCTAAGGCTGTCGTACGGTCAATGCATTGGCTGCGGCAAGTGCGCGGAAGCAAGCCAAGGAGCAGTACTCGTTGCGAAGCATTTCACCCGCTGCGGCGTAACAAAAGAGCAGACGATACGTCTCTGGGACATCGACGGCCGCGCAGAGGTGACGCCTCTCGCCCCAAGCCCCCAGGAAGCGCGCGGACAAATTCATTCGCTGCTGCAAAGGGCTCTGAACGTTCGCCAATTGGACGCTGGCTCCTGCAACGGTTGCGAGGCAGAAATCACAGCCCTCACAAACCCGTATTATGACTTGGAACGATTCGGCATTCATTTCGTGGCGTCTCCAAAACATGCCGACATGCTTCTTGTCACCGGACCTGTGACGCGCAACATGGCCGAAGCGGTCAAGGCCACGTATGAAGCGGTTCCGGCACCGAAGTTGGTCGTAGCTGTTGGGGCGTGCGGATGCAGTGGCGGAATTTTTGCGGGAAGCCACGCCATTGTTGGCGCTGTTGATGCTGTCATACCTGTTGATGGATTCATTCCCGGCTGCCCGCCGACTCCGGCGATGTTGGTAACCGGAATACTTGAGGTTTTGCGGCGACGCGTTGCGAAATGACCTCTATCCAGCGGTCTCTAGCATGTGGTTCACGAGTGCGGAAACTGGCCGACGTGCGTTCCGGGGGTTGTCCAAAATCCTCCTTTCGTCTTGCCTCGCAAGTACCTGAATTCGCGTGTCTGGAATTCGCACATTGTCTTGCGCACGAACGGACGTCTTCTATTACTCAGAGCGACGCCGAACAGATTGACCTGCGAACCGATGAAGGCTGGAGCGGGCGGCAGAGTTGTCGAAGGCCGATCCAGGACCGCGGATGCAGGATCTGCAACGAAAAATGGAAGCGCAACATGCGCTGACGGGCCACTGGATATAAGGGTCGAGACGTCCTCGCCCGAGATTCCCGCCCGGCGCCTAATTCCTGCAGGCGGCGCAGTCCCCACTCCGAACTGCGCCCCGATCGCTTCGGATCTTCAGTCTCTCGCTGATTGTGACTGAGAAGCGGCCTGCTGCATTTGCGCCATCATCTTGCGCATCGCCTCGGACGTTCCCGGCGATCGCTTCTCGCGCCAGGCCTCGAGACGATTCACGTGCTTTTCGAGGTTTCCGTACTGGTGCGGATTCTTGCTCCGCTCGCGCATTGCCGGGACAAAGGCCCTGATGCGCTCCCAGACCATCCATTGCTCCCCGGTGTTTTCGAAGAAGAAATCTTCGTCGATGAGGCCGCGGTTCACGATGCTCGCCACCATCTCCCAGTAGCTGATCACCATGCGCATCGAGGCGCTTTCCGGGCTGGTCATCGGGTACTTGCTCATGTCTTCGAGCGTGGCTGGGTGGAACTTTGAGAAGTACCAATCGCGGGCCTCGCGCATGCGGGGCTCGCGCCGCATCTCGTACAAGTGCAGCATCAGATTCACCTGCTCGTGCGTCACTTCTCCCATCATTTCCTCCTTGTGTAAGGTCGGATGCAAAGCGTTTTAAAAAATATTTTGGCAAACGATTACATTTGGGGCGGCGCTTCGGCGCCCTGCAATTCAACCTTGTGCGTGTGGCGCAGCGGAATGCGCGACTCTTCGAAGCCGAGCTTGATTCGCCGCCGCAATTCCCGCGCCACGTCGTCTTTTCGATTGAGCGCAGTCCGGACTTGTAGCCGCAGGACGGTGCCATCCAAGGCCAGCGATTCTACGCCGAGGACGCGCGGGCCATCCAGCAGAGCGGGCGACCAATCAGCATCGTTGCGAAAATCCCCGGCGATTTTCTCGAGTGTGGCGAGCGCGCGGCCGACCATCTCGTCCGATGGCACGGTCACGTCCACAAACGTCTGCGACCAATCGCGGCTCAGATTCGACACCTGGCCGATCAACGAGTTCGGGATCGTAACGACCGCGCCGCTGACGTTGCGCAACACCGTGCGCCTCAGGGTGAGATATTCGACACGGCCCGTCTCGCCGTTTGCCTGGATCAGATCGCCCACGACGTATTGGTCTTCGATCACGATGAAGAATCCGTTGATAAAATCCTTCACGAGATTCTGCGCGCCAAAGCCGAACGCCAAGCTGCCCACCGCCGCCGCTGCCGCGAACGGGGTGACGTCGAAGCCAAACTCGGGAAGCGCCATCAGGGCGGCTACGGCAAGGACGATTGCCGCGGCCACGCTGTAGACGATGCCGGCAATCGTGCGGGTCTGCTGTTCGCGCATTTGCGCCCCGCGCGTCTGGCCCTTCGAGATATGCACGAGCCGGGTCGTCAGGGCTTTCAGGATGCGCATGACGATGAAGGCGCCGACCAGGATTGCCAGAAGGCGCAAACCGCGCGTTCCGAAAATCTCCATCCAGTGTGTGAGCGAATCTGTCATGGAATACAAGGAGCGGAATTATACCACTCGCGGCCCCGCCGCCCGGCAACGCGAACGAACTGCGTAAACTAGCGCCGGGCGCGTCCGCGAGCAGCCGATTGCTTTGCTACTCTGCAAGCGGCAAGGTAAAATCGGACTCGCAGCTCAAGTGCGCGCCCGTAGCTCAGATGGATAGAGCGTGTGCCTCCGGAGCACAAGGTCGGGGGTTCGAACCCCTCCGGGCGCGCCACTAGTTTGCCAGTCCCCCAAAGGTCTGGACCTGTGTCGGTTACAGTGCACCGCCTTCATGCATTTTCAATCAATTAGCGACGTTTCTAATCGGCGGTGCGTCGGTTGGATTTGGGTTTGGGGGCAGCAAGGGAGCAGTCAGACAAGGGTGCACGGGAGTTCCCGAAGTCATCGAGCGCAGGTGCGATCTGCAAACGCCAGCGCTCGCCTCGCTGACCGTCGGTGCTGGCTCCGCAAGTTAGAAAGTCAACTTCAGCGCGAACTGGATCTGCCGCGAAGTCGTGGCCGTGGAAGTGATCACGCCCGCGGTTCCGCTGGTATAGACAGTGCAATTGACTTGAGGACTTAAGGCACATCCGCTGTCGTTGTTGGCCAGACTACCGCGCGCACCTGCGAATACGCCCAGGGCCGGCTGCCCCAGATTCGTGTGATTGAGAATGTTGAAGAACTCCGCCCGGAACTCGGCGTTCAATCTTTCCGTAATCTTCGTCTGCTTGATTATGGAAAAGTCCAGGTCCAACAGGCCAGGACCGGTCAACGAGTCCCTCCCGACGTCACCAAGAGTACCGAACGGCTGAATGACATAGCAGTCCGGGTTGAACCACGCCACTGTCTTCTGCGCGTAGTTGGCTTGATCCACTATCTGGCCGGGATGGCAGCCCGCAGCGCCCGAATAGTTCGGGCGATCGCCGGTCAATCCGCCCGTGTTGGATTCCTGAGGAGTGAGCCCGGTCATCACGTCGACGGGAAAACCGGTGGCGGCGCTCAGGATTTCGCTGAGCTGCCAACCGGAAACCACCCGGTTGCCGTGGAATGGCAGGGTATACACGCTGTTAACGCGCAGCGCCTGCGTGACATTGAAGGTGCTCGGTCCCCGGTCGTAGCGCGGATTGTACACATCGGTCACTTCGAAAGAGCCTTGCTCCAGACCGGAACTGGCGGATCCGTTGTCGATCGATCTGGCGTAGGTGTAGGACACTTGGCCTTGCAAATTCCGGCTGATCTGGCGAGTGAGACTTGCCACCATTCCGTTATAGGTCGAATGGCTGGTTGGCGCGGTGAAGTCCAAGCCGGCAAAATTGGGATTCGCTACGGGCCCGGTGAACGTACACGACGCGCTGATGCAGTTGGTGGGCGCGAGCGTGGACGTATAGTTCAGCGTAGGAGCGGGAGTATTGTAATTTTGCTGGCTGTACAAGTGGACGCCTTGCGCGCCGACGTAGCCGAGCGAAGCCACCATGCCCAGCCCTAGGTCGCGCTGCACCGTCAGGTTGTACTGCATCACGTAAGGAGAAACATTCGACCGATAGTCGAGTCCATAGACTGCGCCATAGGGCGGGGTGCAGCCCGGGGCGCAAGCTTGGGGAAACGGGAAGAGCGGAACGGCGCCGGGACCGCTCAGGACCACCGTGTTCGACGGGGGATCCTCGGAATATGCGTTGAGGTACGTGCGGGCCGCCAGTTGCTCGTGGAAGATGCCGAATCCGGCGCGGACCGAGGTCTTGTGGTCGCTGAACGGATCCCACGCGATGCCGATTCGAGGATCGAAATTGAACGCGTTCGGATTCGCCTGAAGAACGTGATGAACGTTTGTGAACGTGGACGATGCCAAGGGATTGAGCAGGTTCGTGCATGAAAAGCCCGCGCCCCAGCAGATCGGGTTCGTCTCGAAGTCATATCGCAAGCCGATATTGACCGTGAGGTTGCGTCGCACCTTCCAATCGTCCTGGATATATGGGAAGAAATCGATCGAGCGAGCGTAACGCGTCCGGTTGAACGTCGGGGACGGGTTGGCCTCGCCTTGGAATTGGACTGGGGATGCCGTCAGCAACCCCGAAATGCTGCCGAAAACGAAAATCCCGCCTTCCCGGCCCACGGCGATATTGTCTTGCACTCTGGATATGGATATACCTGCGCTGAAGCTATGGGCACCCCGAGACCAGGAAAGGTCGTCCCCGCCCGTGTACTTGTTCTCAATCAGATGAAATCGCGCTGTCGCGCCCGGGCCGACGGGGGAAGTGCCACCAGCGACGATGAGGTTGCCATCCTCGCGCCCGGCCCCGGGATAGAACTGCAGCGGGTCGGATGACGGATTCGTCAGGAATGACTGGTTCGCGCGTTCGTTGGTTCGTGAGAAGCTGACGTGAACTGTGTTGACGGCCGTGGCCGAAAGGAGGTGCTTTTCTTCCAAATTGAAAAACTGGTCTCCGCCGTTGTCCACCACCGGCCAAAGGGGCAGGTTCGAGAAGGGCACCGGTAGGCTCAGATAGGCCGTGTCGGAAATGTAGCGCCCATCCAAGGTGTCCTTCGAGCCGAGCGTATAATCTATGCGCGAAAGCACGTAATTCTCGCTCTCCGGCTGGCTCGCGAGTGTCGTAACGAGCTGGTTGCCGCTCAGGTCACCTTTGAACGGCCCCGCAGCCACCGTCTGCTCAGGTGCTGTCGCAGATGGAACCGGATATAGTTTCAGATACGGCACGATGGCTGGCTTAATCAATACTTGGGTTTTCGACCCGCCGCTACAAGCGGCCGCTGATATGGTGTTGCAGGGAACGTAGCCGACCTGGTAAGGCACTTCGCTGGCGCTATAGGTACCCATGCCGATCGCATCGAGGTCAGGAGCAAATTGATTTCCGGTAATGCCGAGGGTCGATCGCAGGCCCTCGTAATTCACAAAAAAGAACAGTTTGTTCTGCTTGATCGGACCGCCCAGGCTGCCGCCAAACTGGTTTCTGCGAAACGGCGGAATCTTCGCGCCGTCAAAGAAATTGCGTGCGTCCAGAGCGCTGTTGCGCAAATACTCATAGGCCGAGCCATGAAGGTCATTCGTTCCCGCCCTGCTGGCGGCGTTGATGGCCGCGCCGGTTCCCCCGAATTGGGCGCTGTACGTATTCGTGAGCACTTGGAACTCCTGAATCGCCTCGACCCCCAGCGAATTGCCGGTAATGTTCGAGCCCGTGCCCTTGGCCCAATATCCTTGCAGGTCTTGGTTGTCGAGCAGGAACACTTGTCCGACAGGCCTTGATCCGGCAACCGAGTAGGTTTGTCCCGGGCCGTAGAAACCCGAAGAAATGCCTCCGCCGCCTCCTCCCGTGATGTAGCTCTGTTGTATCTGCTGAACACCGGGCGCGAGCGAAAGAAGCTGCTCGAAATTCCGGCCGTTCAAGGGCAATTGGCTCATCTGTTCGGGCGTCACCAGAGACGATACGGCGGCCGTCTGCGTCTCGACCCTCGAGACTTCGCCTTCCACGTTGACCGTCTGCGTTACCTGCCCCACGGGCAGCGAGAAATCAACGACCAGATTGGCGCCCACCGTGAGCGTGATGCCCTTGTGCACGACCGTCTGGAAGCCTGAGATCGAGGCCTGCACTTCATAGCCGCCGATAGGCAGATCGGGGATTCTGTAGCGGCCTGCTGCATCGGACAGCGTCGACTGAGTGACGTTCGTGCCCACGTTCTTGGCCTGAACGGTTGCGCCGACCAGTGCCGCGCCTGAACTATCAGTCGCAGTGCCCGAGATGGTCGCGGTCTCGACCTGCGCAGCGACACGATTCACACCCACCACACTAAACAGGAAAACGCCCAGTACGCACGCGAAGACAGACCTAAATAGTTTTCTAGTGTTTGCCATTGTCGGGACCCCCTCCCAATACCCGATACCCCAACCCGCTTAATTACGTGCGGGAATACTACAAGCGCATGAGCGTGTCAAGTGAGACATGATGTACATACGTCCTCTCAACTCCAGCGAGCCATCAGCAATAGTTGGTTCACGTGGAGCAAAGTCCCACAGAGTCGAGTTCAGAACTGATCGGAACCTCGATCGAGGTGCAGATCGGCAAGTATTCTAATGAACAGTGGAGAGGGGAAGTCCAAGTACACGTTGGCCTGCTATGCCGGGTCAACGCGGGCGCCTGAGAGTGCGGTTAGAGCGCCTCCTACGGCGCGGAAAGGGGAGGCCCAGTGACGGACCGGGGCGCGGAAGCCTCCGGAGCACCGAGCGGCGCGGATCGCGGGCCGTAGTGAGGCAGAGGCTGGTCCAATTCGTAGGCGCCGAGATCCGGCGCGCGGCCGGTGAATTCGTCGTTGATCGTGGGGATCAGGATGCCCGCATCGACGGCTGCCGAGCCTGGCTTCAACCGGAAATTAAAATCTTCGGGATTATAGAGACGCTGGGGGTCGAACTTATCCGGAATCCTGGCGTCCACAAAAACATCGTAGTCGACGAGGACGCTGTGCTGTTCCTGCCCGGTTGCCTCGCTGTATTCCTTGAGCGATTTGAAGTGGCGCGTAACGAGCTGGCCCTGGTAGTCGGCCGCGACTTCGAATGCGGGAGAATTCCACTCGAAGGCGTCGTCAACGCGCGGATTTGGCCGGAAGCCGTTGTAATCGGACGTTGAGTAGTTCGTGTACGTACGCAAATTCAGGATCGGATCGGCCCATCCGTCTCCCAAAATCAGATTGTTCAAGAAGTGGACGTTCGACGCGGGGCCCATGAGCCGGCCTTGGCCAACAAGTGTATTTTGATAGATCAGGACGCCGGCGGGCGTATCGATCAATTTCAAGGGGCCGCCGGTCGTCGTGTCGTAAACGAGATTCTGGTAGAAATACAGCGGCCCGCCGAACGTGGGCTGCGCGCTCAGCGCTCCGCCGGCCGAGTTGAAGCAGCGATTGCGAAACACGCGGATGTTATGCGCGCCGCCGTCGGCTTCGATGCAGTTGTCCGCCATGTTGTAAATGTCGTTGTTGTAGAAATCGATGGAGACCGGCACGCGGTCCTGCAACTCATTCGGCGTGCCGTCGGGATCTCCATAGGTGGCGATGTCGATGCCGTCGTGCCAGTTGGCAACGTAGTTGTAGGCGACGACGTGGCCCTGGCCGTAGATCTTGATCGCATACTCGGAAGTGATGGGCGCCGGATAGCCGGGGAATTTGGCCCATACCGCCGGCGTCCACCAGCTCTGCAATTTATTGGGATCGTGCCGCCCGATAAAGACGTTGTCCGCGATATAGAAATTCTTCGACCCCGACCAATCGTCTTCGACGGCACGGCCGATATTCTCAAGCCGGGAATGTTTCAACGTGAAGCCGCTCGATCCGGTGATGTTCTTGAACCCGAGCAGAAAAGCGACGTTGGTGTTTCGAACCGTGATGCCTTCGAAATAGTTGTAGTTAGCCGCCATCAGGTTGAACAGATTCTGGCAACCATCGCCGTCGAAGATCACTTCGCCGTCGCCCGCACCCTTGATAACGATCGGTTTGTCCGGCGTGCCGCTCTGCGTCAGATAGTAGGTGCCGTCGAACGGCGTGCCGTATGCGGCGAGCGTCCGGTCGAAGCCGCTATAGACGAATCGATTGTCCTTGTAGAGCCCGGCGTGCACGAGAATGATGTCGCCCGGTTGCACGCGTGGAGGCATCACGTTCGAATGGTCGGATTCGTCGGCACCCATGTAGTACGCGGAAAGCAAGCCCGTGAAGGAAGGCTCCTGCTTGGTTCCCTTGTACCCGAATGGATAGACGTGATAGACGTGGCCGCCCTCGGCGGGTTGAGGTTCCTTGCGCGTGCGCACCGTGACGGTCTTTTCCGCTTTGCCTTTCACGCCGTCAGGATCGGACAGAACGAAGTGGCATTCATATCCGGTATCAGGCTCCAGATTCAGGAGGCTGCCGGCGAACATATTGGGTGCCACGTAGCTGAAATAGTGGCCGCCGCCGTCGCGCGGAATCCCGCCGGGCACGGACTCATGCTGCAAACGCAAGAGCGGCAGCGCCTTTCGCCACTCGCGATCGCCCTTCTTGCGATAAGTTACATCCACGCGAGCGTTGCGATTGTCGTCTCCCGAAATCCGCCACTCAAAGCCAAGCGAAACGAGCGTAGGCGGCTCGATCGTGAACTCGCCGGGAACCGTATTTGTTTGAGACCAGGACGGCGGGCAAACAGTGGTCACCACGAGCAGGACAAAAAGCGCGTGCCGGCGCCAAGCTGAAAGCGTGGACACGATAGTTTCCAGCGCCGCGGATCGTTGCGATTGCGGCAGAGTAGGCATTCCAAGCTGACGCAAGGTAGTCTCCCGGGGTCCAAACGTGCCTCTGACAGCTTGCTTTTAGCATAGTCTTGCGAAACAGTCTCGGCGAAGACGAGAAATGACATTGAATGGGAGCAGCGCGACGGAGAGAGCTCGACGAAGAGGTTAAAGAGATTGTACAGAACCGCGCTTGAAAACGAGCAGCTTGGCCGTGAACACTTGCACTGCGTCGCCATTCTGATTGAGCGTAGTACTTCGCATCTTCACGATGGCCTGATTCGGTTTCGAGCGTGATGGCAAAATCTCGATGATTTCGGATTCGACGCGCAGCGTATCGCCGGGACGCGTGGGCTTTGACCACGCAATCTTGCCGCCCAGGCCTATGAGTCCGTTGGCGAGCGGCAGCCCGCCGGTCACCAGAAGCCGCATGGTAGCAGCAGCCGTGTGCCAGCCGCTTGCGGAGAGTCCGCGGAAGAGGCTGGCCTGGGCAGCAGCCTCGTGCAGGTGAAAGGGCTGCGGGTCGAATTCCGCGGCGAATGCTTTGATCCGATCGGCGTCCATCTTGTAGATGCCGGACGTGAAACGCTGGCCGACCTGCAAATCCTCCAGATACAAGGTTCTTGGGGCATCGGATCCCTGATGCATGCTCGCTCCTCAATTCCGGCACAGGCTGGTATCAAGATTGTTTTCCAGCTGCATGCGCATTGCACGCCGCAGTTCGCTAGTTCTTGATCGCGTTTGCAACGAGCATTTCCACTTTCTGATCCAGCCCCTGGGCGACTTTGTCCACTTGAGCTGAGTGGAATCTTCCGAAAATAGTCGACGGGAGATCGTAATCGATGTGCGTCAGGTTATCGTCGCTGACGTAAACGAAAATTCTCAGCGGCGCATATTCACCGGCGCGGACGTCCCACTGAGTCATTTCAAGAGCGACGAGCGGATTGCCGATTTCATATTGCCGAGCCAAGGTCTTCTTGCCCTTCAACGCCAGTAGCTGTCCATGATCTCTCACCGCAAAGAGCAGCAGGCCGCTGCTTCCTTCCATGGCGTGGATCTTCGATTCGACTTCCGCCACGTTCACCGGAGGCGTCAGCAGCGCCCCGACGGCCTGAGCCTCGTATTTTCCCAGCTGGCTTTCGATGGCCTTGGTCACCGTATCGAAGGATTTCGACGACTTTACATTGATGTGGG
>Ga0310038_10002655_pt1 | contig 13061 bp, 15 predicted proteins | sample Sb_taG_6_FD_200461 | JGI IMG/M metagenome (GOLD analysis project Ga0310038, IMG submission 200461) | Peat soil microbial communities from Weissenstadt, Germany - Sb_50d_4_PS metaG (v2) (version 2) | ecosystem: Environmental > Terrestrial > Soil > Wetlands > Peat | place: Germany: Weissenstadt... | reverse complement strand
GCTCTGGGAGCGGTCTTCCTCCAGCGCCGCGCTCTGGTGTGGCTGGTGTCGGGGTCGGTGCGGGCCACGCGACGTGTGGTGGGGTGGCCCCGGGGCGAGCTCGCCGCGCAGGTCGACGCCATCATCGCCCGGCTCACGGTGGTCACCCTCGGTTTCCGCCAGGTGGTCTCGGTCGTGGGCTGGGGGGTGGCCAACTGGGTCCTCGACTGCGCGTGCCTGGCCCTTTCCTTCCTGGCCATCGGGGCGGGGATCCCCTGGAGAGGCCTCCTCCTCGCCTACGGGGCAGGCCAGCTCGCCGCCAACCTGCCCATCACCCCCGGCGGCCTGGGCGTGGTGGAAGGGAGCCTCACCATCGCGCTGGTCCAATTCGGCGGCGCCGAGACCTCGACCGTGGCGGCTGTCCTGTTGTACCGGATCCTGAGCTTCTGGGCCGAGCTGCCCATCGGGTGGGCGACGTGGGGCGTCCTGGTGTGGACGGGCCGTCCCGCCCCGGCCTCGGAACGGGTCCCCGACACGGTGATCGAGGAGGCGGCATGGTGAGGACCGGCGGCAGGGGGGGTGAGGTGGGCGGAGCAAGCTGCGCACGTGGGGGCGGGATCCGGCGAATGGTCACCGTGGGGGTGATCGCGCTCGGGTCGCTGGCAGTGGCGGGCTGCACCTCGGCGCGCGACACCCTCGGGACGAATTCGAGCCCGTGCTTCAGAGCCCTCGCCCTGGGCGAGGACGCCGTGCACGACCGGGGGGTGTTCGTCGGCGTGCGGCTGGTGTCGGCGGCGACGCTCAAGAAGATCCCTCGCGTCGACGGCGTGCTCTCGCAGCGCTCGTCCACGCCGCTCCACAACGTGTGCGCCGTCGGCTATCGCGGCACCTTCCGCAGTACCCAGGTCGAGCGGCCGGCCGGGCGGGTGTCCGCGTCGGGCGTGGGACACTTCGCCATCGTCGTGGTCTCGACACCGCAGAACGTCCTGTTGGCGACGTTCGTGCTCGAGAAGGAGCCGGTGCGATTCCGCCACCTCGCCCTCGGTGTGCTCCACGGGCCGGCTCCCGGGCCATCCTCAGGCGTCGGGTGAACCCGGGCCGTCGGTCGGGCGGCGCGGCTCGGCCGGATCGGCCCGGTCCGCCGGTCGGATCGGATCGGCGGACGGGGCCCCGTCGTCGACCTCGGCCCACGGCGCGGCGGGGCGCGGGATCGCCCACGCATGGCGCCGGCGCACCGTGGCGGCGCGCCCCTTGCGCTCGGCGCGCTCGGCTCGCTCGAGCTGACGCTCGACCTCGGCCCACGTGAGGGGCTCACCGTCGTCGCCGTTGTCGCCGTTGTCGCCGTCGGCCGCGGCGTTCTCGACGCGCTGGGCCCGCATCAGGGCCACCCACGCCGCGCTCCACAGCACCGGGAGCGTCGCCACCTTGGCCACCACCCCGGCCAGCTGCTGGTCGACGAGAGGCGAGATCCCGAACGCCACGTGCACGTTGCGGAACGCGTCGTAGAGAGGGTGACGGGCGAAGACGTAGATGATGGCCGGGAACGTCGGAATGACCGACTGGATGAAGAGGTAGGCCGCGACCGCCACGGGGATGGTGCGGTGCGCGCCCGGGATGTGGCGCAGCACCGGGCCCCACAACACGGCTCCGGCCAGCAACAGCGCCACGTCGGTGAAGGCGCGCCACCACGCCGAGGACGCCTGGGCGGCCACGGCGGGCGTGATCAGTGTGCCCACCGCCACGACGCTGAAGGTCACCACAGCCACGACCGGACGCGTGAGCGTTTCGAGGCAGGCGTCGACGGCGGCGGGCCTGGTTAGCGCGGCCAACAGCGGCGACGGCACGGCGAGCAGCAGGAGGGGGGCGGCGGCCAGCGTGAGCAGGAGCCGCTGCACCACGAGGGCGGTGAGCGACCAGTGTGCGGCGAGGTCGGCCAGGGGCCAGGTGAGCGCCAGCACCAGGGACAGCAGCCCGCCCGCCAGGAACCGGAGCTGGCGGTGGGTGGGCAGGGTGCGGGGCCCCGACCGCATGCCGAGGTGTCTCACGGCCAGGGCGTAGGCGAGCGCAAGGGTGGCGATGGCGAGCCATGCGACGGGGTGGAGATGGAACGCCCAGGGGTCGCCCACCGCCGCCCGGCCCGAGGTGTGCGCTCCTGCCGCCAGGAGTGACGCGCTCACGTCGCCTCCCCGGTACGCCCACGACGCGGGCGTCGGCGACGCGGGCCGAGCCGCCTACGCTCTCGCCCATGGTGGACAGGCTCGAGCGGCTGACCGACCTGGTGCTCGTGCTGCTGCGCGACCAACGGCCCAAGTCGTTGCGCGAGATCGCGTCGGAGGTGCCCGGGTACCCGGCCCAGGAGGGCGAGGCGCGGCGCCAGGCCTTCGAGCGCGACAAGCGCACCTTGCGCGACGGCGGCATCGAGGTCACGGCCATGCCCATCGACGGCCCCGAACAGGTGGGGTACGTCATCCGGCCCGAGGACTACTACCTGCCCGACCTCAACCTGGCGCCGGACGAGCAAGCGGCCCTGAACCTCGCGGTCGCCGGGGTCCACCTCGGCGAGCCTAGCGGCCGGGATGCGCTGTGGCGCCTGGGGCTGCCGGCCTCGGCCGGGGCGCGTCCGGTGGCCGAGCTCCCGGCCCTGCCGGCCCTCCCCGCCCTCCACGCCGCGTTGCGGGCCCGCGCCACGGTGAGCTTCGACTACCGCGGCGAACGACGCCGGGTGGATCCCGCGCAGCTCCGGTTCCACGCCGGGTGGTGGTACCTGGTGGGCCACGACCTCGACCGGGGCGCGGCCCGCACCTTCCGGGTGGACCGTATGGAGGGCGACGTGTCGGCGGCGGCCCCGGGCTCGGCGGTCTTGCCCGACGGCTTCGACCCCGACGCCGCGCTCCCCGACGTCCCGTGGCGAGTCGGTGAGGGTGCGCTCGTCACCGTGGTGGTGCGCGTGGACGCCGCGCTGGCCGCCCTCGTGCTCGACGAGGTGGGGGAGTCCGCCCTGGCTCGGCGCGAGGCCGACGGGTCGGTGGAGTTGCACCTCGAGGTGACCAACATCGCCGCGCTGCGGTCGTGGCTGTTCGAACTGGGGGACCACGCCGAGGTCCTCGGCCCCGACGAGGTCCGCGCCGGGGTGCTGTCGTGGCTCGAGGCCATGGCCGGGGTGCCGGCCGCGCCCGAGGGCCTGTGATGCCGGGGAGCCCGTGATGGCCGGGAGCCGGTGATGGCCGTGCGCGCCGATGCCGGTTCACGGCTGCTGCGCCTGCTGGCGGTGCTCACCTGGCTGGCCCGCCAGGGACGGGCGCCGGTGTCGGAACTCTCCGAGCGCTTCGGGCTCGAGCCCGACGAGCTCATCGCCGACCTCGAGCTCGCCGCCTGCTGCGGGCTGCCCCCGTACTCCCCCGACCAGCTCATGGAGATCATCGTCGACGACCAGGAGGTGATCGCCGACCTCGGGGCCGAGCTCGGGCGGTCCCGGCGGCTCACCGCGGCGGAGGGTTTCGCCCTGGCCGCGTCGGCCCGCGCCATCCTGGCGGTGCCCGGCGCCGATCCCGACGGGGCGCTGGGGCGCGCCCTGGCGAAACTCGAGGCAGTGCTCGGTGGTCGCGGCATGCTGCGTGTCGACCTGCGCGAGCCGGCACACCTGGCCGTGATCCGCGACGCGTGCGAGGCGGGACGCCAGCTCGAGCTGCACTACTACTCGGCCTCGAGCGACCGGGAGTCGACGCGCATCGTGGACCCCGTCTCGGTGCGGTCGATCGAAGGACACTGGTACCTCGACGGGTACTGTCACAACGCGCAGGGCATGCGACGCTTCCGCGTCGACCGGGTCTCCACGGCGCGCCCCACCGGCGAGCCGGCCTGCCACCGCGGCGAGGACGCGCCGCCCGACGACGCCCGCGACAGCGCGCAGCAGACCGAGGCCTTCGTCCCCGGGCCAGAGGCCACCGTGGTGCATCTCGCCGTCGACGACGACGCGGTGTGGATCGTGGAGCCGCTGCTCACTTCCCCGCCCGAGCCTCGGGCCGACGGTCGCACCGGCGTCACCTTGGCGGTGGCGAGCACGGTGTGGTTCGGTCGCCTCCTCCTCCGCCTCGGTCCCCACGCCGAGGTGCTCGACCCGCCCGAGCTCGCCGACACCGGGCGGCAGGCGGCGCGTCAGCTCCTGGACCACTACCGGTCCGCGCCGTTTCGTTGACCGAGGCTCCGGCCCGCACATCGGCCGGGCCGGCGCGCGAGGTCGTGGGCGAGGTTGCCGTCAAGGCCCCCGGGTCAACGTGCCCCGGGGGGCACCTCCGGCGCCGGCCGGAGCCCAGCGCCCCGGAGGCCGGGTGCTGCGGGTGGCCAAGGTGCGCAAAGGCGGGCACGCCTACTACCTCGAGGTGGCCGGGAACGGCACCGGCACCGGCATCGAGGCCCCGGGTCGGTGGCTGGGCACGGGGGCGGCCGCGCTCGGATTGCGCGGGGAGGTGCACGGCGACGCGCTCGGAGCCGTGCTGGAGGGCGACGACCCCCTGACCCGGCACCGCCTGGGCCGGTCCCACGACCGGGTCACCGTGGCCGCCTTCGACCTCAGCTTCTGCGCGCCGAAGTCGGTGAGCCTGCTCCAGGCCCTCGGGCCGCCCGAGGTGGCGGGCGAGGTGCTCGCCGCCCACGAGCGCGCCGTCGACGCCGCGGTCCACTACGTGGAGCGCCGCGCCGTCGCCGTGCGCCGCCCGGCCGGGGGGGCTCTGGTCCCGGTCCCGGCCGAAGCCGTCGCCGCCGCCGGGTTCGTCCACCGCGTCAGCCGCGCCCTGGACCCGCACCTGCACAGTCACGTGGTGATGGCCAACCTCGGGCGCGGGCCCGAAGGGCGGTTCTCGGCGCTCGACGGGCGCGGCGTCTACGCCCACAGCCCGGCGGCGGGCGCGCTGTACCACGCGCAGCTCCGCCACGAGCTCACGTCGCGCCTGGGCGTGGCGTGGGAACCGCTACGCCACGGACGCGCCGACGTCGCCGGCATCGGCCCCGAGACCCGACGCGCCTTCTCCCAGCGCGCCGCGGCCATCGCCGAGCACCTCTCGGCCCGGGGCCTCGGCGGGGCCAGGGCCCGCACCATCGCCGGCCATGCCACCCGGCCGGGGCGCGACACGAACCTTTCCGCCGACGACCTCCGGCCTTCGTGGCGGGTCCGGGCCCGGGCCATGGGGCTGGGCCCCGCCGATTTCGGCGCCGTGCTCGACCAGGTGCCGCGCCGGCCCGGGCCCGGGCCCGATCCCGCACTCGGGGAGAGGGTCGTGGAGGAGCTGGCACGACGGGGGCGCAGCGCCGCCCGCCGTGACGTGGTGCGGGTGTGGTGCGGGGCGCTCGGCGAAGGAGCCCCCGCCGCGGCGGTGGAGGAGGTCGCCGACCGGCTCCTCGAGTCGCTGCCCATGACGGCGGCCCACGCCGGGCAGGCCGAGCGCTGTGGTGTGGGGGAGCGGCGTCACGTGGTCGGCGGCCCGGAGCTCACCCCCGGGCGCGGCGAGCTCCAACGGCTGCTGGCGGCGCGTGGCATGCAGATGGCAGTGGGCCCAGACAGGGTCGTCGGCCGGGGACGGGGCGAGGACCTCGGCTTCGGCCTGGGCTGATCAGGGCCGGGCGGGCAGGATCGGCCCGGCGTCGCCGTATCCCTGGCGGACGCCCTGCCCGGCCCGGCGCGTGAGCTGGTCGGGCTCGAACACCATCCAGTACGCGTTGCGGGCGTGCTTGCGGGCCCGGTCCACGCACACCGCGGCCAGTCGCTGCGGGTCCTCCTCCTCGTTCTCGTGGACGAAGACCTCGAGGACGTGGGTGTTCGTGAGCAGCTGGGCCAGCATGATGCCCTGCGACGCCTCATGGGCGCACACCTGGTCGATAGCGGCCTTGCCCGGCATGCCCAGTGCGACGACGATCGAACAGCGCTCTTCCTCGATGAGCTTCTTGCACGCCACCCCGAGGTCCTTGAAGCCCGGCACCGTGCGTCGGACCACCTCGAAGCGTTCCCCGAAGCCCGGGCACTGCTTGAGCTCGTCGACGGCCTCCGCGCCCATGTCGTAACGGGCGAACATGGTGTCGACGACGCCGATGCGGTCCATGTCCCGATTCTCCCACGGCACGGGCCGGTCCTCAGCCGGTGCCCTCCACGCCGTGGTCCCGGCACCGCGCCACGTATCCGTTGGGAGTGACGGTGACCGCCATGCGTCGCCCGCACCTCGTGCAGAACCGGGGTGGGTCGAGCTCGCGGCCACATCCCGCACACTCCCCCGACGGCCGACCGCACCCCGCGCAGAACGCCGGGGCACTCCCGGTGCTCATCCCGGCTCCGGTGCGTCGAATCCTTGGCTCACGGTGATGCCTTTTCTCGATCTCCGGGTTGCCGTGCCTCGGGCCGCTGCTTCGCCCCTGCCACCGGCACCTCCGCCCCCTCCGACGATCGAATCCCGGAGTATGACTGATGAGACATCCCGCCGTCGCCCCGCTCGTCCGGTCGGCGACGACTCCACCGGGACCCCTCCCGGTCCGGCACCGCCGCGGGATGGACACGCGCCGTGTGCGACGGGTAGACGGGTGCCGAAGGAGGTGCGCGGCGTGGCCAACGGGGAAGTCGGCGGGCCTGTCGTGGGTCCTGACGGCGACAGCGACGGCGAGGGCGAGCTCGACATCCCGCCCGCCCCTCTGTGGGCCATGAGGGTCCGCATGCATTCGCATCGGCACCCCGATCCGGGGGAGGAGGGCCGCATCCGGCGCCGTCTCGGCGCCGGTGACGACACCCTCTACGTCATCGACGACGGGCTCGATCACTGCATGGTCGGTCGCCGGGTGGGCCGAGCCTCGGACGGGTGCACCTACTGCCTGGTGGCCCGTATCTCACTGGACCGGTACACCGACCTCGAGGCGGGCGACGTCGCGCCGGCCGATGCATTCGCCGAATCCCGGGACATCTCGTTGTGCGGCGTCTTCGAGGAGGAACAGGCCGCGAACGTTGTCCTGGTCCAGCACTACACCCGCCCCCGCGACGTGCCCACGGACTACCTCCCGCCCAGCCCCTTCCTCGAATTCAGCGACGACCCCGACGACCCCGACGACCCCGACGACCCGGACGACCCGGACGACCCGGACGACCCGGACGACCCCGACGACGCAGGCGGCCCCGACGTCGCAGGCGGCCAGGTCTAGATCTAGACGGCCCGGGTCAGGCGAAGCCGCTGCGTTCGATGTCCCATCCGGCGGCGACGGGCCCGCCCTCGTCGGGACGGCGCGTGGCGTCGTACCCGGCGGCGCGGAGCCGGTCCTCGACGTGGGCGATCACCGCATCGGCGTCCGTGGGGTCCACGTCGTCGAGGCGGAGCAGGTCGGGGTCGATCTGGCGAAACTCGACATGACCCTCGGCGTCACCGGGGAACGACCGGTAGTAGACGCCCCAGCGGCGATTTCGGCTCATGAGGCGGGCGGTGCGCGCCGCGGCCGGGACGATCAGGGAGACATTGGCGTCCATGGTGCTCCTCCCCGGCGCGGTCGGTTGCTGGGACCTCCAGAAACCTCGGCACCCGGCCTCGCCGACTGAAGCCGAATCCGGCCGGAACCTCCCGCTCCGGCTTGGCCGAGGTCCCGCCGGCTCTTAACATCGGGAGCATGGACCCGGACCCGGTCGCAGAGGCCCTGTCCGCCTACCTGAGTGCGGCCGACGCTTACAGCGGCTTCACCTTCCCCTTCCTGGCCGAAGTGGGCGGAGACAGGGGGAGACAGATCAAGGCGCTCCACGAGGCACTCGAGCAGGCGAGAAGCACCTACCTCGCGCTGCTCGAGCCGTCCGAGGCGCCAGCACCGCCGGCACCGCCGGCAGAGTAGGCGCCCCGACCTGCCGGGACCGGCCCGGCACCGATGCCGGTTCCGGGCACTGGCCGTGGTTACCGCCCGGTACTGGACGCCGGGGCCCGGCGCGCTCAAACTTCACACAACCTGGGGGGCAAACGGTTGACCGGTGAAATGAGAGGGCTTCGGCCCTCTCATTTCACGTCCGGATCCCGATGCGGGCCCTCGCCCGGGTTGTGCGGACCGATTCGCCGATCCCTCCTAGTGTGGGTCACGCCCGGCGGGACCCTGCCACGACGGCAACGGGAGGAGGTCGACATGGGAGAGACCGACGACGCCTTCGACCTCGACATGGCGGCCGCCACGGTGCAGTCCAACGCCACCGACGTCCGCATCATGGTGAAGGTCCTCGCCGGCCAGCTCTCCGAGGTCCTCGGACCCCGAGTCGCCGTGCAGCGGGCCGGGGGGCTCTTGCGCAAGTCCGGCGAGGTGAAGGTGCTGGAGGTGACCCTCGGCGATGACGTCCTGCGCGCCGAGGTCGAGGGGGCCTCGGTGCGATGCTCGGTGGCCCACTCCTCGGGAGGGATCAGGATCCGCAGCGAGTCCGTCGACCTCGACACCTGGTTGAAACGGCTTCTCGCCGCCCTCCAGCAGGAGGCGGCCCACAGCGAGGGTGCCCGTCAGGCGCTCGAGAAGATCGTCATCGGAGGCGCGTCATGACCCAACCCCCGGACCTCCCCAAGGAGGCGGGCCACCGGCTCGAACAGCTCGAGCACGGCCTGTTCACCTCCGACCTGTCGGTCAACGAATTCCTCCTCATCAAGGAGGCCGGTTTCCACCCCTTGGGCTTCGTCATGGGCTCGTCGATCTACCACACGGGGATCCAGGCCCGTCGCTGGAACAAGAGCCAGGAGCTCACCAAGCTCACCGAAGCGATGTACAACGCCCGCGAGCTGGCCATGACCCGCATGGAGGAAGAGGCCGACGCCCTGGGCGCGGACGGCGTCGTGGGGGTGCGTCTCGACGTCAACTACTACGAATGGGGCCGTGACGCCGCCGAATTCATCGCGGTGGGAACGGCGGTGAAGGCCGAGGACGGCACCTCGCACCGCAACGCGCTCGGCAAGCCCTTCACCTCGGACCTGTCGGGACAGGACTTCTGGACCATCATGCAGACCGGGTACGTCCCCCAGGGACTCGTGATGGGCACGTGCGTCTTCCACATCGCGCACCGCGGCATCGGCCAGGCACTGGGCACCGTGGGACAGAACGTGGAGCTCCCGAACTTCACCCAGGCGCTGTACGAAGCGCGCGAGCTCGCCATGACGCGCATGCAGGACGAGGCCAACACGCTCGGTGCCACCGGGATCGTGGGTGTGCGGCTCGAGGAGAAATCCCACCAGTGGGGCTCGCACACCATCGAATTCCTGTCGTTGGGCACGGCGGTGAAGAAGTCGGCCGGTGAGGTGACGCTGCCCAAGCCCACCACCGTGATCTCCCTCGACAACTGATGGACGAACCGGGCCGCCCCGACGGCGACGAAGGCGCGGAGGGCGATCTCCCCGAAGCCGCCGGCCGGCGCCTGGGCGGCGGGTCGTTCTCCTCGGGCCTGACGGTGCCCGACTTCGCGGCCTGCCTGCAGATGGGCCTACGGCCGGTGGGCCTGGTGCAGGGGTTCTGTGTCATGCAGTGGGGCTGGTACGGGGCGGGGTCGCCCTACATGCGCGGGATGACGCCCTACAGCTTCGGCGGCTCCGCTCCCCGGGGCGTCTACTCCGAGAGCTACCGGTGCCCGCACGGCGGCTACGTCTACTCCAACGAGCACCGCATCTGGGGGCAGAACTACCAGCAGCCGTGGGTCGAGTCGGCGTGGGGCCAGGGCTTCGGCTCCGCCTACACGCGCCTGGTGGAAGAGGCCCAGGAGGTGGGCGCCCACGGTGTCATCGGCGTCGTCGACAGCACCCGTCACCTCGCGGAGATGAACGTCACCGAGTTCCACATCCTGGGCACCGCCGTGGTCGTCGAAGACGCTCCCGCGCCTGGCGGGGGCACGCCGTGGACGACGTACCTGGCGGGCCAGCGCCTGGCCAAGCTCGTCGAGGCCGGCTACATGCCGGTGTCGGTGGTGGCGGTCCTGGCGTCGGTGCGGGTGTGGGCCTACTGCGTCACCGAGATGCTCATGGAGGGCACCGTGTCGGTGTGGGGATCGGGCTACCTGCCGGTGTCGGAGATCGAGCAGCTGTCCCGGGCCCACATCGCGGCCCGCTCGCTGGCCCGCGAGCACGTGCGAGGCCAGCTCGGCACCGACGACCTCCAGGGAGCGCAGATCGTCGCCAACACCCAGCGTCTGAGCCAGGGCGACGAGGTCATCGAGTGCACCCTGCGCGGCTCGCGGGTCCGACGGTTCAAGGACTTCGACCCCCTTCCCGCTCCCCGTCCCACGGTGCGGTTGTCGTGAGCGGGACGAGTCAGGGCGCGCCGCCCCCGGCCGAGATCGACATCCGGGCCGAGATGCGGCGGGCGGCGGCCTCGCTGGCGGCAGCGGCGCACGACCGACGCGCCCGGGCCGTGACCTCGGACCTCTCGGTCGACGAATCGCTGCTCCTGCACAGCATCGGGTGGGAGGCCGTCGACGTCGTCTTCGGCTCGTCGGTGGTCTCCATCCCCCCCGGGGTCTGGAACTGGGGATCGGGCGAGATCGCGGCGGCGTCGGAGGCACACAACCTGGCGGTGCGGTCCGCGGGCGACCACCTCGGCGAACAGTGCTCGGCAGTGCGCGGCCACGGCGTCGTGGGCGTGCGCGTGGAGGTGGACGTGCAGCGTCACCACGTCGACGTCGAGCTCACCGGGACCGCGGTCCGACCGGTGAAAGGCAAGGACGCCGCCAACGTCTTCGTGTCGGACCTCTCGGCACGTGACTTCACCTTGCTGCACAACGCCGGCTGGGGCCCGATCGGGCTGGCCTTCGGGGCGAGCTTCGTCTACGCCCCCCGGCGTTCGGTGGGGACCACCATGCGCCAGTCTTCCCAGAACGTCGAGCTGACCAATTTCACCGAAGCCATGTACTCGGCGCGCGAGGCGGGCATGGAGCACATGCAGCGCTCGGCGCTCGACATGGGCGCGCACGGCATCGTGGCCGTCCGGGTCGCCGACGGCCCGATGTGGTTCGCGCACCACGCCATCGGGTTCACGGCGTGGGGGACCGCCGTGCGCCTCGAGGCCGAGTCCCACCAGTACCTGCGCCCCCAGATGGTGCTGCCCCTCGACGACGCCACCGTCGAGTTCGAGGCACAGTCGCTCAGATAAGGGGAGGCGGTGGAGCGCTGTGGGGAGTGCGGGTTCGAGTACGACCTCGGTGCCGCGCCGAAGGCCGGTGCGGCGATCGTCGAGGGCGCCTCGCAATGGGCCGTGGTCCTGAGCGACGACACCACGAGCCTGCGCCACAGACCGCGGCCCGACACCTGGTCGCCACTGGAATACGGATGCCACGTGAGAGACGTCCTCCTGGTCCAGCGCGAGCGGGTGTTGGCCGCCCGGCGCACCGACCGCCCGTCGTTCGACCCCATGGGCCGCGACGAGCGCGTCGAGCACGACGGCTACGCGCACCAGCACCCCGACGCCGTGGCCCGGCAGCTCTCCGACGCGGCGGGCATGCTCGCCAACGTCCTGCACCGCCTCGGCGCCCGGGACTGGGCACGGTGCGTCACCTACAACTACCCGCAGCGCCTCGAGCGGTCGCTGCGCTGGGTGGCGCTCCACACCGTGCACGAGGTGCGCCACCACCTCGCCGATGTGCGCCGCCAGCTCGCCCCGGGCTCCCATGGCTCGTGACGCCCCCGCCGCCGCCCGCGGCCCGGGGCCGGCGGGTCGTCCCCGCACGCTGTCGGGGGCGGCGCGCGTGGTGGCGGCCCGTGACCCGGTCGTGGCCGGGCTCGTCGACGCCTTCGGCCTCCCCCGGCTGAGCCGGCCCGTCCGCACCCACTTCGCGGCCCTGGTGGAGTCGATCGTCTACCAACAGCTGGCCGGGGCCGCCGCGTCCACGATCCACCGGCGTCTCACCGAGGCCCTGGGGGGGGAGGTCACCCCCGAGACGATGCTGGCCCTGGCCCCCGAGCAGCTGCGAGCGGCGGGGATGTCGGGGAACAAAGCGGCGTCGGTGTGCGACCTGGCGGTGAAGGTCCTCGACGGCACGGTGGTCCTCGACCCCCGTGGCCTGGCGCGCGAGGGGGACGAGGAGGTGATCGAGCGGCTGACGACGGTGCGGGGGATCGGGCGCTGGACGGCGGAGATGTTCCTGTTGTTCCAGCTGCGGCGTCTCGACGTGTGGCCGACGGGGGATCTGGGGGTGCGGCGCGGCTACGGCGTGGCCTGGGCGCTCCCCATGCCGAGCGCCCGCGAGCTGCAGCCGCTCGGCGACGGCTTCCGGCCCTATCGTTCGGTGGTGGCCTGGTACTGCTGGCGAGCGGCCGAGCAGCCCGGCGAGGCCCCGAGCCCGGTGACGCGCTGAGCCCACCGGGCCCGATCCGTGCACCACGACCGGGACAGCCGCCGACGGCGGCACGAACACGGGACGGAGGGAACCCCTTGACCGAAACCGACTGGTGGCGCTCCTCGGTCCTCTACCAGGTGTACGTGCGGTCGTTCGCCGACAGCGACGGCGACGGGGTGGGGGACCTGCAGGGGCTGCTGGGCCGCCTGGACCACCTCGCCTGGCTGGGTGTCGACGCGCTGTGGCTGAGCCCGGTCATGCCCTCGCCCAACGCGGATTGGGGATACGACGTGGCGGACTACTGCGCCGTGCTCCCCGAGTACGGCACCATGGACGACCTCGACGAGCTGATCGCGGCGGCGGGACGTGCCGGCCTGCGGGTGCTGCTCGACCTCGTCCCCAACCACACCAGCGATCGCCACCGGTGGTTCGTGGACTCGCGCTCGGCTGCCGACTCGAGGCACCGCGACTGGTACGTGTGGGCCGACCCCAAGCCCGACGGCTCGGCGCCCAACAACTGGGTGGGCTCCTTCGGCGGCCCGGCGTGGACCCTGGACCCGGCCACCGAGCAGTACTACCTGCACAATTTCCTGCCCGAGCAGCCCGACCTCAACTGGTGGTGCGACGAGGTCCGCGACGCCTTCGACGACATCGTGCGCTTCTGGTGGGACCGGGGCGTGGCCGGCTTCCGCATCGACGTGTGCAACATGATGGTCAAGGACGCGGCGTTGCGCGACAACCCGCCTGCCACCGAGGACGACCCCTTCATCATGCAGATGTTCGG
>Ga0310038_10002653_pt1 | contig 13062 bp, 8 predicted proteins | sample Sb_taG_6_FD_200461 | JGI IMG/M metagenome (GOLD analysis project Ga0310038, IMG submission 200461) | Peat soil microbial communities from Weissenstadt, Germany - Sb_50d_4_PS metaG (v2) (version 2) | ecosystem: Environmental > Terrestrial > Soil > Wetlands > Peat | place: Germany: Weissenstadt... | reverse complement strand
CTTGCCGATGGCCAGGTCGGCCTTGCGCCAGAAGAGGCGCGTCATGGTGATTGCCGGCGCGTTTTTGATAGCACAAGCGCAGGTTTTCACGAGCGCCTCGTTGTCGAACTGGACACGGTAGGTCGTCTTGTGCTTCACCCGGTCCCAGAGCGCCTTGAAATCTTCGCTGTGCAAGACGGCCTGGCGCGTCTTGATCGGCTTTCTCTCGTCGGCGTTCTTGATCTCCAGCTTTCCCGCCAGTTTGCGAAGGACGTCGGTCACTTGAGGAAGATGCGCGGCCAGGGCCTCCGGCAAGGCCAGCGTGCCCTCCTTGAGCGCCCGTCTCAGGCTGTCTTTCACCTTGCCCTGTCCGTCCACCAAGCCCGTCTGATGAAGATGAGTCCAGATGGCCTCGGACCGCTCCAATCCCAGCGCCACGATGCGACCCGACGGGTCGGCAACCGGTATGGAGGCAAAGTGGTGCTTCTCGACGATGCCGAAACGAATGCCACCCTCGAACTCGATCTCCTTTTGCAAACTATCGGCAAATTGCTCATAGCTCTCCGTGGCGATCACGGTCAGTGTGTTCACGTCGAACCCGCGTAATCGCCTGCCATCCTGATCCACACAAAGGCGCAGCCCACGCCCGATGGTCTGACGCCGCTCGCGCTCCGTTCCCATCTCGCGCAGGGCGCAGATCTGGAAGACGTTCGGGTTGTCCCATCCCTCGCGCAGCGCCGAGTGGGAAAAGATGAACTTCAGCTTGGTCTCGAAGCCGAGCAGCTTCTCCTTCTCCTTCATGATCAGGTTGTAGGCACGCTCGGCATTGTCTCGGTTGCCCTGGTTGGTCTCGGCGGTGTCTGACCAGGCGCCTTTCTTATCGATCGAGAAGTAGCCGTTGTGCACCTCGGCCGCTTCGGAGCGGACATCGACCTTTTTGAACAAGCTCTGGTAGTCCGGATGCCCGGCCAGGCGCCGATATTCTTCCTCGAAGATCTCCGCGTACCGGCCCTTCTGGGGATTCCCTTCCTCGTCGTACTTGCGGTAACGCTTGACGCTGTCAATGAAGAACAGGCTGAGCACCTTGATGCCCAGGGGAGCCAGGCGCAGCTCCTTGTCCAGGTGTTCCTTGATCGTCCGGCGGATCATCTGGCGCTTCATCGCCTCGTCATCCACACCGCCCATCGACTCCCCCACGCGCAGCCAGCGCTCGCCACCGGGCACTTTCACTTCAATGAGCTCTTTGCCCTTGCCGCATTGGATCTCGCCGATCGAGCAATTCCCATAGACGGCACGTCCGGTGATTTGCTGAAGGTCGTCGCCATCCTGCACGGTCTTCTCTTCGCGGCTCACACGGTTGCCGCGCTGGACATCGAGCTCGGCCTTCGCCGTGATGCTGCCACGCCTGTTGGCGGCCGAAACGAGCCGCACATACGGCTTGTTGTGATCGCCTTCCACGCCGGCCGCGGCGACTTCGATCTGCTTGACGAGCTTCCGCTCGTAGGCGTCCACGGCGTCGAGGCGGAAGACCATGTGGTGCTTCTCGGCGTGGGTGGCCGAGTAGCGCAGGGTGCAGAGGGGGCTCATCATGCCCAGGGCTTCCTTGCCGCGCCCTTCCAGGCCGCCGTCGACGCTCTGGGGCTCGTCCACGATCACGATCGGGCGGGTGGCCCGGATCAGGTCGATGGGCTTTTCACCGCCGGTCTTCTCGCTGTCCTTGTAAAGGTTGTTGACGTCCTTCTTGTTGATCGCGCCGACGGTCACGACCATGATCTGGATGTTCGGGCTGGTGGCGAAGTTGCGCACCTGGCCGAGCTTGCCGGAGTCGTAGAGGAAATACTCGTACGGGACGTTCGCGTAGAGGCCGCGGAAATGGACTTCCGTGATCTGGAGAGTCTTGTAGACACCCTCCTTGATGGCCACGGACGGCACGACGATCACGAACTTGGTGAAGCCGAAACGGCGATTCAGCTCGAAGATCGAGCGCAGGTAGACGTAGGTCTTGCCCGTGCCGGTCTCCATCTCCACGGTAAAGTCGCCGGTGGCCAACGACTCGGTGGGCTTCAGCCCGTTGCGAAGCTGCACCTCGTTGAGGTTGCCGAGGATCTGATCGTCGAGCAACGACAGCCGGTTGCCGATACCCAGGTCGTTCGCAAGTCCGGCAAGGGCCGCCTGGCCGCCGCCGAAACTCTGGGTGACGGTGAACTCGGTGCGACAGATCTCCTGGCCCCGGAAGAGGTCGCAGACCGCTTCGATCGCGGCGAGCTGATAGTCGAGATTCGCTTCAAAATGGAATTTCATGGTGCATCCTCTATCCCGAGGAATCCGGCTTTTCGGGTGGCGGCTTTCTTTTCCTGGCCGGCAGTTTCTTCGCAGTGTCGGATTTCCTCTTCGGTCAGGTAGTTCTTGGCGACGGTCACGTCTTGCTTGCGGACCGTCTGGCCCTTCCATGTGGTCAGCCCCATGTTCGGCAGCGTGTGATCGGCGCGACGGGCGATCAACTCGGCGGCAGTGTGGCCGGTCGCGGCAAAGTGCAGCTTGTTCTGGATGATCTTGAAAAACTCGACCGTGCTTTTCTGGGCGGCATCATAGTCGGCCGCGAGGGCAAAGATTTCCTTGACGCGCATATACATCCGGCGCTCGCTGGCGCGAATGTCGCGAATTCGCTCCAGCAACTCGTCGAAATAATCGGGCACGCCGGACCCTTCGACGGGCGGGTTCCTGAGCCGCTCGTCGTCCATCGTGAAGCCCTTGACCAGATACTCCTTCAATCGCTCCGTGGCCCAGCGGCGAAACTGCGTCCCACGTGGCGAGCGCACCCGGTAGCCGACGGCCAAGATAGCATCCAGGCTGTAATGCTCGATCAATCGGCCAACCTCGCGGTTTCCCTCGCGGCGAACTATCCGGAATTTCCGGATAGTTGCCTCCGGGTCCAGTTCACCTTCCTCGTAGATGTTCTGGAGATGCTCGTTAATTGTGCGGACGTCCTTCTCAAACAACTCAGCGAGCAGGGCCTGGGAGAGCCAAAGCGTTTCATTCTGAAAGCGGCACTCGAAACGGGTCCGCCCATCCTCGGTCTGGTAAAGAAGGATTTCACCGTTCGGCGGTAAGGGGGGAGGAGTCATGATGTTTCACGCTGAAATGGTTGCTTGAATTGGGAAATGCCACCGAGAGCCCGGGGGCTCTGCAATCGAGGGGACTATGCACCTCGCCATGGCTACAGGCTCCTCACGTTCTCCAGCCCGTACTGGCGGAGGATCGCCGTGAGGTTCGACTTGGCCACGTCGTCGGCAAAGGCGCTGTCGCGGAAGACGACCTGGGTCTCGCCGGCCGGCGCCAGCTCCTTCCGCCAGGACACGATGCCGTGTGCCAGGGGCTCCACTTCCTCGCGGCTGATCTTCGGTGCCAGGCAGACCATCAGGCTGCCCACGCCGATACTGTGCACGGCCTTGCACGCAATCGTTTTCCGCTCGATGGGCACGGTGAGTTCGAGACCCAGCTTGAGCAGAAGCTCGAACAGGATGTCCTGCTCTGATCGATCGGGCTTCAGGTGCTCGATGGAATCGAGCAGGGTTCCTGTGAGATCGTCACGATCAGGGTCCCACACGCGGATGTTGGTGGAGTCCAGCTTGAAGACGCGGAAGCCGATGTCACCTGAAAACATCGGGTGTTCGTTGCGAATGTTCGCGCCGGCTTTACGAATGCGTTGCTTGGTAATTTCTGCGATTGTGGTGAGTGAGCCGTTTTCCGAGTTTGGGAGAGGCTCCGGCAATTGCACCAAGATGCAACGACGATTGCCCCCATCTGCCGCATTCTGAGACAGCACGCCGTGCAAGGTTGAGCCCGAACCAGCGAAAAAGTCCAACACCAAGGAAGAGTCATCGTGCTTGGTCCCGAGTTGGAGCATGCGGTGAATCAGTCGAGTTGGCTTTGGGGTCTCGAAAACGGCATCCGAATTCGGGAAGTTAACGGTGCTAATAAGCTCTTTCTTTGCTTCCTGGGTATGGCCGACTTCGTCGTATGACCAAAGCGTTTGGGGCACACGTCCGGATTGAACCTCAGACTGGAAGCGTTTGAGCCGAGGCATGTTGTTGCCATCGGCGCCCCACCAGATGCGGTTGTCACGGTCAAGATCGTCAAACTTTACTTTCGAAACCGCCCAGTATCGACCGGGTGGAGGACCCTCGATCACTCGACCCGACGGGCGCCTCACTGCATAGGTGCCCTCGCCGTAATAGTTCCTCGCTGATAAATCACCGGAAGTCCAGGGGCCGCGTGGGTCATTGTCGGGATTAGAATACCTTGCCTCCATTTCCTCGGTCCGCGGCAGTAAATTCGGGGACCAGGTGTCAGAGCTACGTGCATAAACGATTAGGTAGTCGTGGTCCTCCGAGAATTGTCGTGCAGAGTTTTTTGGCGAAAACACTTTCTGCCAAATTACAGCAGCGACGAAATTTTCCTCCCCGAAAACCTCATCCATCACCAGACGCAGGTTGTGAATCTCGTGATCTGCTATACTCACGAAAACTACGCCGTCCTCGTGGAGTAAATTCCGGGATAACTTCAGCCGCGGGTACATCATATTCAGCCAGTCCGTATGAAACCGCCCGGAAGCCTCCGTGTTGGAACTGAGTTTGCGTCCCTCCCCATCCACCTGGCCCGTGAGTTCGAGGTAATTCTTGATGTTGTCCTGAAAGTTGTCTGGATAGACGAAGTCCTTGCCGGTGTTATACGGCGGATCGATGTAGATCAGCTTGACCTTGCCGGCGTAGCTCTTTTGCAAGAGCTTGAGCACTTCGAGATTGTCGCCTTCGATCATGAGGTTCTGGGTGGTCTCCCAATCGACGCTCTCCTCCGGGCAGGGGCGAAGCGTGCCGGTGGAGGGCGTCAGGGCGATCTGGCGGGCGCGGCGCTTGCCGTGCCAGTTGAGGCCGTACTTCTCCTCACGCTCATCGACCGTACCGCCGAGAAGCCCCTTGAGTACCTCGAAATCGAGCTTGCCCTCGGTGAAGGCTTCGGGAAACAGCGACTTGAGCTGCTCGATGTTCGCGGCGACAACATCGGCGCTCTTCGACTCGGGATCGTGGAGGGTGATTGTTTTCATGAGAATCAGTGCCTAGAGATTTTTCGCGGCCATGGCAAGCTCGCCTTCGAGGCGACGAATTGCGAGGTTCAGTTCCACGCGACGGTTGATCTGCGTCTCTTTTTCAGCCCGCGCTCGAAGGCTCGTGATTTCCCTCTGAATCCAGTCATATTCGACCAGTGCGTTTCGGCGGTCGGCGGCGACCTCCGAGGTTTGAGCCAGGACGAACCGGCCAGTCAAACGAGCGGCTTGCAGCGCCTCCACACGTTCGACCCAGCCCTGGTAGACTGCGCACAAGTGTACCCTAGGCTGGACTGCCAGGGGAAGACTATCGAGGAATCGCCTATCGGGGTGGTCAGTTATGATCGTCGGTTGCGTGCTGATCGGCGGCGACGCGATCACAGCACCGTCCAGGACGGTCGCACCGACTTCATTCTGGGAAAAACGCTTGTGGGCGAGCGAGAGGCTGACCTCACCGCCTTGCGAGGTCACGAGCACGACGGGATACGGAATGGCACGGTGGATCAGCTCGGTGAGGCGAGGCCCCTTGGCCGTGGGGCGCAACGCCACGGTGAGCACCGCGATTTCCAGGTACTCACGAGCCTGATCCCGGTATTCGGCAACGCCAATGTTGCTGGGCTTGAGGGCGGCAAGCCAGAGTATCTCGTCGATCCCTTCCAGGATCTGCCGCCTGTCGGCGGCGGTGGGATCACTTTGCTCCACGAGCATCTTCTTCGGCACGCGCTCGTCGACGCGGGCCTCGGTGGGCAGTGCCAGGGCAGTGATGATCGCTCTTGCGCTCATCCCGCCTCCGCCTCGGGGAGAACCACCAGGAATGCCACGACCTCGAAATCGTTGATCCCCTGAAACTCACCTTTTTTCGCGTGCGTGCCTCCCGGCGTGAAGAGGCTGGCGACGGCGCGTTCCTGCTTCTTACCCAGAATGGACGCGATGGCGGCCCCGAGCCGCTTCTGGGTCTCGGCCATGTTCTCGCCGTCTCGGGTGGCCCGGTCGAAGCGGTCGCAGGCCTCAGCGTCGGGCAGGTCCCGGCCGCTGCAAAGCTTTTTCAGGCGGTCGAGAACCTGTTTGACCTGGGTGAACGAGAGCAAGACGCCGCCGTCTTCACCAACATGAACCAGGTAGTGCGGGGCCAGTGGGTATCCCGGCTCGACGGCTGTGCGCGCCGATTCGCCTTCAGCTCGGAGACAGAAGATCACGCCCGGTGGAATCGCCGTCTCGCCCGCGCCGGTCGTGGTGGTGACGGCGAAGGTGCCCAAGGGCAGGTTCTTGAGCCGCTCTGCGTGGTCTTTGAGGAAACCGGCCAGGTCGATCCGGAAATCGTTGAGGGTGAGATCGGCGATGGAGACGCCGCTGGACAGGTCTTCAAGGTCAATGACCGCGTCCTGGAGCTTGAGGAGCTGCTTGCGGCGGTACTCCAGGTCGTTCATCTGGTTGCCCGACTGCTGCTCGATGATGTTTTCCTCGCCTGTGGCCGAGATGTCGAGGAGGACCATGCGACCGCTGACGCGCTGCTCGAGGTTGATGTATTCTTCGAGCTCGATGTTCGGCCAGAAGTTGACGAGCTGGATTTGCACGTTGGGTGAGCCGATGCGGTCGATCCGGCCGAACCGCTGGATGATGCGGACGGGGTTCCAGTGGATGTCGTAATTGACCAGGTAGTCGCAGTCTTGCAGGTTCTGGCCTTCGGAGATGCAATCCGTGGCGATGAGCAGGTCGAGCTCGCCTTCGGCGGCCAGGTCCTCCGGGCGTTCCTTGGAGCGAGGCGAGAACGCGGTAAGGATACTCACCAGGTCGCGACGAAGGTCGGGGAGAGTCGTCTGGTTCCTGCCGGCTCCGGTCACGAGCGCCGCGTGAAGCTTCAAGTGCTCGAGAGCCCACGGGGCAAGCTGCTTGTAGAGATACTGAGCGGTATCGGCAAAGGCCGTGAAGACGATGACCTTACGATTGCCCGGGTTCAGAGGGGCGCGGACCTTGTTGTCGATGAGCTGACGAAGCGCCTCCAGCTTGGCGTCGCGGCCCGCGTCAACTTGACGAGCCGCCGAGCAGAGTGTGGCCAGACGATTCCGGTCCTCGATCAGGTCCTGGCGCCATCGGACGAGGTCGACGTCGCGCAACAGCACCTTGACTTTTGTACCAACGAGCAAACTTTCGAAGGCCGGATCATCGACGTCGATGTCCTCGATGTCGATCTGTTCGACGGCCTCGACATGAGATTCGACCTTTCTCAGAATCGCCTCGACGTCGGCAAGCTGGCGTTCGAGTGTCAGCGCGAAGGAGGGAACCGCGCTCTCCATTCGCTTCAGGACGTTGACGCGTAAAAGGTGAACGAGGCTTTCCTCGCGGTCGGCTTGCCGGAAGAAGCCTTCTCCGCCGCGGATCCGGGTGCTGTATTTCTGGTCATAGGCAGCCTGCTTGTGCGGGAGCACATAACGCAGCAGGGCATAGGGGCTCAGGTTCAGCCGGCGAATCTCGGTGTTGATCTCGCGAATCGAGCGGAACTCGCCGGAGCGGTCCACGTCGGACTTGATGTTGATGGGCTTGAGCCGCTCGGGGAATCGCCCGGTTTCCGCCGTGCCGTAGTACTTCTCGATGTGCTTCCGGGAGCGGGCGATCGTGAGCAGGTCGAGCAGTTTGAAGTAGTCGAAGCCGAGCATGTCCATCAATTGGGCCGGCGTCCGCTCCTCCTCCTCTTTTCCAAGCCAACGGTTGAACTGGATCTGTGCCTGGCGAACGGTGAATTCGATGCTGGGGATCCCGTGGTCGGCGAGCGCCGTCTCGTCGCCCTCGGTGACGAAAGCGATCTGGTTTTTCAGGTCGGCGAGCCGGTTGTTCACCGGCGTGGCCGAGAGCATCAGCACGCGGGTTCTCACCCCTTGCTGGATGATCCGCCGCATAAGGCGATCGTACCGCGTCTCGCCGTCTTTCCGCGGCGTCTTCTTGTTCCGGAAGTTATGCGATTCGTCGATGACGACAAGATCGTAGTTACCCAAGTTGACGTGCGCGAGGTCGATATCGCCGGAGATTCCTCCATCACGCGAGAGATCCGTATGGTTGAGCACGTCGTAGTTGAAGCGATCCGCCGCGAGGATATTCCGACGGTCGTTGGACCTGTACAGGGTCCAGTTGTCCCGGAGTCGCTTCGGGCAGAGGACGAGAACGCGGTCATTCCGCAGCTCGTAGTACTTGATGATGGCAAGAGCCTCGAAGGTTTTTCCGAGGCCCACGCTATCCGCGATGATGCATCCTCCATGGCGCTCCAGCTTGTCGATGGCTCCGACGGCCCCGTCCCGCTGGAACTTGAAGAGCTTCCTCCAGACGATGGTGTTCCGGATGCCTGTTGCCGACTTGACGATCTTGTCCTCGTCGAGCTCGTCCCCGAGATTCTTGAAGAGGTGAAAGAGCGTCGAGTAGTAGATAAGTGAGGGCTCTTTGTGCTCGAACAACTGAGCAAGACGAGCAAGGAGCGACCGCTTCGCCTCGGGCGAAGCCGGCAGGCCATTCCACAGGGCGGTGAACCAAGAGCCGAGAAGTGAGCATTCCTCGGGACTCTCGGAAGACTGAATCAGGCTGAACTGATTCCCTGGCGTGATTCCAAGGCCTTCCGTTGTGAAGGCGCAGTTGCCGTTGATGACCCGGGTGAGTGAGGAATCGAGACGCCCCGCGATCAGGGTGGACTGGGGCATGATCCCGGGAAGACTGCGAACCTCGGCGAGCGTTTCGACCCACTGATGGCATTGCCTGGCCAGCCAGCGAGCCTGGAGGCGATTTCTGAACGGACGGTCGGATGATGAGCCGAGCAGGGACAGATCGCCCGGCTTGTCATCAGGAAGAACGATGCGGCACTTCGCAATCTTGCCAAGAAGCTCTCGCAACTCGCCATACGCGAATGCCGAGAATGCTGGGGACGCCACATCGAGAGTTGATAGAGCGGCGAGCGAGCTTCGCAGAGCGTCGACCACTCGGTCGTCACCGCTGTTCTTGATAAGCTTCATGCTGAGATCCGCTCTATTTCATCGAGCGATGCTCGGTCTTCAGTCCGGTCGTGCAGCTCCCTCGTTCGCGACCCCTTGGGCTCCGCGATGAATCGGGCCTTTTCAGGCATCCCACCGTTTTCGTGGAATTCATTATGTGCCCCGAAACGGCTTGTGTCGATCGGTTCGTGAATCTTCCGCACCCATCTACCTGGGGGGAAACGGCAAAATGCCCGGGTCTGAGATGGCTCAATCACCCGTTGACGTGGCAGAAAGGTTTGGCCAGGCACTCAAAATTGGGAAAGACCAGGGATCTGAGGTAGCTGTCAACGTCTTGGGGACGCCATTAAAAGAGCAAGTTGGCATCCCAGGCCCCCTATTTATCCCGGACCAAGGTGCGCGGCCATTTCTATTCGCCCTCATCGCCTTCTGAAGCAGTGGCGATCTGACGCTGGAGTTCTCCAACGACTTCGGATGAAACCGAGGCGACTCTTCTTGCCATCAATCAATCTCCGCTCCTGATGATTCAGGTTTCAGGTCTTTTGATTTTGCAGTTCGGTATCTGAGCATTTCAAACCTTGACCAAGGTGCCAGCGCACGAACGCACGGTAAGGCAGGCCGGGCACGTGCAATCGGCCTTGTTGGCCAGCAGGTGCCGCAACCCTTCCATCACCTGGCCGTCTGACTGGAACCGGTTCAGCACGACGTTCAGGTAACTGCTGTCCGCCGCGTGGAAATACCGGAACACGGCATAGGCCACGTGGTCGGCAATCTGCACACATCGAGTCGTGTGCGACTTCACGAAATGCGGGCCATCGACGATGTAGCGTCCGTTGTCCGTGGTCGGTCCGTTCCGACGGAACTCGCGCGCGATTCGCCGTAACGACGTCTCATGGGTGCTCTCGTCGAGGAAGATGATGCCTTTCTCGTCGACACCTGTGGCCTGATGCCTTGCCTTCAGAAACCGGTCGAACCATCCGCACAGCTCGGTGAAGGCAAGCTCCATCGGGTCCTGGCCGGCGAAAGAATCCTTGTGCACGGCGCAGCCCAAGGCGCACGCCGGGGAGGCGGCCGCATTGAAGATCCCGAGCACTTCCTTCAAAACCTCGATCCTCTCCTCCTTCCGCTTAAGCGAATCCCACGGTTTCTGCTTGCCCGTGAATATTACCGAGCCATGGAACTCGACCGAATCCGGATCAGCGGCGTCATATTTGAGCGCGAGCCGCTCCATCGCGTGCGTCAGGTCGTTAACCTGGTGCTCCGACACACACACTCCACCCAGCACAAGGTATTGCTCGTCGGCATTCTTGGTTGACCCGGAATCGTCGAGATAAAGGAGGAACATTGAAGGTTTCCCGGAACTCTTTGGCGTTAAACAGCTTAGCTACCCGGAACGACAGGACTTAGTAGATTCCCTAAGGAGGATAAGACTTTACGCGGATTTCAATTTGACAAGGTACCCCTGCGGTGTATAATTTCGATGTGGTTGGGAGGGCTGAATCTCTCGGTTCGCTGGCGACACATCGCCACCCGGCTGCATGCATCGGAAGATTCAAAACAGGCCGGCGGCGACTCCCAAAGGGTCGTCGCCGGTTTGCATTTCCGGTTATCCCCCCTCGGCCACCGCACCTCCAGCCGGCGCATAATGCTCGTGCTCCACTCCTAAGAAAAAGAACTCCCGCGCCTTGCCCGTGTGGTATTTCCCATCGACCACCTTCAACATCCCCGCCTCGACCAGCCGCAGCACCGCCCCCGAGACAACTACCTTTCGCTGGCTGAACATCTCTCGCAGTTGGTCGATCGGCAACAGGATTGGCTTCTCCTTTTGTAGCCGCTGAAGCTGAAGCGCGATGGCCGCGATTTCCGTGACAAGGCGGGAATGCGCCAGTTCCCCGCCCAGCAGACGGATCGGCTCAAGACGAGCCCGGAAACGGGCCAGATCCAGCGCCGTCCATCCAAAGGGCAGGCGAGCCCGGCCCTTCGTCGCCAACAAGGCCGACTCGAAATCGTCCGGGTCATAGACTCGAAGGCGGCAAATCTCAGCTTTGACCTGGCGGCTCAGCCTGGTATCGAATCCCTGGGGACCCCATTCCTCGGTGCACCGCCACGCGATGCGGTGGAAGTTGAGAGCGTCCGACGAAATGCCGAACTCGTCGCGCCCGACAGGATCTTCGATTCCCTTAATCTCCACCTGGCGGTCGGACGCCGCAATCACGGCGGCCGCAAGATCCGCCGGTGTCTGGGCCATCAGGTTGGGGAGCAAGGCAATCTGCCGCATCGAAACTGGCTCCCAGAGCGGAGAATGGCTACACAGTCACGTTAATGAGAATCGTAACCGTGGGAGGGGCGGAAGGCAAGGACTGCGCCGCAGAATTTTCGCTGACGGGACTCCTCGAGCATCCTGAAGCGGCATGTAGGGCGTGGGAAATCGTGAAGGCTCTATAGCATCGTGGTGCATCCTGTAGCCGCTGGAAAATCCTCAGTGATCCTGTAGTTCCCAAGGTTGAACGATGTCGCTGCCGCGACGAGTCTATTCGCCAGCGGACTAGATAATCTTCTGGCGCCCGATGTGAATTGTTCCATCACCTTCGCGTATCGTTTCCAGATCTTGGCTTTTGTCTTCGGATAGTCGGGAAGTATGGACTCACCATTGGAGGGACATGCATTGAATGAGGCTGTGGATTTGTTGTACAATATACCAGCTGTACAGAATCGACGCAGCAGATGAAGGACGGGATTCCGAACTTCCTGATCGACGGCGAGGATGCGGTGCCGAGGCGGTAGGTGCATCGATTTCTGATTGTTGCGAGAATTGATCTCACCGGCTACTCTCAGACGGCGCCAGCCGCTATCGAAAGGACCGTCAATGCTAACCGAGCGGGATCACGGCGAATTTCTGACGCACCTTTGTCGGCATCTCGTAAGCTTGGCCTGTGTCCATGAGCCGGCGACGCCGAACGACAAACTGGGTCCAAACAAGTTCTTCACAAGCGGCTTTGTGATGGAAATCGGCCCTCGTTGGTTCTACGTTACGGCCGGCCATGTGTTTCAAGACATAAACGCGCTGATCGGCACGCATCCCAACCGCCGCTACCGCTTCATGCTGGCCGATTGCTTCGGGCCTGAAGTTGTATCCGACGTCCCGATTCCATTCGATTATAAACATGCGATCAAGCACCACTTGTATGATACGCAAAGCGGCTATGACTTCGGAACCATGGCGCTCGACGAAAACGTGAAACGGCTCCTCTCGGCCAACGGCGTCATTCCGCTGAACGAGAACAACTGGCTGCATCAGGATGGCGTTGAGTTTTTCCATTATAGCATGGTTGGATTTCCCAGTCAGGCCATGATCCTTGACCATCCAACCCATGCGGGGGTGAAGCCTTTTTATGTCTCCCTTGAGCGACTACAAAACCCGCCCGCCCCGATGAGCCATCACACCGTACCAATGTTCTATGCAAGGATTCCCAATCCGCCTGCCGGGTTGGATATCAGAGGCATGAGCGGTTGCCCTATCTTTGGCTTTACGCACGATGGACAGGGAGGCGCCTCGTATTACTTTCTCGCCATCCAGAGCAGTTGGCTGCCGGAGTCCAAAATCATCTGCGCTTGCCAGATGCCGTTTCTTGGCGGGATAGTGAAAACCGCACTCGATGGACTCACCGAGGAACGGGTGGATAGTTAGGGCCAGATGGCCTTCACAGCCGAAGGTTGCTATCCCCGCACCAATCCCATGATCTTTTCCCTGACATGCGGCGTCAGCAGGTGCCAGTTCCCGACCAGCTCGCGAAGCGACACACAGTCCCGACATATTCCCTGCGCGTCCCCGGACTCCATGAAAGGTTTGGCCAGGCACCCAAGATCGGGAAAGACCAGGGATCTGAGGTATCTGTCGACGTCTTGGCTGGACTTTAACAGTACAAACACAAGTCCTTGTAGGGACATGACTTACGTTGTTTTTCCTGATCGACGTAAGTCGCTTGCAACAAAGAACTTACGGCGCCT
>Ga0310038_10002651_pt1 | contig 13066 bp, 10 predicted proteins | sample Sb_taG_6_FD_200461 | JGI IMG/M metagenome (GOLD analysis project Ga0310038, IMG submission 200461) | Peat soil microbial communities from Weissenstadt, Germany - Sb_50d_4_PS metaG (v2) (version 2) | ecosystem: Environmental > Terrestrial > Soil > Wetlands > Peat | place: Germany: Weissenstadt... | reverse complement strand
CGGCCCTCGCGCCTCCGCCGTCGTCCGGCCCCGAGGCCAGGATCACGAGCTTGCCCTGCTCGGCGGGCTGCTTGGTGCCGAGCACTGGAGCATCGATTAAGGTGACCCCGTGCGCACCGGCGATCTCGGCGCAACGCTCGGTCCCGACCTCGCCGATCGTGCTCATCTGGAGCCAGGCGGCGCCGTCGCGGACGCTCGGAAGCGCGTGCTGCACCGCGTCGATCACGGCGTCGGCATCGGACAGCATCGTGAGGAGCACGTCGGCGCCGTCGGCGGCCTGCGCCGGGGATTCGAGCACCCGCACGCCGTCTTCCTCGAGCGGACGGGCCTTTTCGCCGGTCCGATTCCAGGCGCGCACCTCGAATCCGGCGCGGGCGAGGTTGCGAGCCATCGGCAGGCCCATCGTGCTGCCTGCGCCGAGCACTGTTATGTGTTTTTCAGTGGCCATGAGCAGCCCGTTATACCCATTGCCCGGCGCCGGTACGCGGACGGCCTACTAGTCTCACCCCGGTCCGAGATGACCCAAACCGCTCTCCCTCCCGGCCCGCGGATGCCGCGGGCGCTGCAGACCGCGATCTGGTTCAGGCGTGCCCAGTGGATGATGGCGGAATGCCGCAAGCGTTTCGGCGAGACGTTCAGGCTGACCATCGCCCACGAGGGGACGTGGGTAATGCTCTCGAACCCCGAGGACGTCAAGGCGGTGTTCACCGGCGATCCCCGCCTGCTGCACGCCGGGGAGGCGAACCGGATCCTGCTCCCGATCCTCGGTGAGCATTCACTGCTGCTGCTCGACGGATCCGAGCACATGGCGCAGCGCAAGCTGATGCTTCCACCGTTCCACGGCGCGCGGATGCAGAGCTACGGCACGCTGATGGCGGACATCGCCCGTGCGGAGATCGTGCGCTGGCCGAGCGGGACGCCGATCCGCGTCCGCCCGCGCATGCAGGCGCTCACGCTCGAGATCATCCTCCGCGCGGTGTTTGGGCTCGCCGACGGGGAGCGGCTCGCCACATTGCGGGTCGAGCTCCGGCGCGTGCTCGACCACCTGACCAATCCGCGCTGGGTGGCGTTCCTGATCGCCCTAGGGCCCGAGCGCATCCCGCGCTTTCCGCCGTTCGCGCGAGAGATCGCACGCGTCGATCGGCTGATCTACGCCGTGATCGCGGCGCGACGGGCCGATCGGGGCACCGAGGAGCGGGACGACGTCCTGTCGATGCTGCTGTCGGCAGCGCACGAGGACGGCTCGCCGATGACCGATCGTGAGCTGCGCGACGAGCTGCTGACGCTGTTGGTGGCCGGCCACGAGACGACCGCAACCGCGCTCGCGTGGGCCGTCGAGCGACTCGCGCGCCACCCCGACAAGCTGCAGCGGCTCTCACGCGAGGTTCGCGACGGCGAGGAGGAGTACCTGCGGGCGGTCGTGTACGAGACGCTGCGCCTGCGACCGGTGATCTCGCTCGTCAACCGCACGCTGAAGACGCCGATGGAGTTCGGCGGATACGAGCTCCCCGCCGGCGTCAAGGTCGTCCCGTCGATCTACCTGGTCCACCGCCGGCCGGACGTTTATCCCGAGCCCGAGCGATTCCTGCCGGAGCGATTCCTGTCGAGGCCGCCGGGGACCTACACCTGGATCCCGTTCGGCGGCGGGATCCGTCGCTGCCTGGGCGGGGCCTTCGCGCAGTTCGAGATGGAGGTCGTGCTGCGCGAGCTGGCCGCCCGGACGGCGATCGATCCAGCCCGCGCCAGACCGGAACGCGTCTACCGGCGCGCGATCACCGAGACCCCGAGGCACGACGCCGAGGTGATTCTGTCGCGTTAGCGCCAAACGACACCCGGCGACAGCCTTGGGGACTGCCGCCGAGTTAGGGAGGAGAGGAGAGGAGAGGAGAGGAGAGGAGAGGAGAGGAGAGGCAAGTGCGGCCCAGGCCGCTTCTCGTCAAGCGATTTGGCCACACCGGCTGCCGCGGCACTACCCGGCGCCACACTTTGTAAACCCCTATGCGCTGAAGTTGCACAAGGAGTGGCCCTGATAGCACCGATTTTCTGCACTACGGGGGTGGCAATGTGGTGCTGTCGGCGCGAAACGTCGACCGTTTCCCCCGCTCAGAGCCCGAGCAGCTTGGCGGCGTTTTGCTTGAGGACGAGGGGTCGGACGTCGTCCTTGATCGGAAGCTTTTCGAAGTCGGCGAGCCAGCGGTCCGGGGTGATCAGCGGGAAGTCCGAGCCGAACAACATCTTGGTCCTCAGGCGGGTGTTGATGTACTGGACGAGGATCTCGGGGAAGTACTTGGGGGACCAGCCGGACAGGTCGATGTACACGTTGGGCTTGTGCACCGCGACCGCGAGCGCCTCCTCTTGCCACGGGAACGATGGGTGCGCCACGATGATGTCCAGGCCAGGGAAGTCGGCGGCGACGTCATCGAGGCACATCGGGTTCGAATACTTCAGGTGAACGCCGCCGCCGCCCGGCATCCCCGCTCCGATCCCGGTCGTCCCGGAGTGGAACAGGGCGATCAGGCCGGCCTCGGCGATGACCTCGTACATCGGGTAGAACGCGTGGTCGTTGGGCCAGAACGCCTGTGTGTTCGGGTGGAACTTGAACCCACGGACTCCGGCCTCGATCAGCTCGCGGGCCTGGCGGACGCCGAGTTTGCCTTTGTGCGGGTCGACGCTGCCGAACGGCAGCAGGACGTCAGGGTTGGCGCGAGTGGCCTCGAGCACCTCATCATTGCCGAGGCGGTTGCGGCCCATCCCGGCTTCGTCGTCGACGGTGAAGATGACCGCGAGCATCTTCCGCTCGCGGTAGTAGTCGGCGACCTCGCGCGCGCTCGGCTGCGGGGGGCTGCCACCGAAGTAGCGGGCGGCGGCGTCGAGGATCTCCGTCGTGACCGGATCCTGGGGCTCTGAGTGGTTGCGCTCGGCGTGCACGTGGACGTCGATCGCCACCAACCTCTCGACGTCGATGCTCACCGGCCGCCGTACACGCGCACGAGCGAATCGGCGACGCAGGCCGGTTTCTCGGAATCCTTGACCTCGATCGTCACCCGGGCCTTGATCTGCACACCGCCGGGGATGTCGGTCACCTCGACGATCTCCATCCCGCCGCGCCAGAGCGCGCCAACCGGGAGCGGCGCCGGGAAGCGGACCCGGTCGAGGCCGTAGTTGACGCCCATCACCGCGTCGGTGACCTTCATCAGCTGCTGACTGACCGGCGCCACCAGCGAGAGCGTCAGGAAGCCGTGGGCGATCGTGCCCCCGAACGGCGTCTGCTTGGCCCGCTCGACGTCGACGTGGATGAACTGATGGTCGTCGGTCGCGTCGGCGAACTGGTCGACGCGCCCCTGCGTCATCTCCTGCCAGTCGGTGTACCCGATGTGCGCACCTGCGCGCTCGCGCAAGCCCGCGATGTCGGTCACCAGGGAGTTCGCGCTCGTCATCTGCCGCTCCAGAGGGTCGAAGGTCGGGGGACCGGACGCTATCAACGCCGGCCGGTCGCGGCTGGAAACGGCGTGGAAACGCTTCAGCGCCGAATCGGGGAGGCCGTTTGTCCAGACCGTAGTTGCCATGGTATCGATCAGCTCCGCATCACCGATAGGTGCCTGATAATGCGCCCGCAGGCTCATACGGCACCCGAGACCGATCCTGGAGACCACTTCTCGTGCTCCATGAGCGCCGTGCTGCTCGCACGAGTGGAGGCATTCGGAGGCGCCGACGCCGTCGCCGACGTGTTGCGGCTGGCCGGCAGCAAGCGAACCCCCGGATACCTGTGCGACATCACGAACTGGATCGCGTATGACGAAGCCGTCGCCCTGTGGCGCGCCGGCGCACTCGTCACACACCATCCCCAGTTCGCCCGAGCGGTCGGCGAGGACACCGCTCGCCGGCTCAGCGCATCGCAGGTCGCCTCGATGCTTCGTTCGCTCGGCTCGCCCGAGAGCGTGTATCGCGCGATCGCGACGAGCACGGCCGAGTTCAGCACGGTCACGAAGCTCGACGTCACCGATTCCGGCCCGGGCTTTGCCGACGTCGTCGCCGTGGCGGCCGGGGGATTCCCACGCAGCCCCGAGCACTGCGCCTGGACGGGCGGGCTGCTCACGTGCGGGACGGTTCTGTTCGGGCTCGATCCTGCGGTCGTCGAGCACGAGGAATGCCAGGCGATGGGAGCGCCGGCCTGCGTCTATCGCGTCAGATGGGACGCCGAGGCCGAGGCGTCCGACGGCTCTCCGGAGCAGATCGCCGCCCTCCAGCAGCAGCTCGACGCGATGACCGAGCGTCTGCACAGCGTGTTCGCGGCCGCGTCGGACCTGATCGCGGCCGACGACCTCGACGATGTGCTGGCCCGGATCACCGCCCGGGCCGCGCTCGAGGTCAGAGCGGTCCGCTACCTGCTGGCGGTACAGGTCGGCCCCTGGGGTGAGCTGCACTGCCATCACAAGGGATTCGAGCAGGAGGGCGTCGCCGAGTACGTGGACGAGCTCCTGCACCGCCGGCCCTCGACGCATCCGGACTCGTGGCTGGTCGTGCCAGTGCGTTCCAACCGGCGCGAGTACGGCCGGTTGCTGGCGCTCCGCCCGGCTGGTCAGAAGTTCCTCGCGCAGGAGCGGGAGCTGTTCGAGGTGTACGCGCACTACGCCGCAACCGCGCTGGACGGCGCGTCGGCGTTGATGGAGGCGAAGCGGCGCTCGGAGCAGTCGAGCGCGCTGCTGTCGCTGGCGCGCGCGCTGGCCGCCGCCGGCACGAGCCGCGAGGTCGCGGCCCGGCTGGCCGACGCGGTGCCGCTCGTGGTCGACTGTGACCGGGTGGGGGTGTGCCTCTGGGACCCCGCCCACGGCGTGCTCGTGCGCCGGGCGGTGACCACGACCCTCGATGGGACCGTCGATGCCGAGGACACCATGTGGGACCCCATCCCCGGCACTCCGCTGCACCGCATGATCAGGGATCTGAGCGCCGAGCCGCTGTTCGTCGACGACACGATCGACGACCCCCAGCTGCTCGAGATGCTCACGGTCCTCGGGCTCGCGGCGACGATCCTGGTGCCGCTGGTCAGCGCCGACTCGTTCCTCGGGCTCCTGATCGTCTCGGTGTTCGAGCATCCCGAGCGCCTCAGGCCGACTCCGGACCTGCTCGACCGCCTGTCCGGCGTCGCCGCACAGGCCACCACCGCCCTTCAGAACGGCCGTCTGGTCGACGAGATGACCCACCAGGCGATGCACGACCAGCTGACCGGCCTCGCCAACCGGCTGCAGTTCACCGGCCAGCTCCGGGACGCACTCAGCCGCGCTCACGAGGAGATCCAACCCGTCACGCTGCTGTACATGGATCTCGACGGCTTCAAGCCGGTCAACGACGAGTTCGGACACGACGTCGGCGACCAGCTGCTCGTGGCCGTGGCCAAGCGCCTGGCCTCGTGCACGCGCGCCGAGGACACCGTCGCCCGCCTCGGCGGCGACGAGTTCGCGGTGCTGATCGCCTCACAGACCGCGCCGGCGGATGCGGAGGAGGTTTCCGATCGCCTGGCCGCCGCCGTTATGCGGCCGTTCGTGATCGACGGCCATCAACTGCACCTCGGCATCAGCATCGGCCGCGCGGTGTTCCCGATCGACGCCGACGACGCGGACGGGCTGCTGCGCTGCGCAGACGCGGCGATGTTCAGCGTGAAGCGGAGCATCTATTCCCGCGCGCTTCACCCCGGGCGCAGCCGCTGATCCGCGCTTTTCCCGCGGCGCGAATCGGGGGATGATCTTCTCGTGACGAGGTTGATCGCGCGGGCGGCCGAGTCGCTGGCACCGGCCGCGGCCGACGGGGCGGTCTCCTGACCGGCTCCTCGGCTTTCCACGGTCGTGAACGGCGAGGAGAGGGGCGTACGATATGAACATGACCGCATTAGGCGTGTCATTGCTGATGGTCGGGGCGATCATGGTGCTCGTCGAGGCTCATGTGCCGACGATGGGGGCGCTGGGAGGACCCGGAGTGATCGCGCTGGCGGTCGGCGCGGTCCTGGCGGTGATGGGGCTCGGCGGCGGGCTCGCGCTCGGCGTGGTGGCGGCGCTGCTGCTCGCCGGCGCCGCGGGCGGGGTCATGTTGCTGACCGTCGGCAAGGGGCTCGCGGTGCGCCGGCGCCGGATCAGGGCCGGGCCCGAGAGCATGATCGGTCATATGGGAGTCGTGCGCAGCTGGACCAACTCGAGCGGCTCAGTACTGGTCGACGGCGCCTTGTGGCGCGCCCGTCGGTCGGTCCTGGACGACGAGGATCCGAAGGAACTACATGAGGGAGATGAGGTCGTGGTCGACCATCTCGACGGCCTGACGGTCGGCGTTCGGCGGGCCGAGGAGTGGGAGCAGATCTGGTGATCCTGGCAATTGGAATCCTGCTCGCCATCTTGCTCGTGATCGGGCTCACGGTCCTGGGCGCATCGGTCCGGGTCCTGAGGGAGTACGAGCGCGGGGTGGTGTTCCGTCTCGGACGGGTGATGGACCTGCGCGGGCCCGGGCTGATCCTGCTCGTGCCCACAATCGACCGGATGGTGCGGGTGAGCCTGCGGACCGTCACGCTGACGGTTCCGCCGCAGGAGATCATCACCCGCGACAACATTCCCGTCCGCGTCACTGCCGTCACGTACTACCGCGTCGTCGATCCAAACAAGTCGGTCAACGCGGTCGAGAACTTCCACAACGCGACCCTCCAGATCGCTCAGACGACGTTGCGCTCGACGCTCGGCGGCGTCGATCTCGATCACCTGCTGTCCGAGCGGGAGACCCTCAACGAATCCCTCCAGAAGGTGATCGACGCGCAGACCGAGCCGTGGGGAATCAAGGTGACCACGGTCGAGATCAAGGATGTGGAGATCCCCGAGCGGATGCAGCACGCGATCGCCCGCCAGGCCGAGGCCGAGCGCGAGCGCCGCGCGAAGATCATCAACGCCGAGGGCGAGGCCCAGGCCGCGACGCGGCTGGCCGACGCGGCGGACATCATCGGGCGCAACCCGACCACACTCCAGCTTCGCTATCTGCAGACGCTACGCGAGATCGGCGCGACCCAGAATTCGACCGTCGTGTTCCCGATGCCGATCGACCTGATCAAGCCTGTGCTCGAGGCGATGCGCCCGAGCGAGGCGCGCGCCGAGGCGAGCACGCCGCAGGTGTCCTCGCCGGAGAACGGCGCGCTTGAGTCCGGCGAGTCTCGCGCGCTGGAGGCGGGAACCTCCGCGGAGGAGAGCCGCCCCGCCGCGGCGTCCGATCGCACTCCGGTCGACGGGGTCGATTAGAGCGACCCGCCCTCCCCCGCCCGGAGGCGGAGAAGGGCGGTGTCAGCCGTTGCGGCTAGCGAGCCTTCAGCTTCAGAGGCACCGAGGTGCTCGTGTGCTTCGCATCGGTGACCTTGAGCGTCACCGTGAGGCTCTTGACCTTGTGCTTCTTGACGCCGGTCTGGAGCGACTTGGTCTCGGTGAGGACCGGGCCGCTGAGGGTTGCCGTCACACTGCCGGCGGCCTTCTTCAGCGTGATGATGAGCTGGCCGCCCTTGAGGGCGACCGACTTCACGCTGACGCCGGAGACCCCGAGGCCCTTGATCTGCGTGATCGTCGTGCACTGCTTCTTACCCTTCTTGGTCACGCAGGTCTTGTGCGTCACGAACGCCGAGCGCGAGAACTTCAGCCCCGCCGGCAGCCCGACGGCGACGGACGCGATGTTCGCCGCGCCCTTGCCGTGGGTCGCCTTGAAGTGGAGCTTCGGATGACCCGCGGCGAGCCCGCCCAGCGAGCCCGAGGCGGTCGGCTTGGCGGCGCAGTTGTTGAGCGTGACCGTCGAGGTCACGCTCTTCGAGACTCCGCTCTGCGAGGTGAACGTCCCGCTCGTCGTGGACGGCGTGCAACTGGTGGTGAACGCCTTCTGCCCGTTCGGTCCGGTGATGTTCAGATTCAGACTGGTTAGCGGCACGTCCGGCACGTTGTTGATCGTGACCGTGCCGCCGGCGAGGCTCACGTCGCCGACGAGCGTGATCCCGAACGCCGGGAAGGCGATCGTGATCGTCGGGGCGGAGGCCGAGCCACCGAGGGTGATGGTGCCGTTGCTCAGGGCGGCGCTCGGGATGAGCGGCGACGTCGCAGTCGCGGTCCCGACCGCGCAGCCAGGGCCCGAGCCGGTCAGGCACAGCACGTCCGCCGACAGATTGACCCCAAGGCCACTCGGGAGCTTGAGCGCGATCGTCTTGCTGGCCGCTTCGTTCGCGGCCTGCATGATGGTGAACACCAGCGTCGCGCCGTTGTCCTTGGCGTCCTTTGTCTCCGAGGCACTCAGAACCGGTGCGTAGGGGAGGCTCGCGCAGCCCGTCGGGGTGAACGAGCCAGACGCAGAACCCGTGGGCGTGGCACCGTAGTACGTGGCGCTGAACGTGCTCGTCGCGGCGCTACAGCTGCTCGGCAGCCGCGTGAACGGCTGGCCGTTCAGTGTCGTGAAGTTCGCCGTGAACCCGGTGATCTGCGCGGGAGTGGGGTTCGGGAACGTCGTGGTCAGGTTCAGCCCGCCCGGCGCGTTCGGATTTGCCGAGACGCCGATGTACTGGTTGGTCAGAGCCGGGGGTGCGCCTGCCGCGGGGACGAACTCGATCCCGGCGGCGTCGGTGCCCTGCGCCGGGATGAGATACAGGCTGTTGTTCGCGATATCACCGCCGGTGGTGCTGACAGTCGCGTTCCCGATCTGGCAGGCGGCCGTGAGCTGCTGAGAAGCCAGACAGGAAGCGTTGGCGTTGAGATTCCCAAGCATCCCCGGGGCGAGCGAGGTGACGACGGTCTTGGGCGTGTCGCCGCTGGCAAAGGTCAGCGCGGCGGTCACATTTGTCCCGCCGCCGGCCTGAAGATTCGCCGGGGTGACCGTAAGGATCTCGCCTGCGGCCAGCGCGGATGCCGGCAGGATCAATACCGCAGCTGCGGTTGCGAGCCCGATCAGGGCTCGGCTTGCTCGTATTGCCACTTGGCAGATACCTCCTCTGATGGTGTCCGTCTGAGCGGGGGCCTCCAGCCCTGTCTCCCACCACGCCGGCCGTGTCATCTAGGCGTGGAGCGGACGCGGAGGTCGCGCGACGGGCATGCTACCGGCATGCCCCATTTGCTGCACAAATGTAGCTAAACGATGAAGCTTCTGGCTTTCAGCGACCTGCACCGGGACCGCCGGGCGGCCGAGCGCCTCGTACAGATGGCGGAGGAGGCGGACGTGGTAATCGGCGCCGGCGACTTCGCGATCATGCACAAGGGGCTCGAGACCACGATCGAGGCGCTGAGCGCGATCGCCGTCCCGGCCGTGCTCGTTCCGGGCAACGCCGAGACCGACATCGAGCTATGGCAGGCGTGCGCCTCGTGGAAGAGCGCCCAGGTGCTCCACGGACAGGCCAGGGAGGTCGCCGGCGTTCAGTTCTTCGGCCTCGGCGGCGGGGTGCCGCCGACGCCGTTCCCGTGGAGCTTCGACCTCAGCGAGGACGAGGCGGCGGCGAAGCTCGAGAGCTGCCCGGAGGACGCGGTCCTGGTCGTCCACTCACCGCCGAAGGGATACGTGGACGAGGCCCACGGCCACCATCTCGGCAGCGAGGCGGTCCTGGCCGTGATCGAGCGCAGGCAGCCGGTGCTCGCCGTCTGCGGACATATTCATCAGTGCTGGGGCCGCGAGGCGGCGATCGGAACCACGCCCGTGGTCAACGTCGGGCCCGACGGGCGGTTCTTCGAGATCTGAGGCTGCCTCGCCGGCGGTCCAACCGCGGCGCCACCGCCGCTGCGAGCCAGCCGCGTCGCCAGCAGCGCGAGCGCCGGGACCGCCACGACCGCAACCATCGCGAGGAACCACAGCTGGCCGGCATCGGTCCCCTCGCCGAGCGCGTGGACGAGCCCGGCGAGCCACGCCAACGCGGTGAACCGGTGGAGCTTGCGCCAGCGCACGGCGCCGATGTAGCGGCGCGCGTAGTAGGAAAGGCCGAGCAGGATCAGGCTCCAGCCGCCGACGATCCCGAGCGAGGTCCAGATCGTCTTGTAGCTCGAGACGAACGGAATCGCGATGTCCGCGATCGAGGGATGCAAGAACGAGTCCCCGAGGAGCGCGACTCCGTGGACGACGATCGCGACGATCGTCGCGAGCGCGAGCGTGTCGTGAGCCACGCGCAGATCCGTCGTCCTGCCCTTGAGCAGCTTGGTGCTCATCAGCAGCCCCAGCGAGACCGCGAGGCTGGCGAGCACCAGGGCGGCGAACCCGGCGGCGCGGCTGGTGATCCAGAAGAGGTGAGGTGTTAGAGCCGTGGTCATGCCCCACAGCATCGGATCGCCGCGGTAGAGCCGCGTAGGGGCGGCATAAGAGGTTCCTATGGACTTACGGTCGCGGGTCGGCGGGCACCCGGGAGCGCGGTGGCGCTGGGTCGCCTTGCGGCGCGCCTCGATTCTTCGCTCGGTCTTCGGCGCGCTCGGTGAGATATGAGCTGAGCGGCGACGGTGGGCTGGGGGGAATCTCCGAGCGCGACCGTGGCGATCGAGTTCGTCGAGACACACCACCGTCGCCGCTCCTGACCGGGTCCGCCCGCGGTCTCCCGGAGCGGCGCGAAGCGGTCAGTGCTCGATGTAGGCGGCGCGTAGCCGGTTCTGGCGCGTTCCGTCGAACTGCGCGGACGGCGTGGCGACCGGCGCGTACGTCACGCCGAACTCGCGGCCGGCGCCCGACAACGGCGACGGCGTCGCCGACCCCGCGGTATCGCTCGTCTGGCGAGCGACGATGAACCGCTGGGAGCCCGGAGTCAGGTCGATCTTCGTGCGCCACCACCTCGGCGAGGTGATCGAGCCGGCGGTGCCGTTGGTCGAGGTCGCCGCGGCCGAGTCGAACCCGACCGATCCGAAGTTCGCCAGCGGGAGCGCCTGACACGCGAACTGGCTGATGCATTCCGACGGCGCCTCGACGATCCACTCGGCAGAGCTCACGTCGATGCTGGGCGCGTTCAGGCTCTTGCGGAACGTCTTGTGGCTGGTCAGGTTCCGGAGGATGACGGTCACGTGGTGCCCCATGACGGTCACCGTCGCGTGCATGACGTCGCCGGGATGGACCGCCAGCGAGATCGTCTTCGACGGTGCGGGGACAAGCTCGTACCACGCGCTCGAGACCGTGTTCCCCGCGGGGTTGCAGTCGACCTCGGTGCCGATCTGCTCGAGCGCATCGGAGGTCGGCTTGAAGCCGCCGATGCCGATCCACATCGCCGAGTAGCTCGACTGGCCGGGGCTGCAGGAAGCGGTCGGCTGCGTCCAGGTCCCGGACACCTGGCGGAACGAGACGCCGGGACGGTGGACGGCGTAGCCGGCCCAGTTCGAGCTCGTCGTGGTCTTCGCCAGCGCCGTCGGCGCGGAGAACAGAGCGGTGGCAAGGATCGCCGCTGCGGTGAGCCCCGCCCTGGTTCCCGCGTCGAGAATGTTCTTCAAATGCCTACTCCTTGGCGGCCTGAAGAATCGCCGTCGCGCGACCCAGGCAGTCGTACATATGTCCGGTTGTCCCGTTGCTATTTAACGTGACCGAGCGGCACGTCTTTGCGACCACATCCATCGCCGCCTGGCTGCCGGTCCTGGTGTCGCCGGGGAGGCCGGCTCCGTCGGTGTTGTCGACGATCACCCAGCGTAGTTGGCCCTCTCGGACCTCCATGGCGATCCAACTCGCGCTCACCGAGCTTTCCCGCCCGGAGAACCCGCCGAGGCCGGCGACGTTCGTGTAGCCGTCGAGAATCGCGGCGGCGGCCGTGCTCTGACTGGCGACGCCGATCTCCCCGCCACCGTGCTGCTCGACGTAGCGCACCGCGGCGTTGAGCGAGGCCGTGTCGCCGCCGAAGCCGCCGCTACCGCCGGCAAACCCGCCACTGCCGCCCGGGAAGCCGCCGGCGCCTCCCGGAGCGAAGCCGCCCTGGCCCGGATTCTGGAACAGCTGACCGACCGCCGGCCCGCCGCCAAAGCCGCTCGCACCGCCGCCAAAGCCGCCGCCACCGAACCCGCGACCGCCGCCGGCGAACCCGCCCGGGGCGCCACCGCCGGGGCCGCCCCCCGAAGCGCTCGCCGGCCCGCCGGCCGGGAACGTGCTGCTGGTCGCGTGGCCGACGGTCTGCACCGCCCACGCCGACGGCGCCGCGAGTAGCGCCGCCAACGCCACCGCAACCACGATCGCCCGATACCGGCCGGCGCCCTCGATCGCGAGCAGGACCGCGCACGCCCCGGCGACGCCGATGAGGACCGGCTTCGCCCAGGGCATCGCGCCGCCGAGCTCGCCAAGCACGACGAGCTCGGTGATCGCGCCGGCGGCGATCGCGAGCGGCGCGATCACGCGGACGGCCCGACCGTCCGCCGCGCCGCCGAGCGACCGCGGGAGCATCAGGCCGGCGCCGGCGCCGACCAGCGCCGCCGCGAACGGCGCCAGGAACGACACGTAGTAGGGGTGGAAGATGCCCGACGCGAAGCTGAACACGACCGCCGTGGTCAGGAACGCGCCCCCGACCGCGATCAGCCAGCCGGTCCGGGGATCGCGCCGGCGCAACCGCGTGAGCACCAGCAGCGCGAGCCCGGCCACCACCGCGAACCCGAGCAGCCATCCGGCCTGGTCGCCGAGCGCCGACTGGAGTAGCCGGAACGGGCCGGTCGCGCCGCCGAACAGGTTTCCGCCGAAACCGCCGCCCCCGCCGCCGGGGCCCGCCCCGCCCGCCGGTCCTCCCGTTTGCCCCGCGACGCGCCCCAAGCCGTTGTATCCAAAAATCAATGACCAGATGCTGTTGTCGGACGTGCCCGAGATCCACGGCCGGTCGGCGGCGGGCGTGAGCGTGACGAGCAACGGCCAGGCGCCGCCGACGACGATCATCGCGACGCCGCCCGCGAGGAGCTGACGAAACGCGGCCAGCCGAGCGCGCCATGTCTCGCCCCAGCGGCTCCACATCCAGGCGAGCGCGATCCCCGGCACCACGAACAGCGCCACGGCCATCTTCGCCTCGAACCCGAGGCCCACGCACGCGCCGCTGAGCACGAGCCACTTGGTCCGCCCGGTTTCGAGCGCGCGCACCGCGCACCACAGCGCC
>Ga0310038_10002648_pt1 | contig 13085 bp, 9 predicted proteins | sample Sb_taG_6_FD_200461 | JGI IMG/M metagenome (GOLD analysis project Ga0310038, IMG submission 200461) | Peat soil microbial communities from Weissenstadt, Germany - Sb_50d_4_PS metaG (v2) (version 2) | ecosystem: Environmental > Terrestrial > Soil > Wetlands > Peat | place: Germany: Weissenstadt... | reverse complement strand
ATGGCCAGCGCCTTCTTCAAATGAGGGATAGCCTGGTCGTATTGCCCTTCCAGGGCCAGGAGGCGGCCGAGTTCGCTTTGGGCTTCTGCGAACTCCGGATTTATCTCGACGGCTCTTTCAAAGTGAGGTGCGGCCTGGTCAAGGCGGCCGGTTATCGCCAGGGCTCGGCCCAGGTTGCGGTGAGCGTCAGCATAGTTGGGATTGATCTCCAGTGCTTTGTTGAACTCCGCCATGGCTTCATCGAAACGCCCTTTGCTGGCCAGGGCGAGGCCCAGATGGTCGTGAAGGTCCGGGGATTCGGGATAGTACTGCAAGCCTTTCTGGAAAGTGACAATTGCCTCGTCCGACCTTCCTGCCGCCACCAGGGTGCGGCCGAGATTGTTGTAAATCGTGTGATACTGGGGGTTCAGTTCCAGGGCCTTCTGAAATTCCGGGATAGCCTCCGTGTATCGGCCGGTGCGGGTTAGGGCCGTTGCCAGGTTGTTGTGAATGCGGGAGTCATCGGGGTTTGTCGCCAGGAGTTCCTTCCACTCGGCAATAGCAGCCTCGAATTGACCTTTGTCGACCAACTCCGCCGCGTGGTCGAATTTCTTGTACATCTCGACAGCGGGCGTAGCGATGGCCATGATGCCGTCTTGCGGAATGTTCACAAATTCGGGAAGATTCACGGCACGATTTGCGGCGGTCGAGTTCTCAATCAAAATGGCGGGACTGTCGTTGCCTTGCTCGTCGATGTGGGTGAGATACATCTGCGTGTAGGGCGAGCGCGCTTTCGAGGAAAACACCAGCCACCGGCTGTTAGGCGAGAAACTGTGCCAGGAATTCATGAGCGGCGTGTTGCAGCGCATACGCCGCGCTTGCCCGCCACCCGCCGGCACGATCCAAAGCTGGCTATCGGGACGCATCAGTTGGGCGTTGCGGCACTTCACGAAGACGATCCAGCGCCCGTCCGGCGAAACTTTCGGAAACGTGTTGCTCATTCCGTTGTCAGAAGCGCCCGCAACGGCCTCGGCCTTTCCCCCTCGCCCCCCATCAAAGGGAACGCGATAGAGGTCATACTGAACCTGCACCTCGATAGGATCGTTGGCGTAGGCCGCCATTCTGCCGTCGGGAGGATAAGGCTCCTTCGCCTTGGCCCGTGCAAACACCAGATAGCTGCCATCCGGGCTCCAGACGCCGTCAGTTTGCACGAAGTCAGGATCATCCGCGCCCCGCAAAGGTTCCCGCCGGCCGGTCTCGCGACTGTACCAGGCAAGAATCCCGCGCGTGGGATAGAACACTTGCAGAAAGCGATAGTCTTTGAAATTGACAACGTAATAGTTGTTCTGAGGCGAGCGGTCGGAGGTATTGACCGTTGTCACCACATATTTCGAATCTGGTGAAACCTGCGACATGAACCCGACACGGTTCAGGCTCACCTTCGGGTCCTGGGAAGGGTTCCAGTTGACCATATCGCTGGCGTTGATGGTCATCTGCGGCTGAACGGGGACAATCGCGTAGAGCCCCTTGTCGTTGGCGGGGCCATCCATATCCATCCCCATCGTCTTGCCATCGCGCGAAAAGGAGTGGCAATTGGCGCAGGTGACCATGTCCTTCAGAACCACACGGCTCTCGGTTTTTCCGATGTCGCGCAGCCGCCATTGGATCAGCCGAGTAGCGCTCGGAGCCAGGGGTTTGATGATTCCCTTTTCAGTTTCGGAAGGCATCAAGGGCACGTCGCGATAGAAAATGGGCGCACCGACGGGATCTCTCGAAGTGGAGATCGTAATGCGGCCGCTGGAGATGGCATGTTTGGCGTCTTGCGCGCTGAAGCCGCTGATGGTCACGATCGCGGGGCCTGCCGATGAGTGCCGCTTAATCGCTTCCCAGACCTGGGGAGCTGTGAAAAAATCGACGTTTGTCATCCTGAGCGAAGCGAAGGATCTCTGCAGTTGTTCGTAAGTCGTTGAGCCATAGAAAACTGCGGGGATCCTTCGCTTCGCTCAGGATGACAGACGGCTAATTGTTTCACATCTTCTAAGCCGTGGGTCCCCGCGCGGCGTTCATGCTCGCAGCCCCGGAGGGGCGACAGAGACAGGGCCGGGGGGATCTATCGCCCCTCCGGGGCTTAAACAACCCGGGGCCGCTCCGCGATCCCACGGCTTAGAAGGTGTGAAAAAATCAGCCAGCCCGTCGTTCTGAGCCCTTCGCTGTCATCCTGAGCGAAGCGAAGGATCTCGCTCTGCCGATGGAAGTGGCTGATGGCGAAGGAATTCAGAGCGAGATTCTTCGCTTCGCTCAGAATGACAGCGCGTGCATATTCTTGCCTTTCGCCGATTTTTTCACAGCTCCTTACGCCATGGGCTACTCTCTGTCGGCCCTCCGGGCCTCTGGAAGCGGCCAGCGAGTGCTCCGTAGCCCGAGCTGAGCTATTAGGTTAACGCCGGGAGGTGGCGGTCATTTTGGCCAGGGCCTCAATGTGGTAGGTCTGGGGGAAGAGGTCGAACAATTCCAGGGACTCCAAAAGGTAGCCGTGCGCGGCGAGGGCCTTGAGGTCTCGCGCCAAGGTGGGTGGGCTACAGGAGAGGTAATGCATCCGGCGCGGGCGGAGCGCGGCCAGGAGCTTCAGCGAGCCGGCATCGACCCCGGCGCGCGGCGGGTCCGTCACCACCAGACTGGGCTCCGCCTGGGCGAAGCGGCGCAGAAAATCGTAGGCGGTCTCACGAGCGGCGAAGAGGTTCGAGAGACCCTGCGCTTCCGCATTGGCCTTCAGGTCCGAGGCCGCGATGGGGTTCGCCTCCGCCGCCACCACTCGCTGGAAGCTCCTCGCCAGGGGCAGCGAAAACAGCCCGACTCCCGCATAGAGGTCCAGGGCGAGATCACCCCTCTGATCGCCCGTCACCGACTCGACGAGTGCGGGCGTGAGGTAGCGCGAGACCTGGAAGAATGAGCCCGGGCTGACGCGATAACGAATGCCGCCCACAGTGTAATCGAGCGCGGGCTTGCCCAGCACGCGGGTCCGGCTCGATGCGGGGTGGGCGTCTCGCCCGCTGTCGAGGGAGCGTCCCGCTCCCTCCCCGCCCGACTCGAGCGCTACCGAGACGGCTCCGGGGATTCTCTCGAGCAAGTTTCGCGCAAACTGTTCGGCCACGGTTGCACCACCCTCAATTTGCAGGGTGATCATCACTTCCTCGTCGCGATCGTCAGCCACCACGTCGATTTCCCGAAGTCCCTCGAGGCCTGCAACCCACTCCGGCCGGCGCAGTTCCTCGAGCACCGCATTCAAGCGCGGCGAGACGATCAGGCAAGCGTCGACCGGATAGACTCGATGCGACTGGGCCTCGAAGAAACCCAATTCGACCCGGCCCCCGGGATACGGCGCCACCTTAAACTGCGCCTGGTTGCGATAGTTCCAGGGCGGGCCGGAGTGCAGCGGAATGTCTCCCTTCCAGTCGATGCCTCCTAACCGCCGCAGCGTTTCGCGCAGGATTTGCTGCTTGCCGGCGGATTGGAGTTCCGGCTCGAGGTGCTGGTAGTGACAGCCGCCGCAGCGGCCGAAGTAAGGGCAGGGCGGATCGACACGCTGAGGAGAGGCCTGCAAAATCCGCAGGGGCCGAGCATGGGTGACTCCCTTGGCGGTGCGGACCTCCTCCACTTCGGCGCGTTCACCCGGCAGGACGCGCGGAACCAGAACCGTACGGCCCGCGTGGTGGCCCAAGGCATCGCCACCGTAGACCAGCTTGGTGGGAGTGAGTTCGAAGGGCATGGTCTGTTGTCCGTGGTCCGTGGTCAGTTGTCCGTTGTCAGTAGTCCGTCGTCAGTTGTCCTGATCCAATCGCACTTGTCATTCTGAGGCCCGGCCTGCGGGGCGAAGAATCCCGGCAGTTGTTCAAGCAGTTCGCCCAGCCAGCGAACTGCCGGGATGCTTCGCTTCGCTCAGCATGACAATCGATTTGCCGGGCACATGCACTCAACAACGGACCACGGACAACGGACCACTGACGTCGCTCAGCATGACAATCGACTTGCCTGGCACAGGCACTGAACAACGGACAACTGACAACGGACCACTGACGTCCTACATATAAAACAAACTCAACCGTGGAATCCCGTAATGCTCCATCAGGCATCGCTTGCGGAACTGCCGCTCCAGCGATTCGATTTGCGGCCCGGTCATTTTCCGGCGATAGGGCCCCAGGCCGCGTTCAACCTGTTCCTGGATTCCGGCCATGCGTTCCAGGGAAGCGGCGCGGGTGAGCGAAGCGGTCAGCTTTTCCTCGAGAGCCGTCAGGCGTATTTCCAGTCCTTCCAGATTGGCAAGCAGCTTGGCGGGATCCTCGGCGGACATGGCGTGAAGTTCCGGCGCCAGGGCAGCCAGGTCGTCCGCGAGCACCTGTTGCCCCTCGGCGCGAGCCTTTCTCGAGGCCGCCTCCAGACTCTGCGCGTTGCCGCTCAAGAAACGGACCATTTCTTCCGCGGTAAAAGGAGGAGGCGAATCTTTGCGGCCTACGCTCTGGGCCTCGCCCGCCTGAGCCTCCTCGCCGGCGCGCAGAACCTCCTGGGTGCAGTACGCCAGGGCGTTGACCATTCTGTATTTTCGCTGGCGTGCGTGGTACTTTTCGAAAGCCCGCGCGATACCCGTCAGCACTGCCTGGAGCGGAAGGCCGGCGTCTTTCCAGGATTCAATCAAGGCCCAATCGAGAGGCGAGAGGAGTGTCCGCGTGCCACGGCATTTCTGGTAGCACTCTTCGATTTCGGTGAAGTAGTTGAAATAGTTTTCCAACTTGGTCAGTGGTCCGTTGTCAGTGGTCCGTTGTCCGTAGTTCGGTTGGCAATAGATGGGCCGCCCTCACAACGGGCCGCCGAGCCATTCCGACGATGATGCAACTGACTACTGACAACGGACTACGGACGACCGACAACTGATTACTTCTTCCGATTTCTCTCGTAGATAATGCGCAACCCTTCGAGCGTCAGCCAGGGCTCGACGGGGGGCTTGTATTTTGAGGCGCCGGCCACCAGCGTCGCCTGGCCGCCGGTAGCGACGACCGTGGTCTTCTTGCCGAGCACCTGGCAGAGGCGGTCGAGGATTCCATCGACTAAGCCCACCGCTCCATAAAAAAGTCCAGACTGCATACTCGCCACGGTATTGGTTCCGATCACACGCTGCGGCTCGCGGATCTCCACGCGGGGCAGTTTGGCGGCGTGCTCGAAGAGCGCGTCCGCTGAAATACCCAGTCCGGGCGCGATGGCGCCGCCCAAATACTCCCCTTTCTCGGAAACCACGTCGAAGGTGATGGCGGTGCCGAAGTCCAGCACGATGCAAGGGCCGCCATATTTTTCAAAGGCGGCGACGGCGTCGGCGATGCGGTCCGCGCCCACCTCTTGCGGGTTGTCGTAGTGGATGGCCATTCCGGTGCGCGTGCCGGGAGTCAGGAAGAGGGGCTTGAGGTGAAAGTATTTCCGAGCCATTTCCTCCAGCACGCCGTTTAACGTCGGAACAACGCTGGCCGCCATGATGGCCTTGATCTGTTCCGCCTGGATGCCGTCCAGCATGAAAAGGTTCCGGGTCAGGATGCCGTATTCATCCGCGGTCTGCGACTTGTCGGTCTTCAGCCGCCACTGCGCCCGCAGGTCCTTTCCCTCGAAGACGCCCAGAACCGTGTTGGTGTTTCCTACGTCGATAACAAGTAAGTTTTCAGTCATCAGTTTTCAGTTAACAGTTGTCAGTAGTCCGTTGTCAGTGGTCCGTTGTCCGTAGGTCGGTTGGCAAGGGATGGCCCGCCGTCACAACGGGCCGCCGGGTCGTTCCGACGAGGATGCAACGGACTACTGACAACGGACAACGGACCACTGGCGACTGATTACTTCACTTCCGTCACCTCTCCCGCCACGAGCGCCTCTTCTCGTCCGTCGTCATAGCGCACCCGAAGCGCACCGCTGGGGTCGAGGCCGAGGGTGGTGGCCAAGGATTCGGCCTCGCCGCTCACAATCCGGATGCGCTTGCCGCAGGCATAGGAGGAGGCGGAGGCCCAACGCTCGGCGATGGCCGCGCTTCCCTTCTCGAGCAGCAAGTGGTAGTGCCTCTCCAGCTCTTTCAGCAGAGCCACACAGATCTGGACGCGCGACCAGGGCCGCTGGCTTTCGATGCGCAGCGAAGTAGCGATTTGCTTCAATTCGGCGGGCATCTCGCTGTGATTGACGTTGATCCCAATCCCCAGCACGACCGCGTGCAGCCGTCCCAGTTCGGCATTCATCTCCGTCAGGATGCCCGCAACCTTTTTCCCGTTCACCAGCAAATCGTTGGGCCAGCGAATGTCTACACTCAGTCCCGTCAGAGCGCTGGCGGCCTGTTGAGCCGCCACGCCGGCCATCAGGGTAAGAATGGGAGCCGCCGCCGGTGAGAAGGGCGGGCGAAGTATCACGGAGAGATATATCCCGCTGGATTTTTCCGAGTACCACGCGCGGCCAAAGCGGCCGCGGCCGGCCGTCTGTTCTTCCGCCACCACCACCGTTCCGTGCGCCGCGCCTGCCTGCGCCAGGACCATGGCTGCGGTGTTCGTAGAGTCAATCTGGAGGTGGTGGTTAATGGCGTGGCCGATCTCACTGCCGCCCAATTCGCCATGGATCAAGCTGGGCACGAGGATGTCCGGGATCTTCATAAGCTGATAGCCGGCGCCCATGTGGCCCTTGATCTCCACGCCCAGCCCGCGCAGCCGCTTCACCCACTTGCTGACCACAAAACGCGTCACCCCCACTTGGGATGCGATCTTCGGGCCCGGAACGACGACCGTGGCATTCTTCACCAGCAACTCAATCATCCTGTCGATTTTGTGCTCGGCACTCGGCACCAGCATGAGTGTTTTCTCTTGCTCCAGCCGCTGAGGTTTTCCCTCGCTCACAGGTGGCACGTTTCGTGCCGACCCTTCGCTTCGCTCAGGGCAGGCTCTGAAGGTCGGCGATGCGTCCGGCGAGCTACGCCGGGTTGATGCGAAAGTTGATGTCCACGGCGGGAGCGGAGTGCGTCAGCGCTCCCACCGAAATATAGTCGACGCCCGTCTCGGCGTAGGCGCGGATGTTCGTGGCGTCGATTCCCCCCGAGACTTCCAGGCGAATGCGCCCCGCGGCGCGTTCGACGCACTGGCGGACTTCGTCGGGGGTCATGTTATCGAGCAGCACGCCGTCGGCGCCGCACTCGAGCGCTTCTTCCAGTTGTGCGAGGTTGGTGACTTCCACTTCGATATGGTAGCCCGCGGGGCGTTGCCGCTGGGCGTTCGTGACCGCAGCGCGGATTCCGCCGGTCAGTTTGAGGTGATTGTTCTTAATCAGGATGCCGTCATCCAGGCGCAGGCGATGGTTTTGGCCGCCTCCCAAGCGCACGGCGTATTTCTGCAGGGTGCGCAGTCCCGGAGTGGTTTTGCGCGTATCCAGGAACTCGGCCCGGGTTCCCGCCAGTTCTTCTTTGAGCCGCCGCGCGTAGGTGGCCACGCCGCTCAAATGCTGGAGGAAATTGAGCGCCACACGCTCCCCGGCCAGCAGCGTGGCGGCGGGCCCGCAGGCGCGCGACAACTCGGTCCCCGGTTGAACTTCCGTGCCGTCCTCGACCATGGGAATCCACTCCGCGGGTGGCCGGAGGACTTGAAACACCATGGCGGCGACGGGAAGCCCGGCTACAACCAGGCTCTGCTTGCTGCGGAAAGTCCCGCACGCTAGAGTCTCGGGCGGCACGGTAACCGACGTCGTCAGGTCGCCTTGGCCAAGGTCCTCCGCCAGAGCCCGCTCAACCAGATCGCGCAACTCCGCGGAAGAGAGGTCCTGGGACCCGGCAAGATTGCCCGTGCTCAGAGGATTGAGATATCCCATCTTCCATCACTCTTCGTGTCACAGTGCGACCCGTACTCGGTGGGAGCCAACTTCTTGATATATCGGTTCACTTCTCGCGATGCGGCTTTCCACATGCAGCCGGATTGCGTCTTCAATGAGCTGGCGCGCTTCGGCCTCGGTTTCCCCCTCGGTATAACAGCCTTGCAGACCGGGACAGATGGCCAGGAATCGGCCGTCCTCATCTTTCTCAATCACCACTGTGAATTCGTAATCCCGCATGATTCCACTCCCCGTGCAACTATTGTACATCGGCTGCCCTGATCTGAACTAACGTCGTGGCCACGTTCGTTGAAGCCGAGCTTGCCGCTATAGCGGCCGGCTTCTGGTAGAGGTGCCGATCGATTCCCGAATTCTGCGTAAATGTTCCGTCAGTTCGTCGCGCCGGCGCGTGACCGAGCGCACGACCTCGTGCGGAGCGCGCGCCACAAAGTGCTCATTGTCAAGCTGCTTTTGCACCTGTGCCAATGCCTGTTCGGTCTTCTGTTTCTCCTTTTCAAGGCGCGCCAACTCCGCGTCGTGATCCACGGGCTGCTCGTAAAAAACCCGCAACGTAAAGAGGGTCCCGCTACGGACGCCTGGCGTTGTCGCTTCCAAACGCTCGCGAGTGAGAGTCAGAGCCTGGAAAGTGGAGAGGCGCAGAATCGTGTCGAGGTGCGAGCGGAATAGTTCCAGCCAGCGCAAGTCTTCACACCCTACCTGGGCGCTGGGCTTCACCTTTTGCAGGCCCATTTCCGCCTTCGCGTTGCGCAAGGAAACCACCAAATCCTGGATCAATTCGAATTGCTTTTCGGAGACGGGGTCCGCCGCGCGCTGGTTGACAAAGCTGAAAGGCGTTAAGGAAATTGAGACGTCTCGCCCCGCATGCGGCAGCCGTTGCCAGAGTTCCTCGGTGATGAAAGGCATAAAGGGATGGAGCAGGTGGAGCGCGGATTCAAAGACGCGCGCCAGGTTGATCCAGGCCGGAGTGACTTTCTCTCCCTCCGCGGGACGTGTAATTTCCGGTTTGACCCACTCGAGGTACCAGTCGCAAATCTCGTGCCAGAAAAAGTGATAAACCTCGTACGCTGCCTCGTGGAAGCGGTAATCGGCCAGGGCTTCCTCTATTTTCCGGGTCACTGCCTGCAGGCGCGAAAAGATCCAGCGGTCGGCAAGCTCCAAAGACTCGAGCGAATTTACCGCGCTGAATCCCAACTCCGGGACCGGCTGCAACGCCTCCCCAAGCTGGCCGCGCCAGGCCGCCGGCAGCTTCTCGAGGTTCATCAGGATGAAGCGCCCGGCGTTCCAGATCTTGTTAGCGAAGGCGCGGTAGGACTGAATCTTCTCCACACTGAAAGCAATGTCGGTGCCGGGGGCGGCGCTGATGGCCAAGGCGAAGCGCACGGCATCGGTGCCGTACTCTTCCGTGATCTCGAGCGGGTCAATCACGTTGCCTTTCGTCTTGGACATCTTCTGCTTTTCTGCGTCGCGCACCAGGGCATGAATGTAGAGCTCGCGGAAAGGCACGTCGTTCATGAATTTCATGCCCATCATGATCATGCGCGCACCCCAGAAGAACAGGATGTCGAAGCCCATGATCATCAGGTCGTTGGGATAGAAGCGGGCGAGGTCCGGCGTCTGGCCGGGCCAGCCGAGCGTGGCGAAGGGCCAGAGAGCAGAGCTGAACCAGGTGTCCAGCACATCCATCTCGGGCCGGAGGCTCAAGAGCTCGCAATTGGGGCATGCCAACGGCGCCTCGTGCCCCACGATCACTTCGCCGCAGGCGTCGCAATACCAGACGGGAATGCGATGCCCCCACCAAAGCTGCCGTGAAATGCACCAATCGTGGAGATTACCCATCCAGTCAAGGTAAATCTTCTTGTAATTATCCGGTGTAATACGGATGCGGCCTTCTTCCACGACGCGGATGGCGGGGCCGGCCAGTTCCTGCATCTTCATGAACCACTGCGTGGAGAGCAATGGCTCGAGCACCGTCTTGCATCGCTGGCAGGTGCCCACGCTGAGCGGGTAATCTTCAATCTTCTCGAGCAAACCCTGCGCGCGCAAATCGTGCACGACTCTCTCCCGCGCCGCGAAGCGGTCCAGGCCTTTGTAGGGGCCGGCTTCATCCGTCATGAAGGCCGAGGTGTTGATCACCTCGAGGCGCGGCAAGTTGTGCCGCAGCGACAGGTCGTAGTCGTTGGGATCGTGAGCCGGCGTCACCTTCACCGCTCCGGTACCGAACTGCGGGTCCACGAACTCATCCGCGATGACGGGAATCACGCGGTTCAAAAGTGGCAGCACTAACTTACGCCCGATCGCGGACCGGTAGCGCGGGTCGGCGGGATTCACGGCCACCGCCGTATCCCCCAGCATCGTCTCAGGCCGCGTCGTCGCCACGCTGATCGAGCCCGAACCATCTTCGAACGGATAGCGGACATACCACAGGTGCCCCGGGCGGTCTTCATGAACGACTTCCAGGTCAGAAACCGCGGTGCCGCAACGCGGGCACCAGTTCACGATGTACTTGCCGCGATATATCAGTCCTTCCCGGTAAAGCCTGACAAAAACCTCGAGGACGGCGCGCGTGTAATCCGCATCCATCGTGAAGCGGTCGCGAGTCCAATCGCAGGACGCACCCAGCCGCTCCATCTGGCGGCGGATGGTCCCGCCGTTCTGCTCCTTCCATTTCCAGCAGAATTCAAGGAACTTCTCCCGGCCCATCTCCAGGCGGCGGCGCTGCCCTTCCCGGCGCCAGGCGGCACGCCCGGCGGAATCGGGTTCGAGATCGGGCAATGCCTGGCGGCCAATCTCCTGCTCGACGATCAGTTGGGTCGCAATGGAGGCGTGGTCCGTGCCCGGCAACCAGAGCACGTCCCTGCCGCTCATGCGACGCCAGCGCATCAGGGTATCGATCTCGGTATGTTCGAGCATGTGGCCCATGTGGAGCATGCCGGTGATGTTGGGCGGCGGAATCGTCAGGCAGAAGCGTGGGCGGGCAGGGTCGTCGGATGGACGGTAGAGCTTTTGGGCAATCCAGGTCCGCGCCCAGTGCGGCTCGATGGTTTCCGGAGAATAAACCTTGGGGATCTCGTGGTCCAATTCTGACCTCTTCCGCTAAACGCCGCAGACCTGAAGAGCAGGCCGGCGCTACGAGTACTGCGCATGTCTTGTAGTTAGACTACTATAATCGGCTTGGCGGAAGTGAGTCAAACTAGGGTCGTGCGGCAGTCTGCGGTAGCGGCGAGTTTACCTCGCCATGTGGCGGCGCATAAAGCCGCCGCTACGCCGTACGCTGCTGGATCCCAGCGGTGTAGGGGTAGGGCTTGCCCTACCCCGTCGGACCAGCGGAAATGCGGGGACGGCAAGCCGTCCCCCTACAGCGGAACTCACGCGACCGTGCCCTTCAACATAAACCCGCACACTCTTAAGCCGGCCTTGCTCAACGTCGCGCGCGAGGCTACGTTGCGGATGCCAGTTCGGGCGGCGGGGACCCTGCCGGCGAGATAACACTCTCGCTTAACCTCTTGCAGCAGGAAGCTTCCGATTCCGCGACGGCGGCAATCCTCGCGAACTTCCATGTACAAATCTGCAAACGGCGGGTTGTAGTGGAGCAGGAAACCGCCGCTCGCGACGATCTCTTCCTTCAACTCCACTACGTAGTCCCCCACCGGCTCGGAGGTGTGTCCAAAGATCTGATCCCCGGGTCGCGAGCGGCGGACGATTGCGCCCGGCACACTCAACTTCGTAACTGAGTGATCCTCGAATAACACTACATCGGCGCTCACAGAACTTGAGAACTCGTAGAGCATGGAAGAGAGCAGCAGGTCGTTGCTTTGGCACTCGATCAGCCCCGCACATGAGGCCAGAAGTAGCTGCCGGAACAGCTCGCTGGCCTTCCTCCTGAAGGGTGGAACAACAAAGAACTCGAATACCGTGTCCCGGTCGTCGCGCTCCTGGCCTTTGATGGAGCCATAGCCGGTCGTCAGATCATCCACGGCCAAAAGATACGAGTCGGTCCAGCCGCGCTCGTGGCACGCGTTGTATCGAATCTGAAAGTTCGTTTCCTGGAGATACAGGGCACGAAGCGGCTGGATGTTTTCGAGTTCGGTCTTGCAAGCGATTGCGCTCATTCGGATTCAACTGTGGTGCGGGCGTCCCGCCCGCCGTCGCGGGAGCGTCCCGCTCCAGGACCTCGTCATGGGCGCGATAGACCACACCCATGCCTCCCTGGCCAACCTTCGAGACGATGCGGTAGTGGCCCAGCAGTTCGCCGATCACCATTCCTCCTGGGGCTTCACGCCGGCGGACCCGAGGGTGTGAAGGCTGAAAACACTGCGCCCTGCGGATCGGCCAGGATGGACATGCGGCCCACCTTCTCGATATTCAAGGGCGCCAGGAGCGTCTTGCCGCCCAGCTTACTGCATTTGGCAGTCGTTTCATCACAGTTGGCGACATAAATGTAGGCCATCCAGTGCGGCGGAGTGTTCGGAGGGGCAAAGCTCGAGGGGGGCATCCCGCCGATGAACTCCTCGCCGTTTTTGATGTGCAGGTAGCCGGAGGGATCATTCTCGCTCTTGCTGATCTTCCAGCCCAGGAGGCCCTCGTAGAACGACTTGGCGCGCTCGGTATCGGGCGTCATCAGATCCGCCCAGCACAGTGTGCCGTAGACGCCGGAGATTCCCAGGCCGCTGTGGGTGTTTTTCTGCCAGAGGTTGAAGAAAGCGCCCGTGGGATCTTGCACCACGGCCATTCGCCCCGCGTCGAAGACGTCGAACGGCCCCGCGACGACCTTGCCCCCAAGCTCTGTGGCGCGCTTAGCGGACTCGTCTACGTTGGCGACGGCAATATAGAGGATCCAGTGCGGCGGCACGCCTTGAGCTTTCTGTTCGGGTCTCAGCGTGCACGCGGCGCCGGTCTCGCGCCCCTCGAGTTGAAACATCGTGTAGAAATCGTTTGGACCCATCGGCATATCATTGGCGGTCCAGCCAAATAGTGAGTTGTAAAAGCTCTTGGCGGCGTTCTGATCGGTGGTGTATAGCTCGAGCCAGCAAAAAGCTCCGGGCGGATGACTGTCGATGATGCGTCGCATACGTGGCAGTGCCTCCTAGTTGATTTGTGTTCTTTAAGTGCCCAATATATGCATCTTAACCTTTTTGGGGGCTTCCCGTCTCGCCAAATATTAGAAAGAACAAGTTCAAACGGCAAATGGCAAATGGCAAAATTCAAATGGTTTACAAATCGCC
>Ga0310038_10002647_pt1 | contig 13086 bp, 9 predicted proteins | sample Sb_taG_6_FD_200461 | JGI IMG/M metagenome (GOLD analysis project Ga0310038, IMG submission 200461) | Peat soil microbial communities from Weissenstadt, Germany - Sb_50d_4_PS metaG (v2) (version 2) | ecosystem: Environmental > Terrestrial > Soil > Wetlands > Peat | place: Germany: Weissenstadt... | reverse complement strand
GGTCCGCACTCAAGCTGCGCGTCATCATCGTCTCCCTGCAAATCACAGGGGAAACTGAATCAGACAAACCCGCTCTCGGGAATCCCCAAAACCGACTCTGCGTTCAACAAAAATGCTCTAGCCGCCAAGCGCACCCTCTTCGATTGCTCGCTTTCGGGGCCCATCGGTCCTGGCCCCCGTCCTTGCGCGGCGCGTGAAGGCCGTTGCCGATCGGCGAAACGCGTCTGGCGGCGCGCCATGAGCAAAAAAACACCATAATCAGCGGGTTGGCTGCTTACGGTCAGCGTGAGCGCGGGGTCGGGCGTAAGTCATAAAGAAAAACTGCGCTAAACCAAGGCAGAAGGCGTTTCCGATTCCACTGGACCGGAAACCACTTTAGCCTAGCGGCGGCTCTTAAGGGGGATGTAGGCCCCAAAGAGTTCACGCCGGGATGCATCGGGGGCGGTTCGTTGAGGGTCACCAAGTTCAGTTGGATTGCGCTGGCCGCAGATCATGGCCGGTTGCGGCTGCCCGCTAGGCTGGGGGTCCTGCTGCTTGCCGCGAGCCTGCTCGCGGGCTGCGGCTCGCTCTTCGGCAAGTCGAAGAAGGACGAAGAAGACACTTCCCCGCCGGATGTGATCTATGGCAAGGCCGATCAGCTGCTCGACAAGCAGAGCTACGCCGATGCCGCCAAGCGATATGAAGAAGTCGACATCAATCACCCCTATTCGCAGGAGGCGCGACGGGCGATCGTGATGGCGGCCTATGCCTATTACAAAGCGGGAAAATACGACGACGCCGTCTCTGCCGCTGACCGCTATCTCACTTTGCACCCCGGCACCGCGGAATCCGATCTGGCGCAGAACGTTATCGGCATGTCCTACTACGATCAGGTGCTCGACCCGAGGCGGGACCAGACCAACGCCCGCAAGGCGCTGCAGGCCTATCTGACCTTGCTGCAGCGCTATCCCGATTCGCGCTATGCCGCAGAGGCGCAGAATCGCGCCCGCATCCTGCGCGACTTGCTCGCGGCGAGCGAGATGACGGTCGGCCGCTATTATTTGCGCCACAACAATTACCTTGCGGCGATCAACCGCTTCCGCGTCGTGGTCAGCGACTACCAGACGACGGCGCAGATCGAGGAGGCCTTGAGTCGCCTGACGGAGGCCTATATGGCGTTGGGCATCATCCCCGAGGCGCAAACGGCCGCCGCAATCCTCGGCTACAACTTTCCAGACAGCCAGTGGTACAAGAACTCTTACACGCTGCTGCAAAAGCAGGGCCTCAAGCCGCAACAGCACGAGGAGTCGTGGATCACGAAGACCTGGAAGGGCGACGGCAAGCCCGCCTGACGCGCGCGCCATGCTAGCCGCCCTGTCGATCCGCGACATCGTTTTGATCGACAGGCTCGATCTCGAATTCAGCCAGGGCCTTTGCGTGCTCACCGGCGAGACCGGCGCCGGAAAATCGATTCTGCTCGACGCCTTTGCGCTCGCCATCGGCGGCCGCGGCGATGCCGCTTTGGTGCGGCGCGGCGCTGCGCAAGGCCAGGTGACCGCGAGTTTCGAGCCTGCCCCCGATCACCCCGTGCTGCGGCTCCTCGCCGATAATGGCTTGGAGGCGGAAGGGACGCTGATCCTGCGGCGCATCCAGTCCGTCGATGGCCGCACCCGCGCCTTCATCAACGACGTCGCCGTGGGCGTGCAGCTCTTGCGGGAGGTAGGCCGCGCGCTGGTCGAGATCCACGGCCAGCACGACGACAGGGCGCTCATCGACCCAAGCGGCCACCGCGACCTTGTCGACGCCTTCGGCGGCTTGACCCGCGAGGCGGCTTCCGTCGCTTCCGCCTGGGAGGCCTGGAAGGGCGCCGAGGAGATCCGCGCCCGTCATGCAAGCGAGATCGCCGCCATCCGCGCCAATGCCGATTATGTCAGCCATGCCCTCGATGAGCTCGCGAGCCTCGATCCGCAAGTGGGTGAAGAGGAGGCCTTGGCCTCTCGCCGGCAGCTGATGATGCATGCCGAGAAGATCGCGACCGAGCTCAACGAGGCGCTCGACGCCCTTCAAGGTGAGGGGACGGGAGGCGCGCGGCTTGCGGCGGCGCTCCGCCGTCTCGAGCGCCAGACAGGACTTGGGCAGACGCTGCTCGCGCCCGTGGCCGAGGCGCTTGAGCGCGTGCTCGCCGAGACCAATGCTGCGCGCGCCAAGATCGAAGAGGCGCTTGCCGCGACGGCCTTCGAGCCGATCGAGCTCGAACGCGCCGAGGAACGGCTGTTCGCCTTGCGCTCCATGGCCCGCAAGCACAAGGTCGCGGTCGACGATCTGTCGGCGCTCGTCGCCCGACTTGAAACCGAGCTTGCCGCTCTTGACCAGGGCGAGACGCGGCTTGAGGAGCTTGCCGCGGCCGCGACCGCCGCCCGTGAAACTTACGCGGGCGCGGCCTTGCGCCTGAGCGAGGCCCGGAAGGAAGCCGCTACGCGGCTTGACGCCGAGGTTGCCGCCGAGCTTGGGCCCCTGAAGCTCGAAAGGGCGAAGCTCTTCACCAACGTCGAGACTTCCGGCACCGACGAAGGCGGCCCGCACGGGCTCGACCGCGTGTCGTTCTTCGTGCGCACCAATCCGGGGACCGAGCCCGGACCCTTGATGAAGGTCGCCTCGGGCGGCGAGCTCGCTCGCGTGATCCTCGCGCTCAAAGTGGTGCTCGCGGCCCGCGGCTCGGCGCCGACGCTCGTCTTCGACGAGGTCGATGCGGGCGTGGGTGGCGCCACCGCTGCCGCGGTCGGCGAGCGGCTGGCAAAACTGGGAGCTCGCGTGCAGGTTCTCGCTGTGACTCACGCCCCGCAAGTGGCGGCGCTGGCCAATGAGCATATGCTGATCGCCAAGGAGGTCGTGCGCGGGCCGGAGGGCGAGACCATGGCGACGCGCGTGCTCACGCTCGACGGCGAGCGTCGGCGCGAGGAGATCGCCCGCATGCTTGCGGGTCAAACCATCACCGATGAGGCCCGCGCCGCGGCCGAGCGGCTGCTGGGACGCGGCGCATGAGCAAGACGGGCAAAGTCAGGGGCAGGCAGGCGGAACGTGCCTCGGCGGAGCCGAAGCCTGTCGCCGCGCTCGACGAGGCGGAGGCGGCCGATGAGCTTGCGCGCCTTGCCTTGGCGATCCGCCATCACGACGAGCTTTACTACCGCGAGGACCAGCCCGAGATCTCGGACGCCGAATATGACAGCTTGCGGGCGCGCAATGCGGCGATCGAGGCTCGCTTTCCCCATCTCGTCCGCGAGGACAGTCCGTCGGTGAGAATAGGGGCGGCGCCGGTCGAGGCCTTCGGCAAGGTGGTCCACCGCGTACCCATGCTCTCCCTCGGCAATGTGTTCGACGACGAGGGGGTTCGCGACTTCCTGGAGCGCATCCGGCGCTTTCTCGGGCTCGACAGCGTCGAGGGTCTTGCCTTCACCGCCGAGCCCAAGATCGACGGGCTTTCCATTACCCTTTGCTATGAGCAGGGCCGCCTAGTCCAAGGCGCCACCCGCGGCGATGGCTATGAAGGCGAGAACGTCACCGCCAATGTCCGCACCATCGCCGACATTCCGCAAGCGATCAGGGCCAAGAGTTTTCCCGATCCCTTCGAGGTGCGCGGCGAGATCTATATGAGCCGCGCCGCCTTCCAACGCCTCAATGCAGGCCAAGCCGCGCGCGGCGACCGGACCTTTGCCAATCCGCGCAACGCCGCGGCCGGGTCCTTGCGCCAGCTCGATGCCGCCATCACGGCGTCGAGGCCCTTGCAGTTCTTCGCCTATGGCTGGGGGGAGGCCCCACAGCTGCCGGCCGACACCCAATGGGGCGTGTACCGGGCGATGGCGGATTGGGGCTTCCCACTCAACCCGCTGGCGAAGCTGACCAGCTCCGTCGAGGAAATGCTGGAAACCTATCGCGATATCGAGAGCGGGCGCGCAGGGCTAGACTACGACATCGACGGGGTCGTCTATAAGCTCGATCGGCTCGACTTGCAGCAGCGCTTAGGCTTCGTCTCGCGCTCGCCGCGCTATGCCATCGCCCATAAATTCCCCGCCGAGAAGGCGACCACGATCCTGCGCGACATCGAGATCCAGGTCGGCCGAACCGGCGCGCTGACGCCGGTGGCCAAGCTCGAACCGGTGACCGTCGGCGGCGTGGTGGTGCAGAACGCCACGCTGCACAATGAGGATGAGATCGAGCGAAAAGACGTGCGCATCGGCGACACAGTCATGCTCCAGCGCGCCGGCGATGTGATCCCGCAGATTCTCGAAGTGGTTAAGGCGAAGCGGCCTAAGAGCGCGAAACGATTCAGCTTTCCGACCGTATGCCCCGCTTGTGGCAGCCATGCGGTGCGCGAGGTCAATCCGGTCACGGGCAAGGAGGACGCGGTCAGGCGTTGCACTGGCGGGCTGATCTGTCCGGCGCAGCGCGTCGAGCGCTTGAAGCATTTCGTCTCACGCAACGCCTTCGATATTGAAGGCCTTGGCGAGAAGCATATCCAGTCCTTCTACGACGACGGCCTGATCCAGTCGCCGCCCCACATCTTTACCTTGGCCGCGCGCGACCGGCGCTCGACCAAGAAACTCGAGGCGCGCGAGGGCTGGGGCAAGCTCTCGGCCGAGAAGCTCTTCGCGGCGATCGAGGCGCGCCGCGCCGTCCGCCTCGACCGCTTCATCTACGCGCTCGGCATCCGCCATGTGGGAGAGACCACCGCAAGGCTGCTCGCGCGGAGTTATGGCACGACCCTCGCGTTCCGCAACGCCATGCTCGCCGCCGCAAGCAACCGCGAAGGCGAAGCCTATGCCGAGCTCGACAATATCGAAGGCATCGGCCCTGTGGTTGCCGAGGCCATCGCCGATTTCTTTGCCGAGCCGCATAATGTCGCCGTGGTCGACGAGCTCTTGGGCAAAGTGAGCCCGGAGCCACTCGAGGCCGTCGACCATGCCTCGCCCATCTCCGGCAAGACGGTGGTGTTCACCGGCTCGCTCGAACGCATGACCCGCTCCGAGGCGAAGGCGCGGGCCGAACGCCTCGGCGCCAAGGTTGCGGGCTCGGTCTCCAAGCACACGGATTATGTGGTGGCGGGCCCTGGCGCCGGCTCGAAGCTGAAGGACGCCGAGGGCCTCGGGCTCAAGGTGCTCACCGAGAATGAGTGGCTCAAGCTGATTGGCCAATGAAGCGAAAGCGCTATGGCTTTGCCTTAGCCGCTAAGCGACGCGCTTCAACCAGCTAGCCCGCGCATGCGCCTCAGCCCAGGCGAGAGCTTCGCGCACATCGCAATCGCCGCCGCAGGTGGGGCACGCAAATTTCGGCTTCTTCTTGAGGCGCCCGATTGTGGAATGGACGACGTGCCCACAGCCCGGGCATCGCGAGAGGGTTGCCAATTGATTGAGGGCCTGGACCAGGGTCTTTGCCATGGCCCATAATAGACTGATTCGCGGAAGTCTATGAACCCCTACCCGTAGCGGAGCTTCATCGCCACGATGGCGAGCGCGAGCATGAGCGTGATGGCGTTGGAGATCATGATCGGCCAGTTGCCGATCAGCACGCCGAACAGGAGCCACAGCGCCACGCCGCTCGCAAAGGCGACATACATCACGAGCGAGATGGCCTTGGTCTCCTTGTAGCGGATGATATGCAGCGCCTGCGGCACGAAGGCCGCCGTGGTCAGCGTCGCGGCGAAGGCTGAGACCCAGAGCTCCATCCTTATCCCTCGGCGTCAGTCTATGGGCGCCGTGGCCTGGCGGAGCCACGGCCGGTCGCCGCGCTCGAGCAAAGGCTCGATCTTGCGCAGAACCTCGGCGTGATAGGCATCGAGCCAGGCAAGCTCCGCGCGGGTCAGCAGGCCCTCGTCGATGAGACGGCGGTCGAATGGGACGAGCGTCAGCGTCTCGAAGCCCATCATCGCGCGCGTGCCGCCCTCGATGGTGCCTAGCGGCGTTACCAGCACCAGATTTTCGAGCCTGATGCCGTAATGGCCTTCGCGGTAATAGCCCGGCTCATTGGACAGGATCATGCCGGGCTGCAGCTCGACGGTCCCATAGCGCGACAGGCGCTGCGGCGGCTCGTGCACCGAGAGATAGCTGCCGACGCCGTGACCCGTGCCGTGGTCGAAATCGAGGCCCGCCTCCCAGAGCGGCCTCCGGGCGAAGGGGTCGAGGTCCTGGCCGCGGGTGCCTTTGGGGAATCGCGCCGAGGCGATGGCGATATGGGCTTTCAGCACAAGCGTGTAGTGGCGGTGCATGTCGGTGCTGGGCGTGCCGATGGCGATGGTCCGGGTGACGTCGGTGGTGCCGTCGGCATATTGACCGCCGGAATCGATCAGATAGAGCGAGCGAGGCCCAAGCTTGCGACTGGTCGCCATGGTCGGCCGGTAGTGGACCGCCGCCCCATTCGGTCCCGCCGCGGAGATGCTGTCGAAGCTGATATCCTTGAGCTGCCCGGTCTCGCGCCGGAAGTTTTCGAGCTTCATCGCCGCCCCGACCTCGTCGATGCGCCCTGTGGCAGAATGTTCGTCGAGCCAGGCGAGGAACCGGGCGAGTGCGGCGCCGTCGCGGAGATGCGCGGCCCGTGCGCCTTCGATCTCCGTGGCGTTCTTGATCGCCTTGGGCAGGATGCAAGGGTCCTCGCCGGGGACGAGCTTGGCGCCTTCCGCCTCGAGGATTTGCGCGAAGCGAATCGGCGCCGTCTCGGGATCGATGCGCACGTGGGCGCTTGCAGCCCCGAGGGCCTTGAGGCGCCCTTCCAGCGAATCGGGGCTGAGAATCTCGATAGCCTCTTCGAGATGCCCACGCATATTGTCGCCGATTTTGACCGGATCGATGAAGAAAGAGGCCTTGCCGCGCGCGGGCACGATGGCAAAGGCCAGCGCCAAGGGCGTGTGGCTGATGTCCCCGCCGCGGATGTTGAACAGCCAAGCGATGGAATCGAGCATGGTGAGGAGCACGGCATCGGCCTTGTCGCGCACAAGCGTCGCCTGGAGCTCGGCAATCTTGTCCTTCGCGCTTCGCCCCGAGAATTTGAGACCATGCGGCACCACCGGAGCGGAAGGAGGCGGAGGCCGGTCCCGCCACAAGCGGTCGATCGGGTTGCTCGCCAGCGGCTCGAGGCGAAGGCCTGCCTTGCTCAAACTCTCGGTGAGGCGCTCGATCTCCTTGATCGTGTGCAGGCTCGGGTCGTAGCCGACGGTGTCGCCCTTGGTGAGCTGGCTCACCAGCCATTTGGAGGCCTTGGCCTCCGGCACCTGCAGCACCTCGAACAGGGCGCTATCCGCCTGCGCCCGGGCCTGCAGGATGTAGCGGCCATCCACGAACAGCGCCGCCGCGTTCTCCAAGACGATTGCCGTTCCCGCCGACCCGGTGAAGCCGGTGAGCCAGCGCAAGCGCTCCGCGGCAGGGGGGAGGAACTCGTCCTGATGCTCGTCGCTATGCGGGACGAGAAAGCCCTTGAGTTGTCGGGATTTGAGCTCTTGCCGCAACGCCTGGACGCGCTCCGGCGCGACACCCGGCGAACTGACCTCATCGAAGCTTTGGAACATGGTCAAGCTTTGTAGAGCGGGGGTCGCTCGCGATCAATCGCGGAGGGCCCGCGGGCTACCACGCGTTAGCATCAGCGTCGCCCATCCATCGAGAAGGATTCGACTTTTCAGGATAAAGCCCGCGGCGCGATAGCGTGCCTCGACCGTCCCGGCTTGCGCTTGCTCGATGCCGGACAGCACGGCGATGCCGTTTGGACCCATATGGCGGGCGAAGCATCCTGCAAGCTCAAGCAAGGCTGGCGGAGCGAGATTGGCGAACAGCAGATCGGCCTGCATTCGTCGCAAAAGAGGATGGGCGAACCCGGAGGCTTGCAGCACGCGGAGCTGGGGCGCCGCCCCGTTCTTCCTGGCATTCGCCATGGCGGTGGCGACGGCCCGCGCGTCCGCGTCGCTTGCGACGATGTCGCTCGCTCTCGGCGCGAGCGTCCTAGCGGCGGCGATGGCAAGGATGCCGGTTCCGGTGCCGATATCGAGGACGGCCTTCGGCCGATAGGTCTTCAACAGGCGATCGAGTGCGAGCAGGCAGCCGCGTGTGCTCGCATGATGCGCCGTGCCGAAGGCAACACCGGCGTCGATCTCCAGGGCGAAACGCCCATGGCCGACCTTGGCCCGGTCGTGACGGCCATGCACGAGGAAGCGGCCGGCGCGAACCGGTCGCCGCAAGCCTTCGGCTAGCGCCACCCAATCCCGATCGGCAAGCGGCTCGATGCGCAAAGCACCAAGCTCCTGCGGGTTCGGTGTGGCCTGGATCAATTCGGTCAACTGATCGCGGGCGGGAGCTTCGGCGTAATGCGCCGACACCTCGACCCGGCCGCAGCCGCGCTCGAACAGGGTTACGGCGATCGCGGCGGGAGTCTCCGCCGCTTCGAGGACGCCCGCGATTGCGTGCGCTGCCTCAACCGGAACCTCGATGGTCACAACGTAGGTGACGGTGTTGGCCTCAGACGAGGCGGCGCTCGCCCGCGCGTCAGCCATTGGCAGCGGCAGGAGCGTGCGCCATTTGAGCCTCGCTCCGCCTTCCATCTCCGCCAGAGGCGGGGACAGGCTCGCTATCCACAAAAGCCGGCATGGCTTGAAGCTTAGGCTCGCCTTCGGCGTTGACGCAAACGACGAAGCGGCGACAGTCCGCGAAGCCTTCCGCCGTCGGGCTCTATTGAGGTTGGGTATTGGCCCTGGTCCGTCGAGGAGGATTGCCTTCCAAAGCACACCCGGGCCGTGGCCTCCTGCTTGCAGGGTGCGCCGGGTGGCGTGCCGCAGATTTGCCCAAGCGTCGCCGCATGGACGCAGGCGCCGTCGGGGCCCCGCCAGCCGGGGCCACCCTTGCAGCCGCAGCAGCAGCAAGCATCGTCGGCAAAGGCCGGTGTCAGTAGAGCAAACGAGAACAGGATGAGAACTGCCGGTAACTGCCGGTATAAGAGCACGCATGCGCGAGCTCTCTCTTGCGACAAAAGAAGCCTACTTCGTCGATAACGTACACGATTTGTTCTTTTTTTTGCGGGAGTGTCGGCTCCGCTTATATCCCCTTGACGTATGCCACGTGATACCCTACATTAGTATTCGTTGGAGGGTGCCATGGCCAATAGCTTTACCTATAAACAATTCCTTGAGACGTATCCCGACGATGACGCCTGCTTGGCTCATCTTTTCGAGACACGGTATGGCAAGGAACCGGTTTGCCCAAAGTGCGGAGGCATTGACACGTTCCATAAGCTGTCCAAGCTTCCAGCATATACCTGCAATTGTGGGCATCATATCCACCCGATGGCTGGAACGCCTTTCGAGCGTTCGCGCACGTCTTTGCGGACATGGTTCTACGTCATGTTCCTTTTCTGCGCCTCTAGGAACGGCGTGAGCGCCAAGGAAATCCAGCGGCAAACCGGTGTGACCTACAAAACCGCTTGGCGAATCGGTCAGCAAATCCGCGTCTACATGGGCTGGGTTGACGGCGACCGAAAGCTTGGCGGCAGAAGCGGCCCGATTGTCGAGATTGATGAGACTTTCATCGGAGGGCGAGACCCTAAGCCTACGCCAGATGACAAGAAGATCGTGCTCGGCATGATTGAGAGGGGCGGAGAGGTTCTTACGCGCCACGTCACCAGCCGTCGCGCCGAACATGTCATGCCTCAGATTAAGCGTTGGGTGCGGCCCTTTAGCCGCGTCGCCACAGATAGCGACCGCGCGTTTGCCGATCTTACTGAGGCTGACTATTTCCATGAAACAGTTGACCATTCTAGAAAAGAGTGGGCGCGCGGTGCGGTGCATACCAACACCATCGAAGGCTTCTGGGGTGTGCTGAAACGTGGCATCAACGGGACTTACGTTTGGGTTTCGAGGAAGCACTTGCAGAAATACCTTTGGGAGTTCGAGTATCGTCACAACCTGAGGCGCGAGCCTTGGCTGATGTTCCAGCTTTTGCTGGCGGCCTTTCCAAGGGCTTACCGATAGCCATAGCCCGAAGAAGTCGTTCGAATAACGTTCTGTCAGAAGCAGGCGGCTTATTGATCATTGGACATCTAGTTGGCGGTTGATGATTTGCGCGTGACTCTCGGCGCAGGGTTCTTGCTAGGATCTAGTACATTTTGAAACAGATCAAATTGACGAAGCACCTCTTCTCTCGAAAAGTGTCTAGTGAATTTCTTCCCGTCATACATAAATACAAATGTGAAATGTGCGAAGTCTACTGCAAATCGTGACCATGGAATAGCCACTTTATCTAGGTTATTCATATCAATTGTTTCAACAGAAACTGTTGTTATGTCGAATGTAGCTGACGGCGGAATCCCGTATGTATCCTTAGTAGGTACTGGTTTGTGATCTATATTGAAGTTAATTGGAATAGTCTCATTGGTTACATCTGATCGGATGTAGCCAGATACGTCTAGTAGGGGAACGTCCAAATTATTTGTTCCGGAAGCTTGAAACCCGGCCACATAAAGGTCGCCTTTCTTCACAGTTGGCGGAGTTTTGGTGAAGTCTGGAATATCAGCCTTCGCAAATCCTAGAAAGTACACCGGTTGGCCAGAGTCAAAATTCCAAGAAATATCTGGTTTTCCAGGGGCGGTTACTTCTGGCGTAGCTGTTGCTGAAGTCGGTGGCCTGGCGCCAATACTGCCACCCGACGCCAATAAGAGCAATCACCAGACCAACTATGATGAGGGAGCGTGGGTCCAAGGTAAGAATCCCATTAGTGAATAACCACGAGAGGACCGAGAGGACCCCGAAGACGCATGCACCCCAGAATATCAAATGAGCAAGCCAAGCGTGCTGCGGCCATTTCATGGGAGCGATCCCGGCCGCGATTTGAACGGAGAACCCGAGCAGCGCCCCAAGAGCCGGCAAGTCCATACGCATAAAAAATTCTCAATTGGGAACGACTCACTCCGCCCTAGCAAGATACGCCATAACCTTGGCATACGCCAAGGGGATATAGGCGGTCGGCTCGCGTACAAGTGGCGGAGTCACCTGGAAAAAGCGTCGGCAGCCACGGCCCAACGAGCTTGCCTTAGCCTGTCCAACGAGGTCCGCTCATGGGCGTTATTGCCTTGCTTCTGCCCCCTGCGCCTACGGCCCATAGCCGAGCTTGCGGGCCTCTTCGGAGATGAGATCGAGGCTGGGGTAGAGCGCGGCGGCGAAGCTCCGCTTGTCGACCTCCCGTTTGGTGGCCTTCTCGGTATAGCTGCCCCAATGCGAGGAGATCACGCCGAGATAATAGAGCTTGCCGGCCGGCCCTTCGATGAGCAGCGCGCCGCCACTGTCTCCCGGCATCACGCCGAAATCGGTGCACCACACGGCAAGCGGCAACACCGCGGCGGCGCTCGCCTCGATCCTCGGGCTCCCCGGCTTGCCATGCGCGTCGATGGCCGCATTGAAGCACTCCACCGGGTCCCTGATCTCGACGGAGCGATAACGGCGGATGCCCATGCCGCCGCAGCGGGTGAGCGCCGAGCAGTCGGTGGCCCCAAAGCCCACAAAGATGCCGTTACGGGTGAGCGCCTCGGCGAGAGTGTCCCGCCAGGCCTGCGTGCCATCGTCCACCACGTCCCCTTTTGCCGCGTCCGGCACAGTGTGGGTCGGCACCCGCCAATCGGCGGCGAGGCTCTGCAGGCTTGGCGGAGTCGGGACGTCGATCGGGTCCTTGGTGATGATGAGTCCGAGGTCGTAGGCGTAGCGCTCGCCGGCGTTCGGTTTCGCCACGTAATTCCGCCACACCGGCGAGGCGATCACGTTGGCAACGGCATAGCTCTCCGGCTTGCCGTTGCGCACCGCGACCACGGTCAATTGCGAGCGGCGCAGATATTCGTCGGCGAAGAGGTTCTTGCGCATGTCGAGCTCCTTCTGCACGCAATGCGCGGCGGTGACGACGATGCGCGGGAACAAGACCGTGCCAGAACAGATGAAGCGCTGGCGGTATTTGATGGCGACGACGTAAGGAAAGCGGTCGTTGAGGTCCGGCGTCGCGCCGGAGAGCGCGAGGGCCTCGGTGGCGGCGAAGACGAGCAGGAGAAACGCGGCGACAGACTTAGCCATCAAGCTTGTTCGGATTGGTTGAAACGCATCCCCTGGCCGCAACATCGCCGATCATTTCAGCTCCGCTCGACGAAGCTATCCACCACCTTCTTGCGCCCGGCCTTGTCGAAATCGACGGTGAGCTTGTTGCCATCGACCTGGGCGACGCGGCCATAGCCGAATTTCTGATGGAACACGCGCATGCCGACCTCGAGCCCGGCGCCCTCCACGGTGCTTGCCGCGACCAGCGTGCCGTCGATGGTGATCGGCTCCCGCGCCCGCGGCGGTGAAGGCGTGCTCCCGCGCGGCCGGTTCGCGCGCGCGCGCTGCCAGCCCGGTGTCTCGTAGAAACCGCTCGCGAACAGATTCTCGGCCGTATCGAAGCGGCTTTGCCCGTAGCTGCCATGGAAGCCTCTACCCTCGGCCACCTCGACATGGTCGACCGGCAACTCGTCGATGAAGCGCGAGGGAATCGCCGACTGCCACATGCCATGGGTACGCCGGTTCTGCGCGAAGCTGATCTTGGCCCTGAGCCGCGCCCGCGTCAGCCCCACATGGGCGAGCCTGCGCTCCTCCTCGAGGCCGGAACGGCCGGATTCGTCGAGGCTCCGCTGATGGGGAAGCAGCCCTTCGTCCCAACCCGGCAGGAACACCGTGTCGAATTCGAGCCCCTTGGCGCTGTGCAGCGTCATAAGGTTCACGCGCTCGGTGCCCTCTTCGCTTTCCGCGTCCATCACCAGGCTCACATGCTCCATGAAGCCGGCAAGGCTATCGAACTCCTCCATGAAGCGGATCAGCTCTTTCAGGTTCTCGAGCTTCGACTGCGCCTGCGGCGATTTCTCCGCCTGCCACATCTGGGTGTAGCCGGACTCATCGAGGATCAGCTCGGCCAGCTCAGTATGGCGCGTGGTTTCGATCAGCAAGCGCCAGCGGTCGAAGGCGCCGATGAGGTCGGACAGCGCCTTGCGGGACTTTGGCTTCAGCTCCTCGGTCTCGACGATCAGCCGCGCCGCTTGCATCAGCGGCACGCCTCTCGCGCGGGCAAGTTG
>Ga0310038_10002646_pt1 | contig 13087 bp, 14 predicted proteins | sample Sb_taG_6_FD_200461 | JGI IMG/M metagenome (GOLD analysis project Ga0310038, IMG submission 200461) | Peat soil microbial communities from Weissenstadt, Germany - Sb_50d_4_PS metaG (v2) (version 2) | ecosystem: Environmental > Terrestrial > Soil > Wetlands > Peat | place: Germany: Weissenstadt... | reverse complement strand
TCCGATCCAGCAGATCATCAATGCTCGACGCCGATCCGCAGATGCCGATCTGGGCGTCAAGGCCCCCTCATAGACGCACCAGAACGAACTACTCCCCCCCCTGCCAGGTTGGGGACGTCTATCCCGGGCGAGCAGTACGATGTAGCTGTGAGCCGAAGCGCAGCGCAAGCCACTTCGACGCAAGCACTCACCGTGAGGTCTGCCCAAAGTCTGCCCACACGAGCGACTTCGGAGAGCGCCTGAGAGCACCCCAGGTCACCGAAAAACCGCTTAGGTAAGCGGAAATCGCCCTTCGTAGCCCTCTGCAAAGCCGTCTACACCGGTTCGATTCCGGTCGTCGCCTTGGAGAGGTCTTCACGTTTGACCTCGGTTTTTGTTCACGTTTGGAGCCGCCGACGCTGGTTGTGGTGGGCGTGGGTTGCCGGTGGCTGTGCGGGAGGGCTGCGGGGGCGCTCAGATAGAGTTTGCTGGGGCGCTCGGATGGACTTTTGGGTGGCGTGAGGGCGTCCTTGTTTGCGGCGGTGTGTGGGGCGATGTGCGGGGCTGGCGGTGCTCAGGCCGGCGGTGCGTTGGCGGCGGCGAGCAGATCGTGGGTTGTCTCTGTGCGGCGGCGTCGTGTGCGTGGGGGGTGTCCGCAGGCTTGCCGGTGGGCCTGTTCGGCTTGGCGGGCGTCGAGGGCATCGGCGACGCGCGTGTTGCGCACCACGAACAGGCAGGTCAGGAAGAGCGAGGGGGCGGCTATCCCTGCAAGGCGGCACCATCCCTTGGCGGAGATGTCGTTGGTGGCGGGGTCCTTGACGGTGGAGAAGGTCCGCTCGGCTGCTGAGCGGCGGTTGTAGGAGAGGCGGTGGGAGCGGGAGGGGTAGTCGTGCTTCTGTTGTGTCTTGGCGTTCACCTGGGCTGGCACGGTGATCGTCTGCTGTGAGCAGCAGACGGGTGGGTGCTCGGGCGTTCTCAGCACCTGCGGGCGGGTGTGGGAGAGCTCCATCGATGCGGGCCGCAGCGGGCAGCGGAGTTTGCCGGCGGTGGCGGGGCAGGCGACGCGACGGTAGCCGTCCTGGTCATAGGCGGAGATCGGTGAGAGCTTGTAGCGGGAGAGCTCGCCGGTTTGCTGGTCGTGCGTGGCGGTCTGCTCGATACTCGCGGCGTGTGCGAGCGGGCCGAGCTCCAGGAGCGCCGTCGGCGTGGCGGGGCAGTGGAGGTTGCCGTTTGTGAGGATCGCGCCCATGTGGGTGCCCTTGGGGCCGCGGTCGCCTGGGTGCAGGTCCTGGATGAGCGATGCGCCGATCATGCGCAGCGGGATCGCCCAGTCCTCCGCGACGCGGTAGGCGTAGCCGGAGTCGGCGAGCACGTCGCCCAGGGCGATGGCGTCTTTGGCCATCCGCTCGAGTACCGCCACGAACGCGCCCGGCGGGTCGATATGGCAGCTGGTCAGTGAGATGCGGCGCACGAGTTCTGCGACCTGCCCGCCACGATGAAGCGCTCGATCACCGCGGGGTCAAGCAGCGCCTGCGCCTCAAACTCAAGGCCCACCGATTCGCCGAAGGCAGCCAGGCGGCTCGCGGCGAACAAGAGCGCGCGGGCGCGCTCAGGGCGCTCGGGCGCCGCCTTGCCCACGACCTGCCGCGCGAACGCACCGGCCGCCGCGCTCACCGTGCGGGGACGGTACGCGCGGATCGCGCCGCTCAGCTCCGAGACGGGGTTGCTCCCGCTGGACATACCGTATGTATACGGTAGGATACGGACGGAATGACCGCCCCCTATGCCAGACTGCGCCGGTGAAGATCGATCGCCCAGAGCGCGAGCAGGCGCGGGCAATCGCGACGGAACTCGCGAAGATCGCCCGCACCGGCAAGGTGCTGCCCGGCTCGATCACAGAGCGCCAGATGCGCTGCGGGCGCCCAGGCTGCGCCTGCCACTCAGATCCACCGCGCCTGCACGGCCCCTACTGGCAGTGGACCCGCAAGATCAAGAAGAAGACCATCGGCAGATACCTCAGCAGCAAACAGGCCTCTGACTACCAGACCTGGATCGAGAACGACCGCCGCATCCGCGAGCTAGTCACCCGCCTGCAGGCGATCGGCATCGCCCACCTGGAAGCCGACCAGCAGCGACACTGAGACCGAGCTGGCGTGGTCGAACGCCGCTTAAGGTGTGGCCGGGCCATGGGACGGCCCCCAAAACGCCCGCCGGCAAAAGAGAAAACCAAACGTGAACCCCTCACGGCGATCGGAATCCAAGACTCGCTTGGCCGGCGACCGTCCTTGATCACTCCGGTCGGCCCGTTCTGACCGACCTCATAGTGCCGGTCGGGCGGGGCGTAGGGCGAGGTGAGGATCGGGTTGTCTATTGATGCTGTTGGGCGACCATCACGGCGGGGTTCGACCACCGCCGCAGCGTAGCGCCTAGATCCAATACCGTAAACTTAGTGTCCGATGGTTCGGTTATTGTTGCTGTGTGCCTCGGTCTGGTTGGGTCAAGCCGGCGAGTGATCAGCGCCTCTCGGATCACATCTCGATCGGTGTGTTGACGCGGGTTTTCCCGCCGGAGCTGGTGGATGAGGTGGGGGGGGTGGCGGGCCGGGTGGAGCGTCGCCATCGGCTGTTGCCGGCTCGGGTGGTCGTCTACTACGTGCTGGCGATGGCGCTGTTCAGCGACGCTTCCTATGAGGAGGTGATGCGCCAGTTGGTGGAGGGGTTGGCGTGGGTGTCGGGCTGGCGGTGCACGTGGGAGGTGCCGAGTAAGGTTGCGATCTACAAGGCACGCCAGCGGCTTGGGTCTGAGCCGCTGCGGCTGCTCTTTCAGGCGGCCGCGCAGCCGTTGGCGAGCGAGGCGACGCGGGGAGCGTTCTACCGCGGCTTGCGGCTGATGAGCCTGGATGGGACGTGCGTGGATGTGGCCGACACGCCGGTGAACGATGAGGAGTTCGGCAGGCCGGGCTCCTCGCGGCGTGAGGGCGGCGGAGCGTTTCCGCAGCTGCGCCTGGTCGGCCTGTGCGAGTCTGGCACGCACGTGGTCACGGGCGCGGCGCTGGGCGCATATGAAACTTCCGAGAACGCGTTGGCCGATCGGCTGCTGGGGTCTCTCGGGGAGGGGATGCTGTGCCTGGCTGACCGCGGTTTCTACAGCTTCGAGCGCTTCACCGCGGCCCATAAGACCGGGGCGCAGCTGCTGTGGCGGGTCAAGTCCAGCCTGGCACTCGAGCGCGAGAGGACGCTCGGCGACGGCTCGTATCTGACGCGCATCTACCCCTCCCCGGGTGATCGCCGCGCGAAGCGCGGCGGTGAGAGCGCGCGTGTCGTGGAGTACCGGCTCGATGACCCCGGCCTGCCCGAGGCCGAGCAGCGCTACCGACTGCTGTGCACGATCCTCGACCCAGAGCAGGCGCCCGCCGGAGAGCTGGCCGCTCTCTACTCCGAGCGCTGGGAGATCGAGGGCGTCCTGGACGAGCTGAAGACCCACCAGCGCGGCCCGCGCGCGGTGCTGCGCTCAAGGCTCCCCGACGGCGTCTACCAGGAGACCTACGGCTACCTGTGCACCCACTACGCGATCCGCCGCCTGATGCACGACGCCGCGCTCCTGGGCGACCTCGACCCCGACCGATTATCGTTCACCCGAAGCCTCCGCGCAGCCCGCCGCAGCACCCGCACCCAGCCGGGAATTTCCCCCCCACAGCCTCGCCAGCGCGCATAAACAGACGATCACGGAGATCCTCGCCGAGCCACTGCCCGACCGACGGCTGCGCACCAACCCCAGGGTCATCAAGCGCAAGATGTCCAACTGGGCCGTCAAACGCCCCGAGCACCGCAACTGGCCACAGCCGACCAAGCCACCCGGCGACACCATCACCATCCTAGCCACTTAAGTTTACGGCATTGCGCCTAGATCAGACTGGAGGTGGGTCGGGTTTGACGTACGGTCTGTCCGGATCGTCAGTGGTGGGCGAACCGGGACGTCGACTCGAAGTCCCCGTGAAGGACCAGCGGATCGAGGTCCGCGCCGTTCGGCCAGACGACGGTGCCCAACTCTTCGTCGATGTGTACCTGGGCGAAGAAGTCAGGGTCGCTTAACGGCTCGAATACCGGGCCATGCAGGGCTCGGTGAGGTCGACGTCGCGTGGGTCCGCTCCCGCAGGCGAAGGGCCAAACATGAGGATGACGGTCACACCATGACGACGGAAAGGGCAGGGTGGGCTTCTGCCATTCGGCTGTAGTCGTCGTCCTGTGTGACTACGGGCAGTCCGTGCTCGACCGCTGTGGCGGCGATCAGCGCATCGGTGAGCTTGACCGTTCTCTGGATGCCGGTTTTGCGGCAGTCGAGAACGAGCCTGGCCCATGCGGTCATCACGGCCTCGCTGATCGGGATCGGGTTCGCGGCGCGGGCGAGGGCGAGTGTGTCGGCACGTCTGGCCCTGGATTGGTCGTCGGTGGAGGCGAGTACGCCGAGCTGTAGCTCGCCGATGCTCACGACGGAGAGCGCGACACGCTCGGGGAGGTCGCCGAGCGGTCGTCCGCTCTCGCGGGCGATGAACACGGAGGTGTCGAGCAGCCCGGATGCGGGGATGCTCAAAGCTCGTCCAGTGTGTGGCCGGCGAGCTCGTCCAGCTCACGTGTGAGATCCGCGTCTGCGGCGCGGGTCTGCAGTTCGCGCTTGAGGCTTGGTCCCGATAGCCAGGGTGCGCGTTGCTGGTGCGGAACGATGTCCGCTATCGGCTCGCCATGCACGGTAAGCGTTACGGGCTCGCCCGCTCGTACGGCGTCGATCACCTGGCTCGTCTGGTTGCGCAGCTCACGGACCCCAACGTTCATGTGCGACAGCGTAGCACATGGGGATCGTTCGACCTTGCTGCTCGTCACGGCGGGAACGTTGCGTGGGTTCGATTCCCACCGTCCCACTAGCAGCGTGGACATGAGGAGTGCGAGACTCATTCTTGTCAGTCTGGGCGTTCCGAGTCTCGTTCATGGTCCGAGAAGTGCGAGCGGAATGGCCGCGACGCCGTCGGGTCTGCGGTAGGCGAATCTGCCCGTGTAGACCACGATCCGGTCGAGCAATCTGTCGCCGATCTGTTGATAGAGCCAGTTGAGGTGCGCGACATCGTGGTCATCGACGGTGTTGGTCAGCTTCGCCTCGATCGCAACGCACGACCGGTTCTCGCCCTCCACGATCAGGTCGATCTCGTGATCGCCGTTCTTGGTGCGCAGGTGGCCGACCCTGGCAGTGGTGGCACTGGCGTAGACTCGGACTGACTGGGTCACGAGCGACTCGAAGAGCGCGCCGAGCCATGTGCCGGTGGCCGCTGAAATGCGGTTGCCCTCGCCGCGCAGCAGGCCGGCCTTGTCGATGCCGACGAGCCGTGCGGCGATGGCCGGGTCGACCAGGTGATGCTTGGGTGTGTAGGTGAGTCGCTTGAGGGGGGCAAAGGTCGGTATCCATGCCTCCAACGGGTCGAGGACGAAGATCCGTTGCAGGTGCTCTCGATACACCGCGGCGGTCTGGCGCGCGGGCTTCTCGCCTTCGCCTGGGGTGGCGGCGTCGAGGATGGTGCTGTACGCGGCGTTGGTAGCTGTTGCCGCCGCGTACGCGGCCAGCCATGCTCGTAGCGCGCCAGGGCGGCGAACGCTGACGCCATTCTCCGGCAACTCGCGCTCGACGATGCGAGCGACGTAGCTGTCGAGTTGGAGTTGCCGCGCCCGCTCGGGCAGATCGCGGATGCCGGGGAAACCGGACCGGAGGATCTCGTCGGCGTACGTCGGCACGTCGACATCGGAGGTTCCGCCGATCGCGGTCGCCTCACCGCTCAGCAAGGCTCTGAGCGAGACGGTTGGGTGATAGGCGCCACGCTCGCTGAACGCCATCGGTCGTATCGCCAGGCTGACTATCCGGCCCGCACCGGAGTGGATGCGGACCCCTGGGGCCACGCCCGCGGATCCGGCCAGCAGGAAGCGTTCGCCTGTGGGGTTATCATCGACTGCTCGGCGAACACGGTCCCAAACGCTGGGCTCGAGCTGCCACTCATCGATCAGCACCGGCGGTGGTACCTGCGTGACGAGGTCAAGGTTGCCAGCGAGGGCTGCGTGCTCACTTGGGTTGTGGAGTGACAGGATGGTCGAGGCACGCTGAGTTGCCGTAGCCGTCTTGCCTACGCCCTTGGCCCCCTCCAAAGCGATTGCCGCCAGATGGGGAAAAAGCTCGTCAAGCGCCTCGTCGATGACCCGCCGTCTGTATGCCACCAGAGCAAACTAACATATAGACGTGCTACTGTCTAACATCTAGTCGCCAATCTGTTTGCCTCCTCGACACCCACGGCAACAGTGCGCCGCGCCAGCGCCGCGCCAGGTCGTTCTACCGCTGCAGCTTGAGCTGCACGTGCGGGTCGGCACGGACGTTCAAGACCCAGGCGGCGACCGCCAGCGGTGTGTCGACCGCCACCGCGGGTGGGCGCAGCTGCACTATGTACACACGGTCCCCCTGCAGGATCGCGCGGATCACCTTGTGCCGCGGCTTGCCGGTCTTGCGACCGGCGGTCGTCAACACCGCATGGCCGGAGGGCACCGAGCCAAAGGTGTAGCCGGGCCGCATCAGCCCGCTGAGAATCTGACCGTGCTTGGGGGAGGTGATCAGCCGGCGGTGTTTGGGCTCCTCGAGCACTGCGGCCGCACGGATCGCGCCCGCACGGTCCGGCTGGGGCTGAGCGCTAACGACCGCTGTGCTGTCAGCCGTTCCGTCCATCGTTGCACGATGCTACAGACTACCGAGTATGAGCGAGCCTCGCATCTACGGCCACACCCGAGCCGGCCGATCGCCGACACAGACGTCGAAGCCGTTGCCGCGGAGGCCGAGGTGGGTTACGACGTCGATGAGCTGATCGCGCGGCGGCCCAAGCGAGGTCGTCCCATGATCGACACCTGGGCCAGTAAGATGCTATCTTACGACTATGCGTACCACCATCTCCACGAAGGGCCAGATCGTTCTCCCCGCGGAGCTTCGTGCCGCGGATGGCATCAAGGCGGGGGAGGAGTTCGAGGTCGACCGAGTTGGCCCTGATGAGTACCGGCTGACCCGGCTGACGCCGCCGCCGAACCATGGTTTGATCGAATGGCTGCGGTCGTGTCCTGGTGACGGTTGGTTCGTAGAGATTGAGTCGGAGTCAACCGACTCGCTTTAGCTGATCGCATGGCGCGCTATCTGGTTGACGCGAACGTCCTCTCGGAGGCGACCAAGCCCGCCCCCGACCAGCGTGTTATCGATTGGCTGGGGCACAATGAGCCCGAGCTCGCCGTCGACCCGGTCATCCTGGGGGAGATCCGTTTCGGCATCCTGCTGCTCCCACGTGGTCGTCGTCGAAGCCGGCTCGAGCGCTGGTTCGAGGACGGAGTACAGAGGTTGCAGTGCATCCCGTGGGAGGCCTCGACGGGACTGCGCTGGGCTGAGCTGCTCGCGACGCTTCGCGCGGAAGGGCGCGCGATGCCGATCAAGGACAGCTTGATTGCGGCGACGGCGCTGACGCACGATCTGGCGGTTGTGACCCTCAACCTTCGCGATTTCGATGCTGCAGGCGTAGGAGTCGTAGATCCGGTGGCAGAGCCTGGCCACTGATCACTCGACGGACGTCTTGCGCTCCCCTTTGCAGGGGTTGGTCCGGCCAACTCGGCCTCGGTGACCGTTTCGCGGCGGGCGCACGTTCCGTAGGAAGTACGGTCCGCCAGGGTGGCGACCCCTCGATGATCCGACCACCTTACAGGCACTATTGTTCAGACGTGCCATCCGAGTCGCGGAGAGAGCAGCTCAGCGCGCGGATCTCAGCGGCGTTCAAGTGGCCGATTCTGATCGCGGCGCTGCTGGTCGTGCCGGCGGTCGCCATCGAGAACTCGGGCCTCGGATCTGGCTGGCGCGATGCTGCCAGGATGCTGAACTGGTTGATCTGGAGCGCGTTTGCGATGGAGTTCTTCGCGCTCCTGGCGGTGACCCCCAATCGCCTGCGCTGGCTGCGGACCCACCCGCTCGACGTGGCCATCGTGATCCTGACACCGCCGTTCGGGCCGGCCGCGCTGCAGTCGGCGCGCGCGCTGCGGCTCCTGCGTCTGATCCGCCTGGTGCGCCTGGGCAGCCTCAGCCGCGAAGTCTTCTCGCTCGACGGCGTCAAGTGGTGCGCCGTGATCGCGCTCCTTCTCATTCTCGGCGGGGGAGCGGGTCTGGTGGCCATAGAGGGCGCCAAGCACCATCCGCACCTGACCATGGTCGATGGCATGTGGTGGGCGGCGACGACAGTCACGACCGTCGGCTATGGCGACATCACGCCCCTGACCAACGGCGGGCGCCTCATCGCCATGTTCATCATGCTCGTCGGGCTCGGCTTCGTCGCCATCCTGACCGGGGCGGTCGCCCAGCACTTCGCCGTGCGCAACCGGCAGTTGGCGGTCGCGACCACCGACGATATCCTGGCTTCTGTGCAGGAGGTGCTGCTGCAAGTGCGCGGCATCTCCGAGCGGCTCTCACTTGTGGAGGCGCACCTCGCCCTCGCGCCGCTCGATGCGACGGCCTCCGGGGAGGAGCCGCTGCCGGGTGCGGCACGGCGGTCAACCGCTTGGGGGGAGTCCTTCACGACCAGGGATCCATCGCGGGCATCTCCCTCCGCGGATCGCCCTTCGCCATCACCTGCCTGAGCAGCTGGCGGGGCTCCTCGACAGCGGGCGGTAGCCGCCTTTCAAGGCCTCGCTTAACGCTGTCGAGGTTCTGATCAAGGCCCACGAAAGTCCGACTCTCCAACGGATCTGCTAATATGGAATCGCCATGGTGATATCACCATAGCGCATGCGCTTTTAGCCCGCCAATGGCTCCACCTGGGTGCCGGAGGACGTCAACCAGTACGGATTCACCCGCTGGGACCCGCCGGACGCGGGCGCCAACCAGAGCGTGCCCGAGGAGGGCGGCGGGATCTACGACAACGACGGCCGCTTCATGAACTCCCAGGGCACTCCGGCGGCCGGCACCGAGGGCGCGCTTCAGTACCTGGGCTCCACGGCCGCGCACAGCCAGCCCTTCTTCATGGTCGTCTCGCTGGTCAACCCGCACGACGTGCTCTTCTATCCCAAGACCTACATCGAAGGGGGCTATGACGACTCGTGGCTGGCGGGCGAGATCGAGGTGCCGGCGACGGCGGACGAGGACCTTTCGAGCAAGCCCACCGTGCAAGCGCAGTTCCTGCGGCTGTTCAACGCCTCCGGGCCGATCTACTTCTACGGCAACCTGATGAAGTCCTCGGACGCCTACCTCGTGAAGATCCTCGACACGCTGCAGGCGAGCGGCCTGCTCGAGAACACGCTCGTGATCGCCACGGCCGATCACGGCGAGATGGGCACGGCCCACGGCGGACTGCGCCAGAAGAACTTCAACTTCTACGAGGAGTCCACGCGCGTTCCGCTCCTCTACTCCAACCCCCGCCTGTTCAAGGCGCCCGAGACGAACCACGCGCTCGTCTCGCACGTGGACTTTCTGCCGACGCTCGCCAGCCTCGTCGGCGCGCCGGCCGGCGCTCGCGCCGCCTGGCAGGGGATCGACTACTCCGATCAGATCCTCAGCCGCTCGCCCAAGCCGCCGCAGAGCTACACGGTCTTCACCTACGACGATTGGCAGTCTGGGCAGGCACGCGGGCCCTACCCGCAGCCGCCCAACCACATCGTCTCCATCCGCGAGCAGCGCTACAAGCTCGCCCGCTACTACGACGCCGAAGGTAAGGTGCCCGACCAGTGGGAGATGTACGACCTCAAGACCGACCCGCTGGAGCGCACGAACCTGGCCCACAGGGGCCACAGGCGCACCCCCACGCAGGAGCGCGAATACAAGCGGCTGCGGCGCAAGCTCGTCCAGGTCGAACAGACGCGTCTGCGGCCGTTGAGCTGAGCGCAGCCGCTGGGCTGGCCGCCGACGCTGAGCTGAGCGGTATGCAGGCCGTTCGGCGCCGGCGGATCGCTCTCCACGAGTTCGCTTCGCTGCGAGGGCACCGGGCGCGGCTGCTCGCGGGCTGCACCGGTCGCGGGGGCGGTGTGAGCAGGCCGCCCTACGACGAGCTCAACCTGGGGCTTCACGTCGGCGACGACGCGCAGGCGGTGCTCGAGAACCGGCGCCGCGTGGCGGAGGCGCTCGGGGTGGATCTGGAGTCGTTCGTCATCCCGCGCCAGGTTCATGGGGGAGGGGTGCAGGTGGTCACCTCGGCCGACCGCGAGCGGGGCGCCCTGACGGCCGATGACGCCGTGCCCGACGCCGACGCGCTGATCACGCGGGAGGCCGGTGTCGTCCTCGCCGTGCTGCTCGCGGACTGCGTCCCGGTGATCCTCTTCGACCCGATCACGCCCGCTGTCGGCGTCGTCCACGCCGGGTGGGGCGGCACCGTTCGTCACATCGCTCGCAACGCCGTCGAGGCCATGCAGCGCGAGCTCGGGAGCGATCCCGGCACGCTCCTGGCCGGAATCGGGCCTTCGATCGGGCCCGCCAGTTACGAGGTGGGCGCCGACGTGGGCGAACGGGCTCGGGCGGAGTTCCCGCGGGCAGGCGTCCTGCGCCCGCGCGGGGACGGGAAGTTCCTGCTGGACCTCTGGGGCGCCAACGTCGCCGATCTCCTCGCCGTCGGCGTGCAGCGTGAGCGCATCGAGGTGGCGGGACTCGACACCTTCCAACTGCCCGAGCAGTTCTTCTCCCACCGGCGCCGGCAGCCGACCGGGCGCTTTCTCGCGTTGGCGATGCTGCGGGGGTGAGCCGGCGGATGCGGCGGGAGTGGGTTGGCGATGCCGCGGAAGTGAGGGTGTCCTCGATGCTGCGGGAGTGAGGGTGTCCTGTATCGTCACCTCTCGTGGGCGAGCGAGACCTTGATGTCGTCGTCTTCGGCGCCACCGGTGTAACCGGCCGACAGGTCGCGGCGTATCTGGCCGAGCGCGCCGGGGAGACCGGGGCGCGGTGGGCCGCCGCGGGGCGCGACGGCGCGAATATCCGGCGAGTGCTCGAGGACGTGGGGGTCAGCGGGGCGCAGACGATTCTCGCCGACGTCGGCGATCCCGCTTCGCTGCTGGAGATGGCCTCCCGCACGCGCGTCGTGCTCAACCTCGTGGGCCCCTACACCCGGTATGGGTGGCCGGTGATCGAGGCTTGTGTCGCGGGCGGCGCGCACTACGCCGACCTCACCGGGGAGATTCCCTTCGTGCGGCGCGTCATCGACGCCTTTCACGCGCGCGCCGCCGAGGCGCAGCTCAAGCTCGTGCAGGTCTGCGGGTTCGAGTGCCTTCCGCCGGACTTCGCGGTGCTGCTCGCCGCCGAGACCGCGCGCGAGCGCTGGGGCGAGGGCCTTGCCGGTGTCGAGCTTCAGGTGAGCGTGCGGCCCCCGCCCGGCCTGCCCCGCCTCTCCGACACCATCTCGGGCGGGACGCTCCAGAGCCTGCTCGCGGTCATGGGCGGTGAGGACCCCTCGCTCGCCACCGACCCGGCGGCGCTCATCACCGATCCCCTCACTGCGGCTGAGGTCCGCCGCGTCAGCCCCATCTCGCTGGCTCCCCGCTCTGGCCCCCAGGGCGCGGTGATCGCGCCGATGGCCCCCGCGGCCTTCATCAACCCCGCCGTCATCCAGCGCACCACCGCGCTGCTCGCGGGCGAAAACGGCACGCGCTCCGAGCCGTTTCGCTATCGCGAGGGTATGACTCTCGCGGGCAGCGCTCCCTCGCTGCCGCTGCGCTATGCCGCCGCCGGTGCGCTCGCCGGGATGCAGGCGAGCTTCGCCGCGCTCGCCCGTGCGCAGCCGTCAATGCGCCGTCGTTTCGCCAGCACGCTGGGCTCGATCCTCCCCGGCTCCGGGTTCGGCCCCGCCGCCGATCGACTTGAGAATTGGAGCTGGCGCATGTCCGTCGCGGCCCGCACCACCGGCGGGCACGACATCGCGGTCGAGGTCGCGGCGGAGGGGCATCCGGGCTATCTGGCGACCGCCCGCATGCTGGGGGAGGCGGGGCTGCTGCTGGCGGCCGCCGATCTCACCCCCAGGCGCGCGGGCTGCCTCACGCCCGCGGTGGCGCTCGGCACGGGCTCCCTGGAGCGCTTCCAGCGCGCGCGGGTGCGCTTCTCCGTCGCGGTATAGTCGGCAGAGATGGCAGGAGCAGTGCAGAGCGTGCGCACCGAGGAGCCGATCGAGGCCAACGCCGAGGCGATCCAGGCGTGGGATGGGCCGCTGTACGACCGCTTCGTGCGCTTCCGCGAGCTCGTCACGACGGGCCTGGGCGCGCACGGCGAGGCGGCGCTCGAGCTGTTTCCGCCGCGGCCGGGGCAGCGGGCGCTCGACCTGGGCTGCGGCTTCGGCGACACCACGCAGCGCATCGCCGCCATGGTCGGCGCCGAGGGCGAGGTGGTGGGCGTGGACGCCGCCGCCAACTTCATCGACACCGCCCGCGGCGAGGCCGCGCAGGCCGGCGTCGGGAACGTCAGCTTCGCGGTGGCCGACGTGCAGGCCGCCGATCTGGGCGGACCCTACGACCTGGCGTTCTCGCGCTTCGGCACGATGTTCTTCGCCAACCCCGTCGCGGCGCTGCGCAACGTGCGCCGCGCCCTGAAGCCCGGTGGGCGGCTCGTGATGGTGGTCTGGCGCAGGCGCATCGACAACGACTGGCTGTACCGTGCGCAGACGATCGTGGAGGGGATCGTGGCGCGCCCGGAGGAGTACGACGAGCCCACCTGCGGCCCCGGCCCCTTCTCGATGGCCGACGCCGACACCACCAGCGAGGTGCTCCTGCACGCGGGCTTCCAGGACATCGCCCTGCGCCGCTGCGACCATGAGATCGCGATTGGCCGCGACGTCGAGGAGGCGATCGACATGGTCATGGCGATCGGTCCAGCCGGCGAGATCCTGCGCCTGGCGGGTGACCGCGCGGCGCACCTGCACGAAGCCGTGCGCGACGCGCTGCGCGCGGGCCTGAGCGAGTTCAAGGACTCCGACGGCTTCATCCGCGCCCCGGCCTCGACCTGGATCGTCTCGGCCACCGCCTAGGCGGGGATGGATCGGCGGCCTGAGGACCCTCCGGGCCGGGCCTTCGCCGACAGGCGCCAGGCGGGGCGG
>Ga0310038_10002641_pt1 | contig 13100 bp, 11 predicted proteins | sample Sb_taG_6_FD_200461 | JGI IMG/M metagenome (GOLD analysis project Ga0310038, IMG submission 200461) | Peat soil microbial communities from Weissenstadt, Germany - Sb_50d_4_PS metaG (v2) (version 2) | ecosystem: Environmental > Terrestrial > Soil > Wetlands > Peat | place: Germany: Weissenstadt... | reverse complement strand
CCGGTCCCTCGATGACCTTGGCCACCCCCGAGGTGAGTTCTGCGAGGTCCGTGTAGCGCCGCCCGTTCAAGGGCAACTCCTCAACCGTTTCGGCGGTCACAACGTCGCCCAGGGATGCGTTCTCGGTTTCGAGCAGCGGAGGAGCTCCGCTTACTTCCATTGTTTCCGAAACCGCGCCGACCTTAAGACTGAAGTCCAGCCGGATGGTCTGCTGCACATCGAGCACGATGTCCTTGCGAATTTCCCGATGGAAGCCGGTGGCTTCGACGGAAACAGAGTATCGGCCGATATGGAGCGGAGTAATCACGTAATCGCCGTTCTGCTCCGTTTTTGTCGCAGTGGCTATGCCTGTGTCCGTGTTGGTAGCTGTGACGGTGACGCCTGGCAGTATGGCGCCACTGGCATCCCTGACCGTCCCGACCACGCTGCCAGTATCGACTTGCGCGAACCCAGCCACGGCCACACTGATCAGAAAAACGACAATTCCTATGGTTTTTCTCATAGTGATTCTCCTTCCGCGGACGTGATGCAGTGTCGATCAATGGCTCGGCAGCAAACCTCGCCGCCGACTCTACCCTCCCGCTGTTTGCAGCACAGAAACTGCTGCGGATATTGACGGAACATTTCTTTTTATATCGTTTTGTTGTCTTTTGTCCAGACAATAAAAGACTTCGACAGAAAGTGAAAAAATCGAGGAACAGCAAACTGCGGGGCCAAAGGAAAGGGGGCATCAGCTGGGGTGAGGCCGGGACGGCGTCCGAGGCTCCAATTGGGTTCTTCCGCTACCAGCCGAAGCATTCCAAATCTCTCTGGAGTGTGGAACGTATGACTCATCGTGGGTTGCCAGACAACTTCAATCCGGTTCGGCGGCGGCCCCTGACTACGAAACAAATTGATTCGAAACCTGTCTCCAACTGCCGCAGCGTGGCTCTGTAAAGCCGAGAATGGAATGCGCATGGCTCCGTACCAAATCTTCGCGACCGGGTCGATGCGAGCGGCTACCGTGAAGCCAGAGTTCCAGGTCCATCCATCTTCGTGATGCGGCTTAGACAGGTCAATGTCGAGATCGACCCACTCCCCTTGCGGCGAGATTTCGAATTCCTTGTATCGGCGGATGTCTTGAAAATCAGAACCAATGAAGACCTCGGCAACATCCCAATCCCAAAGCTGAAAAGTCTCGGTTGAACTGCTGGGAGAGGGCTTCAAATTTAGCGCTTCGTAAGGACAAATGAATAAGAAATACAGATTCCTCTCTGTCCAGCGAGAGCGGACTTCGGTACGGTAGCGCGGTTGGTTTTGGCCATAAGGAGCCTTATCCGCATAAACGGGGTGAGCTTCGCGCCAGAATGAGATGGTTGGATCCGTGCTTGGGGCCATGTCTTCCCCAGCTTTTGTGCTTTCCATCACAGCAGGATCGACCGCCATCAGTATCTGTACTGCGACGAAAACGAGGGCGCAAGCGATCACGCCATCCCGCATGTGCGTTTCCAGCGATCGATGCATCACCCCGTCACTCCTAGTTGACGAGCGGCATTCTCGAAATACACTTTGCGAAGAATCGTTTCCGGCAGATTGACGCCGTAAATGCGCCAGCGCCCTTGAGGAGGGATTTTCGCCGGAGCGTAGTCGAAGTACTCGTCCTCAGTCTCCAGAAATCGATAATAAATCTCGTACAACTGGTCGTTGAACACTTGCTGGGGAAACTCGTCACCGTGCGGAGTGGCGTCGGTGCCGAACAGGATGCGGTCCTGATACCTGTCGAAAAACTTCCCAGCCGTGCGGGGCTGCCTTCCCAACTCTCCGATGCGGGCGGCGATGTCGACTGTCATGTTCGGGAAGCGGTCGAGGTTCTGTGCCACGTTCGCCAGGTTTTCACCGAAGTTTCCCACGTGCAACACCACGAATTGCGTTTTGGGGTGTCTGGCAAGAACCCGATTGCGTGCCTCAAGTAACTCCGCATTGCTGGGAAAGTCGCCACCGTAAAAGGACCAGGCTGGGTGATTATTGAGTTCCTCATAGCGCTCGTTGAACCGATCTGGGGGAGCAAAGAACGCGACCGGGTCGGATACGTGAATCGCTACCGGAATGTTGAATTGGCCACAGGCATCCCACATGGGATCAAATCTCGGATCATCAATTTTCACGAGTTCGCCGGAAGTAATGTTCTCGCGGAGATAGAGACCTAGAGTCTTCAGAATCTTCAGGCCCCTCGCACCTTGCCCGTAGGCCTGCTCGATGGCTTGCGCCTGAAGTTGAGGATAGTGGGGCTCCTTCCAACGTTCATAGCAGGGCTCGGTAAATGTGTAGAAGCGTCCGGGGAACGCCCGGTCGTACTTGGTGATGGCCTCGCCCAAGCCCTTGTCGTAGCCTCCAGTAAGGTTCACCATGGCGCGGATGTTCCGACGATCCATGACTGCTAGAAGTTCTTCCGGCGTGCCCAGATATTTGCGTTCCGAGGCCAGTTCCACACCGTTCTCGGACGTGGCCGATCTCGTGATGTGCGTGTGAAAATCGAGGACAGGGAATTTGGCGCGCTCGACTCGCGACTCGTGCACTTGCAGCATGCTTTTGGGCTCGAAGTCAGAGAGGTCCAAAGGACGGTGCTGGGTCTTCTGGGGTTCTTGAGGGTGCTTTGCGAAACCGCTGCCGGGCTGGGCAGCCGCGCCGGCCATGACTCCTAGTCCATACAACCATTGCCTCCGATTGATCATACTTGCTCCCGCACTTCCTCGGGACCGACCCGAGTGACGAGAACGACCATAACAGAATGGTTTGGAAAGAAAAAGAAAGATATGATAAGCCTTCTGGCATGTTCAAGCCTTCGTTCATCGCAGATGGAGTTGATTACTGAATAAAGAAGGCGGGTGTACAGAAACACTTTTTCCGCGGGGATTCGTGCCCGGCACGATACTATTCTGCAATTTGCAGCATCGAGAAAGTCATGTCCTCAAGGATGAGACTGATGCAAGTCGATTGGATCACATGGAGCGTCTTCGGGATTGGCTTGCTCATGCTTCTGTATTGGTGCGTTCAAACCATTCGGGAATTCAGAGATCTTTTCCAAAGACGGTTCCAACGAATGAATCAGAAGAGATGACCGATTGCGCGCTGAATGAAATTCATCCACAACCAGAGGTATGGCAGCAGATTCTTGAGTTGTGTGACAGAAGTTTCCACATTTCCGAACGCTCTCTTCTCAGGACGGTGCCTCGGAATGGAAAGTCCGCGGAGACTGCGGGTGCCGTGCGCCGGTTTAGCGAGTCCCGATCGGCTACGACCCTAGTTGTTTGAACCGTCGCCAGCAATTCGCCGCGCAACCTGCGAATCGGCTTCGACTGCGAGTTCTGGCCAAGTGAAGCGCCAGAGCTACAACTTCATCGCGTAAAGCTAGCACTGCGGTATGATCGTGGACGTGATTCGGGCGTACATCATTTGTCGGCTGGCTGAGCAAAACGCCGGTTCGCGCGGAGCTCGGGAATAGGCTTCAATTCGCCCGTTACTCCGATGGAAAAGCTGTGTTCATAGGGCGCGTCGTCCGGCCCGTCCACTGTGAGCCGGACAACGAAATCGGCGGCTCTCGTATAACAATGAGAAACGTTGGAACCTTCCGAGATTGTTCCGTCGCCGAAGTCCCAGTGATAGCCGAGTGCCGGTACGCCGTCGGGGTCGGTCTGAGCCGAGAACGCTATAGTCTCCCCGACCTTGGACTGAGAAGGGACCCGGGTTGTAACAGTTGGAGCGGCTTTGGCGACAGCAGTGTCCACGAGTTTGATAACCACCGCCGATTGCGGCGACTGACTCTCAAGCCGGATCGTGCCACCTTCAAGCGTAAACGCGGCGTCTGAATCCAAGACCGCAGTTGCCACCATCGTGAAGCTGACCGGGAGCTCGAGGTCTCGCTCGGCGTCGTGCCCGGGCTGAGCAGCGCCAACCGGGCAAAGTTTCGCCCGTTGAGTGGCAGGTTGCTCACCCGCTTCTGGTCAACGACTTGTCCCAACTCCGAAGTCTCGGTTTCGAGCAGCGGCGCCGCTCCCGTGACCAGCATCTCTTCGGATATCTGCCCGACCTGCAGGGCCATGTTGATGGCGATGCGGTCCTGCACGTTCAGCTCAACAACCTCGGACACCGCCTTTTTGAAGCCCGCCTTCTCCACCGTAACTTTGTAGCGTCCGATGTGGAGTGGACTCGCGACGTATTCTCCCTCGCCGTTTGGTGGAGAGAGTCATTTGCACGCCGCGATCCACGTCCTCCACCGTGACCTTCGCGCCCGACGTCGCGCACCAGACCGACAATGGTTCCGGCATCCTTACTGGGCCCATAACGGCCCTTTGAAGGGCAACGTGCCCCTGCCCGCACACTGCACCGCTAGCGCATGAACCTGGTGAGTGCACTGCGATCGCGAAACGCCTCAGTGCCACCTTCCTTAGTGGTCGAGTAGGCACCCGCCAGATTGGCATATGCCAGGCAATCCTCGAGTTTTGCCCCTCGCGTTAGCTGGTGGATGAATCCGGCATCGAAACTGTCGCCGGCTCCGACGTCATCAACTGACTTCACTGTCGGAGGGGCCAGACTCCATTGTTCCTGCCCGGATCGGCAGATCGCAGCCGCTGTGCCACGCTTCACGACTACAACCTTCGCCAGCCCAGCGAGCACGTTAATTGCCTGCGAGAGGTCGTCTGTGTGTGCGATCTTCTTCGCTTCACGATCGTTCGGAAGAAAAATGTCGACATACTTAAGAACTTCCAACAGATCCCGATCCCACTTGTTTTCAGGGTCGTCATTGGTATCGAGTGACGTGGACAGGCCCGCTGCTTTCGCTTCGCGGAACAGATCCAGGATTCGCGGGCGCAACGCGCGGTGCAGAAAAAACGAAGAGACGTGCAAGTGGCGGGCCGAACGGACGTATCCCATGTCTATGTCCGAGTACTGCATCTCAAACATGGTGCCGGGAAATGTGAGGATGTAGCGATGCTGTAAGTACGGGATCGCAACGGTTAGCCCCGTCGGTGTTCGCCCGGCTGCCTGTTTTACGCGGCTTACGTCAACCCCCGCAGCCGTCAGCCGTTCCAGTGCCATCTTCCCCAGTGGGTCACCACCGGTTTTCGATATGAACCCGACCTTGGTTCCAAGCAATGCCAGATTATGGGCAAAAATTGCGGACGAACTGCCCAGAGTGAGCGCCAGCCCGCTGGCCAATAGTTCGCGATCCAGTACTAATTCTTTGGGTAGTCCATAGAGGATCAAGTCCAGATTGATTTCACCAACCACACATACGTCGAGCTGCGGCATTTTTTGCTCCATTCTCAATGCGCTTGCTATTTAGGACTCAGTAAAGTCGATTATGACTGGGCCTGCGCGGAAGCCACGCGTTTTAACCGCTGCATAGACAAGACCAAGGGCGAACCAGATCCCTCCTATCGTTTTGGCCAAGCTATTCAGGTTCCACCAGATCAAGGCACAAAACACAAAACCAGTCAGCGGAAGAACGCTGTCGCTCAGCACGCGACGCTTGTATTTCGAATCTGCAACCACCGTGAATTGCCAAAAAGTCGCAAGGATAACTCCCATGAAAGCTAGGAAGGCGCCGAAATTGAGAAGTTCCCCGGCATGCTCATAAGTATCTCCGATATGGTTCAGGTGTAAGCTAATCCAGCAGCCGGATAAAGCGCAGCCATGCGTCCATAACTCACGGCCGTGATCATCATGGCAAACATCGCGATCAGAATGATGAGCGAGAAATGACCGTTAGACAGCTTCTGCGCAACACCATACAGCGGCACTGGCGCAATCGGCTGGATGAGCACGATCCCATAGAAAACCATATCCCACAATGACAGGACGCGACGCAGGCTCGGCTCGGGTTTGACAACGACCTGGCTCGATAACTCAGGCATTCGAAGATTCCGACAACACGTTTCTCCCATCCGCTGTGGGCCACGTCAGCCGTGCGTTCCCGCTGCACGCGGTCGGAACCATCAAATGTCTTGCCACAGTCGTCGAAGTCATTCTCAAACCATTCCACATGCGGTCGCATACCGACGCAGCACTAACTGAATGTGATAACGAATGATCGCCCCCGGCTGATTCTCGATTTGCTCCGCCCGGATTGCCTCGTACTCCAGAGGCAGGTATTGACTGATGAGCGTTAACGGGACCGACCGCGTCCTCAGGTTCTCGATTAGGCATTCGATCTCAGCTTGGACCGAGCCCTCGTGCCAGTAATATCGGCAGCGGTCGCTATAGCTGTAGGCCCGCGAGATGCGCAGTTGTGTCTCATCCCCGTTATAGTAAGAGCGCCAGTAAGCTGGTTCGCGCAGCATTGCCTGATCAAGCGCTTTCCGCAGCTGCGATGGCCTCTGGCTTTTTTCTCGGGCAAGCAGCTCATGTTCGATCGCACTCAAGGCGAACACGGCTTCCCGGAATGCGAAAGTCAACCAGGGGCCTACTTTCAGAATGGCGAAGTGATCTTCGACCATTTGAGCCAGAGCACTGTGAGACTGATAGTCGGTGGAGTGAGCTTCGTATACCAGCGAAGGGTTGCACGGCAATCCTGCCGAGAGTGAACGCGCCCTTGTGCTGTCGTATTCAAATATGACGTGGTCCCCGAACTCCACGCCGGGCTGTACCACCACCGCTACGACTCTTTGCCAGGCCGCCGACAAATCTCTCTGTTCAAAGGCCTGTTGAAAGACTTGCAGGGTCTGATGGAGACTCTCGACCGTGGTCACGGCAGGGGGTGCGCCTAGTGCCGACTCCCCCCCTGGGGCGGGAACTTCGGTTCCGATAACGTAAAGAGGAAGATCGGTGCCCGGCGGCAAAGATTTCACAGCCTTTTCAGCGGCTTCGCAAAGTACAGCGGCGCGCTGCGCAACAGTCGGCTCAGGCAGCACCTTTGCATCATCGGCACATGCCATGCTCGCATCAAGATGGATCTTCCGATAGCCGGCCAGCACGCAAGCGCGGGCCAGTTCGCAAGCCTTGTTCAAAGCGCTGTTTGATGTTTCCGTCCTCCACGGAAAGGGCCCGAGATGGTCCCCGCCCAACAGTATTTGACCTTCGGGAAGTCCCATCCGGCGCGCCGCCGCGTAGACAAAGTCAGCGAACTGACTCGGAGTATGTCCGCTATAACCACCCAGCTGATTGACCTGACTGGAAGTGGACTCCACGTGGAGGAAGGAGCCGTTTTCCAAGGCCTGCTGTAGGGCCGCGTCGATGACCCATGGATGTGCGGAACAGACGGCATAGGAACCGCCCTTTCCCGAGAGGCGATTATGGATCAATACCTCCTGCAAGCTCGCGCTTGCGTTGCGGCCGCTCTTCTGAATCACAGGGTTCAATCCGAGCACTCCTCAATACACTCAGACCCCAAAATACACTCAGACCCCAAACCTCACCGCGACCTGGAAATTACCGCAGCAGGCACCGAGCGGACAATGTTCGTATTATTTCGTTTAGTAATGTTTGCTTTCGATCACACTTTTAACTGTCGCTTTGCCTGTCTGTCAAGCGCAAAACGCGAATCCGCGCGAACAGTCCCGAGCAGGAATCGATTGATGGCAAACACAGCGCGAGAGCCCGTTCGTTTTCGCAGTCCAGCGCACACTCGAATCATCAGGAGCGCAATCGCCTTGACAGTATCGAGCAATAGAAAGTAAAACGAACCTATTCGCAATATTTCACAATATCGCTGGTGCGCGAAGATTAATCCAGCAGAACAGGCGGCGGCATGAAAAGCGAACCTGATCGGGGCATGAGACCCTGGCCAGAGACAGACCCAGGGAAGGGCCGACGGTACTCTTCGAAGACGAGGCTGGGGCGGGCTTTCGCGCAAACCTGCTGTGTCTTGGTTTGCTTTGCCCTGCCCGGTTGGAACTCTGGGCAAAATGGTTCTGGGCAAGACCCTGCTCCTGTCGCTGCGCTCAACGTCGGCACCGATCTTCAAATCCAAAATTCGGTCTTGCGAATAGAATTCGATCGCAACCTGCGCAGCAGGGTTAGCGCGTTGTTTGGCCCAAACCCAAAAGTCCTGACCGCGTTTTCCCCCTCCGAAACCGTGACCGCCGTGCGCACCTGGAGCGACTTCGCCGTCAGCACAGCCCGGCGCCAGCGAGTGTCGGACGCGTTCGGCGCAGGAGAGCGGTTGTCGCTGACTGGCACGTCTGGCGAATTGCGCAAGGACCTTTCAGTCACGATATACGCGGATTTCCCATCCATCGCTGTCTTCGACGTTGCGTACACGAACGAGGGGGCTTCTCGACTCACAATTCACGGTTGGGCGAACCATCAGTACACACTGCGCGCAACACCTGCCGCACGAGGCCCTGCGTTCTGGTCCTACCAAAGCGGTTCTTACGAGAAGCGCCCAAATTGGGTGCTTCCGCTGCGCGCCGGATTCAAACAGGAAAATTATCTCGGCATGAATGCCAGCGACTACGGCGGAGGAACTCCCATTGTTGATGTGTGGCGTAAAGATGTTGGCCTGGCTGTAGGCCACGTAGAACCAGGGCCCCGCCTGATATCGCTTCCCGTATCCATGCCCGACGCAAGCCACGCTCACGTTGCTGTCCGCTCTACCCGTGAGCGCACGCTGGAACCAGGCGAGAGTTTTCATACCCTTCGCACCTTCGTCTCTGTGCACGAGGGGGACTACTTTCGCACCCTCGCTGAATACCGACGCTTGATGGTGCGACAAGGATTTCAAATGGCTTCAGCGCCCGACAGCGCTTTCGGCCCGATCTGGTGCGCCTGGGGTTACGGCCGATCGGTGCAACTCAAGCAGGTCTACGACACGCTTCCAACCGTAAAGAAAATGGGCTTCTCTTGGGTGACCTTGGACGATGGTTGGCAGAATAACTACGGCGATTGGGCGCTCGACCCCAAGAAATTTCCGAATGGCGACGCCGACATGGAAGCCCTAGTGGATCGAATTCATGCCGAAGGTTTCAAAGCACAGCTCTGGTGGTCGCCGTTGAGCGCCGTCCCGGATTCGAGATTGCTTAAAGAACATCCTGACTTCGTTCTGCTGAATCGCGACGGAACGAAGCGGAAGATCTCATGGTGGAACTCGTTTTATTTATGTCCATCCCATCAAGGGGTCGTGGAATATCACAAAGCGCTGGTTCGCAAGATCCTGGGAGAGTGGGGATTCGACGGCCTCAAGCTCGATGGTCAGCACATGAACGCCGTTCCTCCTTGTTACAATCCCGCACATCACCACAAGCACCCAGAAGACTCCGTGGAAGCGCTACCTGATTTCTTTCGGGAGATTTACCAAACCGCGCGCAGCGTGAAGCCCGACGCCTTAGTTGAATTTTGTCCTTGCGGCACTGCCTACTCGTTTTTCACCATGCCGCATTTCAACATGTCGGTGGCGTCCGATCCGGAAAGTTCGTTTCAGGTCCGGTCCAAGGGAAAGACATTGAAGGCGCTCATGGGTGATAACGTTCCTTATTTTGGCGACCACGTCGAGTTGAGCGACGACGCAATTGATTTCGCATCGACCGTTGGAGTGGGAGGAGTCGTCGGTACGCAGTTCGTGCTCCCGAGTCTCGTCACTAAACACAGCAGGTCAGATCTCACGCCGCAGCGGCAGCAGATCTTTGAGAAGTGGCTGCATATCTACAAGGACAAAATGCTATCGCGAGGTCAGTATCTTGGAGATCTCTACGATATAGGGTTTGATCTGCCCGAGGCTCATGTTATCCGCAAAGACCAGGAATTTTACTATGCGTTCTTTGCCCGCCATTGGAGCGGACCGATTGAACTTCGGGGTCTCGAAGACCGGACTTATCGCATTGTCGATTACGTGAACAACAAAGACTTGGGAAGGGTGCATGGCCCGAAGGCCACACTCTCTGCTGAGTTCGACAAACATCTGCTGCTCGATGCTCAACCCGAATAATACTGCCCTGGGTTAAACCGCATTTTCAGCCGCAAGCGAGTGGTTCTGAGTGTGCCCCTACGAACCAGATTGGGCGAACCCAATCGGAACATTTCCCTAGACAACGGAATGCTATGCAGGATAAAAGATGAAGTGCCAAGAGAATTTTTCTATGGACAAGTGTGCTGTAGATCGGATCAAAGTTTCTGAATGCTAAACGAAGAGCGGCAAAGAGCGATCCTCGATCTGCTGCGTCGGGATGGCCGGGTCTTGGTCGTGGACTTGGCCCGACAGTTCCACACTTCCCAGGTCACCATCCGCAAGGACCTGGATGTCTTGCATGTAAAAGGCCGGATTCACCGCACCCACGGCGGTGCACTTCCAGCCCGTGACGGCGCCCTGGAAGATCCCACTCTGCGAGAAAAGGAGAAGCTGCACCGGAAGGAGAAGCTGCAGATTGCGTCGGCTGCCGCGAGAATGGTATCGGAAGGGCAAGTGGTGGTCCTCGATTCTGGCACTACGACTACCGCCATCGCCCGCGCTCTCCGGAATTTTCAGAACCTTACTATCATTACCAACGCGGCGAATATTGCAGCCGAACTCTCCGGATCGGTGGTAGAAGTGATTTTGACTGGGGGCAGTCTGAGAAAGAACTCTTTCTCTTTGGTCGGACCTCTCGCCGAGGAAACGCTCCACAAATTGCATGCGGACATCCTTTTTCTGGGGGTCGACGGATTCGACGTTCAGTATGGGCTCAGCACACCCAATCTTTTAGAAGCAAAAGTAAATCGCGTCATGATAGAGATCTCCAAGGTGGCGGTGGCGGTCTGCGATTCCAGCAAATTCGGGAAACGCAGTCTCTCGCTGATTGCTCCCACTTCTTCCCTACAACATGTGATCACTGATTCCGGCGTTCCGAAGGCAGACCTGAGTGCTCTGAAGAAGTCTGGAGTTGAAGTGACGGTCGTCTGAGCTTACTCCGTAAGACGCACGGGAGGGTCATGTGATCCTCTTCAAAAGCTGCATTGCGTTGTCCAGCAAGTCGCTTCAACCGTGCTCGAACACTCGTCTCCGATATGTCCACGCCGGGCTATTTCGTTTCATTGCTATAATGATTGCTAAACATTACTATATATTTCGCAAGAACTGGCGGCATGTTGCAATTTAGGTGAAGTTGGGAAGGAGGGAGCTTGATCCAGGGGCAGGTGGGGGAAGGGTTGCTGGCGTTGCTCGGTGCAAGCGAGAAAGAGAAGGAGGCCCGCGGCATCCGCTATACTCCACTCGAAATCTTGCGTCAGCCCTCAACTTGGCAGCGGACAAGCAAAATCTGCGCGGAACGGCGGCCCGAGTTGAGCCAGTTTTTAAGGGCGACGGGCATTGGGTCGGATCAAGTGTTCCGACCTACTGTGTTTCTTGTGGGCGCCGGCACGTCCGATTATGTTGGTCGAGCTTTGACACCCTTGTTGCACCGGCTATGGGGATGTGAGGTGTGGGCCGTTCCCAGTACCGACCTTCTGACGAACCTTGAGGATCTGGTATTCGCGGACCGGCCTTACTTGTGGGTGTCGTTCTCGCGCTCCGGCGACAGTTCCGAGGGATTGGCTGTACTGGAGTCCGCGATCGAAAAATATCCCAAGGTGCGGCACCTGGTGGTGACTTGCAACGAACAAGGCCGGATGGCCGCGGTTTGCAAGACGAAGCCCCATAACACCTTTCTGCTTGCGTTGGATGATTCCGCAAACGACCGCGGACTGGCTATGACCAGTTCTTATACGAACATGGTGGTTGCGGGGCAATGCCTGGCCCACGCGTTTTCTCCGGATGACTATGAGGATACGTTTTCCACGTTGCTGCGAGCGGGAGAACGTTTCTTGGAGAGCGCGCAGGAGGTTGCCACTGTGATCGCCCGCAAAGAGTTTTCTAAGGCGTGCTTTGTCGGTTCAGGGGTCCTGCGAGCCGTAGGGCAGGAATCTGCCTTGAAACTGCTGGAGTTGACCGCGGGCAAAATACATACCCTGTCGGAGTCTACGCTAGGGCTACGCCACGGCCCCATGTCGGCCCTGGACGAAGATACGGTATTCGTGAGTTTTCTTTCCCGAGATCGGCACCGGCGAAATTACGAGTTAGACCTGATCGACGAAGTCCGCAGAAAGAAGCTCGTAAAACTGCAGATCGTAGTGTCCCCCGACTCCACAAATCAGCTCGATCGGGTGGCGGATCATGTGCTTTCCTTGGATGCGCCGAACCTCGTCGATGAGTACCGCGCGCCTGTGGACGTGATCCTGGCGCAGTTGTTAGGGCTGTTCTGCTCATTGCGGCTCGGACTCCAACCGGATTGTCCCAGCCCGAACGGCGCCATCAGCCGGGTTGTGTCCCACGTAACCATTTACTGAGAATCAGGATGCATTTCCGCGGCCAACATGGAATCGTAAGCCTCATTTTTTCCTTGACAGATACCTCCATTTTGCCTTGACAAACCTCTCATAACGAAAGTAAAAGTAAGTGTTCGCAATATAAGAAAACATCTGCGCCACTCTCAACGTGGGAAGCCTGGCCTGCAAGGAGTAAAACTCATGCAACGCATTATCTCGCCTCTACGGAATCTGGGAGTTGTACCCGCCACGCTCTTGGTGATTGTCCTGACACTCGCGCAGTCACTTGCCGCACAAATCGGGGATCACCACTTTGTGTCGACCAGCGGCGACGATAGCAATCCCGGCACGATTGCTGCGCCTTGGCGAACCATCCAACACGCGGCAAATACAGTCAGGGCTGGCGCCACGGTGTACGTTTTCGGGGGTGTGTACAACGAGTCTGTGAACTTTCCGACGTCTGGAACGGCATCAGCGCCGATATCATTCCAGAGCTATCCCGGGCAGACTGCGGTGATCGACGGGACCGGCTTGAGCGTAACCGGCACACAGGGGCTCATCAATATTGTGGGAAACTTGAGTTACATCACCGTCCGTGGTTTTGAAATCCGTAACTACACTACCAGCAGCTCCGAACTGGTTCCCTGTGGCGTATGGATCACGGGCTCGGGCACGGGAATCCGGATTCTGAACAATCTGGTGCACGACATCACGACCACGTCGGAGGAGAACGGCAACGCTTTCGGCATCTCCGTTTACGGCACGTCGCAGACTCCCATCAACAAATTGGTCATCAATGGCAACGAACTTTACAACATGAGGACCGGGAACAGTGAAACGCTGGATGT
>Ga0310038_10002639_pt1 | contig 13104 bp, 13 predicted proteins | sample Sb_taG_6_FD_200461 | JGI IMG/M metagenome (GOLD analysis project Ga0310038, IMG submission 200461) | Peat soil microbial communities from Weissenstadt, Germany - Sb_50d_4_PS metaG (v2) (version 2) | ecosystem: Environmental > Terrestrial > Soil > Wetlands > Peat | place: Germany: Weissenstadt... | reverse complement strand
GTCCCCAATATACGGTCCCCATGCCGGTCGGTTCGGGACTTGTTGGCAGCCCCCAGAACATGACTGTGGCGTTTGTGGAGTTCGTTACGTAAGCACTACCCAAGTCGATTACGTAGGGGGTGGGGCAGTTTCCGCCCCCACCACCTCCAGGAAGGCGGTCCGGACCCATAGAGGGAGGGTTCGATGGTGCCGCGCCTGCCTTTGCGATTCCTGACAGCCCTCCCATGGTGAACAGTAGCGCGACGGCCACCGAAGCTGGGACGGAGTATCGAATTCGTGGTCTCCTGCCGAGGCAAGGTCGGCGTCTCTTTGCCGCAGTTTCAGTCACAGACCGAAGAGAGACATCCGTCTCCCGCTGCATGATCTAACAAAACCCGCAGAGCCGACGGTTTGCACAGATATCACTCTGAAGTCAATTCGAGTTGACCAGCGACACTCCATGGCCGTTGATGCGGATTGCAGACCAAGCAGAATCGACCGCGCCCGCACGTATGTTGGATTGAATCGTTACGCAAAGGGGGAGGTTCACTGGGGCAGGAACGAACCTCCCACTGCTCTTCGAACGAGGCAAAGAGCATGCCGGGTGAGACGGCGGCAGCAGCTCGAACGACCAGAGATCAGACGCGAAGAACCCGAACAGCCAGGAGCACAAGGATGCGGTGGACAACCGTTGGAACCAGATTCGGGAATCCACAGGGAACAACGAAGAAGGCGGAGAGGGAAACGACGAGTAAGCGGGCGCGTACGAGGGCCGGGAGGCGTCTTCCCTTGGCAGCAAGATGGCTGTATCCCGAATAGGACAGTAAACTCCTGACCTAGCGTCCCGGGGCGGAGGGATTTGAACCCCCCGAGGGTTCGAATACATGCCGAACCGAGCTTCAAGCGTCCCGACAGGCCCGCTCCCTAACCGCCGGCGACTTCCGAAGCGCACTTGTCGCAGAGGATCCCCTTCGCGTCCGACGGCAGCGGGGCGCCGCAGAGCGGGCACTCCGCCCGGGCGTCGGCAGCGGCGATGAGCTCCTGCACGCTCGTTCGCAGGGCCGGGTTGGCTCCGCCGGAGTCCGAGGTCGCGCCGCCGTGCTCGGACATGGGGACGGGCATGAACGCGTCCAGCCGGGGCCGGTAGACGCCCGTGCGCCGGTCGAACGTCACGAGACCGCGGGCCGCGAGGCCTTGGAGGGCGGAGTCCACGAGCTCGCGCACGCCCCCGAAGACGTGCGTCATCTCGAGCGCCGTGAGCCCGTGCGATTCGACGATGACCGCGAGGCACCGGGAGGCCAGGAGCGGCATCTCGCCCCGTCCCACGAGACGGTCCACGTACCAGCTGACCCGGGACGACCGGCGCACCCGGCGCTGGGGCGGGAGCCGACCGGCCCGGGGATCGGTGAGCACGAGGGATCGGATCAGGTCGAGGTCGTACGTGATCCGTTCGTCCGGGTAGTACGTCAGGACGGAGACGCAGAACGGCAGGAGCGCGATCGTCCGGCTCCCGACGAGGCCCTCCTGGAGGCTACGCAGGTGGGTGGCGATCGCGACGCGGGCTCCCCCGGCGGCCGCCCGGTCCTCCTCGGTGCGGGTGCGGGGCAGGTAATGCTCCCGGAGGAGGAAGCGCGCGATGACCCGGGTCGGAGCGCCGGCGGCGACCGGGTAGACGCGGGCGGAGCCGTCCGTGTCGAAGAGGATCCGCTCGAACGGACGGAGGAACTCCCACGGAGCCCCCGGGCCCGGCGCGGGGTCGAGCCTAAGCTCGATGGGCGACGTGCTGGCCGTCGGATCAGCGGAGAGGTCGAAGAGGGTCGAGTACTCCCGTTCGCCGACGCGGACCCGGAACGGACCGAGCGGGGTCCGCCGTCGGGCGAGGTACTCCTCGTAAGCCCGCGAGAGCGCGCGTTCGGAGTAGGCGTCGTGCCGGTCGGCGGCCAGCTGGCGGGCGAGCTGGTCGAGCTCAGCCAGGGGAACGACTGCCATTCGAACTCCGCGATTCGATGAGATGCTCGTAGAGGATGATAAAGCGACGGGCCATCGTCTCCACCGACGCGCGCTCCCGGACGTACTCGCGGCCGTACGCGCCGAGCGACCGTCGGGCCGCGGGGTCGTCCGTGAGCTCGACGAGAGCTCGGGCGAGCGCACCGGGTTCGAGTACGGGGACGGAGCGGCCGTTCCGCCCGTCCTCCAGGAGCTCCGACGCGCCGCCCTCGGCCGGACCGATGACCGCGGTCCCGCAGGCCATCGCCTCGAGGAGGGCGACGCTGGACGTGTCGCTGGTCGACGGCAGGACGAAGACGTCGCTCTGGCCCAGCAAGGCCGGTTTCTCCTCTTCGGCGACCGGACCGACGTACCGGGCGATCCCCCGGAGCTGGGGGTCCTCCCGGATCCGCTCGCGGACCGCCGCCTCCTCGGGACCGGTCCCGCCGACGACCGCGACCAGGTCGGTTCGCCCTCGGGCCTCCGCGACCGCGTCTAAGAATCGATGCACGCCCTTGTCGACCGTGAGGCGGCCGAGGTAGGTCACGAGGGGGTCGGCCGAAAAGCCGCATCGCGCCCGCCAATCGGGGACCGCGACCCCGGGAGCGAACCGGTCCAAGTCGATGCCGTTCGGAACGACCTCCACCGAGCGACGGAACGGCTTCCGCACGCTGCCGACGAGCGCGTCCCGGGCGGCGACGGACGGGGCGGTGGCGACATCACACCGCCAGTAGAGTCCCAGGTTCCACCACCACGCCACCCGGAAGAAGGAGGGGACGAGGAACTTGGATGGAACACTCGATTCCATCGCGCGAAGGTTGGTGTGGAACGTCCCGAGGAGAGGGCGGCCGAACCGGCGCGCCGCGAGGAAGCCGACGCTCCCGAGCCCGCCCGGCGAGTGCACGTGGAGCACGTCCGCCTCCGCAGCCCCTTGGGCCTCCCGCAGGGCGCTGAAGGGGAACAGCGGCCAACGATACTGGCCGTAGAGCGGGACCCGAAGACTGCGCAGGCGACGGACCGAGACTCCCTTCTCCCAGCTCTCCTCGGTCGGACCTCCGCTCACCGGATTGGGCGCGAAGACGCGGACGCGGTGACCGAGCCGGACCAGTTCGTTCGCGAGGCTGCCCGTGACCTGGGCGACGCCGTCCCGCATCGGCGGGTAGGAGTCCGTGAAGAACGCGACCTCCATGGTTCGATCGGACGGCCCTCGGGAGAGGTGGTCCTCGGGGTTCCTATGCTTATGGGTCCTCAGGCGAGGGACGGCGCGGAGCGCCGCTCCCTACAGGACGCTCTGGAACGCCCGTTCGAGACGGCTCGCGTCCTTGAGATCGAGCGAGCGGGGATCGAAGGAGACCACGAGGGCGGAGCCGGTATCGTGGACCTGGGTGACGAGCCAGTTCACGAACCTTAGCGTCATCTCGAGCGTGTGCTCCGTGGCGAGGAACTCGAGCGCATCGACGTACACGAGCGCGCCGCCCGCGAGCTCGGTCGGCGCGCGCAACCGGCCGCTGATCTCCCCCGGCGTCGGGAGGGCCGCCCCGAGTGCGTCCCCGCCGCCGGTCGGCGAGATCTCGACGAGGTTCTCCGCGGCGAGTCCGGGGACCGAGGGAGGATGGAGCGAGACGACCGCGACCCGGGGAAAATCCGCGACGTTCGCCCGGAGGATCTCGAGGGCGCGGGCGGGTCGCTCTTCCCGTACGAGGACGCTGCGACCCGGTCCGACCCGGATCGCGGCCGGCGGAGGCGTCGGGCCGACCGGGCTGAGCCAGGCCCGGGCCGAGGTCGGGGGACGGAGCAGGGCGCCCCACGCGGGGCGTCGGGGCGGAGCGAGCAGGCTGCGACGTTTCAGGTCCACCTCCTCCGAGAGGCGTGCGAGCCGGCTCTCCGCCAGCATGCGGAGCTCCTGGGTCGTGTGCCCGCGCGCCGCATGCCCCAGCACCTCGCGGAGGGCGCTCCGCACGCCTTCCTCGTAACCCGTGGCGTACGCCCGGACGTATTCTTCGTCGGTCGGGTCCTCCTCCGGCGGTCGGGGGAGGGCGCCGTCCCGGCGCGGCGGGCCGCTCACGCCTGCGCCCGGTCCGACTCCTTCGTCCCGGACGGGACCGGGGGCGCCGTGCCCCGGCGACCCGGCACCGGGTCGGTGTCGACCGCCGGGGCGAACTTGTAGCCGTAATGGATGACGCCGGCCTTGCCCTCTTCCCGCAGCTTCCGGAAGGTCGCCCGGACGCGGAGCCCGATCGTCACTTCGGGCGGATTCACGTCGACGACCTGGCCGGTGAGGATCGGTCCCTCGACGGTCTTCACGAGGGCGACGACGTACGGTACCTGCATCTCGAACCCCTCCGCGGCTTCGTGCACGACGGTGAAGGAGTACACCGTCCCGTCACCGCTCAACTGGAAGGGGGCCATCTTCTCGATCGTCTGTCGGTGGTGGGGACAGGTGGGACACACCGAGCGGGGCGGGAAGTAGACGGTCTCGCAGACCCCGCACCTCGATCCGCCGAGATTGTAGCGTCGCGGCGTCTCGCGCCAGAATCGGGCTACCGACATGGTTCCACCCTAGTTGGGCCTCTCGAGTAGGTGGACCACGCTCGTTGCCCCGGTGCCGCCCACGTCGTGGGTCAGTCCCAAGGTGGCGCCGTTCACCTGGCGGTCCTTCGCCTCGCCGCGGAGTTGCTTCACGATCTCGACGACCTGCGCGACGCCGACCGCGCCGAACGGCCGACCCTGGGCCTTCATCCCGCCCGACGGGTTGAGCGTCAGCGCGCCGGTGAGACCGAACCGTCCCGTCGCGAACTCCGGGCCGGCCTCTCCTTTCTCCACGAACCCCAGGTCCTCGAGCGCGACCAGCGCGCTGATCGTGTAGGCATCGTTGATCTCGGCCACCCGCACGTCGGCCGGGGCACGTCGGGCCCGAGCAAAGGCGTGCCGCGCCGCGACGACCGTCGACTCGATCGTGGTCACGCTCGCTCGGTGCTGGAGCGCCATCGTGTCGCACGCGACCTCGCTCGCGGCGATCCGGATCGGGATGTCCGTGTGTCCCCGGGCCATATCGAGCGGTCCGAGGACGACCGCGGCGGCCCCGTCCGAGAGGGGGGCGCAGTCGAGCATGCCGAGAGGTTCCGCGACCTCGCCGGCTCCCATCACCTGTTCGAGCGTGAGGGCGTTCCGGTAGTGGGCGAGCGGGTTCTTCCCGGCCATCGCGTGGTCGTGGACCGCGACGCGCGCGAGCTGCTCGCGCGTCGTGCCGAAGTCGTGCATGTGCCGCTTGGCCACAAGCCCCCAGAGGGCCGGGAGGGTCGCACCGAAGACGACCTCCCACTCGTGGTCGGCGGTCGAGCTCGTGATCCGGTTCGCGGTTTCGTCGGGAACGTCTGTCATCTTCTCGGCCCCGCCGACCACGACGAAATCGTACTGGCCGCTCGCGACCGCGAGATACCCTGCGTGCAACGCGAGCGCCCCGGAGGCCCCGCCCCCTTCGACCCGGACCGCCGGCAGGTGTCGGCCGGCGAGGCCGGCGTAGTCGAGGATGAGGGGCGCGATGTGCTCCTGGTCGAGCAGCGAGCCCGACGCCATATTACCGAGAAAGAGTCCGCCCAGGTCGGCGGAGGAGAGCTTCGCGTCGACCAGCGCCTGCAACCCGGCTTCGATGCCGATCTCCCGGAACGACCGGTCCCAGAGCTCGCCGAACTTCGTCTGGCCCACGCCGAGCACCGCCACCTCGCGCATCGCTATTCCCCTCCCATGTGGATCTTTCCCCGGAACTTCGCGTACACCGCGTACGGGATCTCGATGCCTGCATCGAGGTACTCCTGCACGGGTCGGCCGAACGACCGGTCGTAGTTCGCGATCTCGTCCATGATCTCGAAGTCGAACGCGTCCGAGCCGGCTCCCGAGCCGTAGCCGACCATCAGCACCCGCTCGCCGGGCTGGGCGCGGTCGAGCACGTTCGCAAGGCCGATGAGCGCGGCTCCGGAGTACGTGTTGCCGATGTAGGGCGTCACGAGGCCGTACTTCATCTGGGCCTCCGTAAAGCCGAGCTGCTTTCCCACCCGTTGCGGGAACTTACCGTTCGGCTGGTGGAAGACCACGTGAGCGTACTCCTTCGGGGTCGTCCCCGACGCGGCGAACATCCGCTTCGCGCATTCGGTGACGTGGCGGAAGTAGGCGGGCTCGCCGGTGAATCGGCCGCCGTGGCTCGGATACTTCTGGCCCTCCCGCCGCCAGAAATCGGGCGTGTCCGTGGTGTAGGAGAGGGTACCGAGCACGCGCGCGATGACCCGCTCGCGCCCGATGATCATGGCCGCACCGCCGGCACTGGCCGAGTACTCGAGAGCGTCCCCGGGAGCCCCTTGCGAGGTATCCGTTCCGATCGCGACGCCGTACCGGATCATCCCCGACCCCGCAAGTCCAAGACAGGTCTGGATCGCGGCCGTGCCGGCCTTGCAGGCGAATTCGAAGTCCGCGGCTGTCAGGTTCGGGGTCGCGCCCACCGCGGACGCAACGACCGTCGCGGTCGGTTTGACGGCGTAGGGGTGGGACTCCGACCCCACATAGATCGCGCCGATCTGTTGCGGGTCGATCCCGCCCCGCACGAGCGCGACGCGAAGGGCCTCGGTCGAGATCGTGATCGTGTCCTCGTCGGGCGCGGGGACGCTCTTGCGGACCACGTTGAGGCTCTGGCCCATCCCCTCCCCATCGACTCCCCAGACCCGCCCGATCTCGGCCGGCGTGATCCGGTATCTCGGCACGTACGCCCCGTAGCTCACTATCCCTGCGTCCATGGTACCTTCCGTTCTCCTAGAGTTCCTCGAGCCGTTCGAGCACCGCCGGCGCCGCCAGCGTGGTGGTCAGGAGGGGGATGTTCTCGACTTCCGAGAGGCGGACGGCGAGCGGGTCGATCCGCCCGGGGGCGGCGAACACGACGGCGGCCGGTTTGAGCGGATGCGCGCGGATCGCGACCATCGGGGACCGCCCGTACTTCACGTTCGAGAAGATGAGGGCACGCTGGGTGGTCCAGCCGTAGACCTCCACGAAGCGGGACGCGTCGATCGAGAGGATGGCGCGCGGAGCGTCGAGGATCGTGAACCCGTGGATGTCGCGGTGGAGGTCGACCCGGCTGACCGCCCGGGCGTCCAGCCGGTCGGCGAGAGCCTTCAGCGGGATCGCGACCGTGAACTCGCGCATGCCGAGGATCCCGTCCGAGTGCGGACGGACGCCCAGCCGTTGGCCGACCCGGCTCCCGTTCTGGCTGTCGAGCGCGAGCAGGCTGTCCACGTAGCGCCGGATGAAGCCGGCGCCGGGGCTCACCCGGCGCTCCGACTCGTAGTCCGAAATGACCGACGGAACGGTCGCGAGCTGCTTCGCGAGATCCCGCTGGGAGATCCCGAAGTCCTCGCGCCACTTCCTCAGCGTGCGACCGGGGTGAGGAGAGAGAACCACCTCGCCCGCGATCTTCTCGCGGATGTCGGCCTCCACATTCCGCCCCGAGGCCGGGGCCGGTATAAAGGGCTAGGGTTCGTGTCGGTCGGAGGGCTCGACACATGCCGACATTGACCTCTCCCGGGAAGAGTGGACCGGGCGAGATTCTCCGGGCCAGGCGCGTTCCGCCCGGCCCCTTTGAACTCGCGACCTCTACCTTGCCAAGGTAGCGATCTTCCGCTGATCTACCGGCCCACGAAGTCCGCCGACGCCCGCCGCGGGATAAAATCTTCTCCCGGCGGACGGCCCGTCCGACGGTCGGGTCGACCGGTTTACCCCGTCGGCCAAATGCTTAAGGGTCCCGCCCGATTTCGGCGGTCGATGGCCGAAGGATCCTCCGGGGAACCGATCGACCTGATCATGAAGAGCACCCGGGACCTCCTCCGTCCGGAGGAGCTCGTCCGGGAGGCGACCCGCGATATCGTCAAGGAGGAGATCCGGCGCCACCTCGAGAAGACCCTGCGCGAGGACCCGAAGCTCGCCCAAGACTTGAAAGACGCCGTGAAGGACCTCCTCGAGGCGCGCGCCCGGGAGTACGCCGCCATCGTACGCGTGGGGGCCGCCACCGCGCGACTCGGCCTCTCCGCCCTTCCGCCGGACGTGCGTCGCGCCCTCACGGAGGACATCGTGAACCTGCTCTCGAAGGAGATCGGGCACATCGTGGAGAGGTCGCTCTGACGAACCAGATGGCCCCGGACCAGGTCCGGATCTACGAGATCAAGCGCATCGACGTCGAGGGCGCAATCGTGATCGACGGGTTCCCCTCGGTGGGGCTCGTGAGCTCGATCGTCGCCAACTATCTGATCGACACGCTCGAGATGGAGCAGATCGGGATCGTCGAGTCCCCCGCGTTCCCTACGGTCTCGCTCATCCGCAACGGACGCCCGCAGCACCCGGTTCGTATCTACGCGGGTCACCCGCCCGCCGACCGGGCGGGACACGGCGCGGACAAGATCGTGGCGTTCGTCTCGGAGTTCCACCCGGCCCCCGCGATCATCCACCCGCTCGCCATCGCGATCCTGGACTGGGTACAGGAACAGCGTTGCTCTCTCCTCGTCTCGCCCGAGGGCCTCGTGGTCGAGGCCGACCCGCACCGCGCGAAGGGGCGCGGACCGCGCCTGAACGACGTGAAGGTCTACGGGGTCGCGAGCACGCGGAAAGCGCGCGAACTGTACATCGAACCGAACATGATCCCGTTCGCGGAGGGCGTCATCACGGGGATCGCCGGCGTCCTCCTGAACGAGGGCCGCCGCCGGGGCTTTGACGTGCTGACCTTCCTCGCGGAGGCCCAGGCCGATTACCCGGATGCGCGGGCCGCCGCCAAGGTGATCGAGACGATCAACTCGATCCTCTTGCGGACGCCCTTGGACGCGGTGCCGCTCTACGCCGAGGCCGAGCGGATCGAGCAGCAGCTGCTTTCGATCCAGCGGCACGCGGCCGACCGGACCCCGAAGGAGCCCTCGGGGTCGTCTTCGCCCCCGATGTACCGCTAGCGGGGACCCGGGCGAGCAGCTCGCGAAGGCCCGCGATGAGGACGTCGACGTCCTCCGTGTTGTTGTAGAAGTAGAACGAGGCCCGGACATTGCCCGGAATGTTCCGCTCCGCGTACCAGGAGTGGACGCAGTGCCGCCCCGACCGGACCATCACGCCGTACCCTTCGTCCAGGAAGAGCGCCGCGTCGTGCGGGTCGATCCCCTCGAGCGTGAAGGCGAGCAGGCTCGGTCGGTCGCTCGGGTCGGCGGGGCCTAGGATCCTCGCTCGCCGTTCTTCCATGAGCGCGCGGGTCAGCCGTTGGTTCAAGTCCCGCTCGTGCGCCCGCATCTCCGCCGGGTCGAGTTGCTCCAGGTACCGAAGCGCCGCACCCATTCCGACCAGGCCCGCGTAGTTCTGCAATCCGGCCTCGAAGCGGTACGGGGGCGGACGGAGTTCGTGCTCGGTGAGCGTGCTCCATTCCACGGTCTCCCCGCCGACCAAGAGGGGTCGCAACGTCAGGAGGCGCTCGGGGCTCGCGGCGAGGATCCCGGTGCCGGTGGGCCCGAGCATCTTGTGGCCGGACACGGCGTAGAAGTCGACCCCCATCCGGTCGAGCTCCAGCGGTGCGTGGGGCGCCGCCTGGCAACCGTCGAAGAGGACCTGGGCGCCCCGGTCGTGCGCGAGCTCCGTGATGTCCTCGATCGGCAGGCTCCGGCCGTCCAGGTTGGAGGTGTGGAACAGGCTGACCAGGCGGACGCCCTTCCGGAGGTGGTTCTCGAGCTCGAGCTGGTCGAAACCTCCCTCGTCGGCGAGCGGGAGCACGTCGACGCGGATCCCGCGCTCCGCCGCCAGCCGCTGCCAGACGATCAGGTTCGAGTTGTGTTCCCGGTCGGAGATCAACACCCGGTCCCCCCGTTTCCAGCGGAGTCCCTGCGCGACGAGATTGATCGCCTCGGTCGAATTCCGCAGGAAGACGATGCCCCGAGGGTCGGCGACGCCGAGGCGATGGGCGAAGAGCGACCGGGTCTCCTCGTAGCGCCGGCCGACCTCCTCCGCGAACCGGTGGAGGCTGCGACCGCCGCACCCGGGGAAATCGCGATAGTAGGAGGCGGTCGCATCCAGGACGACCTGCGGGACGAGGGACATGCACGCGGAATCGAGGTAGACCGGGGGCAGCCCGGACTTCCGCGGTCGGAGCGCCGGGAAATCACGTCGCCGTTCGGTGAGGCTCATGCTCCACCCCGCTGGAGACCCTCGGCGGACGCGGCGAGCGCGGCGGCCCCGATCACGAGGGCGCGCTCATCGGGGGCAAAGGTCGCGGAGTGGAGACTGGCCGGTCGGCCGGGGACCCCGACCCCGAGGCGGAGGAACGTGCCCGGCACCTGCTCCAGGTAGCGGGAGAAATCCTCGGCGCCCATGATCGGCTCCGGGACCTCGACCGCGGCTTCCCGGCCGAACTCACGAGCGAGGGCGTCGGCCACGACCCGGGTCGCCGCCGGATCGTTCACGAGCGGCGGGTAGCCGATGAAGTACTCGATGCGCACCTTGGCGCCCCAGCCCGCCGCGATCGCGCGCACCCGACGGCGCAGGGCGCTCTCCATGAGTTCGCGGGTCGCGACGGAGAGGGTCCGGACCGTTCCTTCGAGGACGACCTCGTCGGGGAGGATGTTGTTCCGGGTGCCCCCGTGGATGGAGCCGACACTGACGACGACCGGGTCGACCGGGTTCCGAACCCGGCTGACCAGGGTCTGGAGGCCCACGACGATCTCGCTCGCCACCACGATGGCGTCGGGTCCCTGATGGGGGGTCGCGGCGTGACCCCCCTTTCCCCGTACGGTCAGACGAAAGTGGTCCGCGGCCGCCATCATCGGTCCGGCTCTCCAGCCGACCTGACCCAAGGGGAGGGTCGGGATGACGTGCTGGCCGACGACGAAGTCGACCCGGGGGGCCTTCAAGCATCCTTCCTCGATGAGGGGAAGGGCACCGCCCCGGCTCCCATCCTCCTCGGCCGGCTGGAAGATCAGCTTGACGGGACCGGCCAACGGGCGGGGAGGACGCTGCAGGATGGCCGCGGCGCCGAGCAGGCTCGCCATGTGGACGTCATGGCCGCAGGCGTGCATTCGCCCCGGATGCTTTGACGCGAACGGCAAGCCGGTCTCTTCGACGACGGGGAGCCCATCCATGTCGGCCCGCAGGGCGACCACCGGCCCGGACCGGTCGCCTCCGATGAGGCCCACCACTCCGTAGTGGTCGTCGAACGTCCGGAACGGGATGTTCATCTCCTCGAGCGCGCGGACCACCTTATCTCGGGTCCGTTCCTCGTGGGACGAGAGTTCCGGTTCCTGGTGGAACGCGGTTCGCCAGGCCCGCATGGCGGGGAGAGCCCGCCGCGCGGTCGGCGTCCACGGCTCCCAGGCACCGGGCATTGGCGGCAGAACCGACCGTTCGTTATAATGCGCTCGGAGCGGTCAGTGCCGCCGGCGAGTCCGTCGCCCGGATGCCGCGCCGCGGACGGTCTGCTCGGCGGTCGACGCGGGGCGGAACGAGGTGATCTCGGCCACGTTGTGCCGAGTGGGGCGCGAGCGGCCGAACCGGTTGAACCAGACCGGACGGATCCCGGCCGCACGGGCCCCGAGGACGTCGTCGGTCCAGGAGTTCCCGACCATGACGGCTTCGCGGGGTCCTACGCCGGCCTCGTGGAGCGCGGCCTGGAAGATCGCAGGGTCGGGCTTCGCGACCCCGACGGCCTCGGAGATGGTCAGATGGTGCACGGTCTCCGAAAGTCCCAGGAAGTTCAGCTTCTCAACTTGTTCGGCGACCTGGTTGTTGGTCACGATCCCTACCGGAGCCGTGTGCGCCATCCGGCGTACGAACTCGACCGCCCCGGGAACCGGGCGCCGAAGGCGCAAGTACTGTTTGCGGTAGAGGTAGGAGATGGCCCGAGCCTCGGCCGCGTCGCAGTTCCAACCGACCGTCGAGGCCAGGGCCCTGAAGCGCGCCGCGCGTGCCTCCTCGTAGAACCGGGCAGGGTGACCGACCGAGCCGAGAGTAAGGTCGTTGGCATTCAGCCGTTCCTCGTAACTGTGCCACAGTTCGTCCAACGAGCGGGCCGCGAACCGGGGCTCGGTCCGACGTACCTCGTCGAGCGCGGCCCGACACGTCAGGGAATGGTCGAAGAGGGTGTCGTCCAGGTCGAAGAGGTAGAGCGAGGGGGAACTCGGGACTGACGGCACGGGACCGGATAGCCTTCAAGTTCACAAAACGACTGGGGTCGCGGCGCGCCGAGGCACGCTATCGCTGTTCCGCCGAGCCGCCACCCCTTTTCACGGAAGGGAGATCGGGGACGACCCGCCGCCGGCCACTTCAGGAACGAGCGTCAGGGAAAGCGAAACCGGATTCGTGCGACCCAAGTCCACCTCGACCACGTACAAGGTGGTCAAGGGGGTCGAGCCCGTGACCCCGGCCGCAAAGGTCCAGGGTCCGTTCATGCCCATCGACCCGCCCGGGGCGACGAATTGGGCCACAGCTTGGCCGGCATCGCTGAGGATCGAGAAGCCCAGACCGCCGGGGGCCACGTAGACCGCATCGGCGGGAGTCAGGATCGCGAACTGCACCGTGCCAAATGTGACCGTCGACGACTCGATGAACAGGGTGACCCCATAGTGACCGGCCGCGCAGCCGTTCGTGGCGAAGGTGTCGCCACTCGGACACGGGGTCTGGACCTCCGCTCCCCCCACCGCGAAGGCGCTCCCGATGGTGTCGCAACGCACCGTGCACAGGCCACCCTGGTCCGTTACTGTGTCGATCCAGACCAGGCCAAGGAACCCGATGACCAGGAACGTCGCCGCGGCGACCACTCCGAGGAAGGCAATGGGGCGCTCAGGGAGGGGACGCCGCCGGACGCGCAGGAGGCGGTCGAGCCGGCGATCGGTTCGGGTCCCCTTCGCCCCGGAGGCGGGGAATGGGTCCACCCCTCCGTCGGCCACCCCCGACATGCTCGCCCCCTAGATGGAATGCCCCGTCGCGAGATAATGGTGGCCGGGCAGCCGAAGCGATACTGTAGAGTCCGCTTTTTTCTTCCCCTACTAGAACCCATCGCTCGCGACCTCCTTCTCCACCGTCTTCCAGAACAGCCCCAACTGATTCTCTATGGGTAGTTTCCGCTGCCAGGCCTCCGTCGGCGTC
>Ga0310038_10002635_pt1 | contig 13116 bp, 10 predicted proteins | sample Sb_taG_6_FD_200461 | JGI IMG/M metagenome (GOLD analysis project Ga0310038, IMG submission 200461) | Peat soil microbial communities from Weissenstadt, Germany - Sb_50d_4_PS metaG (v2) (version 2) | ecosystem: Environmental > Terrestrial > Soil > Wetlands > Peat | place: Germany: Weissenstadt... | reverse complement strand
CGCCAACGTGCTGCTGATCCGCCAGACGTGGCGGGCTGACCGCACGGCGGCGGTCCTGCTGGTGCCCTACGCCGGCTGGACCGTGTTCGCCACCGCGCTGAACGCCGAGATCGTCCGGCTGAACCCCGGCGCCTGAGTCAGGGAGATACCAGGCCGCGGGCTCCACGCAAACGCAACCACGCGTCCGTGCCAGAAGCCGCGCTCACGCTGCGCCGCGAGCGGCGGTCCCGGGCGTGCGCAGTCGAAGCCCGCCACTTACGCTCACCGGCAACGCGCAGCAATCGTCACCGCGCCATTATGTGGGGGTGATCCTCGATCAACCTCACTCCCGGGCGGGTCACATAATGACCGTTCGGGTGTGGCACGGATGATCGTGTCGGCCGACGGATCTGACGCCATATCAGGCGGCTACTTGCGCCTGTTGGCACTGCGGTTCGGCGACGCTTCGTGACTGGTTGGCGAGCGACCACCATTCGCGGCCTTGAAGGAGACTGCTCGTTGCCCGGACAGCGGGCCCGAATCGGTCATTGCCGTCAGGTCAGAGTCAGGCAGGCCCGTGGGGCTGGGGATGGCGCCGCGGCCACGGCCAGAAGGTCCGGCGTGGCGGGCGTGCCGTGATGTGGCCGCCGCTGACCTTGCCGGACAGCTGGATCCGCAGGATGACGGGCACTTCGGGACCCCGATGCGGCCGGACCTTCAGGTAGCTGCCGTCGGTTGCTATCTCATCGGTGTCGACCACAACGCCAGGCTTTGTCACCAGCGTCAGCCGGCTTGCGCTCACATCAGCGTCGATCAGCAGCGACGGCTGCACGATCACCGCCTCGGTGAAGTCCAGCGTCACGCTGCCGCCGGTGACCCGCACCTGCATCCGCTGCGGCACGAGCCAGCGGCCATCACGCGTCACGCTGCTGCCATGGCAGTCGATGCGGGCCAGGTCCTCCGGCTCGGGGACCGGTGCGCCCGGGGCGCAATCTGGTCTGGCCGGCAGGTCCGTGGTCAGCGCCGCAAGCTCGCCGTAGGTGCGTGCCGTCAAGGCTGCCTCCAGCCGCTCGTCGAGTTCTTCCGCGGTCAGCCGGCCATCACCCGCCGCCACCCGCAGCAGCTCGACGACCCGGTCCCGATCCACGTGTGACGCCCGCAGGCCAGCCTGAGAGGCCAGCTCAGCACCGCGCTGCGGCGGCGGCGCCTCGTCCGTCATGGACCTACTGTAAGGCTGCGTCAGCTGGCGCGATATCGGCGCGGCGGTGAACGTGAGCAGGTCGTCACAGTCGCCGTGCAGAGCTAATCCCGGGATTCGCGCTGCCTGTTGGCGAGCGCGACAGACTGTTCCATACGGATGCCGGACCTCAGGCCAATTCCAGCCATCCGACCCGCGCAGAACGGCTCCGGGTGCGTTCTCCGTGACCTTCGCCATCACTCAGCGTGATGCCTTTGTCGGCGTGGCCGCGATGCCGACCGACCGTCGACTCGGCACGGCGTGACTGGTCTGGAGGGCACCGCCGGGCGAGGTGCCCGTCGGTGCTGCGAACGAACAGCCCGGCCACCGCTGGCTGGATCCTTCCCGGCTTGATGCGCGTCACTGCGGCACTCATGTGAGGGCGGACGAGCTCGCGTTCCGCCACTCGATCGGTGGTTGGCCGGGGAGCGCTGGGCTGTCCTGCTACTGCCTGGGTCGGGGCCGGCGGCCGGAGAGGGCCTGCACGGCCTGCTCGATACCGGCAACGTCCCGCTCGACGTCTTCCAGGTACAGCCGTCCAGCGGCAATCTGACCGTCAGCGATCTCGAATAGCGTCACCCCGCGCACCTCGAAGGCCTGTCCGTCGCTGCGGGTGCCCGACCAGCGCCATTCGGTCCAGGTCGTGTCACCGTCCTGGACCGACCGGCAGATTTCGGCGTGAAAGTCGGGGATCCCCGCGAACATGGCCTCCCAGTTGGCGCGCATCTGGGCCCGCCCGGCGAAGGCCCTGCCCGGGTGCGCCGGTTGCTCGCTGCGGTAGTCCTGGTGGAAGAAACCGGCCGCCGCATCGAGATCATGGGCGTTCACGGCCGCGACCAGCCGGTCAATCACTTCGGTCATCAGGTTCCCCCCGGCTGGTGGGCTATTGCGCCGGCCCGCGTCGCCATGGCCCCTGCCGCTGCGCCGGCAGCCCAGCGCCTGAAGACCGCGGCCCTGGCACACGCATCCCGCCCGGGCAGAGCCGCTCGCCGCCCCATACGAACCTATAGGGATAGCGGCACGACGCTATCTTGAACATCAACCTGCTCACGATGCATGATACGCAGGGCTGTCCCGGCTTTCGGCGATGGCCTCCAGGATGGCCGGCCTGGGCCTGGCAGCGGTGACGTGGCCGGCCGTTGCGCCGGGCATCGGCAGGCGGGGCGGCCTGCCGGGGTGTCAGCTGGCGATGGGCTCCCAGATCAGCTCGGCGACATCGATGACCAGATCGGGTCCGGGCTGGGCTGGATCGCGGGGCGTGCGGACCTCGCCGGCGCACACGCAGACGGCGTCGTTCAGCCGGCGGTAGGGCTCGCGGTCGGCCAGGTGGAACAATGCCCCGACGACCTGGCGGCGTGCTGGGGGGTAAGCGCGGCCATACCCGTGCCACTCAACCATGATCACGGCCCCGTCGTCGGTCTCGATGACGGCGCGGAAGTCTGGCCGGAAGGGGCCTTCCGCGCCTTCCTTCCGGGGGAAGTTCGCTCCGCGGAAGCGACCGGTGATCGATCCCTCGCAGTGCCCCTCGGCGATGAAGAAGAGCTGTTGCCAGCCGCCGTCCAGGCCGACTGCCCAGCTTTCGGGGTAGGTGAAGCGGATGCGATACAGCGGTTCAAGCCTCATCAGCTACTCCTGCACAGCGGTCTCAACCCCAGTCTGGGGCCTGACAAGCCAGGGCGCAGCCGGACGCGCCACGCCCGACGGGCAGAACAGCGCAGCTAGCCGCATCCTGACCGGGCAGCCATCGGCAGGCCCCGTTCGGCCCATGGCAGGCGATAGCCAGCGGGCCTAGGGGCCATCCGGAACGCCCGGGGAAACCGGACGGCGCGGCCCGTGGACTAGGGCAGCCGCTGGCAGCCAGCACGTTGCGCCGGCCGGCGCGGCGCCACTATGGTCGCGTTGTGCGGACGAACCTTACCGTCGGCGACCTGGGCGACCTGCTGGACAAGCCACTGGTGGCGGTGCTCGCGACCTTGCGTACTGATGGGACCGTCTTGCTCTCCCCGGTGTACCACGAGTGGCGCGATGGCGGCTTCAACATCTGGGTCGAGCAGCAGAACGTCAAGGCCCGGCACCTGCGGCGCGACCCCCGGGCGACCATCCTGGTGGCCGAGTCGGACCCGCCGCTGCGCGCGGTCGAGGTCCGGGGACCGGCGCGCTTTGTCGAGGAGGGTGTGTCGCAGACTGCGCTGCGGATCGCGGCCCGGTACCTGGGCTCGGAGGAGGGTGCTGCGGACGTGGAGGCCCTGCGCGGTGCCGATGTCATCGTCCGGATCGAGCCTGGTGATATCCGCGTGTGGGACTACGCCGACGAGTTCGGCACCAGCTGAAGCGTCATCCGGGCAAGTCGCTGACGGCAGACTCGGCGGTCTCGTGGAACCGGGGCTGGCGCCTGTTACGCGGGGGCGCGTTCACCAGTTCTACGGGTGCCAGCTGCCGGGGCGGCGCGTTCAGGTGCCGAAAGCTGGCTAGCGTTTCCGGTGGCGGTCGCCGGGCGTTCACCGCGCTGCCGGTCGAGGTAGGGGCCTTCCAGGAACGCGGCAGCTCGTCCAGCCACAAGATCAGCTTCGGCAGCAGCAGGAAAGCTGGCGCAGCGGCCGCTGCAAGGCAATCAAGCCTGCCTGGCGTCAGCTAACCACGGGGGTGTAGGGGGGCCGCGCTATCGTGCCGTCGTTCGTCAAGCACACCGGGCACCTCCATTCCAGGTCGGGGGTTCGCGCTGGTACGTTTTATCCGTAGTCCGGCCAGTCGGCCGCTCCGGGAGGGGGAGTGATGACGTTCGTACAGATCATCGAGATGACCACCACCAAAGCTTCCGAGATCGAGGAGCTCACGAACGGGTGGATAGCGGCGACAGAAGGACGGCGAAGCGCGCGCCGAAGCCTGCTGACCAAGGACCGCGAACGCCCGGATACCTACGTGCAGGTGGTGGAGTTCCCCTCCTACGAGGAGGCGATGGCGAATTCGGCCCTCCCCGAGACGACGGCGTTCGCCGAGAAGCTGTCGGCCCTGTGCTTGTCAGGGCCCACATTCCGCAATCTCGACCTCGTTCGCGTCGACGAGCTGTAGCCTCCGAGCCTGCCCGGTCCTGGGCGCATCCAGCAGGGCGTATAGAGCGACCATTTGGCGCGGTATAAGCAGCCACGTGGCGACCTCCCTGCCGGGCCTATCGGCCGCGATGCGCGCTTTGGCCAGCCGACTGCCTACCGCGCAGCGTCGCAGTGATGTCTGCGCGGGCGGGCGAGCAAAGGTCCATCCCGATGACGGGAATCGGATGGGAGACGGAGGCAGTGGCCTTACCCGGGACCGCGAAGGTCAGAACTGCAGCAGTTCGCGGACCTCGACGCAGCCGTAGGTCGGCAGCTTGTTTGCCCATTCAAGGGCAGCGTCCAGCCGGGCAGATCCATGATGTACAAGGCCGGGATCTGCCGCTTGCCTTCGGCGAACGGCCGGGGCTCCACCGCTTCGCCGATCGCGTGCCCGGCTATCGCGGTCCGCACGAGACGGGCGCCGGCCGAGGCCGGGGTGAGTGCTCCGTTGAGGACTTGCGAGACTCGCCAAGGTCAGGGCAAGGTCAGGGCCAGGACTCCGCTCATGGGCCAGCGTCAGGGGACCATCCTCAAGAAGTGCACGTGCGCGCCAGCCAGGATCGCTGCAGCCACACGTGTGCGCTACGGTTCTAGGCCGATGGCCGCCAGCGCGAGCTGAGCTTCACGGACGAGCTGGAAAGGCATCGGCGGCGCCGGTCCGGGGTCGGCCGGCAGCTCGCCAAGACGCGTAGCTGAAGATCGCGCACGAGAGCGGTTTTGTGTTCACCTCTCATGCCCGGCTTGTCCGGTCAGACGGATCACGTCGGTGGTCCGGGAGCCGGCGCGAGCTGGCGTGCCCGCCGGTCCCGAACAGCAGGCGCAGGTAGCTGACCAGATTGCCCGGATTGGCCGCGGATCCACGCGCCGCGACATAACCATCCGGGCGCAGCAGATAGCTGCCTCCCTGCAGGGCGAAGCCATCCGGTGCCGTGACTACCTCTATCTGGTCCTGCCAGATGCGCATTACCGGCGGCAGGTCCCGGCCAGGCTCTTGGCCAGGCATCAGGAATACGTGCCGGCCCTGGCGCAAGCTCTGGTAGAGCCGGGTAGATTGCCCGTTGGCGGTCACTTCCAGGTCGGGTGCCCGCTGGCCCGGACGGATTCCGGCGCGAATCCGGTCCGGATGGGTCAGCGGGCTGGAGGGATAAGCCACGTGGATGTGGCTGATCCGGCGGACGGCCCGGCGCTGGACCGGTGCCAGGTGCCCGGCCACCGGGACGATGATGTTGCGAACAGCCCGCGGCACGGAGTGGGTCATGGTCCCGAGCTGGACCAGGGCGTGCGTGAGGGCCAGCACCTCCGCCGCCACCGGGCCGCGCTCCTGGCCGTAGGTATCAAGCAGCCGCTCCGGCGCGTGGCCGGATGCTACCAGCGCCAGCTTCCAGGCCAGGTTGTGGGCGTCCATGATCCCGGTGTTCATGCCCTGGCCACCGGCCGGGCTGTGGACGTGCACGGCGTCGCCGGCCAGCATGACCCGCCCGCGCCGGTAGATGTGGGTGGAGCGCCGCTGGCACCGGAAGGTGGCCAGCCAGGCCGGATCCGAGACTGGCACCGCCGCTGGCGCTCTCTCATCGACGAGCCGCTGGATCTCCTCCAGCGTCGGTGCGCGCCGGTCACGCTCGCCGGCGTAGGGAAGGATCACCCGCCACAGGTGCTCGCGCATCGGCATGCAGATCAGCGGCCGGCCATCGCGCCGGAAGAACGCGTGCATCTCGTCGTCGGGACGGTCCCAGCCCAGGTGGACATCGGCGAGCAGCCAGTCCTGCGCATACGGGTGCCCGTCGAAGTCCAGGCCGAGTTCGCTGCGGACGCGGCTATGCGCGCCATCGGCGCCGACAACATAACCGGCCGTGATCGTGCGCATTGTTCCCCCGGGCTCGATCACCGTGGCGGTGACGCTGCAGGGGTCCTGGCTGAGGCTGCGGAGTTCGGTCCCGCTCTCGACGCTGCCGCCAAGCTCGGCGACCCGCTGGCGAAGGATGGTCTCGGTCACGTCCTGCGGAACGTCCAGCATAAAGCCGAATGCTGACCCGTTGCGGGCCAGGTCGAGGCGGACGAGGGTCTTTCCCTCGGTGTACATGTGGAAGCGGCGCACCACCTGGCCCTGCTCGACGAATCGCTCCGCTAGGCCCATCATGTCGAACACCTCGAGCGTGCGTGCGTGAACGCCCAGGGCGCGGGTCTGCAGGAGCACCCCGTCGCCCTTGTCGATGATCCGGGCCCGGATGCCGCGGGCCAGCAGCTCGCAGGCCAGCACAAGCCCGGTCGGCCCCGCCCCCACGACCAGGACCTGGCAGTCGCGGCGAGTGATCTGCTGGGAATGACTGATGCGTGTCATGACCGCAGACTGGACCCGGCGCCGAGGCGGGGGCATCGGAAGAATTACCGAGGGCCTACGTATCTTTGGGCAGCAACCCCGCCTCGTGGGCCCAGGCCGCTAGCTGCGTGCGGTTGCTGAACCCGAGCTTGGTCAGGACGTGATCGACGTGCGTATCGACGGTGCGGACCGATAGGTAAAGCTGCTCAGCGATACGACGGTTGGTCAGGCCCTGCGCGACCAAGGCCGCCACTTCCAGCTCGCGCCGGGTGAGCGCCCGTCGCGGCCCGGTGTGCCAGGCCTCCTCGGGCTCGTCCGCCAGCGCGTAGGGGACCGCTTCGGCCAGGCTCATCCGCCGCCCCTCGGCCATGATCTGTGCGGCCGCCGAGCCGAGCTGGTTCCTGGCCGGGGCCAGCCACCGCTCCAGCTCCGCCTCCACCGGCACCGGCATGCTGAACTGGCCGGCCTCGCAGAGACCCCGCGCCACTCCCGCCAGCCGCAGGGCCCGCCTGGGCCTGCCGGTACGCGCCGCCACTCCGGCGAAGCCGGTCATGACGACGGGCACAACCCAGCGGTCCCCGAGTTCCAGGCAGGTCGGCAGGGCCTCCTCAAGCGCGCTGCGCGCCCCGCGGATGTCGCCCAGCTCGAGGCGGGATTTGCCGAGCTGCTGCAGCGAGCGTGCGGCCACCGACCGGTAGCCGGCCGCCCGGCACAGCTCGACGGAGCGTTCGTACCGGGCGCAGGACTCCTCGAACCGGCCGGTGAAGTGCGCCGCCAGACCCGCGTACAACAGGGCGGTGGCGACAGCAGCCGGATCGTCCAGCCCTTCCAGCAACTCCAGGGCAGGCTCGACGTGAGGCCCCGCCTCGGCGGGGCGGCCGCTTGCGATCAGGCTGCGGCCCAGGAAGACCAGAGCGATCGCCTCGCCACGCCGGTAGCCCAGCTCCCGGCTCAGCCGGATGCTCTTGCCCGCGAGATCACGGGCATCGACGTCGTCGCCCTGGTCGATCGCGAGCGATGCCGCGCCGTTCAGCGCCTTGACCCGAGTCGGACTTTCGACCCCGCACGCGTCGAGCAGCGCCTTCAGCCGTCGGCGACCCTCGGTGAAGTGACCGCGGACGCCCCAGAAGCGGGACATCGCGGCGGCCAGGCGCAGCGCCTCGCAGGGCTCGTGCAGGGTGCACCAGTCGATGGCGGCGCGGATGTTCTGGTGCTCGGCCTCGAGCCGGTCGAGCCACTCCTGCTCGCCGGGACCTTGCAGCCGCCGCCCCGCCGCTTCGGCCAGGGCCAGGAACGCGGCGGCATGGCACTCCTCCACCCGTGCCCGCTCCGGCAGCTCGGCCAGCCGCTCGGCGGCGTACTCGCGGACCAGGAACAGCATCCCGAACCGCGGGCCGCCCGCACCCGCAACCTCCTCGACTGGTCGCAGCAGACTCTGGTCGACCAGCTCCTCAAGTCCGTCCAGGACCTCGACGCCCAGGTCGATCGCCGCCGCGCAGACGGACTCGGCGTCTTCGACGCTGATGCCGCCGCGGAACACCGAGCAGGCGGCCAGCAGCCGCCGGGCGCCGGTACCGAGCAGGCCGTAGCTCCAGGCGATCGTGGCGCGCAGAGTCTGCTGACGTTCCGGCAGGTCGCGGGCGCCCCCGACGAGCACGGGCAGCGAATGCTCCAGCCGCGCGAGCAACGAAGCGGGCGGTAGGAGCTTGATCCGCGCCGCCGCCAGCTCCACAGCGAGGGGCAGGCCATCGAGTCGCCGGGTGATTCTCGTGATCGATGCCGCGTTCTCGTCGTCGAGGACGAAACTCGGCCGGGCGGCACGGGCACGCTCAGTGAACAGCCTCACCGACTCACAGCCGGCAACCGCGGCAGCAGTCGCGCATTGCGGGTCCGGCACCTGCATGGGAGGAACTTCGAACTCCTGCTCACCTGTGAGGTGAAGCGGCGCGCGGCTGGTTACAGCGAACTTCAGCGTCACCGTCGCCTGCAGGATCTGGGCGATGAGGGGAGCGGCAGCGATCAGGTGCTCGAAGTTGTCGAGCAGGATCAGCGCCCGCGCGTTCTCCAGGTGGCTGCGCAGGCGATCCAGCAACGGCCGGTCACCCGCGTCCCGCAGCCCTATCCCCTGCGCGATCGATGAGAGAACCAGATCAGGGTTCCCGACCGGGGCCAGCGCCACGAAGTACACCCCATCGGGGAACCCGTCGGCGACTTCGGCGCCCAGCTGGAGGCAGAGCCGCGTCTTGCCGCTACCGCCCGGTCCGGTGAGCGTCAGCAGGCGGCTGCGTTCCAGGAGCCTCTTCAGCTCCTGCAGTTCCCGCTCCCGGCCGATAAAGCTGGTCAGCTGACGCGGGACGTTATCCGGAGCCTGGTCCGGCGCGCCCGTCGAGGGCATGCAGCCATTATCAACCCGAACGAGCCGGTGTCGCCCTTAGCGGCCAGAACCTCGGCAGCAGCCTCGGAGTCGAAACTGCCAGCACCGCCGTGATCATCGTGATCGGGCGTCAGCCGACCGTGGCGGCCATGCGCATAAATGCACACTGGGGTATTCACGTAACCGGAGCTGCGCAGGTCAGCGCCCTGCCGCGAGAGTTGGTGCGGCGGGGCCGAATCCCAGCCTGACCTGCGGGTTCTGTAGTGTCGGCCGCAGATCTACTCCGGTTAACTGAATATCCCAGAATGCACATATCACCCGGTTCTGGCGCGACCCAGGCGACCACGCTGGCGACAAGGCCAGCGCCCATAGGCGGGTACGCGCGCGCAAGCTACGCCAGCGGCGGTGGCGGTGCGTCACGGGTGCCGCGGATCGCAGGCGACGTGACCGCCGGCTCTGCCCTTGTCAGCTGCGTGCTGGTGAGCTATGCGCCGTGCGCGGAAAGGCGCCGCTTTTGATCTGCTCCGGCGCGGCTAGCCGCCGGGGACTGCCTTATGGGGGTTCAACTCGGTTTTATGGGGGTTCAACTCGGTGGCAAGGTCATCTGGGCCGGTTTACGGGGCTGCTGCTGCGGTGCGGGGACTGGTGAGCAGCAACGGGAGGCTGTCACTGTGCTTCCCTGATGATTAAGCGTCGTGCTGCGGCTACCGCGGTCCGGCCCTGCGTGCGGCCCGATCCCGGCTCACCGCCCTCGTAGTTTCCGCAGGTCACATGCCTGGACCGGTCGGGCAGGCCAGTGCTGCCGCCTCTTTTCGCCTGCGAAATGCGAGCCCGGCCGGCCCTTGCCGTGTTAGCTTGGAGTGGTGATGGATCCCCCGTTTGGGGATGTACCACGACGAGCGGGGTTCAAGTCCCTCGGACACGTCAAATGGGTTACCGACAGAACTGCCGGTCTCAGACCGACAGAACTGTGGCGGTGGCCTGATTTTTAGTATGGCGCAGGGTTCTGACATCGGCGCTGGCTGCTGCGCGGCCGGGCCGGGGAGCGCCGGCGGGGCGGATGCGGGGCTGCGGGCTGGGGCTGGGCGCGGCTGACCCGCCGGGGCTGACGGTGATCAAGGTGGCGTGGGCTGCTTATGCCTGTCAGCCGTCGGGGAGGTAGTCGCGCAGGCTTGAACGGCGGCGCCGTGTCCGCTGGGTGATGCGGGCCTTGTCGCGGGTGGTGAGAGCCCGCCAGGCGCGGATCTTGCGGATGTTGGCGGCCATCAGCAGCAGCGCGGTGAAGATCGATTGGGCGGCGATGCCGCGGATGCGGCGGCGGCCGGGGGCGGCGAGGGCCTGGTGGGCGGGGTCTTTGGCGTAGCCGTTGAGGCCTTCGATGGTGTTGCGCAAGGTGGCGTAGGTCTTGTGCCAGGCGGGGCTGCCGTAGGGCAGGTCCTGGCGGTAGCGGGCGCCGATGTCAGGGGCGATGGTGATCGCGGTCTGGGTGCAGAGCCTGGGCGGTTCTGCCGGTGGCTGGAGGACCTTGGGCCGTCCGTCGCGGGGTGTCAGCGAGGCCTGGCGCAGCGGGCAGATCAGCCCGGGATGGTGGCCGGTGGCGGGGCAGGACAGCCGCTGGTAGCCGTCGGCGTCAGGGCCGTCCTTGCGTTTGAGCTGGTAAGGGCAGCGGGCGGTGATCTGCTGGCCGTAGAGGTCGCGGCTGATGGCGTGGCCGCGCAGCCGGGTGGTGGCGGTGATCAGCGGGCCGGGCAGGGCGGGGCAGTACCAGGTTCCCTCGATGAGGATGGCGCCGCCGGTATTGGCCTGGATGCCGAGCTGGTCGATCCGGTAGTCCATGACCGGCCGGTAGCCCAGGGCGCGGGCGGGCAGCTGGAATCGCCCGGGCAGCGCAGCGGTGTAAGCACGGTCGTAGCCGAGCCAGCCGGGCTTGTGCCCGCGGGCGGCGACGGAGGCCAGGACCCGGGCGCCGGTGCCGCCGGGGTCTTCGCCGGGCCGGGCCAGCGCCAGGCCGGTGGCCAGATCGGGGTGCGCGGGCGGCGCGCCGGGCGGCCGGGCCATGGTGGCGATAGTGGCCTCCAGCGCCCAGGCGATCTTCCGCAGCGGCTTGCCCTTGTCGTCTTCGCGTTCGCGGTGATCTCCTTCGCGGACGTACCAGCCGCCGTCGGGGTCGCTGGCGCACAGCCCGGTGCGCCTGGACGGGCCGCGGGAGAACAGCGGGACCGGGGTGGCGTCCAGGCCGGTGCAGCCGTCGTATGCTCCGAGTTCGTCGCCGGTGAGGGCGGAGATGCTGGCTTCGATCAGGGCGTTGAGGAAGGCTTCCAGCCGGCCGCGGGCAGCTTCGGCCTGGCCGGGGGTCATCGGCCTGGTGCGGGCTTTGAGGTCCTGCTGGGTCAGGCGCCGGTTTTTCGGCAGCGCCGAGGGGTCCATCACCGAGCAGATGGCGCCGAAGCAGTAGCGGACCCGGCGGTAGGCGGCCAGGAATGCCCGCTCGGTGGTAGCGGTGCCGGGGACGCCGAGCAGCCGGCGGGAGGTCTCCGGTAGCTGGCAGAACAGCAGCCGGGTGGCGTCGGTGATGAACAGGGGCCGGTCATCCAGCGCCAGGCAGAGCAGCGCGGTGAGCACGGCGCGCACCGGCAGCGGGCGGGGGCGTCCGGTGTGGTGGGCCAGCGCGGCCTCGATGACGGGGGCCTTGCCGGAGCGATCGATCAGCTCGGCGGCGAAGGCCGCCGTCTGGTCGCTGACGCCGCCGCCGGACGGCGGCAGCATCAGGCCGTCGCCGCTCACCGGGTGAGCTCCGCGCGGCAGCGGGCCCGCAAGGCGCCCGTGGATGAGCTGATGCCCGCCACGTGGCGGGCATAGCGGGCCAGCGACCCGGCCTCGGCGATCCCGGTGACCGCGAGCAGCACCGGGACGGGGGTGCCCGCGGCCAAGTGACCGCAGATGAAGCTGGACCGGGCCCGGCGCAGCGACAGCCGCGGCGCGGCCGGGTCAGCGGACAGGCCCCGGGCGAAGTTGGTGACGAAGTTCTTATAGGACCGGGCGGCCGGGCCAGGGCGGAACACGAACCCGCTGCCCGCGCGGCGGGCCAGCTCCCAGGCACGCGCAGCATAGCCTGAGGTCACCGGCACCACCCGCGCGGACGGCCCGCTGACCCGGACCATCACCTGGCGGCCGTGCCGGAAGACATCACCGCCGCGCAGCGCCACCAGCTCGCCGGGCCGCAGCCCCGCCCCGATGCCGAACACCACCAGCGCCAGCGCCGAGGCACGTTTCGCCGGGCCGCGCTGCGCGGCCGCGACCGCGGCCAGCTCCGCCCGCTCCGCCGGCGAGTACGGCGGCGGCGCCTTCGCGCCCGCAAACGGCGTCCGCTGCCCCGCCGGGCCGTGCGCCGCCTCGGCGAGCCGGTACAGCGCCGACCGGTAGGTGCCCCGGGTGCCCGGCGCCCGGCCCGCCAGGCCGGCCACGCAGAACGCCTCGATCACGTCATAATCCAGCCAGGACTCCCAGCTGGCCGGAAGTCCCCGGGAATCAGCGAACCGGGACAGCCCGCGCAGCGCAGGGCCGGTCACCCGGCCGGCCGGCAGCATCCCCAAGCCCGCGCCCGCCGCATCGTCCCCGCCAGGGACAGCCATGCTTGAAATATAGTGAATTCAAGCAAGCCGGCGGGGGATGCCGCCGGCGCGGCGGATAAGGAATCCTGTCACCATGAACGACCCGGCCCGCCGCCACCAGCAGATCCAGGCCGAACTGGCCCAGATCGGCATCACCCTGCCCGGCTCGCTCACCAGCCGCACCACCCGCTGCCAGCGGCCCGGCTGCCACTGCCGCGCCAGCCCGCCCGTCCTGCACGGCCCCTACCCCACCTGGACCCGCAAAGCCGGCTCCCGCTCCATCACCAAAACCCTCACCCCCCAAGAAGCCGAACGGCTCCGCCCCTACTTCACCGCCCACCGCCGCCTGCGCCAGCTCATCACCGAACTCGAAGCCATCTCCATCGAACTCGCCGGGCAGCCCCCAGCACCCGCAACGCCGGAAGACCAGCCCGGCGCAGCCGGGACCAGCCCCTGACCGGCGAACCCGGCCGAAACGGGCAAAACACCGGGAGATCAGCCTGCTTAAC
>Ga0310038_10002632_pt1 | contig 13119 bp, 15 predicted proteins | sample Sb_taG_6_FD_200461 | JGI IMG/M metagenome (GOLD analysis project Ga0310038, IMG submission 200461) | Peat soil microbial communities from Weissenstadt, Germany - Sb_50d_4_PS metaG (v2) (version 2) | ecosystem: Environmental > Terrestrial > Soil > Wetlands > Peat | place: Germany: Weissenstadt... | reverse complement strand
TGAGCAGTCTGAGCACCTCACCGATCGTTCGCTCTCGACCGACGGCTTCTGGCAGAGGACCGACGGCTTCTGGCAGGGGGAGGTGGTCCTGGATGCGGTAGCGATTGCGACGCCCGTCCTTGTCCTTGACGACGTAGCCGGCCTCGGTCAGGTCCGTGACGATGCCGAACGCGGTGCGTTCGGTTATGCCGAGCGCAGCGGCGATGTCGCGCAGGCGCACCCCCGGATCATGCGCGATGCAGACCAGGGCGCGGGCATGGTTGGTGAGAAAGTTCCACTCCGCCAAGGCACCAGTATAGATGTTTCTTTCTTGAATTAGTTTGCTAGTTTCGCGAAACTAGGATACCGTCCGAGGTAGACGCCGACGCTCGGCTGTCGCCGACCGCCAGGTTGCCCGAGCGTCGGCGAAAGGAGCCAGCCATGCTGGTGAGCGAGCGTCAAGCGCAGCACGCCGTGGCGAGCAAAGCGGGGGCAACGAACGGCGACGGTCTGAGCCCCACAACGACCGCCGCCGATCTGACCCCAACTGCGACATGGTCGAGGCGCGTGCGGTGGATTGGGGGGCTGATCCAGGCGGCCTTCGCCGCCTTCTGGCTGGCGCGCGGAAGCGTGGCCATCGGCGGCCGCGCAAGAGACGCACTGATCGCGGTGTTTGGCGTGATCGTCATTGACGTGTTCGTCTACGCGATCACGGCGACTCGGGGCACTGCTCGCGGCCCAGGAGTCCGGAGGGCAAGCGGATCGAGCTGGCCGTCACGATCGCCACCGTGATCGAGTTCGCCGCGGCGATCGTCCTGCCGGTGATCGTCACCGCCGCCGGTCACTCGGACTGGGTGCTGCCATCGATCGCGATCACGATCGGACCGCTTCTGCTGTGGCTTGACCACCTGGTTCCCCGCTACCGCCCCGTCGGATGGGCGCTGACCGTCGGACCGGTGATCCTCGTCGCGACGATGTCAGGCACCGCGCTGGTGGCCACGACCGGCATCGCCGCTGGCGTGCTCCTCCTTGGTACCGCCGTCGCCGGCTTCCACGATCTCGCGGGAGTCCGGCGCGCGGCGGAGCAGGTCATAGCCGGCAACGCGGCGGTGTCTGCGAGCGCTGGGGCGCATCCATGAGTGAGGGGCGACTGCATGTCGTGTTCGGCGCCGGGCAGGTCGGTCGGGCGCTCATCGACCGCCTGGCCGGGCTTGGTTTGCCGGTGCGGGTGGTGTCGCGGAGCCAGCCGGCGGCGCTCCTCGACGGTGTTGATTGGCGGGGGGCTGACGCGACCGACCCCGACGCTGCCGCGGACGCGGCCAGCGGAGCGTCCGTCGTCTACCAGTGTCTCAATGCTCCGTACACCGATTGGCCAAAGCGCTTCCCGCCGCTGCAGCAAGGAGTAATGGCCGCGGCGGAGCGCCACGGTGCACTGTTGGTCACTCTGGAGAACGTCTACCGCTACGGACCTACTAACGGCACGGCGATGACCGAGGATCTCCCGCTCGCGGCGACGACCGTCAAGGGCCGCACGCGAGCCGCGATGACCCGGGAGCTGCTCGAGGCCGCGGATGCCGGCCGGGTCCGGATTGCGATCGGGCGCGCGTCAGATTTCTTCGGCGCCGGCGCTACTGAGTCATCGCTCGGTGAGCGTGTGTTCGGCAACGCGGTCGCGGGCAAACGCGCTGACTTCATCGGCAACCCCGACCTGCCCCACACCTACAGCTACATCCCGGACATCGCGGCCGGTCTGGCGATGCTCGGCACCGACGAGCGCGCCGCCGGTGGCGTGTGGCACCTACCGGGCCCGGAGACCGTCACGACCCGAGCGCTGCTCGAGCTCGTCGCCGGCGACGTCGGACATTCGGTCGGCGTTCGCTCGCTGCCGAAGCTGGCCGTGCGCGCCCTCGGGCTGTTCAACCCGACGATCCGGGAGCTCGTAGAGCTCTCCTACGAGTTCGAGCAGCCGTTCGTGCTCGACACCACCAAGTTCCAGTCGACGTTCGGGACCGAAGGCAGACCGCCGACCGCGATCACCGCGACCGTGGCGTGGTACCGCAGCCGAAACGGCACGTCCAACGGAGCACAGGAAAGCGTGCCGGCATGACGATCCCAGACGTCGCCCCCGCCCGGTTTCGGGAGTTCTCCAACCCGGCGACCGGCGAGTCGGTCCAGTTCACCGCCACCCCAGATGACGCTGGCGAAGATGTCGTGCGATTCAACTGGCGCAGCATGCCCGGCGGTGCGATCACCGAGCACGTCCATCCCCGCCAGGAGGAGCGCTTCGCGATAACCGCCGGCGAGGCGCACTTCACCGTAGCCGGCGAGCACCGTGTCGTCGGCCCGGGCGAGACGCTTGTTGTGCCGATTGGCGTCCGTCACTCGGAGTCAAACCCCGGATCGGTCGCGATCGAAGGCGTGGTCGAGCTCCGCCCAGCGCTGCGCACCAAGGAGATGTTCGAGGCCTTCGGTGGCCTCGGGCTCCGAGGGCAGCACGACGCCCCGCGGGGCACCGAAGAATCCGCTCCAGCTCGGTGCCACGTGCTGGTACTTCCGCCACGAGAGCCGAGCCACCGCGCCGCCGATCTGGATCCAGAACCTGATCCTTCCGCCGCTGGCGGCGCTGGCGAAACTCTTCGGCGTGCGGCCCTACCACGACCGCTGGGACAGCCGGCATACCCCGAGATCGGAGCCCTCCGCATGAAGATCCACGTCCTCACAATCGGGGCCGTGCGCGTCAAGCACAGCTTCCTGTACCCCCACCAAGGCCCGCGCCGGCAGCTGGACCTGTTCCTACCAGGCGCTTTCTCAGAGCCGCTGCCGATCCACTGCTGGGCGATCGAGCACGACGGGGTGCTGCGGCTGGTTGACACCGGTGAGACAGCCGCGGCGCGGAACGTCCCGTTCGCGCGCATGGAAGTAACCCGCGAGCAGGAGCTTCCGGCGGCGATCGCCGCCGCCGGCCTGGAGCTCAACGACGTCGCGGAGGTGGTGCTCACCCACGCCCACGGAGACCACATCGACGGGCTGGTTCACGTGCACGCGCGAGTCCTGATCCACGACGCGGAGCTGGAGTTCCTCGCATCTCCGATGGCGCGCGTGATGCGCCGCGTCCTGCGCCAGCCGCTGCCCCCGGGGTTTGCCCCGGAGCCGTTTGCGCTCGACGAGGGCCCGTTCGGCGAGTTTGCGCGGAGCCACGCGATCAGCGATGACGGCCGGATCGTGGCCGTCGACACTCCTGGGCACACCCCCGGCCATATCTCAGTGATCTGCGTCGATGACGCAGGCCGGCACGTAATGCTCGCCGGCGACACAACCGACTCGCTCGAGCAGCTGCATGCGCTACGCGCCGACGCGGTCGCACCAGACCCCAAAGTGCACATCGCGACGATGCAAACGATTCTCGCTCACTGCGCAGCGCACCCGACGATCTACCTGCCCTCACACGACCCAGACTCAGCGGCACGGTTCGCGGACGCGACCACCTCCGCGGACACCCCGCTCCCCGTGGCCTGACCAACCAAATAGGCCAGCATGCCGCAGTCGTCGTCAACGTCACCATCGACGACCGAGCCGCAGCTGAAAACGAACTACGCAACCAGCCCGTCCCCTGGGCCTCGCAGACCCCAGGATTTCGTGACCGGGTACTCGACGATCAAGGACGACAACGGACTCACCATGCTGATGTACGAGACAGAAGACGCCGCCAACCGCATGAGCAAACAGGTCAGGTCAGCCGTCCCCGGCGCAGTGACGCTCGTCAACGTCGACGTGCGCGAGGTCGCCGCGCACGCCTGACCCGCTTTGGAGAAGGCGCGTGTCTCCCGGCGGGACCGTCCGCGAGCCCCCCTATGCGCGGCATGCGGGGCTCGACGCGCTCGTCGATCGGAGCGGCGGCCGGGCCAAGCTGCAGCTCGGCCGTGACCGGGTGTCCTGCCGCGCGGCTACACGAACCGCTTGACGAACGCGAGCGCTTTGTCGCAGACCTCGCGCCAGCCGCTGTCGATCGTCAACGAGTGACCGCGGCCTTCGATCTCGACGATTTCGGTCACGCCGTCGTTGCGGCGCTCGTGCTTGAACGACGCGTTCGCGATCGCGTGCGGAACCGTGTGGTCCTTCTCGCCTGCGAGGATCAGCATCGGGCCGCGCTCGGGGTTCTTGGTGTCGACCTTGTCCTGGGTCCAGGGGTTCAGGTTCGCGCTTGCGGCCTGAAACAGGACTTTGCCGGGGCCCGCAACCGAGTACTTCTCGTAGAGCTCCTTGGCCTCGTCGTCGTCGAGCATGTTCGCGAATCCGTATTTGAACTGGTCATAGGTGAGCGGCACCGCGCGACTGCGGTTGGCCGGGTTGCGAAGCACCGGCGAGCCGGACTTCAATGCCGAGAACGGCAGCGGGAGGACGCCCCGGAACGGCGCCGGGCTGATCGGCACCGAGACGGCCGCGAGGCCGCGCCCGGCGAGAATCTCGGTCAGCAGGCCGCCGAACGAGTGCCCGATGATCGCCGGCTTCTTGTCGAGAGCCTCGATCACCTCCTGGTAGTGGTCGGCGATCTGGCCGATCGACTTGTTCGCGAACACCTCCGGATGCGCGTGCGCCTGTTCGGTGGTCTCGGGGTCGTCGGGCCAGCCCGGGGCGGCGGTCGCGTATCCAGCCTCCTCGAAGACTTCCCGCCACGGGTCCCAGCTGTTTGGCAAGAGCCAGAGGCCGTGAACGAAGACGACCGGCTGCTTGCCCGTGCGGTTGACCTTCTCGACCTCCTGGACCTCGTACTCGGTGCAGGTGCGGTCGTCGCTGCCCGGTGTATCAGTCATTGCGTTCCTTTCCTATCCGGGGTGACTCACGGAACTTGTGCACGATCTGATCGACGCGCGGCCAGGCGGGGCCAGCACCCGGTGGCCGCGGCGCTCGAAGCGCTGCTTCCAGCCCTCCCAGCTACGCGGGCGCAGCCAGAGGCCGTGTGTGCTAGGACGATCGGCGGGGCGGAACCCTGGGAAGTCATTGGGGGGGTCTCCTCTGTAGGCGCCGGCCGGCGGGGCCACGCCCACGCTAGCAGCAAGCCCGAGCCAGTCGCTGACCCTCCCCCGGCTTGCGTTCTGCGAGCGACGGATCGACGATCGGACCCAGGCCGCACCCGCCGACAGACAGGGTCCGGCATGCCAGACGACGCCAGGAACCACAAAGGCCGCGATGTGGCTCACGCTGCAGTCGGCAGGGATCCACGACCGAGCGGCGGTCACGTTCCTGACGACGGAGCACGTCACTCTCCAGGGCGCTCGGTCGGCCACGATCGCCGAGTCGACCGGGCGAGCGACGATGTTCCTCGACTGAAAGGCGAAGCCCGCCGCAGCGCCGAGGCCGGCACCTTCTTCGGGCACATCGCCTATGCGAGCCCGATCGCCCGCAGGCTGAACTGACGCCGTCGCGGCCGGAAGAGACCTGCCTTGCCCAGGGCACGAGAACTCCGGACCCGCCCGAGCTCAGACCCGCTCAGCGCGGATAGGGAGGGCGCGGCGGGGCGGCTGCTTGCATCAATCCTGCTAGCGATCGCGTCGAAGCAGTAGTCCGCGGCGACCTCGGCCTGGCGCTCCCGGGTGGGGAGTTTGAGCACTCCGATCAGGCGAAACGAGACGCCTCCTTTCACGAACGACCGGTCGCGTGGAGCTTCATGGCGCCGGCGATCAGCGCTTCCGCTTCGGCCTGGTGGACAGCGAGAGCGGCAGCGCCGCGCCCAGACCGGTGTCGGCGATAGTGCAGCGGTCACCGCCGTTCGCAGATCGCCGACCGCGATGCGTCTACTGGTACCAGAACGTGCCGTGCTGTTGACGACGAACGAGAGGCCCATCCGGACTTGTGTCGACGCCTGCCCCGGTCTCATGAATTGCGATGGATAGACCGTCACGAGATGTGTCGCGAGCTCGAGGTCCGCAGCTGCGCCAGGCCGGCGACCAGGCGGTCCCGTTCGCCGCGCTGCTTGCCGCCGGGGCTCACGTTCCCCGCCGCCGTCGTTTCGGAGCTCGAGCTGAACGGAAACGTCATACGGCGCGTCTATGAGCACGGCAGGCTGGTCGGGGTGCGCCTGCTCGCGCCAGAACCGCCGGGTTATATCCTTGGCGCTCCGCTGGCGCAGGTCACACCGATAGCCAACCGCAGTACATGTCGCGATCACCGCGGATTGCCCAGGCTTGGGTTATCGTTTCCGCGGCGTCGTTTGTCGTTGCCTTTTCGGGCGCGGTTCGGCTCGGAGGGCTCCGCTCGCGGGCGTGTAGATGCTCTCATGGCCATCGTCCCAGCGGATGCGATACCGAGGCGAGGGGTCGGCGCGCAAAACTTCCTCAACGACACCCGAGCGGGGTCGGCGGCTCGTTGACTCGGACTCGGCTACGACGCGGTTACCGACTTCAAAAGCCATGCTCACTTCCGATCGTTCGTGCTTACTTTGGGGAGCGCGTAGCCGCGGTCGGCCTTGACCACCTCGCCGGCCTTCGCGAGCTTGCTCAGCGACGCGCTGATGGTGCCCGCGTTGATGCCCGTTTCGTTTGCGATCTCCGAGGCGGTCTTGGGGCCGCCCTTTAGCGACGCGAGGATCTTCTTCTTGTTCTCACCGCGCGGCGCGCGGGCGTTGGTGCTCCTCGCCGGCGAGGTGTTCTTTGGCGCTGGCGCCGTCGTGCGCTGCGTGACCGGCCGCTGGCGACGGCGCCTGCCGTCGACGCGAGAGCGCACTCCGCCTTCCAGCCGACTCAGCGCACCCTTTAGACGCTCAAGTTCGTCGCTCAAAGCCTTGTGGTCCTTGAGCTGCTGTTCCACCTCCCGAATGCGCCCCTTGATGCTGCGGGCGATATCCGACACCTCGAGTTTGGCCATCTCGTTCTCCTGGTAAGGGGTCGGCGCAGGATCGTAGTGATGATCACGACGCGCTGACCGACCGGGCTCGGCGCGCCAACATCGGCACGGTCGAGCTTCCCGCTTGACCAGGTCCGCCTAACGCTTAATCTCAGACCGTGGCGTCGAGCTGCAACCGAAGCGGCGACGGCTCGAGTGGCTCCGCGGTCGACCGTGGCCGCCCGCGCTTCGCCCAATACCCAACGCCTCGCGGGCTCGACACCTCCTATAGGCGACACGGCCGTCCAGCGGCCGTACGCCAAGCCGCCCGCAGCGCTGCCTGTCACGAGCGCATCAAAGCGCCGCCCGAGACGACCAACCTCGACTATATGTACACCACCGGCCACGTTAGCGACCGGCGCGGCAGGCGCTCTAGCTTCTGCTCCGACCCGGCGGCCAGCCGAAGCAGGAGCGCCGATCTCGTGGCTGCTGGGGCGACATTGCAGAAGTGGAGAGCGGCCGGCCAAAGTCGCCGGTGGCGTTCGATTTCGCCCGGAGTAGGCCAGCCGTCGTTTGGTCTCGTTCGGCTACCTGCCTAGGCGTTAGGCCATCGAACCTGCCTGGCCTGTGTTCCGCGCGCCAAGGGGGGCGCGTGCGCGTAGAGGCCGAATGTCCGAGATCTCGCAAGAGCAGGTCTGCCCGGTGCGGGGTCTCAAGGGATCTGCGGTTCTCATCGGCGTTCGATCGGGAACCTTGCTCGGACCTCAAGCCCCTAGCCGGCCGGGGACGTTCCCGATTCCCCGACGTGAGGCGGGCCTGACTGGGATAGTGGCCCGCCCACAGCTGTCCGCAGCGGCCCGCGATGCGCCCACCCTCGTGTTTGGGCGATGATTCGGGGTCCGTGCAGGCGACGGCGAAACCCGAGGAGCACGACGTGGAGCGCGCAAGCCATCGGCCGCATGTCGAGGGCCTTTCGGGTTCACCCCCGCCGGTACGTGGCGCCGCCCAGCTGCGAAAGCTACTGCGACGTGAGTTGCGACGGGTCGGCGCCGCCGACGCGAGCCTTTACATAGACGGACCGCGAGGTGTCGTCCGCGTGCGCTTCCCAAACCAGGACCGCGAACTCCACGTCCCGGTAAGCGAGGCGCTAGCGCTGCTCCGCACGCTCCCGAACGGCGCCGGCCCACAGGTGGCTGTCGACGCGCTGGCAACGGCGTAGCGTCAACGAACCTCAATCGAGGCGACCCCTTTACGAACCACCAGCCACGTCGGCGGGAAACCCGAGGCGCTCTTCGACTGCTGCTCCGAGGCTGTGTGTGGCCGACCGAAGCGGCAGCGACGACCAGGTGGCCGCGTGGGCGACCATGCAGAAGCGAGGAGCGGGCTTCTCGGGTCCTTCCCCGCGCTCGGATTCATGGGATGGCGAGCGCGTGGGGAACTGCCCTCGTAGTCGATCCGTGCCTAGGTATGACGGGGCTGGGTGGAGTGCGTCACGGAGCCTTGCTTTCGGGCGGAGCAGGCATGCCTCGACGTCAGCGTAGACCTCCGCGGTGACGCGAGCGGGTTTCGGAGGGTTCTGCTGCGTTGCTCTGACTCAGTCGCACGTTCTGGACGCGCGTGCCGGTGCCGGAGCGACCAAAGTTCGCGTTGCTGCTTGAGTTCGAAGCCAGTGCTGGCGATCGCGGTTGGCAGGCCGTGTGGCAGTCACCGAAAGCGGGCGGCCAGGCGATGTGGTCCACGTCCTGCTGGGGAGATGTCGAGCGCTGGGCGGAGGTGCCCCAGGTCCGAGCCGCGGTTGTGCTTAGCGGGGCCGGTGGGTTAGCGTTCGACGGGCATGCCGTCGCGCTCCCAGGCGACCCAACCGCCGGCGACCTCGGCGGCCCCTCGTCGGCCCGTGAGCTTTGAGCGCTTAGCGTGTTGGCAGAGGTAGATCGTGCCGGGACCCTCGGGCCAGAGCATGTGGCGAAGGAGCGACACCCGCGGGGTGGCGGGGGGCCAGCCGTAACGCCGACGCTCGGTCCGTGTGCGGAGGTCGAGCAGGCGCGCGTGTCCCTGGGACGCAAGCTTCCACGCCTTCGTGGGAGAAATCGCCCGAACCTGCGCTGATGCCACCGTATCCCCGCTCACCGCAACACGAGGACGGGGCAGTGGGCGAGGTGTGCGGTCTGCTCGCTGATGCTCGAGCGCGTAAGCACACCCTGGAGGTGACGACTCCCGAGCGCGAGAAGCCGAGCCGCGCGGGATGCGTCGGTCAGCGCCTCGACCGCGCCGCGTGGGTCCTCGGTGACGTCGAGGCCGGGCGCCAGGTCCTCGCGGACGGCGGTGAGGGCCGCCGAATGTCCGCTCGCGATGATCAGGCGCAGCTCGAGCGATAGTCGGTCGCTCAGCTCCTGCGCGGTGGCGAGCGCGCGTCGGGCGCCGCCCGAGCCGTCAAATCCCACGACGATTTCACCGCTCTCGGCGGGCTCGGCATGGGCGATCAGGATCGAGGCCGGTGCATCGTGCAGCAGGGCACGGGTGACCGGGCCGAGCAGCATGTCGGCGGAGCTGGTCCGCTTGCTGGCACCGAGGGTGAGCAGGGTCGCGTGTTCGGTGTGAAGCTCGTCGAGGATGCGTTCGATCGGCCGCCCCTCGCGGAGGTGCAGCTCGACGTCGTGCACGGCTTGAACGGCCGACTGCGCCTGCTCGACCGCCTTGTCGCGGGCGTTGGCATCCTTGCCGGCCTGTGGATCGCGAACGGTGCACATGGTGAGCTTCGCGGCGGGCGGCATCAAGCGGGCAGCGGTCACCGCCGCGGCCCGGCTCTCCGGACTCCCGTCAACCGCGCAAACCACCCGTTCCCAGACGGTGGGTGGCGTGAACGAAGGCGCGGCGCTCATCGCCCCGGGTGCGTCGTGTCCGTCTTGTGGCTGCGCCTGATGATGTCGATCATCTTCAGATTGATGACGGCAAAGCGCCACATCTGGTAGGGCGGGAACGTCCGCATGAACAGGGTCGGACGGGTCGGATTGGTGACGTATTCGGTCTTGTCGGTGTCCATGACTATTCGGGGATGAGCCGCCAGCCGGGGCGCAGGCGGGCCTTGTGCAGGAATATGTGGTGCAAGAGGATCTTGATCCAGTGACCGGCCAGCCCGATCTCGCCGAACGTGCGCTTGATGTCACGCCCGTACGGCGGGTAGCGCTCGTAGTCGGGGACGATCGGGTACACGGTCATTGAAGCGGCCGTGCCGGTGAACGGATTGGCTCCGGCGGAGGCCACACACGCGGCTCCCATCTCAGCCATTGAGGCGCAGTGGGTCGGCTCGCGGGCACCGCCGGCCATGTCGACGATGCTCCAGGCCACCGCCTTCGCGATCATCGCGGACGGCATGCCCGTGCGCGGAGGAGCGGGAGCGATCAGGGTGCCGTTCGGGCTCTTCCGCGGGACGGAGATCGCGTGCGGTGGAGCGAAGGCGATCCCCGCGGCGAAGACCTTGCCGTAGTCCGGCGACTGGTACGTGCGTGGCCAGTCCGAGGCCTTCCATTCCTCGTGCGGCCTCGCCGTGTAGTCCGCATCGACGCGCATGAACGCGCTGGGCATGAACATCCGCTCGGTGATGTCCGCGCCGGCCCGGCCGAAGGCCTTGAGCCCGACACCCGAGAACGGCGGCAGGAGCATCGCGAAGTCGAACTCCCGCTCGTTGTGCACGCCGTCGAGCGTCTCGTAGAGCACACGATCGGCCTCGACCTGGTGGATATGCGCGCGGGTGATCCAGTCGATCCCGCGCTCGGCGAACAGCGAGGCGTTGAACACGCTGCTCGGGGTGATGTAGCCGGCGCGCTTGAGGTGCATGCCGCCCATCCCGAAGTCGCCGAGCTCGTACTCATTGGTGATCCAGGTGATGTCCGCCTTGTCGCGCACGCCACGGTTGCGCAGCTCAAACTCGAGATTGACGATGTACTCGAACGCGGCGCCTTCGCATGTGCACGTGCCATGCCCGACGCCGACGAGGAACTTCCGTCGCTCTCCGCGGCGCATCCGCTCGACCTCCTCGTCGAGTCGTGCCGCGGTCTGCGCGGCGTGATCGGGGAGGCACACGGAGAGGCTGTGACCGCCCTCGGGTCCGAGTCCGGGCGTCTTGTCGAACCGTAGTGCCGGACCGGTCGCGTTGATGAGGAAGTCGTAGCGCACGTCGATCCGCCGTCCGTCAGCGAACTCGGCGGTCACGTACGGGGTCGAGTCGTTCTCACCGCCCTCGGGGTGGAGCTCCCGTGCGCTCGCCTGGACGAACTCGATCCTTGCTCGCTCGTAGACAGGGGCGAGCGGGAAGGTAACCTTCGAGGGTTTCATCAGCCCCACTCCGACCCAAATGTTGGACGGCACCCAGTTGTAATCCGGGCGGGGCGAGATGACGGTGACGGTGTCACCGCGGCCGAGCCAGTGTCGCGTGAAGGCGGCGGCGGTGTGGCCGGCGATCCCGGCCCCGAGGACCACGACCCGGGTCACGGTGACCACCGCGGCAGCGGGAAGCGGCGGGCTGAGCAAGACAACGTCACGTGATACATGTTACGAATTGACAGCTACATAGTTGTAGAGTGGTCATTACTGATAGTGGTCAGTAGGTTTCCGGCGCGGCAGGGTCGGATGGCACGGCTGTCCGGGTGGCGGTGTTCCCGGGCGCCACCATCGCGCTCACGCGGCGGCCGCCTTCTCGACTACCGAGGCGAGCCGCCGGCGCACCTCGGCTGCGGTTTCGGACAGCTCGTCGTTGCCGACCAGCGAGAGCATCTGCTCGGCGTTGACCGCTGAGATGTGGGTCTCGCCGTCCTGGCGGTAGACGACGACGTTGCAGGGCAAGAGCACGCCGAGCTCCGACTCGGCGTTCAGCGCACCGTGCGCGAGCTGCGGATTGCAGGCGCCCAGGATCAGGTAGGGCTCGCGGTCGACGCCGAGCTTGTTCTTGAGCGTTGCCTGCACGTCGACCTCGCACAGGACCCCGAAGCCCTCGTCGGCGAGCTCCTCCCGTACGCGCGCCACCGCGACATCGAACGGGTGGGTGGTCGTGGTGCTTAGGGTGTAGCTGACATCAACTCGGGGCATGCTGTCTCCAGTTCTTTTCGTTTTGCCTTGGCGGCCTTCGCGCGTTGCTCGACCGCGTCGGCTGGCTCGGTGTAGTGGCTATCGAGGTATGTGAGGATGGCCTGTTCACCGTCGACGATCTCCTCGCCGGCGATGAGCACCGGGATCGATCTGTGCCCGGTTGCGCGCTCTAGCTCGGCCCGCTTCTCGGGTGCGACCGGCACCGGCCGGGCGGTGTAGGTCAGGCCGAGCTCGGTGAGGCGCTGGCGGACGCGACGCGATGCGGGGCACCACTCGGTCTGCCAGAGCTCGAGGTTGTTCAGCATGATGGTTCCTCCTGTGCTCATGCGTGTCCGAAGGTGACGTGGGGAAGGGCTCGGCGCAGCCACTTCGGCAGATACCAGGCTGAGCGGCCCATCAACCGCAGCAGCACCGGGAGCAGCAGGAGCCGGATCAGGGCCGCGTCGAGGAGCACGGCGACCCCGAGGATGACGCCCATCTCCTTGGGAGGCAGCGGTCCCGACAGCGCAAAGGTGAAGAACACCGCGACCATCACCGCCGCCGCAGCGAAGATCACTCGTCCGGAATGCGCGACCCCACCCACCATCGCGGCGTGCGGGTCGTGGGTGTGGTCCCAGTGCTCCTTGGCCGCGGAGAGCAGGAACACCGTGTAGTCCATCGAGATCGCGAAGATCATCGCGAAGAAGAACACCGGTCCCCAGGCGTCGAGGAACCCCTGGGGCTGGAAGCCGAGCAGCGAGTGAAGGGCGCCGTCCTGGAAGACCCACTTAGCGACGCCGAAAGCCGCGCCGGTGGCGAGCAGGTTCGTCAGCACGCCGATTGCGGCGAGCAACGGCGCCTGGAGCGCGATCAGCAGCAGCAGGAATCCGAGCCCCATCACCACGCCAATGACCACTGGCGTCCTCGCCGCCAGCGCGTTCTGGAGATCGTGGTTCTCGGCCACGGCCCCGCCGATCAGCGACCCGGCGGGCAGCTCTCCCCGAAGCCTGTCGATCGTGTTGCCGACGGCCGGATTGGACGGGTCCTGCTTGGGGATCGCCGTCACCAGCGCATAGCCGTTGCTCGTCTGCGTCGGCATCAGCGCGGCGATCCCCCGATCACGCTGGGCGATCTGCGCCGCGGTCCTCGCCTCGGCGGCTGGGGTAACGATCTGCAGCGGCCCGGTCGCGCCCGGGCCGAAGGCACGCTGGACCTCGTAGTAGCCAACCCGCGAGGAGTCCGAGCTCGGAACAACCTTGA
>Ga0310038_10002628_pt1 | contig 13136 bp, 14 predicted proteins | sample Sb_taG_6_FD_200461 | JGI IMG/M metagenome (GOLD analysis project Ga0310038, IMG submission 200461) | Peat soil microbial communities from Weissenstadt, Germany - Sb_50d_4_PS metaG (v2) (version 2) | ecosystem: Environmental > Terrestrial > Soil > Wetlands > Peat | place: Germany: Weissenstadt... | reverse complement strand
ACGCGCATTTTGAAGCTGGGCCCGCGACAGGGTGACAGCGCGCCCATGGCGCGCATCGAGCTGGTTTGACCCTGTTCGATCCCGACCTGGCGGCCGCCCACGGGGCCACCGCCGAGGTGGGGTCGATGCCTGCCCGAACGAGCCCACGACCGGCGGCGCCAGCCGCCGAACGACCCTCGACCGGGACGCCGGCACCCCGGGACGAGGTCCCCACCGTGACGTCCCGGCTTCGGCTGACCGTGTCCTACGACGGAGCCGGGTTCCGCGGCTTCGCGGCCCAGCCGGGCCAGCGCACCGTGGCCGGCGAACTGGCCGGCGCCATCGCCACGGTCGTCGGCCACCGGGTGGAGCTGGTGTGCGCGGGACGCACCGATGCCGGGGTGCACGCCAAGGGCCAGGTGGTGCACGTCGACGTGCGCGAGGGCGTGGACAGCGCCCGGCTGGTGCGGTCGGTGAACACCCTTCTCAAGCCGTCGATCGTCGTCAGGTCGGCCGAGGTGGCCCCGGCCGGGTTCGACGCCCGCCGCTCGGCCCGTGCCCGGCGTTACCGCTACCTGATCCTCGAGGACCAGACGCCGGACCCGCTCCTCGCACCACTGTCGTGGCACGTGCCGGGCCCGCTCGACCTGCGCGCCATGGCCAGCGCGGCCGACGCGCTCCTCGGGGAGCACGACTTCAGGGCCTTCTGCCGTCGGGTGCCGGGCACCGAACCGGGGACGCCCATCCCCCGGCGGGTGCTCGACGCCCGCTTCGCCGAGGTGCCGGTGCGGCCCGGCGAGCTCGGCCCCGGCGGCCGCCTGCTCCGGTTCGACATCGAGGCCACTTCCTTCTGCCACCAGATGGTCCGGTCGCTGGTGGGGACCCTCGTCGAGGTCGGCCGGGGCCGGCGTCGGGCATCGGACGTCAATTGGATGCTGCAGAGCGGCGACAGGTCCCGGGTGGGCGGCGTGATCGCCCCGCCCCAGGGCTTGTGCCTGCTCGAGGTGGACTACGGCGGGTGACGCCGCCCCGCTCCGCTCCGCAGGCCCGGGCCGCTTGCCCGGCGCGGTCTCAGCGCCTAACGTTGTCCGCTGGCTTCGTGCAGGAGTTGCCCGTCTCCGAGGGTGGCCCAGCAGGCCGGCACCCGTGTCGAAGGTGGCTTTGACGCCCGTCTGGGCCCGGGACACGAGACAAGGATTTCTGCGTGCGCACGTTCTCCCCCAAAGCTGACGACATCACCCGGGCCTGGCACGTCGTCGACGCCGAGGGCATGGTGCTCGGGAGGTTGGCCACCGAGGTGGCTTCGCGCCTGCGGGGCAAGCACAAGCCCATCTTCGCCCCTCACATCGACACCGGCGACCACGTCGTGGTGGTCAACGCCGCCAAGGTCGTGCTGAGCGCGGACAAAGCCGACAAGAAGTTCGTCTACCACCACAGCGGATACCCCGGCGGCCTCACCAAGAAGAGGTACGGGGATCTGCTGACGGAGCGCCCCGAGGAGGTCGTCCGACGGGCGGTGCGGGGCATGCTCCCCCGGACGCGCCTGGGCCGCCAGCAGCTGAACAAGCTCAAGGTGTACGCAGGGGCCGACCATCCCCACCAGGCCCAACAGCCCCAACCCCTCGACCTGCCCGGAGCCCGGGCCCGGTCGTGACCCTCCCTGTGGCTACACCCCCCGACGAGTCCGAGAGACAGGAACCACGCACGTGACGACCAAGGTCAAGCTGCCCGCACCGCTGTGCCAGACGACGGGCCGACGCAAGGCGGCGGTGGCGCGGGTGCGGATCCGACCCGGCGAGGGGAAGATCACCATCAACCGGCGTGCCTTCGACGACTACTTCAGCTCCGCCACCCACCGCATGGTCGTGACCGAGCCGTTGCGGGTCACCAACCTCACCGAGGGGTACGACATCGACGCCACCATCGCCGGCGGGGGCGTGTCGGGTCAGGCCGGCGCCATGCGCCTCGGCATCACGCGGTCGCTCGTCGAGCTCAACCCCGAGCTGCGCGCCATCCTCAAGAAGGCCGGACTCCTCACCCGCGACGCCCGCGAGAAGGAGAGCAAGAAGTACGGCCTCAAGAAGGCGCGCAAGGCACCTCAGTACTCCAAGCGGTAGCCGGAAGTGGGGTTGCGTTTCGGCACCGACGGCATCCGCGGGGTCGCCAACGCCGAGCTGGGTGCCGAGCTCGTCATGGCGCTCGGGAGGGCGGCGGCCCGGGCCCTCCCCAACAAGTGCTTCCTCGTGGGCCGCGACACCAGGCGGTCCGGCCCTCTGCTCCAGGCGGCGCTATCGGCGGGGATGGCGAGCGAGGGCGCGGACGTGGTCGACCTCGGGGTGCTCCCGACGCCGGGCGTGGCGTGGTTGTCGGCCCAACGCCAGTGCCCGGCCGCTGTCGTGTCGGCGTCACACAACCTCTTCGCCGACAACGGCATCAAGCTCTTCGCGGCAGGGGGGCTCAAGCTGCCCGACGCCACCGAGGCCGCCGTCGAGGACGAGCTCGACCGGGTCCTGGCCTCGGCGGGGCCCGTCTCGCGCCCCCCTGTCGGCCACGGGGTGGGGAGTCTGTGGGCCGAGCCTGATCCCGGGCAGGGATATGTCGACCATCTCGTGGGCGTGCTCGAAGGGCGCGACCTTTCGGGAATGAGGGTCGTGGTGGACTGCGCCAACGGGGCCGCCTCGGTGGTGGCGCCGCAGGTCCTCGAGCGCCTGGGGGCGGAGGTGGTGGCCATCGCCAACGCGCCCGACGGCGCCAACATCAACGACGGTTGCGGCTCCACGCACCCCGAGTCCCTGGCGGCCGAGGTCGTCGCCCGCGGCGCACAGCTCGGGCTGGCGCTCGACGGGGACGCCGACCGCCTCCTCGCCGTGGACCACACAGGGGCGCTGACCACGGGCGACGAGCTGCTGTCGCTGTTCGCGTCCGACCTGGCCGACCGCGGCAATCTCGCCGGCAACACCGTCGTCGTCACGGTCATGACCAACCTCGGCTTCCGGCTGGCCATGGCCGAGCGCGGCATCACCGTGCACGAGACCCAGGTCGGCGACCGCTACGTCCTCGAGGCGCTCGACCAGAACGGGCTCACCCTGGGCGGTGAGCAATCGGGCCACATCGTGTTCCGCCAGTTGGCCACCACCGGAGACGGCGTGCTCACCGGGGTCCTGTTGCTCGATCTCGTCCGGCGTTCGGGGGCGACGCTGGCGGAGTTGGCGCGCCGGTCCATGCAGCGGCTCCCTCAAGTGCTCCACAACGTGGCGGCGCCCAACCCCGCCGAGGCGGTGGCGGTGCCGGCGGTGCAGGCCGAGGTGACGGCGGTGGAGGCCGAGCTCGGTGAGCGCGGACGTGTGCTTCTGCGCGCCAGCGGCACCGAGCCCCTGGTCCGGGTGATGGTCGAGGCCGAGGACGAGGCGGCGGCCCAGGCCGCCGCGGTGCGGCTCTGTGCCGTGGTCGAGAGGGCCCTGCTGCAGCCCGCCGCACCCGAATCGGCCCCGGGAGGGGCGACCCGGGGTCGCGACGTCCCCGCCTGACGCCGACGACGCCCTAGCCTTGGTCCCATGTGCGGCATCATCGGTGCCACCGGAGGTGGCGAGGTGCTCGACGTCCTGCTCCAGGGCCTCGAACGCCTCGAATACCGCGGCTACGACTCGGCCGGAGTGGCCCTGCAGTCCGGGGGGGACCTGTGGCGGGCCCGGGCGGCGACCGGCACGCGTTCGCTCGAGGACCTCCGCAAGGTCGTGGAGGAAGGCCCGAAAGGGGTGTCGGCCGGCATCGGTCACACCCGGTGGGCGACGCACGGCCATCCCACCGAGGGCAACGCGCACCCCATTCTCGATTGCACCGGTGGCGTCGCCGTCGTCCACAACGGCATCATCGAGAACTGGCGCGAGCTCGCTCAGGCGCTGCGCGAGGAGGGGCACACCTTCGTCTCGGAGACCGACACGGAGGTCTTCGCCCACCTGATCGAGCGAGAGCTCTCCGGTGGGGCGTCCCTCGCCGACGCCGTACGGGCCACGCTGCGCGAGGTGCGGGGCGCCTTCGCGCTGGCGGTCGTGTGTGCCGCCGAGCCCGGGACGATCGTGGCGGGGCGCCGGGTGTCACCGCTCATCATCGGCATGGGCGACGGCGACGAGGGCGAGGGCCTGCTCGCCTCCGACATCCCCGCCCTGTTGGGGCGGACCCGCCGATTCTGGGTCCTCGACGACGACCAGATCGTGGTGCTGCGGCCCGGCTCGATGCTCGTGACGACTCTGCAGGGCAAGGAGGTCGAGCCCAAGGAGCTGCACGTCGACTGGGACCTCGAGGCCGCCGAGAAAGGCGGATACCCCGACTTCATGGGCAAGGAGATCCACGAGCAGCCCCGGGCGATCGCCGACACGCTGCTCGGCCGGCTCCTGGCCGACGGCACGGTCGAGCTCGACGAGTTCCGCATCACCGACGACGAGCTGCGCCACGTCGACAAGGTGTTCGTGGTGGCGTGCGGCTCGAGCTATCACGCCGGCATGGTGGCCAAGTACGCCATCGAGCGCCTGGCCCGCCTCCGCACCGAGATCGACATCGCGTCGGAGTTCCGCTACCGGGACCCCGTGCTCGACGACCGGACGCTCGTGGTGGGGGTGAGCCAGTCGGGTGAGACCATCGACACCCTCCAAGCCATGCGCGAGGCGCGGCAGTGGGACGCCAAGATCATGGTCATCTCCAACGTCGTCGACTCGTCGATGGCCCGCGAGGCCGACGGCGTGCTCTACACGCGGGCGGGCCCCGAGGTGGGCGTGGCCGCCACCAAGACGCACCTGACCCAGGTCGTCGCGCTCGAGCTGCTGGCGCTGTACCTCGCTCAGCTGCGGGGGTTCGCCGAACCCGCCGACGCGCGAGTCCTGTTCGCCGACCTGGCCCGGCTCCCCGAGCTCGTCGAAAGGGCTCTCGCCCCCGGGCGTGACGCAGAGGTGGCCGAGATCGCCGGCAAGTTCGCCGACACCCGCGACTTCTTCTTCCTGGGTCGCCACGTCGGGTTCCCCGTCGCCCTCGAAGGCGCCCTGAAGCTCAAGGAGATCTCGTACCTGCGGGCCGAGGGCTATCCGGCCGGCGAGCTCAAGCACGGCCCCATCGCCTTGATCGTCCCCGGAACCGTGGTGGTGGGCGTGGCCACGCGGACGCACCTGTGGGAGAAGATGATGGGCAACGTGGCCGAGGTCCGCGCCCGCGGCGCCACGGTGGTCCTGGTGGCCAACGAGGGCGACGAGGAGACCGCCGCCCAAGCCGACGAGGTCCTGTGGGTGCCCAGGACCCACCCGTTGTTCGCGCCCGTGATCGACGTCGTGCCCCTCCAGCTGTTGGCGTACCACATCGCACGGGCGCATGGCCATGACGTCGACAGGCCCCGCAACCTGGCCAAGACGGTCACGGTGGAGTGACGGCGCAAGGCGGCGACCTCGGCGTAGGGGACGTCCGCGGCATCGGCGTCGACGCCGTCGACGTGGGCAGGTTCCGACGGGTCCTCGAACGTCGCCCCGGCATCGTGGACCGCCTGTTCACCGACGACGAGCGGGCCTACGCGGAGCGCGGCCGCGACCGGGGACCGCGCCTGGCCGTCCGTTTCGCCGCCAAGGAGGCTGTGCTCAAGGCCCTCGGAGTGGGGGTCGGCGCAGCGGGTTTCCGCGACGTCGAGGTGGTCCGAGCCGACAACGGCCGACCGGGCCTGGTGCTGTCCGGACGCGCCGCGCAGCTCAGCGACGGGCGCGGCGTGCGCCGGTGGCACCTGTCGCTGACCCACACCGACACCGTCGCGGTGGCGACCGTCGTCGCCGAGGGGTCGGGGAACCAAGGCGGTGGTCCGACGCCGTGAAACCCGTGCTCCGCGTCGACGACATGCGAGCCGTCGACGCCGACGCGCTCGGCGCGGTCTCCGAGGAGACACTCGTCGAGCGGGCCGGGACGGCGGTGGCGACCTGGGCCATCCGCTTGCTCGGCGGCACCTACGGGCGCCACGTGGTGGTCGTGGCCGGCAAGGGCAACAACGGTGCAGACGGCCGGGTGGCGGCCGCCCGTCTGCGTGCCCGCGGTGCCAAGGTGACCGTGGTGGAGGCCGCCGATGCCCCGGCGCGATTCGGGCGGCCGGGCACCGTCGACCTCCTCATCGACGCCGCCTATGGGACAGGGTTCCGGGGCACCTACCGTGCCCCGGCCGTCCCCGCCGGTGTACCCGTGCTCGCCGTCGACATTCCCTCGGGCGTGAACGGCGATACGGGGGAGGCGTGTGGCGAGCCCCTGCGAGCGGACCTCACCGTCACCTTCGCCGCCCTCAAGACCGGCCTCTTGCAAGGTGACGGCCTGCTGCTCGCGGGCCAGGTGGAAGTGGCCGACATCGGCCTCGACGTCAGCCGGGCGCGCATGTGGGTGGTCGAGGACTCCGACGTGGCCGCCCTGCTCCTGCCGCGACCACGCGATGCGCACAAGTGGCAGTCGGCGGTGGCGGTGGTGGCGGGATCCCCGGGCATGACGGGGGCGGCGGGCCTGTGCGCCCGCGCCGCCTACCGTGCCGGCGCGGGGATGGTCCGGCTCGCCATCCCCGGCGGGGACCCCGCCGACCTCCCTGTGAGCGAAGCCGTCGGCACTCCCTTGGCGGTGGACGGATGGTCCACCGCCGCGCTCGCCATGGCCGAGCGGTGCAAGGCGTTGGTGGTCGGTCCCGGGCTCGGTCGGGCGGCGACGACCGTGGCCGACGTGCGTGACCTCGTCGGCCGGGCGACGGTGCCCGTCGTCGTGGATGCGGACGGCCTCTACGCGCTGGGCACGGGTGACGAGATCGCCGCCGCGCTGGGCTCGGTCCCCCGAGCCGCGCCCGGTGCCCGGGAGCGCAGCGCGGTACTCACCCCCCACGACGGAGAGTTCGCCCGGTTGTCCGGAGCCGCGCCGGGACCCGACCGGATCAGCGCCGCCCAGGAGCTGGCCCGACGGGGTGGCGCGGTGGTGCTGCTCAAGGGACCGACGACCGTTGTCGCCGACCCGGCCGGGAACGTGTTGCTGGCCACGGCAGGGTCGCCCCGGCTGGCCACGGCCGGTACCGGGGACGTGCTGTCGGGCGCCATCGGGGCGTTCGTCGCCCGCGGGGTCGAGCCGCACCACGCCGCCGCCCTCGCCGCCCACGTCCACGGGCGCGCCGCCGAGCTGGGCCCTTCGGAAGGACTGGTGGCGGGGGACCTCGCCGATCTTCTGGGCCGATGGCTGTCGGGGGTCCGGCGGGCATGAGCCGCGCCGGGGTCCGAGACGAGACCGGCGCAGCGTCGACGGCGCGGGGATCCCGCCCGGTGTGGGCCGAGATCGACCTCGGTGCCGTCCGCCACAACGCGTCGCTCCTGGCGCGGGTGGCCGCCCCGGCCGCGCTGTGCGCCGTGGTCAAGGCGGACGCCTACGGGCACGGTGCGGTCCCCGTGGCCCGAGCCGCCCTGGAGGGGGGCGCCACCTGGCTGGCGGTGGCGACTCCCGAAGAAGGCCTGGAACTGCGGGCCGCGGGCATCTCCGCACCCGTGCTCGTGTTGTCGGAGCCGCCCGTCGATGCCATGGTCGACGTCGTCGCCCACGGGCTCACGCTGACGCTGTACACGCGGCGTGGCATCCGGGCCGCCGCCGAGGCCTCGGCGCGTGCCGGCGTCGTCACCGACGTCCACGTCAAGGTGGACACGGGGATGCACCGGGTCGGCGCGGAGCGCGCCGAGCTGGTACAGGTCGTCGAGGCCGTTGCGGCCGAGCCGTCTTTGTGCTTCGCCGCCCTGTGGACGCATTTCCCGGTGGCCGACGGCGTCGAGCGCGAGGACCGGTCCTACACCGAGGAACAGATCAGAAGTCTCGGTGCGGCCCGTGACGCACTGGAGCGCGCCGGGCACAGCCCACCGTTGCTGCACGCCGCCAATTCGGCCGGTGCACTGGCGTACCCGGCGTCGCGCCTCGACCTCGTGCGATGCGGGATCGCGCTGTACGGGGTGTCCCCCTTCCCGGTGGTCGATCCCGTGGTCGCCGACGTCGTGGCCTCGACGGGAGCGCAAGGGCTGCGTCCCGTGCTGTCGCTGCGCGCCGAGGTGACCCTGGTGCGCCGGCTCGACGCCGCCGAGCGCCCCTCCTACGGCCGACTCCACGCGCTGGGCACACGCTCGACGGTGGCCACCGTGCCCCTCGGCTATGCCGACGGCGTGCCCCGGCGCTACTTCACCAATGGCGGTACGGTGCTGGTGGGCGGGCGACGCCGTCCCCTGGCCGGGATGGTCACCATGGACCAGATCGTGGTCGATTGCGGCCCCTCCGAGGATGTGGCGGTTGGTGACGACGTGGTCCTGATCGGCGAGCAGGGGGCCGGGTCGATCACGGCGTCGGACTGGGCGGACGTGCTCGGCACCATCGCGCACGAGGTGTTCTGCGGCATCGGTGCACGTGTGCCCCGTGTGGTGGTCGGCCGGGAGGGCGAAGCATGAGCGACAAGCGAGGGTTCTCCAGGAGCCGGCTGGTGCGCGGCGCGGCCGCCGGCGCCGGCGCGGCCCTGGCGGTGGGTTGGGCGACCCAGCACCGGCTCGTGGCCCGCACCCGCTCCACCTCCGAGGAGATCGCCGCCGAGGGCCTCACCGTGCCCGAAGACTGCGTGCAGCATGTCGTCGACGTGGACGACGGGGGACGCATCCACGTCGTCGAGCGCGGCCAGGGCCCTCCCGTGGTGCTGCTGCACGGGTTCATGCTGAGCGGGGCGCTGTGGGCCCATCAGCTGCGCGACCTGGCCGGGCACCATCGGGTCATCGTCCCGGACCTCCGCGGGCACGGGCGTTCGGTCCCCGGCACCTCCGGGTTCTCCTGGGTGCCGGCGCCAGGTCACGTGGCCGAGCTGCGCGCCGACGCCCGCATGGCCGCGGCCCAGCAGGGCTCGCCGGGCGTGCGCCGCATGGCCGCCGACGTGCGCGCCGTGCTCGCAACCCTGGAGGTCGAGCACGCGCTGGTGGTGGGGCACTCGATGGGCGGCATGGTGGCCCTCCAACTCGTCCACGACCTCGAGGCGGAGGAGCTGCGGCGCCGAGTGGCGGGACTGGCTCTCGTGTCCACGACGGCGGGTCCCTTCACCCGACTGCCCGGCCTGGGGGGAATGGCTCGCGTGGCGCGCCCGGTCTCGGCCCGCGCCGTGTCGCTGGCCGATCGGCTGGGTGTGAGCGTCGTGGCGTCGCAGGATCTGCGCTGGTGGCTGACGCGTCTGGGGTTCGGGGCCGACGCCCCGCCACCCCAGGTCCGTTTCGTGGAGGGGATGCACCTGGCCACGCCGTCGGCCACGGTGGTCGACCTCCTTCCGTCCCTGGCCATGTTCGACCTCTCGAAATGGCTCGGGTCCGTCGACCTCCCCGTGCTCGTCGTGGTCGGATCCCATGACCGCCTCACCCCGCCGCGCCACGCCCTGCGCACCGCCGCCGCGCTGGCCCACTCCGAGCTCGTCGAGCTGCCCCGCTGCGGGCACATGCCCATGATCGAGCGCCGGCACGAGTTCACCCGGCTGATCGAGGAGTTCGCGGCCAAGATCGACTGACATCGCCCCGGGGCACGGGGCACGGGGCACGGGGCACGGGGCACGGGGGGCGGGGGGCCGGGCGGCGGTACCATGCCGCGGTGGGCACCTTGGCCGAGCTTCAGACCACGGCCGCGGCCTGCACGCGCTGCGCGCTGGCGACGGGCCGGACCCAGGTGGTGTTCGGCGTCGGCGACGGGTCCGCGTCGCTCATGTTCGTGGGCGAAGGCCCCGGGCGCGAAGAGGACCTGGCCGGGGAGCCGTTCGTGGGCCGGTCCGGGAAGCTGCTCGACAAGCTCCTGCACCAGGAGATCGGTCTCGAGCGGAGCCAGTGCTACATCGCCAACGTGGTGAAGTGCCGTCCCCCCGGCAATCGCGACCCTCTTCCCGACGAGATCGCCTCGTGCCGTCCCTTCCTCGACGCCCAGCTCGAGCTGGTCTCCCCGGGTGTGGTGATCACCCTGGGGAACTTCGCCACCCGCCTGCTCCTCGACACCACCGAGGGCATCCGGCGCTTGCGTGGGCGCGCCTACCCCTTCCGCGGCGGGCATCTGGTCCCCACGTACCACCCCGCCGCCGGGCTGCGGGGTGGGGCCGAGGTGGTGGCCGAGATGCGCGCCGACTTCGTGCGCGCCAAGCGGCTGCTCGTCGGCGATCCACCATGACCCCGGCCGCCGGGGAGCACCCCCCGGTGCGGCTGCGGACCAAGTCGGCCCACGACACCCGGGCCCTGGGCGCGGCTCTGGCCCAGGGCCTGCGTCCCGGCGACGTGGTGCTCCTGGCCGGCGACCTCGGGGCGGGCAAGACCACCCTGGCTCAGGGGATCGCGGCCGGACTCGGTGTCGCCGATCACGTCACGAGCCCGACCTTCACTCTCGTGCGCTCGTACCCCACGACGACGCCGACGGTGCGCACGTTCCTCCACGCCGATGTCTACCGTCTCGAGCACCTCGGTGAGGTGGTGGACCTCGCCATCGGCGAGCTGGTGGAGGACGACGCCGTCGCCGTGGTGGAGTGGGGGGACATGGCCGAGCCGGTGCTCGGACGTGACGCGCTTTCGGTCCGCCTCGCCCCCGACGAGGACGAGGACGGGAGGCTCGTGACCGTCGGCATGGCGCCGTCATGGGAGCCGCGGCGCGCCGTGCTCGTGGGCCTGGTGTCGCAGTGGGCGTCGACATGATGGTCCTCGCCGTCGAGTCGGCGACCGAACTGGCGGGGGTGGCACTGGCCGACGAGGCCGGCGTCCTCGCCACCGTCACCGTGTCACGGGGCCGGCACCACGCCGAGTCGATCGCGCCCGCCATCGACTTCGCCTGCCGGCGTGCCGGGGTGGGCCTGTCCGATCTCGACGCCGTGGGGGTCGACGTGGGCCCCGGGCTCTTCACCGGGCTCCGGGTCGGTGTGGGCACCGCCCAGGCGTTGGCCTTCGGGTTGGACAAGCCCCTCGTCGGCGTGGTCAGCCTCGAGGTCCTGGCGTACGCGGCGGCGACGTCGGGTGCGGCCCCCGGCACGCTCGTCGTCCCCGTCGTCGACGCCAGGCGGGGCGAGGTCTTCGTGGCCCGGCTGCGGACGACGACCGAAGGGGTGTCGTGGGAGGAGCCCGAGGCGCGTCGGTCTCCGGAACTGCTCGCCGACGAGCTCGCCGGTGTGGGCGAGCCATTCGTATTGGTGGGAGACGGGGCCCGACGCCACGGCGCGCTCCTGGGCGCCGTGGCGGGCGCCGTATTGGTGGGAGAAGCCCTCACCTTCCCTCCCCCGGGGGTGCTGGCGTCGTTGGCGGTGCGCAAGGCGGCCGCAGGCGAGCTCCACGCGCCGTCCAACGTGCTCCCGCACTACCTGCGCGACGCCGACACCCGGATCAAGTGGGAGACGCGGGCGCGCCCCGGCGTGGAGCGCTGAGTGCCCAGGGCGTGGGACGACGAGAGCCCCACCGCCGCCGACGGCGGTGACGGGGCCGGGGCGACGTCCGAACGCGTCGCCGGAGCGGTACGCATCGTGGCACTGCGCCGCCGGCACCTGCGGCACGTGGTCCAGATCGAGGAGGCGAATTACCCCAGACCGTGGTCGTCCACGGTGTTCCTCTCCGAGATCGCACAACGCAAGTCCCGGCGCTACACCGTGGCCACCATCGGGCCGCTCGTGGTCGGCTACTGCGGCCTCATGGTGGTGGCGGAGGACGGGCACATCACCACCCTCACCGTGGACACGGCGTGGCACCGCCGCAGCATCGGGACGGTGCTGCTCCTGGACCAGGCGCGCGCCGCTTCGGCCCTCGGGGTACGGCACCTGACGCTCGAGGTCAGGACGTCGAACACCGCGGCGCAGGCGCTGTACCGTCGTTTCGGCTTCGCGCCCGTCGGTGTCCGGCGCAACTACTACCCCGAGACGGGGGAGGACGCCATCGTCATGTGGGTGCGAGACGTCGACACCGCCGAGTACGCCCAGCGGCTGGCGGGGATCGAGCAGCGCCTGCGGTCCGGGCCATGACGGGCGCGGGTGCGCTCGTGCTCGGCATCGAGACCTCGTGCGACGACACGGCGGCCGCCGTGGTCGGCGCCGGAGGCGAGGTGCTGTCGTCGGTGGTGTCGAGCCAGGGGAACCTGCACGCCCGGTACGGGGGAGTCGTCCCCGAGCTCGCGGGCCGCGCCCATCTCGAGCTCCTGACCCCGATCATCGCCGACGCCCTCGGACGGGCGGGCCTGGCGGGGGGCCGGGGCCTGCGCGCCGTCGCTGCCACCACCGGCCCCGGCCTCATCGGCTCGTTACTGGTGGGGGTGAGCGAAGCCAAGGCGCTGTCGCTGGCGTGGGGGGTCCCCTTCGTCGGCGTGAACCACCTCGAGGGCCATCTCTTCGCCGCTCTGCTCGACCATCCCGAGATCGAGTGGCCCGTCGCCGTGCTCCTCGTCTCGGGAGGCCACACCCTCCTCGTGTCCATGGAGGGCCCGGGCCGCTACCGGCTCCTGGGCCAGACCCTCGACGACGCCGCCGGGGAGGCCTTCGACAAGGTGGCCCGGTTCCTCGGCCTGGGGTACCCCGGGGGCCCCGCCATCGAGGCCGCCGCGGCGGGCGGCGACCCCGAGGCCTTCACCTTCCCCCGGGCCCTGGCCGGGGAGGGGCTCGACTTCTCCTTCAGCGGGCTCAAGACGGCGGTGGTGCACGCCGTGCGCCGCCGGCCCGATGCCTCCGACCAGGACGTGGCGGCGTCGTTCCAGCGAGCCGTGGTGGAGGTCCTCGTGGCCAAGACGATGAGCGCGGCCCTGTCGCTGGGCGCCCGGGGCGTGTGCCTGGCGGGGGGCGTGTCCGCCAACGGGGCCCTGCGCGACGCCTTCACCCGGTCCGCCGGGGGGCTCGGCCTTCCCGCCTACCTCCCGAGCCGGGCCATGTGCACCGACAACGCGGCCATGATCGCCGCCGCGGGACATTGGCAGCTCGAGCACGTGGGTCCCACGGGCCTCGACGCCGGCGCCGACCCCAATCTGCGTCTCCCCCTGCTGGCCTGAGCCCGCACCGGCCCGGCGCCGTCCCGGTTGCCCGGGGCTCCCGCGCCCGCTATCGTTAGCACTCGCAAGGTTCGAGTGCTAAGTGCCTACAGGAGGCTCACCTGCCATGAAGCTCCACCCCCTCGAGG
>Ga0310038_10002624_pt1 | contig 13156 bp, 13 predicted proteins | sample Sb_taG_6_FD_200461 | JGI IMG/M metagenome (GOLD analysis project Ga0310038, IMG submission 200461) | Peat soil microbial communities from Weissenstadt, Germany - Sb_50d_4_PS metaG (v2) (version 2) | ecosystem: Environmental > Terrestrial > Soil > Wetlands > Peat | place: Germany: Weissenstadt... | reverse complement strand
GTCACCGAGGCCGAGAATATTCAGTGGCCGCAGTGAACGCGCTCGGGGGCGGCGCCTTAGGCTTCGTAGACACCAGGCCGTGCCCGGTACTGGCCGAAACCTGCCACGACGTGGCCGCGACAACGCGCCATCCCAGCTGCTACCACGGCGCCAGTAGACCATCCACGGTGACGTGCGCGACCCGGCCACCTTCAGCACGGCTCTCGCCGGCCGCAAGGCGGGCTTCAGCGCGACGATGCCGGCGCCGCCGAGGCGTTAGGCGAGGCGGCGGCGCGGGCCAGCCTGACTCGCATCATCTACCTTGGACAGCTCGCATGGACGGCGCCGACGCCCTGCCGGCACCCCTGCGCAGCCGCCGGAGGGCGAGAAGCTGCTCGGGTACGGCAGGGTTCCCGTGACTGCCCTGCGCGCCGGGAATCATCGTCGGGCACGGCGGCAATCTCGTCGGAGCTGGGCGAGACAGCTCGTTGAGCACCTGCCCGTGATGGTCACATCGAAGTCGGTCAGCACCGCACCCAGCACCTCATACGGCTGCTGCTCGGTCATCCCTGCCCCCGCGGAGAGATGACCGAGCAGCAGCCACGCTGTCGCGCCCTGCCTGCGCCAGCTTCGGGTGAGTCCGTGGCGGTCGCCGCGGCCAGGTGGTCCCAGAGCTTGCGGGCGGTGCTGGGGTCTGTCTCGCGCGTCCACGGCAGCGGGTATTCGGGCCGGGCGCGCCGGTCGTGCCAGAACCGGCCGCTGCCCAGGCTCACCTGCGGCGCGGTGGCCAGCCAGACGATCGTGTCGGCGCCCTGCTCGGGGGAGAGCAGGATCGGCCGCATGACCTGGCGGAAGCCCGGGAGCGCGGCGGCGACCCCGGGGGTGTCCACCCAGCCGGGGTGCATGGCGTGGAAGGCGACGCCGGTTCCGGCGAGCCGCCGCGCCCATTCCCGGCTCAGCGCCACCTGGGCCCGCTTGGCCCGCGCGTAGGCGGTGACGCCCCGGTAGCGCGAGGCGGGCAGCTGCAGGGTGGCGGGGTCGAGGCGCTGGGTGTACATCCCACCCGAGGAGACAGTGATCACCCGGGACGGGGCGGCGGCGAGCAGCGCGGGCATCAGCATGCGGGTCAGCAGGAACGGCGCGACCACCTGCCCCACGATCGTCAGCTCGGTCCCGGCTGTGTCCGTGCGGAACTCGGGGTGGACGGCGCCAGCGTTATGGATGAGCACGTCGAGCCGGTCATGGGTGGCGCAGAAGTCGCGGGCGAAGGCGCGGACCGCATCGAGGTCCTCCAGATCGGCCAGGCCGTAGCTGATGCTGGTGCTGCCGGACGCCGCGGCGATGCCGCGCCGGGCCCGCTCCGCCCGGCCGCGATCCCGGGCCAGGAAGTGGACCGCCGCGCCCCGCCGGGCCAGCGCGACGGCGGCCGCGTACCCGATCCCGGAGGTCGCGCCGGTGATAAGGATGGTCCTCCCGTCGAGGCCGGGGTGGTCATCGGCGGTGTACTCGGGCAGCAGCCGGGACCGGACGGCCAGGCCGATCCGGGAAAAACCCGGGACGACGCAGGCCTCCAGGGCGGCGTCCACTGCAGGCCCGAAGCTGGTCATGGCGCGGCTCCCGGCCGCAGGACGGGATCGAGCACCTGCAGCGGGCCTCGCAGCCGCACCTCGGCCTTATAGCTGACCATGGAGCGATCCTCGGCGCCCGTCACCACGATCCGGTCCGTGGACCGCAGCACGCCGCTGGTGGCGGCCAGCAGCACCTCATGGCCCGGCACGCGCCTGATGACCTCATAGGTCAGGGACATGCGCAGCCCCAGGAACGGCACGACGAGCCGGAAGCGGCTGCCAGCGCCGGCCGGGCCGGGATCCAGCTGCTCCCCGGCGAGCACTCCGGGGTCCCATTCCGCCGCATTGCTGAAGGTCGCCAGGTACCCGAACGTCTCGGTGGCCGAGCGCCGCGACTCCACGGCCGCGTGGTAACGGGCCATCCCTGAACTCCTCTTCTTACTCCTGGTCAACGCGCTCCTGACCTCCGCGCGCTTCGATCGGGGGAAGCGGTGAGGGTCACGGTTTCCTCCCGGGCTTGGCAGGAGTGTGCGACCGTGCTGGTGGACGGCGGGCGGGCGCTGTGTGAGCGCCGGTGGCGATCCGCTGCGCCGGCCCGCCGCCATCCGGATGGGCCTAGAACCGCAGGAGCGTGCTTGCGGTGCCCAGCTTGAGTCCGGCGGAGAACAGCTGGGTTCCCAGCGCGGCGTTGAGGGCCTTGGCTGCGGCCGCGGTGAGCGTGAGGCCGATCCCGCTGGCGGTGACGATGTGCTTGCCTGCCGCGAGCCTGGCGTGCGACAGGTCAAGGCCGAACAGCGGCACGCGTGCCTGGGGGTTGCCGTTCACGATCCCGGTCAGGTCAGCGTGGGTCAGGTCGATGGTGAACGAGCTGACCTCGATCTTCTTGCCGTTCTTCACGTTGAGGAACAAGATCCCGCCGCTGTGATCGATCGTGCCGCCGAGCGGGCTGAGGGTTACCCGGCCCTCCGTCACCGGGAACGTGAACAGCACTGCCGGGCCGCTGGCGGGAGACTGCACCGACTGGCTGCCTGGCCAGGTCGCGAGCGGCACGAGGCCATTGGCCAGCAGCGCCGCCGCGATGCCGGGTGCGGTGGTGACCGCGGTGGCTCCGCTCCTTAGGTGCACAGCCGCAGCGGCCTGAACCCTCGCGGGCTGAGACGTCGCCGCTGACGCCGCCGTCGCGGAGCCTGCCAGCAGGCCCGTGATGGCCATGGCTGCCGCCAGGTACTTAAACCTTCGCATGTCTTCCTCCTCCGGCCCCGCTGGTACGCGGCCTCGTCTAGGTTTCGTCAAGGGTTCGTTCAGAGGTAAGCTAAGCCCGTCTCGGATGGATTGTCAAATTACTGTCGAAGGAATGTATAGTGTTCTCATGGAGTTTCCCGGGGATCGCCCGCTGCTGCGCATCGGTGAGCTGAGCCGGCGCCTGGGGGTCAGCGACCATGTGCTGCGGGCTTGGGAGAATCGCTACGGCCTGCTGCAGCCGGTGCGCTCGCCAGGCGGCTTCCGGCTGAACTCCGAGGCGGACGAGCGGCGGATCCGCCAGATGCAGGCTTATCTCGCCGATGGGCTGTCCGCGGCCGAGGCGGCACGCGCCACGCTCGGCGGCGATGCGATTACCTCCCTTGGCTATCTCACCGGGCCGCGCCTCACCAAGTCCGCAGGGAGTGAGCCCTCCGCCAGGCTCCGGCAGGCACTGGACGCTTTCGATGTGCCGGCCGCGCAGGCCGTGCTGGACCGGCTCCTGGCCGATCTGTCCGTGCCGCCCGTCCTGCGGGATGTCGTGCTGCGCTACCTCGCTGACCTCGGCGAGCGCTGGCAAGGCGGGACGGCCAGCGTGGCCCTGGAGCATTTCGCCAGCAACCTCATCCGCGGCCGGCTCGCGGGGCTGGCCCGCGGCTCGGGCAGCGGGCACGGGCCGCAGGCCCTGCTCGCCCGCCCCCCGGGGAGCTGCACGATATGGCGCTCATGGTTTTCGGAATCGCGCTCCACCGCAACGGCTGGCGGATCGGCTATCTCGGGGCGAGCACGCCGGCCGAGGAGCTGGAGCGGGCCGCCGGCAGCGCCTCGCGTCCTAACCTGGCCGTCCTCGCCGCCACCGTCCCGAAGACCCTCGAGCCGCTCCGCCCGCAGCTCGGCTCACTCGCCCGGCGCCCCGCTCGCCCTCGCCGGAGCCGGCGCCACGGCGCAGATCGCAACTGCGGCGGGGGCCCAGCTGATGACCGGCGACCCGGTGACCGAGGCCGGGCAGGCCGGGTGGCCGCGGTGAAAATCCTCGTGGCCGGCGCGTCCGGTTTCGTCGGCCGCCGGCTGTGCCCGGCCCTGGCCAAGGCCGGCCACGACGTTGTCGCCATGACCCGCAACCCCGCCGGTTACGCCGGGGCGGGCAGGCCTGTCTACGGCGACGTTCACGACCCCGCCACCCTGGGCACCGCGATGGCCGGCTGCCAGGCGGCCTACTACCTCGTGCACTCGCTCGCCGACGCGGAGTTCGAACGCAAAGACGCCGCCGCCGCGGCGGCATTCGGGCAGGCGGGGGCGCGGGCCGGGCTGCAGCGGATCATCTACCTCGGCGGGCTCGGCGACGACAAGGACGCGCTGTCGGCGCACCTGCGCAGCCGCCGTGAGGTCGAGAAACTGCTCGGATCGGCCGGGGTCCCGGTGACCGTCATCCGGGCCGGGATCATCGTCGGGCACGGCGGCATTTCCTGGGAGCTGACCCGCCAGCTCGTCGAGCACCTGCCCGCCATGATCACGCCCAGATGGGTCACCACCCGCACCCAGCCGATCGCCATCGACGACGTCGTGCGCTACCTGCTCGGAGTGCTGACCCTGCCCGAGGCGGCGGGCCGGGTCTTCGAGGCCGGGGGACCCGAGGTGCTGCAGTACGCCACCATGCTGCGCCGCGTCGCCGCCATCCAGGGCCGCCCGCTCCCGATCCTGCCGGTGCCGCTGCTCACCCCCCGGCTGTCCTCCCTGTGGCTGACCCTGGTCACCGACATCGACACAGCCACCGGCCGGGCGCTCATCGACTCGATGACCAACGAGGTCGTCGTCCGGGACCCGTCGATCCGCGACCTCATCCCTTTCGACCCCGTGCCCTATGACCACGCCGTGCGCAAGGCGCTTGCCGAGCGCGCCCGGGCGAAACGTGCCGGCCGATGACCGCCGACCGTTGGAGCCGGTGGCGGGAACGCACCACGTCCGCACGACAGGACTCCCCGCTCCCCGGCCATTTCCCCGCGGCCCGCGCAGAACCGGCGACGGTCCGCGCCCGGCGCCGGCGCGTTGCCGCCGCCACCGGCATCGGCGGCGCGGGCCTGCTGGGGATATCGCTATCCACCAAAGCCGGCTCCCCCCAGTTCTACCTCCTGACGATGGGCCTGGCCGGCACCTGGGCCGCCGGCGCCCTCAGCTCCGGGCCCCTCCCGCTGGACACGCCACCAGGCCAGGACAGCGACCGGCGCCACCCCGTGGTCATGCCCGTGCTCACCGGCGCCGGCGCCTTCGGGCTCTTCTACGGCGCCGCCCGGCTCGCCCGGCACATCCCCCCGCTCAACCGGGCCATCGGCAGCGTCCTGCACTACGCAGACGATGGCTCAACGCCCCTCGTGCTGCTCACCGCGTGCGCCAACGCGGTGGCCGAGGAACTGTTCTTCCGCGGCGCACTCTGGTCCCTCGCGCAGGACTCACACCCCCTCGCCAAGACCACCCTCGCCTACGCCGCCACCACCGCCGCGACCCGCAACCCCGCGCTCGTGCTCGCAGGAACCGCGACCAGCGTGCTCTTCGGCCTCCAGCGCCGCACCTCCGGCGGCATCCTGGCCCCCGCGCTCACCCACCTCACATGGTCGCTCCTCATGCTGCGCTACCTCCCGCCCCTGTTCCCGGCGCCCCGGCCGGCCGAGATCACCCGGGACTGACCGCGCAGGCGGCGTGGCAGATGGCGGCAGTGCACCAGCCCCACACAGAACCAGAAGATCTGCGCGCGGCAGCCCATGGATCCTGCTCAGCTTTCATCCGCTCCGATTCGGCGTTATACGGGTGATCGAAGATCACCCAAGCCCTCCGGGCGTATAACGCAAGATATACGGGTGATCATCGCTATATTTTTCGATCCGATATGCGGAGATGATCACCCGTATATCAGTCGTTCGGATCGTTCAGATCAGAGTCAGGATCGCCACTAACGCAGCGCGATGAAGTTTCCTGTCACCCCTCCCAGGCCCACTTTCACCCGTGGCGCTAAGGTCATCCGTCTTGGCGGAAGCGCTGCGGGTGCAACTGTCCGACCTGCTACACGGCAGCTAGCATCCGCGGGTCCACGACGACCTCCGGCGGGCCCTCCCCTTTGCGCTCCAGCAGTGCCAGCACCGCGCCAGGCGCGGCCACCGTCCGGTAAATGGCCGTCGGCGCATGCCAGGAATGCCGCCGACGGAACTGATCAGGACGTCCGAGGTCCGTGGTCCAGGACATGCCTGCCCAGCGCTCCGCAGTCGCCCCCCGGAACACGGCCATGCTGCTATCCGGCCGCGACAGTCCATAGGGGATGCTGAGGAATCCGCCCGCGCGGAACAGCCGGACCCACTTGCCGGCGTCGATGACGCGCTCGGGCCAGTCCACGTACAGCCAGGTATCGGGGATAAGCGCGCGAAGGTCGCGGTCGGAGATCTGCCCGCCTGCCCAGGCGTCATACAAGACCTGCGGGCCGTTCGGCCGGTCCTGGACGATCTCGGCGAGCAGGCGCATGCCCGCCTGTGATACCTCACTCACCAGGCCAGCGTATTCATAGATACCCGTGTACGGCTGGCTGGAGTCAGTGTCATGATCGCAAGGTTCGAGGCGTCCGCGGACCGCCGATCGGTGGATGGGTTTCCTGGTTGCCTTCGCGGGACGGTACGCTCACCGGCGGCGAATGCGGTTGCCGGTCTTGCCTACCGGCTGTACCGTGTCGAGGGCCCAGAACCCTGGTAACCATGTCCCCTTTTAATCCGCGGCGGTCCGATTTCATGGCTAATGCGTGCGCCTTCTGCGGTGACAACAGCAGGCGCCTGACAGATGAACATGTCTTCGGTAATTGGGTCAGCAGGCTCTTTGAGAGCCAGGCTCCGCCGGAAGGCTTCAGCGGGAAGGCGCAGATCTTCGACGCTGCCGGTAACCCGAAGGAATTTGCCGCGATACCGTTTCAGCAAGTGGTGAAGATCCCGTGCGAGGCGTGCAATACCGGATGGATGCCCGGTCTGGAGGACGCTGTGATCCCGTTCCTGACGCCCATGATCTTGGGGGAGCGGGTGAGGCTGCGCCCGCCACGCCAGAGGCTGCTCGCTACCTGGTGCGTAAAGACGGCCCTGGTGATGGATCACCTGCATCCGCGTTCCCGTGTCGTTCCCGACGCTCACTATTATGAGCTGTACCGGTACAGGCAGCCTCTTGCGACCTCGTTCGTCACTATCGGCTACCGGCGTGAGATAGACAGGGATGAGAACGGCGAGCTGCTGGGCACGATCAAGCCGCCGCCGCCGAGCGTGACGGTAGACACGGCAATTACCGATGATGTACAGGCAATGATCCGCGAAGGCCGGCGGATCTATGCCATCATCTTCGCGATCGGCCACTTCGTGGCCCAGGTCATGGGACACGACCTCTTCGCACAGGTGCAGGTATCAACGGGGACTGCGCCCGTGCAGCGGATCTGGCGCACCAGCCCGCGTTTCGACTGGCTAGCTTCACGTGCCGTCGACGACATAGGCGGAGTAGCGGCCCTGCACCGAGCCTCAATGCAACAGCCGCCAGCCAGCTTAGCCGGGCGCCGGGGAACGGAAAACCTGCTGGCTGGCCGCGGCCGGTGGACCTTCATCGTCAAGCCGCGTCATGTACTTCTTCGAGGCCGGTAAGTATCTGCGCGGCCATACAACATCAGCGCCGTCAGCCTCAGCGGCAGATGCGCGAACTGTACGAGAAAATGAAATATCCCGCGAAAGCAGGATAGGCGTAATTGACTGAGGTATAGGCGTTTCTTGCTTATGCGGGCTGGATTTATGGCACTCATTCCTGCATTATGGAAGCAGGTAGTGCTTTTCGCCTTGATATGCCTGCCGGGGAGGTGGCCTGGGATGTGCGCGGCGCCAATGGGGATGCTGTCGCCGGGCGGCAGGCAGCCGGGCGGGGACGTGCTCGCCTCCTGGGCGGACAGCCTGGCCAGCCGCCGGGATGAGATGCGCGGCCGTGGGTGCCTGCGGTTCGCGTTCTACGGGCGGGTCTCGACCGAGGACTGGCAGGATCCGGTGACGTCGCGGGCCCGGCAGCTGCAGCAGGCGGTGATGCTAACAGCGGGACATGGCACGATCGTGGCGCACTTCTTCGATGCGGGGGAGAGCCGGACGCTGCCGTGGGCCAGGCGCCCCCAGGCCGCCGCGCTGGTCGCCCAGCTCGCCGATCCGGACCGGGGGTGGGACGCGATCGTGATCGGGGAGTACGAGCGGGCGTTCTACGGGAATCAGTACGCGTCGATGGCGCCGCTGTTCGAGCATTACGGCATCCAGCTGTGGATGCCGGAAGTAGGCGGCCGGGTGGACTGGCATGCGGAGGATCACGAGCAGACCATGCTGGCGCTCGGGCTGTCGTCCAAGCGGGAGATCACCAGGACCAGGATCCGGGTCCGCACCGCCATGGCCGCGCCGACCCTGGAGCAGGGACGGTATCTCGGCGGGCGGCCTCCGTACGGGTACCGGCTCGCTGATGCCGGGCCGCACCCGAACAAGGCGCACGCCGCGTGGGGACGGCGGGCGCACCGCCTCGAACCTGACCCGGTGACCGCGCCGGTCGTGTCGTGGATGTTCGCGCGGCGGCTGGCCGGGCACTCCGCCGCGCGGATCACCCGCGCCTTGAACGATGCCGGGGTGCCGTGCCCGTCCGCCGCGGACCCGGCCCGGAACCCGCACCGGACCGGGGCGGCGTGGACGCTGCGGACAGTGGCGGCGATCCTGGCCAATCCCCGGTATACGGGGCGTCAGGTGTGGAACCGGCAGCGGACCGACTTCGACCTGACCGACCCGGCTAACACCACGCTGGGGCACCGGCAGGTGCAGCGGTGGAACCTGCCTGAAGGCTGGGTGATCTCGAAACAGCCCGCGCATGCGGCCCTGGTCAGCGAGGCTGATTTCATCGCAGCCCAGGACACGACCGCGCCGCGCGGCCCAGCCGGGCAGGCGGTACGCCGGTACCTGCTGGCCGGGCTGCTGGCGTGCGGGCGGTGCGGACGCAGGCTGGAATCAGCGTGGTCCAACGGCAAGCCCGCCTACCGGTGCCGCCACGGCTACACCAGCGCGACCCGCCCAAAACCAGGACGACCACCGAACACCTACGTGCGCGAGGACCAGATCCTGCCGCACCTGGCCGCCATCGCCATCCTGCTCGCCAGCTGCATCAGCGAACTGGGCCGCACGAATCCCGGTCCCGGCCAGGTGACCGGCCCGGACGATACAGCAGACCTGATCGACCAGCTCCGCGCCGGCGGCATCGTCCTCACCTATCACCCGGACGACCGGACCCTGCACGCCAGTGACCAAGACGCGCCGGTAATCATCGGCAAGGACCACTGACACCAGACCCAGGAGAAAGGAGGGCCGCCAAGGGAGAAGAAGGCACAGAGCACCCGCCGCGGCCGGAGGCTGAGCGCGGGTGACGATCGAGCATGCCCGTGAACGGCCGCTCATGGGGATTTAACGTGTCCGACCCCATCGTGGTGGTACATCCCCGAATCGGGGATCTATCACCAGTCCAAAGTAACACACCGCAGATGCCCGGACCGGCAATTCACGATGGGAGTCAGCGGTTCGCGGCAGTCTTCGCTACCGGGACCGGAGCCCTGGGAGAATGGCGAGCCCGCAGCTTGAAGAGGACGACCAGGAAGGCTGCCGCGATGACGAGCCTCAGGTCAAAGAATCTCGCTCAAGATGCCACCCTGCAAGCGACACCCGATGCGTCCTCGTCACCCGCCGCGGGTGAGGCGGATTCACCCAGGCATCCTGTCCAATGGGTATTGTCAGGCTTTCCCCAACTCTGGACGACTTGATCTTGGAGGTCCCGCAGGATCCGGCGGTCGATGCAGCAGCCAAGACCAGCGCGACCACCGTGACTCTCTCTCGTGCGCGAGTCGACGCCGCAACTCTCTTACCGCCACGACTCCTAGCGAAATGGAGCATGTCCTATGAGCGATTTCCCGCCGATAGCCGATTACGGGTTCTTGTCAGATTGCGAGAACAACTGCCTCGTTGCACCTGACGGGTCCATCGAGTGGCTCAGCCTGCCCCGACCAGACTCGCCGAGCGTGTTCGGCGCGCTGTTGGACCGGAACGCCGGGAGCTTTCGGTTCGGCCCGGTGAACACCCTCGTACCCGATCAGCGCCGGTACCTGCCTGGGACGATGGTGCTGGAGACGACGTGGCACACTCCGACGGGGTGGCTGGTAGTAAAGGATATGTTCATAGTCCGGCCCGTGAGCGACGAGGGGCGGCGTGCTGGCTACGAGCGGGTCCCCAGGGTCGGCGCCGGGGTAGGGACGATCCTTCGCACGGCTACCTGCATCTCGGGGAAGGTCGACGTGGTGGCCATGTGCCTCCCGATGTTCGACTACGGGTCCACACCGAGCGCCTGGAGCTACGACACTGACAGCTACCACTCCTTGGCCGTCCGCCAGCCCGATGGGGACGTAGCCCTCAGGTTGCACTCCAGCTTCAAGCTGGGCCAAGTCGGTGCCCGCGCCTACGTCCGGGACGCTCTCAACGAGGGTGAGTCGGGATTTGTCGCCCTCACCTGGGCGGGACCGGCGCCGACGAGCCAGGAAGAGGCCAACGCCGACGCCGACGCCACCGTCAGCTTCTGGCGGGACTGGCTCAGCACAGGGACCTTTCCGGACCACCCGTGGCGACCGTTCATCGAGCGCAGCGCGCTGACGCTGAAGGGCCTGAGCTACGCACCGACCGGAGCGATCATGGCCGCCTCGACCACCAGTTTGCCGGAGACCCCGGGTGGGGCACGCAACTGGGACTACCGCTACACCTGGATCAGGGACACCGGGTTCACCTTGCGTGCCCTCTACCGGCTCGGCTACGACTGGGAGGCACTCGAGTACTTCGCCTTCATCCTCGAGGCGGTCCGGGGGAAGGACTTGAACAAGCCCTTCTCCGAGCTCCAGATCATGTACGGGATCAGCGGTGAGCGAGACCTCACCGAGCGAACGATCGACCACCTCTCTGGCTGGCGGGACTCCAAGCCGGTACGGGTCGGCAACGGCGCCTGGAACCAGCACCAGAATGACGTCTGGGGCATGCTCGTCGACGCTGTGGACTCCCACCTGCACCGGGGTGCCGAGCAGATCATCGATCCGGTCTGGGAAGGCCTCGCCGGCTTCGTCGAGGACGCCATCAAGCACGCAGGCGATGGTGACCAGGGCATCTGGGAGATCCGGGGCGACCCGCAGCATTTCACGCAGTCGGCGGTGATGTGCTGGCTCGCCGCTGACCGCGGCGCCGACCTGGCCCAAGAGCGCGGTGACACCGAGCGCGCCACGCGATGGCAACAAGCCGCCGACGCGCTGAAAGCCGACATCCTCGACAAGGGCGTCGACGAGAAGGGCCGGTTCCGCCAGGCCTACGAGAACGACGAGCTCGACGCCTCCCTGCTCCTCCTCCCCATCATGGGGTTCTTGCCGCCCGACGACGAGCGCATCAAGGCCACGGTGCTGGCCATCGCCAACGAGCTGACCGAGGACGATCTCGTCCTGCGCTACAAGGTGGACACCACTGATACCGGATTCAGCGGGAAGGAGGGCACCTTCACGATCTGCTCGTGGTGGCTGGTGAGCGCCTTGGCCATGATCGGTGAGACCGACCGGGCCCGGGCCCTGTGCAAGAAGCTCTTGTCCTACGCCGGGCCGCTGAACCTGTACGCCGAGGAGATCGACACGTCGACCGGTGAGCATCTCGGGAACTTTCCCCAGGCGTTCACTCATCTCGCCCTGATCGAGGCGGTGTCCCAGCTGATCGAAGCCGAGGGGTGAAGGGAACTTGTCATACGCCCGGAGCTGCCCGGCACGACACGGCAACGTAACTCGCCGAAACCAGATGCCTTGAGCCTGTGCGTGCCGAAAACCTCGTTCACGTAATGCGACCAGGCGGTACTCGTTGATCTGCAAAGTACTTCTCGGCTTGATCTTCAAAGTACTTCTCGGCCATCTTCGGCAAGCTGCTGCTCAAGCCATAAAGACCTGATAGAGGAGTCCCTAGATTCGGACGCTAGAGTACCGCCATAACCTATGCGCGTTATGTCGGCTTCCGGCGGTTAAACCCGGTCGCGACCCTGACTTTTCCATGACCTTCGGGTAGCCACGACTAGCGGAGACGCGATCTTCGTCCTGCCGATCGTGAGACATTAGCGCCGACGTGGGCTGCGGCGCCTCAGATGCGTGAGACCAGCGGCGAGGCCGGCTTGCCTCGCTCATCACGAGGCACGGGTGCGCGGGGTTCCGTCCCGCAGGGCGTGCAGCCAGCTGCGGGTGCAGGCCGCGATGCCCGGGGCCAGGCCGGCGAGCCCGGACTCGGCCCAGGCGTCGAGGGCGGGGACGCGGTCGTTGTCGAGTAGCCCAGCCAGGGCCAGGATTTCGCGGTGCGGGAGACGCTCAGGTCGCGGGGCGGCAGTGCCGGGCCCAGCGCCGGCCACGGGATCTTCTCGCCGGGAACGTGGGAGGCGAGCATGACGGCCAGCGCCCGGCTGCTCTCGGCCTGGATGCGCGGGTTCCAGCCGCGGACCTCACCCAGCCGGGCGGCGATCTTCCTGGCCTGTTCCAGCGCGGCGACTGGCCCGGGACCGACAGCGCCAGCTGTGTCCAACCAGCCGCCGGGGGTCTTGCGGCGGCGGGCCCGTCTCCGGCGGCGGCGGGCGCGGGCGGTGATTCATCTTGGCCAGGCCGGCGAACGCCAGCTGATGGCAGGTGACGGCGGTGAAGTCGGCGGGGCCGAGGTCCGGCGCCCGTTTCGTGTGGGGTTCCGGAACTCGGCTATCGGTCCTGACCTGGGCATCTATGCAGCTCGCTTGTACTCGTTGATGAGGCCGCCGAGGACGGGGCCGGCGCTTGATCTGCTCCTGGGAGAGGTCAGCGACAGGGTGGTCGGGTCGGGGCGGCCGGAGCTGCCGGCTGCGATGGGGGCGGCGTCCGTCGGCACGTGACACATGCCGCTTCCAATGCCGCTGGCCGGAGTTCGGCCTGTTCAGCAGGACTTGTTACGAGGCGATCGAGGGTCTTGTCGTCAGCCGGAGGCGGTGGCGTCTGGGGCGAGACGCCGCGGCTGGAACGCTGAGCAGGTTCACGTGGACGTGGACGTGGATGCTGGTCTGAGCCATCGCTCGAGCCATGCGGCAGCGACGAACGCCACGGCGACGGCAATGATCACCACCGATATCACTTCGAAGGCATCGGATTGAATGAAGACCAGCGTCAGGACCACGGATGACAGCGGGAGACCGCCGACCGCAACCACGGTCATCGCCCCGATTCCCATGGCCACGCCGTCGACCAGGGGCAGGCCGGGAAGGTGGGACAGGGCGATGCCGAT